>Ga0134126_10009068_pt1 | contig 12535 bp, 7 predicted proteins | sample KB31752_FD_96881 | JGI IMG/M metagenome (GOLD analysis project Ga0134126, IMG submission 96881) | Terrestrial soil microbial communities with excess Nitrogen fertilizer from Kellogg Biological Station, Michigan, USA - KB3-175-2 | ecosystem: Environmental > Terrestrial > Soil > Unclassified ...
AATCGCCCAGCTTGATTTGTTTGCCGACCGGGTTCAACGACCATTGGTTGGGCAGCAGAATGCTGCCGTCGTGCTGGACGCCCGGAAGCTGCCGCGGAATGGAAAGTTCGGCCCTCTCGTTCTGTTCCAGCGGTTTGACGCGCACGTCGCGCAACGCCACCGGCCCATGATCGCCCTGGAACAATAGCGGCCCGGCCGGCGCCTCGTCTTCGGAAAGAGGCGACCGGGTGGGGCCGGTGACTTCGACGTTTTCGTGGATCAGCTTGCCGTTGTGGACGACCTTCTCGAAGCGGGCGTTGGCGGTCTTGTTGCCGGCGGAGTCGAAACGCGGGGCGCGGAACACGATGTCGAACGTCTGCCACTCGCCCGGCGGCAGGCTGGCATTGACCAAGGGCGGCGTGCCCTCGAAGCCCTTGCTGTCTTTCCAACGCTGGTAGATGCCGCCGCAATCGCCGTACTTGGGATGCTCGACGCCATAACTGTCGAGCATCTGAATTTCGTATCGCCCTTGCAGATAGACCCCGGAGTTCGAGCCTTTCGGCAAATTGAATTCGATATGGGCCTCGATGTCGCCGAACTCCGCCTCGCTGATTAGGTTGTGTTCTTTGCCTTCCGGGCCATTCACGAGCACGCCGGCGCCGGGTTCGACCTTGAACAGACGCTCGTTCCGCGGGTCGGGCGACACTGCCTTGGCGGCCAGCCAATGCCCCGCCCCATCTCGCCAGCCGGCCAAGTTTTTGCCATTGAAAAGTTCTTGCCAGTCGGCTTCGTCAGCGGCCTCGATTCGCGGCGGAGCAATTACCGCCACACCGGCGAGCAGAGTCAATGCAACGATGCGATACGGGCGCCAGATGGCGAATTGTCGATGGAGCATGGTTTCGGGGGGAGTCTCTCGGGGGGAACGTTATCAGAAGATTTCCAAGCGAGGCGAACGAGCGATGCAATGCAACGGGCGAGATTATAGGACGCCGGCGAGCGCGGAGCGAGCGGCTAGAGCGAATTGCGACCAACGCCTCGCGCGCGAGCCCGTTCGCTGGCTCCGCGGCGACCATGCACCCTTCGCTAATATTTTCGCGCCGCCGCGGTGCGTTGCCGGCTTCGTCCCTATGAAATAATCACCCGCGGCCCCGAATTTGCTTAATAGCCGCCCAAGAGGCATTGCGAACCGTATGAATCGGGTCGCGAGTGGTCTCGGACAAGGCGGGAATGGCTTGCTCGGCGGCTGGACCGAGTTTTCCCAGGGCTTCGGCCGCCCGGCGTCGCACGCCGCAAGAGCGATCGTGGAGGGCCTTGACCAATGCCGACACGGCGCCGGCAGCCGGCCCAAGTCCCCCGAGGGCCGTGGCGGCTTCTTGTCGGATGCTGGTATCGGCTTCCTTCAGTTGCTGGATCAGCCTCTCCACCGCTTCGGCGTCCATTGCGCATTCACCTTCCTGGGCCAATCATCCGCCTTTGCGCAAGCCTAAAACCTTGCCCCGCGGCGAGTAAGCATTCCTCGTGCCAATTCTACCCCTCGCGACAGTGGCAGACGCGGCTTCTCGCGGCGAGGCCACGGCGAAAACGCGCAAAGCGCCGGGCTTACCAGCGCGGAAAGGCCACTTGGCCGGGAATGGGCGCTCGTGCTTTGAACAGCGTCTTGCCCGCAGTGATGTAGAGCGTTTGGCCATCGGGGCCGCCGAAGGCCAAGTTGGTGATCACGTCTTCCGGAATCGCGATCCGCCCGAGCAATTCGCCCGCTGGCGAAATCATGTACACGCCCGGCGGCACGTCGGTCGTTTCGCCGCCGTGCCGAGGCCGAAAGATTCCGGCCGCCACGTACAAGTTGCCCTCCACGTCCAGCCGCATGCCGTCGCCGCCGCGGCCGGGGGCGAAGTCGTAAACCAGCCGTTGGTTCGAGGGATCGCCGGCCCCGTCCAGGTCGAACGACCAGATTTTGCGGTTTCCGCCCGGCAGAGGGCAACTGTCGACCACGTACAATCGCCGCGAATCTTGCGTCACGGCCAAGCCGTTCGGGCGCTCGATGGCGGGCTGGGCCAAAATTCGTTTCACGCCGCCGTCGAGATCGATGCGGTACACGCCTTCGATCGACATCTCCATTTGCGAGCGGTCGCCATAGCAGGGGTCGGTGAAATAGATCCGCCCTTGGCCGTCGACGCAAATGTCGTTGGGCGAATTGTACCTCGCGCCCTCGAAGCGATCGGTGAGCACCGCGTATTCGCCAGTCGCCAGATCGGTGCGCGTGACGCGCCGGCCGCCGCCGGGACCGAACTCGGCGCCTTCGCAGTGCAGCAGACGCCCGTCGCGGTCGAACGTTTGCCCGTTCGTGCGATGGCTCGGCTGGCGGAACACGCTGCAAGCGCCGTCGGGGGCGAGCTTCAAAATGCGGTTGTTCTCGATGTCCGAGAAGTAGACGTTGCCGGCCGCGTCGACCGCCGGGCCTTCGGTGAAGGCGACCATCGCGGCAGGCTCGGCCGGCGCGCCGTCGGCGACGGGCGGCAGCGAAAGATAGTCGGGCATGGTCGTTCCATGGGTTGTGAGGCGCGCGGCTTGCAATCGGGCACGGTATGGATGAACATAATGCTTCGACCCGCCCGATGAAACCAGCCTGCCCCTTATGTTCTGCATTCCGTCCGAGCCACCACGCCCGGACCATCTAGGATCTCCGCCATGTTTCGCTCGCTATTCGCGCTTTCGCTGATCGGGATTCTCGCCTCGCCGGCCGCGGCCGACGAATGGCCGCAGTTCCGCGGTCCCGATGGCCAGGGCCACGCCAGCCAGCGCGGCTTGCCGCTCTCGTGGAGCGAAACGGAAAACATCGCCTGGAAGACGGAGATCCCCGGCTTGGGCTGGTCGTCGCCGGTGATTCGCGGCGAAAAGATCTGGATGACCACCGCGACGGACGAAGGGCGTTCGCTGCACGCCATCTGTCTCGATGTCGGCGCCGGCAAGATTCTGCGCGACGTCGAGGTCTTTCAGGTCGAAAGCCCGGGGTCGGTCCATTCCAAGAACAGCCACGCCTCGCCCTCGCCGATCCTGGAAGGCGAGCGCGTCTATGTCCATTTCGGCGACAACGGAACGGCTTGCCTGTCGAGCGACGGCAAGGTGCTGTGGCGGAACAACGAACTGAAATACGCGCACGGCCACGGCCCTGCCGGGTCGCCGGTGCTTTACAAAAAAATGCTGATCGTCAGTTGCGACGGGACCGACATCCAATACGTCGCCGCGCTCGACAAAGAGACCGGCAAGCTGCGCTGGAAGTCCGATCGCCAGGGCCGGATGGCTTATTCCACGCCGCTGGTGATTCGCGTCGGCGGGCAAGACCAACTGGTGAGCACCGGCGGCGACGCCGTCGTGGCTTACAACCCCGCCGATGGCGAGGAAATCTGGCGAGTCCGCTACGACGGCTATTCCGAAGTGCCTCGGCCCGTTTACGGCGAGGGCCTGGTGTTCGTCAGCTCCGGGTACGACTCGCCGGTGCTGTATGCGATTCGCCCCGACGGCCGGGGCGACGTGACGGAGACGCACGTCGCATGGACGACGAACAAGGCGGCGCCATTGAACCCGTCGCCGCTGGTGGTCGGCAAAGATTTGTACATGGTCAGCGACGGCGGGGTGGCGAGTTGTCTCGACGCCAAGACCGGCGAACAGCGCTGGCAAAAGCGATTGCCGGGCAAATACTCGACCTCGCTGTTGGAGGCCGACGGCCGGATCTATTTCACCAACGAGGCCGGCTTTACGACGGTCGTCAAGCCGGGCGAGGAGTTCGAGTCGTTGGCCGAGAACCAGCTCGACGGACGCACGCAGGCCAGCATGGCCGTCGCGGGCCGGGCCTTCTTTTTTCGCACCGACACGCATCTTTACCGCATCGAAGAGCGAAAAGCGACAATGCCGTGAATCAGCCGGGCGGAGCCGGCGAATCGTCAAGCACGCGATCAGGCGGCAGCGCGCGCAAGAGTTGCGGAGTCTTCGATCAAGGGCGCGAGCAGTTCGAACGTCCGCGACGTGGCGCCGAGTTGGCTGGCGACCAACCGGCGGGCTCGCTCTCCAAGCCCCTCGGCGAAGTCGCGGGCCGTCAGCGCGCGGCGGACGAAGTCGGTCAGTTCGTCGCCGTCATGCACGACGACGGCCGCGCGGGCGGCGAGCAGCATGGCCACGACGTCGCGGAAATTGCGCGTGTTGGGACCGAACGAGACGGCGGCGCCATAGGCGGCCGGCTCGATCATGTTCTGCCCGCCGCGAGAACTGAGGCTGCCGCCAACGAACGCGATCTGCGCCGCGCCCCACCAGGCGCCCAACTCGCCGATGGCATCGACCAACAGCACAGGGGCGGTCGCTTTTGGATTTTCGCTTTTGGATTTTCGATTGGACGCAGGACGGACCTCTGGTCCGTCGTCTGCTGCAAGATGGCCATCGCTCGTCGGTCCTCTGTCCGTGAGGCGGCTGCGGCGCTGCCAGTCGATGCCGGCTTCGTCGAGCAGGCGCGCGACGGCATCAAAACGCTCGGGATGACGCGGCACGAGAACCAGCCGCAGCCGCGGATGTTCAGCCAATAGGCGCCGATAAGCGGCCAGGGCCAAGGCTTCCTCAGGCTCCTGCGTGCTGCCGGCGAGAAACACGACGTCGCCCTCGCCGATGCCGGCCAATTGGCGCAGCCTTAGCGTGGCCGGGTTGCGGCGATCGGTCTGCGCCCCGTCGAACTTCATCGAGCCGGTGATCCGCACGGCGCCCGGCGAAGCCCCCAGATCGAGAAACCGCTCGGCGTACTCTTCGTTTTGCACGGCGATCAGGTCGAGCTGCCGCAGCAAGCGGGCGGCCAGCGGACGCACGCGGCGATAACCGCGATGGCTGCGCTGGCTGAGTCGCCCGTTGACGACCGCCACGCGGGCGCGGTGCTCGCGGGCCGCGCGAATCAGGTTGGGCCACAGTTCCAACTCCGCCAGCAGCAGACAGTCGGGCCGGATGCGGCGCATCGCTCGACGCACCGCCCAGGAAAAGTCCAGCGGGCAATAGAAAACGATATGCGCGGCGTATTTCTTGCGGGCCAGGGCGTAGCCGGTCATCGTGGTCGTGGAGATCACGCATTCCCAACTCGGCCGACGGCGAGCGATTTCCGTCAAGAGCGTCGAGAGCAGGTTGACTTCGCCCACGCTGACGGCGTGCAGCCACATGCACGGCCGATCGCCTTGGCGAAGCGGAACCTCGCCCAAAAACTTGGCCGCGAAGCCTTCGCGATACTTGCCGTGGCGAATCGCCTTATAGGCCAGCCAAGGCCAAGCCAAGGCCAACAAGGCGAGATAGGCGACGTTCAACAGATAACTCACCGCGGGCATCCTTTCCCTCGGGGAAGCGCTAAATCGCTGAGGCAGTTTTTTTAAAGGGGATGGGGGGATGCGGAGGAGATCACGGGGATGAAAAGGAGATTCTTCGTTTCGAAAAATCCTATCTCCTTATCTCCTCCTTATCCCCCTATCCCCTTTTCAGAACCGTCGCCGTTTGCTTACGGCCGCATTCCGTTTTCGCCCATCACGTCTCGCGCACGCCGCCTTTGCGCATGTGGCAATTCTTGTATTTCTTGCCGCTGCCGCAGGGGCAAGGGTCGTTGCGGCCGACCTGCTCCCCGCGGTTGCGGATCGGCTCGGGCTTGCCGCCGGCTTCGGAACCGTTGACGGCGTCCTGCTGGCCCTGGCTCATTTCCGAGGTCGTCGAAGGCGCCTCCTCGTGCGTCGCCGTGCCGTCGACCCACGTCGAACCGACGAAATCCTCGTTCAACTGCTCCATGCGAAACACGAGATCCGTGACGCGCTCGCCGACGCTGGACCACATCAACTCGAAGGTCCGCATGCCTTCGCGCTTGTATTCGACCTTGGGATCGACCTGGGCATAGCCGCGCAGCCCGACGCTGGAGCGCAGGTGGTCCATCGCCAGCAGGTGGTCTTTCCAGGCCGTGTCGAGCAATTGCAGGACCAAGGCCCGCTCCATGCGGCGGATTTCCGGCCGATAACGGTCTTCGACGGCCGTCGAAACTTGTTGTTCGAGCGCTTCGCGATCGAGCTTGGCCAGCTTGTCGGCGGGCAGATCGTAGTGCAGTTCGCTGGAGAGCCACTGGCTGAGCGAATCGACCGCCCCGTTGCCGCCCGCGACGTCGGCCGCGGTCACACCCGGCCGCTGGTCGTCGCCGAACACTTTGCCCACGCGGTCTAGCCCCTCGGCCAGCGCGGCATTGGCCCGCCGCTGGTGCTCGCGGCTGTGATCGATCAGCAGTTCGCGAATTTCCTCGCGCTGCTTGTTGCGCAGATCGTCGAGGTTCAACTCGACGTCGAACCGCTCGCGGGCCCAAGTGACCAACCGCTCGCGATCGTAGCGCTTCTGGCCGTTGGCGTCGCGGGTGGTGAAATGATACAGCCCGGCCAGCACGGGATACTCGACTTCCTTTTCGTCGTAGGCCTTTTCGGCCTCTTCCCTCACCAGTTGTTTGAAGGCCGTCAGCTCCATGCCGCGGACTTTGTCGACGTCGAGCTGCACTCCGAACTTGTAATGCACCCAGCCGCAAGCCGTCCGCCAGCCATAATCGAGATCGAGAAAGCGGGCGCCTTCCGCCAGGTCGGCGCCTTCGATCGCCTCGCGCGATTTCTCGATCAGCAGTTCGCCGACGTGGTCGCGGCCGACCTTTTTCAGATCGCGGTCTCGCAGGTTCAGCTTCCAGCGCGCGTTGACCAGCTTGGCCATCGCCTCCCAGTTCCATTCGTCCTGCTCGATGTCTTCGGGCAGGTTTTCGTCGATGGCTTCGAAGACCTGCGTCTCGGCCATCCGCTCGGCCTCGTCCTTGGCCAGCCGCTGGGCCGTCTCGAAATCGAGCCCGCGGAAGTCGCCGGCGTTCAGCTCGACGCTCAACTCGCCGCCGGCCCACTTGGCGAACGTCGTGGCGCCGTAGTCCTTGGCCAGGAAATCGTCGAGATAGCGATCGATTTCCTGGTCGATCATCTCCAGAATCTTGGTCTTGCAGTTCACGCCGTTGAGAATCTGCTGGCGGAAGCCGTAGACTCGCTTGCGCTGCTCGTCCATCACCTCGTCGTAGTCGAGCAGGCTCTTGCGCGTGTCGAAGTTGCGCTCTTCGACTTTCTTTTGGGCGCCTTCGATGCGGCGCGTGACCATCTTGCTCTCGATCGCCTCGCCTTCCTGCATGCCCAGCCGGGTGAGCACGTTCTTGACCCACTCGCCGGCGAAGATCCGCATCAGGTCGTCTTCCAGCGAGAGGAAGAAGCGGCTGGCGCCGGGATCGCCTTGGCGGCCGCAGCGGCCGCGCAACTGCAAGTCGATGCGCCGCGCCTCGTACCGCTCGGTGCCGATGATCTGCAAGCCGCCCAGGCGCTTGACCTCTTCGCCCTGGGACTTCATCTGCTCGCGCTGTTCGATTTCGGCGACGAGCGCGTTCCATTCGTCCTGCGGCACGTCGAGCCGCGTCTCGTATTTGTCTTGCAGCTTGGCCCAGGCCATCGTTTCCGGGTTGCCGCCCAGGATGATGTCGGTGCCGCGACCGGCCATATTGGTGGCGATGGTCACGGCGCCTTTGCGGCCGGCCTGGGCCACGATCTCGGCCTCGCGCTGGTGCTGCTTGGCATTGAGCACTTCGTGCTTGACGCCCTTGCGGTTGAGCATGGCGCTCAGCCGCTCGCTCTTTTCGATCGAGACCGTGCCGACCAGCACCGGCCGGCCGTGCTGCTCGAGCTCTTTGATTTTGCTGCGCTCGATCCATTGCCGCTCTTTCGAGTCGCGCTCCTGGAATTCGAGCCGGTCTTCCTGCTCCTTGGTAATCGTGCCGAGCATCCGCTTGCCGTCGGCCAACTCGACGAAATCCCATTTATGCAGCCGCTCGATTTCCTCGACGATCGCCTCGAACTTCTCGCGCTCGGTGCGGTAGATCACGTCGGGATAGTTCATCCGCTGCATCGCGCGGTTGGTCGGAATCGCGATCACGTCGAGCTTGTAGATCTTCCAGAACTCGGCCGCCTCGGTCATGGCGGTGCCGGTCATGCCGCTGATCTTGTCGTACAGCTTGAAGAAGTTTTGCAGCGTGATCGTGGCGTAGGTTTGGTTCTCTTCCTTGACTTTGACCCCTTCCTTGGCTTCGACGGCCTGGTGCAAGCCGTCGCTCCAGTTGCGGCCGGGCATCAAGCGGCCGGTGAATTCGTCGACGATAATCACTTCGTCGCCGTCGACCACGTAGTTCACGTCGCGCTTGTAGAGGTGATGGGCCTTGAGCGCGTTGTCGATCAAATGCGGCCAATCCATGTTGCCGGCCGTGTAAAAGCTTTCGACGCCGGCCTGGCGCTCGGCCTCGCGAACGCCTTCGTCGGTCAGGTGGACCGAGTGCTCTTTTTCCTTCACCTCGAAGTGCAGGTCTTTTTTGAGCAGCCGGGCGATCTTGTCGGCCTTGGGGTAGCGCGTCACGTCGTCGTGCGCTGGGCCGGAGATGATCAGCGGAGTCCGGGCTTCGTCGACCAGGATATTGTCGACCTCGTCGATGATGGCAAAACGCAGCGGCCCCTGGCTCTGCTGGTCGCGCTTGTCGTAGCGGTCGTCCCCTTTGGCGGCCGGCTTCATGTTGTCGCGCAAATAGTCGAAGCCGAATTCGTTGTTCGTGCCGTAAGTGATGTCGCAGTCGTAAGCCTTTTGCTTTTCGACCGGGTCCATGTTGCTGTAGATGGCGCCGACCGAGAGGCCCAGGCCCATGTAGATCGGGCCCATCCATTCCATGTCGCGGCGAGCCAGATAGTTGTTGACCGTCACGACATGAACGCCTTTGCCGGCCAAGGCGTTAAGATAGGCCGGCAACGTGGCGACCAGGGTCTTGCCTTCGCCCGTGACCATCTCGGCGATATTGCCCGAGTGGAGCACCATGCCCCCCAGCATCTGCACGTCGTAATGGCGCAAACCGATAAAGCGGCGGCCCGCCTCGCGACAGATGGCGAACGATTCAACCAGCAAATCGTCGAGCGTCTCGCCGGCGGCCAGGCGGCGGCGGAACTCGGCGGTTTGCCCGCGCAGCTCCTCGTCGCTCATCGCCTGGTATTTTGGCTCCAGAGCGTTGATCGCGTTGACTTTGGCTTGTAGCTTGCGGATATATCGAGCATTGGAAGAACCGAACAGCGAGGTGATCGCCCGTTCGATACTCCGGGCCAGCCCGCCAAAGACGAGGCCCAGAATCTCCCAGATACGTTCTAATACTTCCATGACGAAATCGGCCGAAGGCCCAATGCCTCTAAGAACCCAGTGCCTCTAAAAACGCAGTGCCTCTAAAAACGCAGTGCCTCTAAGAACAAAGCAAAACGCCGCGGAGACGCACCGGAGCATCCCCGCGTTGACTTGAATAGCGCAAACTTTTCCAGCGACGTAGTTTATAGCTTTTTTTGCGAACGGTCAAGAACGCTTGCGGCGGGATGGAGCGGCGTGATATGCAATCGCCGGACGAACTTTTTTTAAGGGGATATGGGGATCAGGAGGAGATTTGGGGATCGAATGCAGAGTTTGAGTAGAAAAAAAGCTCCTATCTCCCCATCTCCTCCGAATCCCCATATCTCCTTTCAAAAAAGGCCCCTGGCCAGTCTGCGGCTTCAACCTTGGCGTGCTTCTTCTTGCCAGCAACGACCTAATTTGCGAATCTGCAACACCCTGACCGCGCCCTTTAGCCCCCGTTCGACTGATTCCGGATGCCGCTGCCCAAGGTTCCCCTCACTACGGATATTCGCGGCCAGTTGGTGTTTCTTGGCACCGGCACCTCGGTGGGCGTACCGCTGCTGGGCTGCGATTGCCCGACTTGCCAGAGCGGCGACCCGCGAAATAACCGCACCCGGTGCGGGTTGGTGCTAGGGCTACCCGAGGGCAATCTGCTGATCGACACGCCCACCGACCTGCGCAGCCAACTGCTCCGCGAGCGAATCGGCATCGTGCATGCGGTGGCGTTTACGCACGAGCACGCCGACCACCTGTTCGGACTAGATGATCTGCGGCTGTTTCCCTATTATCTCGGCCACAAGCTGCCGCTGTACTGCGAAGAGCGGGTCGAAGAGCGAATTCGCCGCTCGTTCGATTATGCGTTTCAGGAGGACGTCGGCACGTTGCACGCCGGGGCCGTGCCGCAGTTGACGTTCACTCGCATTTCGACGGCGCCGTTCGAAGCGTTGGGCGCTCGGGTGACGCCGATCCGCTTGTTGCACGGCCGCTTCCCCGTGCTCGGCTTCCGTTTCGGCAACGTGGCCTATTGCACCGATACGAACATGATTCCGGACGAAAGTTGGCCGCTGCTCGAAGGCTTGGATCTGTTGATTCTCGATGCGCTGCGGCCCAAGCCGCACGCGACCCATTTCAGTTTGGACGAAGCCATTGCCGTTGCCGAGCGCGTGCGGCCGCGGCGCACCCTGTTCACGCACATGTCGCACGAACTGGACCACGAGGCGACGCTTGCCAAGCTGCCCGCGGGGATGGAACTGGCGTATGACGGTCTCAAGGCGCCGCTGACATGAGCGGTCCGTCGAAATCGCATGAGCAGGATGTTTCTTCGCCGCGCGACGCTGCTTTGGCGGTCAGCCGCGAAGAACTGCTCGCCGCATTGCGGCCGTTCGGCCAGGAGCATCTGCTCGCGTTCTGGGATTTGCTAGCGCCCGTCGAACGCAACGCGCTTGCGAAGCAGATTCGCGGCGTCGATTTCGCGCGCGTCGGGCGGCTGTTTCAAGCCCGGCATGCGCAACACGATTGGGCGGCGCTCGCTCGCCGGGCCGAAGGGCCGCCCGCGGTGCGCCTTTCGCGAGCCGGCCGGCCGGCTTCGCCGAGTGCGTCTGCCGAGACCCTCTCCCAGAGGGAGAGGGGGCTGCCGCGCCAACGCGGCGAGCAGGCCCTGGCCGCCGGACGGGTCGGGGTGGCGCTGGTCGCCGGCGGACAAGGAACGCGGCTGGGCTTCGAGCACCCGAAAGGGATGTACGCAATCGGGCCGGTTTCCAACGCCACGTTATTTCAGGTTTTGTTGGAAAAGATCGCGGCCGTCGGGAGCCGCTACGGGGCGCCGATCGCTTTGTACCTGATGACCAGCCCCGCCACGCACGAAGAGTCCATCGCCTTCCTCGACGCGCACGACCGGTTCGGGCTGGCTCGCGACGACGTGACGATCTTTTGCCAAGGCACGATGCCCGTCGTCGATGCCGACAACGGGCGAATTCTGCTCGACGCTCCGGGCGAACTGCTGCTGAGCCCCGACGGCCACGGCGGAATGCCGGCGGCGCTGCGAGCGAGCGGCGCCCTGGAGGACATGCGGCGTCGAGGGATCGAACAGTTGTTTTACATGCAGGTCGATAATCCGCTGGTCGGCGTCTGCGATGCGGAGTTCATCGGCCATCACCTGTTGGCCGGCTCCGAGCTTTCGACGCAGGTCGTGGCCAAGCACGGGCCGCTGGACCGGATGGGCAACGTCGTCTCGATCGATGGGCAGGTGCAGATCATCGAATACAGCGATCTGCCCGACGACGCAGCCCGCCAGCGACTGCCGGACGGCTCGCTCAAGCTGTGGGCCGGCAGCATCGCCGTCCACGTGATCGACGTGTCGCTCGTCGAGCGCATGAGCGACGGCCAACACGAACTGCCGTTTCACCTGGCCCGCAAGAAGGCGCCGCATCTCGATTCCGGCGGCCGTCGCGTCGAGCCTTCGGAGCCGAACGCGATCAAATTCGAACAGTTCATTTTCGATCTGCTCCCGTTCGCGCGGCAGGCGATCGTCGTCGAGGTGGACGAGGCCCAGGCTTTCGCTCCGTTGAAGAACGAGCCGGGTTCCGAGCGCGATTCGCCCGAGTCGGTGCGGGCGCAGATGGCGGCGCTGCACGCGGCATGGCTGCGGCAAGCCGGCGCCGAGGTCGCGCCGGGCATCGTGGTCGAGATCAGTCCGCTGTTTGCACTGGACGCGGCTGAATTGGCCGTTAAGATTCCGCCCGGCTTGAAGGTGACGGAACCCACGTATTTCCATGAGTGAATCATGCTGCATGCCGTGATTATGGCCGGCGGTTCCGGCACGAGATTTTGGCCCGAAAGCCGCGATCTGCGGCCGAAGCAACTGTTGAAGCTGTTCGGCGAGCGGTCGATGATTCAGGCCACCGTCGACCGCCTGGGCGACCTGGCGCCGCCCGAGCGCGTGCTGATCGCCACCAACGCCAAGCTCTCGGCGGCGATGAGCGAACAATTGCCGGAGTTGCCTTCGTCCGCGATCCTGGGCGAGCCTTGCAAACGCGACACGGCGCCGTGCATCGGGCTGGCGGCGATCTGCGTCAGCCGGCACGATCCCGACGCCACGATGGTCGTGATGCCGGCCGACCACGTGATCGGTCCCGACGAAGCGTTTCAGAATGCCATCCGTTTCGCGGCCTCGTTGGTTGAGGAGCAGCCGGGCCGGATCGTGACCTTCGGCATTCGGCCGACCTATCCGGCCGAGATCTTCGGCTACATCGAGCGGGGCGAAGCGCTGACGAACGCCGCTCCCGGTAGCCCGGCGAGCTAC
>Ga0134126_10009069_pt1 | contig 12535 bp, 10 predicted proteins | sample KB31752_FD_96881 | JGI IMG/M metagenome (GOLD analysis project Ga0134126, IMG submission 96881) | Terrestrial soil microbial communities with excess Nitrogen fertilizer from Kellogg Biological Station, Michigan, USA - KB3-175-2 | ecosystem: Environmental > Terrestrial > Soil > Unclassified ...
CCGGGTTTCGCTTCGCTCCACCCCGGGCTACTCTCGCGCCATCCCTACGGGATGGCATTCCGCGCGCCGTTCCGCGACGAATCACCCTCATCGATCTCAATTCCATGCTTCTTCAAAATCGCCGCAAACTCCGCCTGAAAATCGCGCTTCCTATGATGCTCGCGCTGGCCGTTGATATACGCAACCGTCGCCGCCACCTGGGAACGCCCAATCGAAAACGCACCATAACCTTCCTGCCACGCAAACTCAGGCTGCCCCGCGGTCTCGTGCATCCATCGTGACGATCCACTCTTGATCACCCGCATGGCCCTCGCCATATCTAGATTCGCAGGCAGCGAAAGCAACACATGCAAATGATCCTCCGTGCCACCCACGGCCAAAGCCTTCATCCCATGCTCCCGCGCAATACCACCGATGTAGGCCCACAAACGCGCCTGCAGATCGGGCACAATCATCGGCCGCCGGTCCTTGGTCGCAAAGACACAATGAAACAGCAAGGAACTGAAGGTATGTGGCATTTGACGCCCATCCTACAGCATTTCGCGCCGGCCCTTCGGGGCGGCACCAATCAAATAACCCATGTCTCCCAGGATTCCGCGGTGCTTCATCCTGGGCTACTTTCGCGCCATCCCTGATGGGATGGCCGTTTTGGCGGGGTGCCCCGGGTCCCGCTTTTGGGACCTGGGAATGCACGAACACAAATCTGCCGCCACCCGAATAGCACGGGCATTTCTTCGGACGAATCGCACAACTCCGCGCCCACGCGAACCAGAAAAATATCCAGACCTTGCCAGAAACCAAATTACGGCTATGATTGTCCTAATTCGGGCCCTCCGGGCGAACTAACTCTCAGTTCAGGAGGCCATGCATGAGCGACGACTGGAGATCCCACCGCGAGGGCCGGAATGGATGGTCTCCCACCAGCGGCACAAACCTGACAGAGTGGCGACGTGGCAGGAGTCACAAACTTCTTGGCGAATCATTCGATTTCAACAAACACAGCGCATCTGCGAACGCACGCACAGGCGCAGTTCTTCTGATCCTGATCTTTGGCGCAATCGTACTCATCGGCAACCTGCTTGGAACTCACAATAAATCCGCACGCGATCAATCCGCGGCTCAGCCTGGAACGTCCGCGAATGCAAACATCTGCTCGCCGCAACAATATTGTCCCCCGCCCAACAGCACCCTTCCGGCATCGGGAGCCTACACTCCAAACGTCAAACCTCCAGCCGGCCATCCGTTAGGCGCACCCCCCCAAGCTCTGCCATATTCAGTCCTGCCAGACCCGGTCGCGGCGAAATCAGGAGCGCCAGGTCCTGCCGGAATAGCCGAGCCAGGTTCCGAGTCAGGTTCTGGGTCAGGCCCCGACCCAGCCTCCCCGTCTTCAGTTGCCGGACCCCATCACTTCGCTGCGATTCACCGGGAATTCGGCGGTGGGTGCGCGGGCGAACTCGTCCTCAGTAACGAGGGACTGCATTTCAATTGCCCGGGCCAACCGGACATCAACGTTCCACTCGCCGAAATCGACCGGCTCGATAAGGACGGCGTCAGGCTCAAGTCTGGCAAAAAATATCACTTCAAAATTCCCGACGACCGCCAGGCCGAAGTGGAAGCGATCTTCGGCTACTGGCTGGATAAGGCCCGGCAAAATCGCGCCGCGTACGGCCACACGGGCTCGAACGCCCCGGCGAATTGACGACAGCCGGCCCAGGTTCCTCGCAGGTTCCTCAGAATGCGAACCTGTCCCCCAGATGCTTACGCTGGATTGCTTGCACGACTTCATAACTTACCGCCGCTATTTTTCGACAAACATTGCAGAGAATTTCGCTCGACTTTGCTAACCTGACTGGCAGACGAAAAGATCAAAACGAGTTCCCCCAGCCCGGAAGCTTTCTTGATAAATGGCCCGTAAACCACTGATTCCAGCGCAGTTGCAGACAACTACTTAAGAATCATGCACATACGGCACATCATCGTCTGCAAATCCAATAGAATCAAGAAACTACGCTCAGGCAATGGGGGAGGAGGGGATACCCCTAAATCGCAATCACCACTGACCCGTCCGCCGTCTCATGCTTTACCGCCTCAAGCGCCCGGTTAGCCTCCGCAAGCGGAAACTTGGTCACCGTTTGCCGCAGCCCTAGCTCGGCAGCAATCGAAAGAAAATCGCGCGCGTCGGCCCGGGTCATATTGGCGACGCTGTGCAACTGCCGCTCGCCCCACAACAGCCGGTCGTAGTCGAAGGCCGGCATCTGGTCCAGGTGAATGGCATTGATCGCCACCACCCCGCCCTTGCGCAGATGCGAGAGCGCCGAAACCACCACCTTGCCGCTCGGCGCAAACGTGACGGCGCGATCAAGCTCCACCGGGGGCCGCGCGTCTTCATCGCCCACCCAGGTCGCCCCGCGATTTTCCGCGGCCTTGCGGTGCTGCTCGCCGCGCGTAACAACGTAGACCTCGCAGCCCCACGCCTGCAGCACGCGAATCGCAAGCGAAGCCGAGCTGCCAAAACCGTACAAACCTACGCGCTCGCCCCGCTCGACTCCCGCCACGCGCAAACTGCGAAAACCGATGATGCCCGCGCACAACAGCGGCGCCGCATGCTCCGCCTCAAGCCCGGTCGGCAGCGGATAAACAAAATCCGCGCGCACCGCCGCGTACTCGGCGTAGCCGCCGTCAACCGTGTAGCCGGTAAACACCGGATGGTCGCAAAGATTCTCCATCGCGTGCCGGCAAAACCAGCAATCGCCGTCCACGCCGCCGATCCACGAAACTCCAACGCGCGAGCCGATCGCCAGTTCGTCCATCGCACCCTCAACCACCGCGCCCACAATCTGGTGGCCGGGAATTAACCGCGGCCGCAACGGAGGAAGGTCGCCCTCGGCAATATGCAGATCGGTTCGGCACACGCCGCACGCCGCTACCTTAATCAGCACCTGCCCCGGCGCAACCGCCGGCCGCGGAACATCTTCAACCGTCAGCCACCGCCCCGCCGCACCAGATTTCGCCTCAAAAACTGCAGCCCGCATCGCATGCCTCCTCGGCCATTCGATGCCACCAGCTTACGCTCGCGGCTTCGCAGCGTCAGAACTGCTATCGTTATCCGTCAAGGACAGATGATCTCTAAGTCCAGTTTTTCGCGCCGCGCCATGCTGCTGGTGCTGCACCCGGTCTTTGCGCTCACCGGCGCGGGCTGCGCCATCACAGGCGCGCTGCTGCCCTCGCTCGCACGGACCTTTGCGCTCACTGACAGCCAGTCCGGCCTCTTTGTATTCGCCGTCTATGCCGGCATGGCTTCCGGCGCTCTGCTCTGCCGCGGCAATTATGCGCGCATCATCGCCGTCGGGTTCGCCGCCTTAGCTGCAACATCGCTCGGCATGGCCTTCGCCGTGCGGCCGCTGTTGATTCCCATCGCCTTCTTATATGGAGCGTCCGTCAGCACGCCCATGACAGCCACGAGCCTCTTTGTCGGCCGCAATTATCCGGGCAGTCGCGCAGCCACGCTCACCGCGCTCAACTTTACCTGGAGCGTAGGCGCAATGGCCGCCCCGCTATTCGCAGCGCGCGTGCTTACATTGTTTGGCTGGCGCGCCGTCTATGAATTCCTAGCCGGTGGCGCACTGGTCGCAGCCGTTGCCGCAGCGCTCAGCCTCCGCGACCAGGAAGAAACGCCGCGCGAGACGCCCGAGACAACTGGCTTCCGCAACGTCCGTCTGATAGCCCTCTTCGCCGTCTTCTTTTTTCTCGTAGTTGGAATGGAGAGCACAGCCGGCGCGTGGATTTCCACCTATATATTGCGTTCGACGGCTACCACAGTCGCTCTTGCAGCCGCGGCGTCGTCCATTTACTGGGGCGGGTTTCTAGCCTCACGCGGCCTCGCGCCGCTGGCACTGCTGCGTCTGCGCCCGCAACGAATGTTGCTGGCCGCAATCGTCACCGCGCTCGGCGCATCGGCGCTGCTTGTCCTCTGCCGCTCAGCCGTTCCGCTCCTCGGCGCCGTTCTTCTGCTGGGCCTGTCGCTTGCACCCATATTCCCATTGACGCTGGCTGAATTTTTTGAACGTGCGCGCATGAGCTCAGACACTCGTTTCGTACTGGCCCCCAGCGCCTTCGGCGGTGCGGTGTTCCCGTGGCTGGTGGGCGTCGTCTCATCGCGCACAACCAGCCTGCGCATGGGCCTCGTCATTATGCCGGCCGCGCTGCTGGTTATGGCGGCGATGCTGCCCTTGCTGGCCGTCTCGCGCGCCGAGCCGGCAGACGAAAAATCCCCGGGAGCCGCAGCTCCCGGGGATTTGCCCGTCTAAATTTTCGACTACCTATTCAGCGCTCTCCTGGCGAATTCGACGCACTTCTCAATTTCTTTCTCGGGCGTCGAGCCTTCCGGAATTTTGTACTCGAGCTCGATACCGGCCGGGAACGTAAAATGCCGGTCGCGCATCATCACCAGCACTTCCTTCACCGGCGTGTCTCCTTCGCCCCACGGCAGGTTCGCGCCGCCATGGGTTCCATATTTGCGATCTTTCAAATGAATCGAGGTAATGCGGTCATGGTGCTGCTCGATAAAGGGAATCGGCGATCCGCTCACCGCAGCAACATAATGTCCAATATCGAGCTGGATGCCGTTCCACTTCGACTGCGCGAGCGCCGTATCCCAGCTCTGCGCGTTCACCTGCGTGTGATTGTGATAGCCAACCATGATGCGGTGCTTCTCACCCAGATCGCCCAGCCGCTTGCTCAGCGCAGGATCAGCCGGCAACTCGGTCGTGATCTGGTTCGCGCCCAGCACGCGCCCAGCCTCGAACAAGTAGTCGTACTCGGCGTCGCTCATCTCCATGCTGGCATTGGCCAGCCGGAACGCGTAAATCTCAACGCCGGCATCGTTGTACATTTTGCGCAGGGTTTTGAACTTTTCCAGGATGGCCGCCTTATTGTTGATCCGCCACTGCGTCACTTGTTCGTCTTGCTTGCGGCGCATCGCAGCGCGCTCCTCGCGCGACAGGTGCTGACCCGGCGAGCCGGAATAGCCTGCGCGCGGCGCGCTGGGTGCGCCCGCATACACCTCGCAGCGCACATCCTGGATTTCAACAGCGCTCAGGCCCACTTGCACCAGCGTGCGAAGAAATTGGTCGGCAGGAACAGGAATTGATGGATAGTTGTAAGGCGATACGATAATTCCGATCTGCACTCCATGAAACTTCGAATCGGGCCGTGGCGCCGCAGCCAGTCGTGCGAGCCCGATTGCGGGAATGGCCGCCAGGCCTGCTTTCACAACATCTCTTCTCGTCAGGGTCATCAGTTGTTTGTCCTGTGCTACGTTCGTTTGGATGTGTCGCCGGCAATGAGCTTTCCGGCACCATTCCTTATACACCCTCATAGCGCACAACCCGCTCGTCCCGTCTCGGCGGGCCTGCAGGATATGCTGTTGTCCAGTTCTTTTTTTCTTTGCCGGAGTCGCCTAATGAAAGGTTTTAGCTTCCCTGCACTGCTGTGCGCCTGCCTCTTCACGGGCACAGCCGCGGCACAAACCGCGAACCCCTCGGCCGATGTAACACAAGACGCTTCCGGCGTGACCATGCATTACGGCGATGAAACCCTTCACATCGCCGTCTGCGGCCCTGGCGTCCTGCATGTCGTCGCGGGGCCCGGCGCCGCAAAATCCGCATCGCCTGCCGAACCGTGGATCCTGCAACCATGCGCGCCCGCGCACTTCGACTTTTCGAAAGATGACAAACAGGCCACTCTGCGCACGGCCGATCTTGAGGTGAACCTGCGGCTCGCAACCGGCCAGCTCACATTTCGGAATGCCGCCGGCCAGCAGTTGCTCGGCGAATCCGATCGCCGCACGCGCGTCTACACACCCGACACGGTCAACGGTGAAAAGGTCTACCACGTCAGCGACCGCTTTCAGCCTGCGCCGACTGAAGGCTTCTACGGCCTCGGCCAGCACCAGAACGGCGTCTTCAACTATCGCGGCAACGTGGTCGAGCTAGCCCAGGCGAATACCGATGTCGCCGTCCCGCTGCTGATTTCAACCAATGGGTACGGAATCATATGGAACACGGCATCGAAATCGTGGTTCGATAACCGATTCCCTAGCGAACTCAAGCTGAGCACCGAAGCCGCCGACGCCATCGACTATTACTTTCTCTACGGACCGGAGATCGACGAAATCATTCACAAATATCGCGACCTCACCGGCCACGCTCCGCTCTTCGGCAAGTGGTCGTATGGATTTGTCCAGTCGAAGGACCGGTACCGCTCGGCAAAGGAACTGCTTGATGTCGCCCAGGAATATCGCTCGCAAAACGTCCCGCTCGACTTGATCGTGCAGGACTGGTTCTGGTGGGCGCGCCGCGGCGACCCGGAGTTCTCTGCCGATTATCTAAAGCCAGACCCCGACGTAACCGCCGCCCTCCAAAAACTGCACGCGGAGCATCTCCACGCCATCATCTCCACATGGGCTGTGACGGATGAAAATTCCGATCTTTTTCGGGATCTGAAGGCACATAAGCTAAATATTCCCGGCACCACCGATTACGACCCCACGAATCCAGCCGCGCGCGAGATGTTCTGGAAGCATCTGATAGCGCCGCTCATGGCGCAGGGATGGGACGGTTTCTGGCTCGACAGCGCGGAGCCCGAGTGCTGCAACGGTTACAGCGACGCCACGCTGGATACTCTGCAACTCTCCATCGGCAATGGAGCTCGTTACACCAATATTTTTCCGCTCATGCATAGCGCCAATGTGTACGATCATTGGCGCGCGGCCACGGATCGCAAGCGCATCTTCATCCTCACGCGCTCGGCCTTCCTGGGCCAGCAGCGCAACGCCACGACTGTATGGTCGGGCGATGTGATGGGCACCTTCTTCGACTTCCGCAAGCAGATTGCTGCGGGGCTCAACTTTGAGGTCTCTGGCATCCCCTACTGGACAACCGACATCGCCGGCTACGGCTGGCCCTACGAGCGCGACACGCGCGACCCCTCATACCAGGAGCTCTACACACGCTGGTACGAGTTCGGCGTCTTCTGCCCCATCTTCCGCACGCACGGTCACCGCGTAAACAACACCAATGAGATTTTTTCGTACGGTCCGCAAACACCCACTCTCATTGAGTACGACAAGCTGCGATACCGGCTGCTGCCCTACATCTACTCGCTCGCCTGGCGTGTAACAAATGACGATTACACGATCATGCGCCCGCTCATCATGGATTGGCGGACGAATGAAAAGGTCCGCGCCATCGGCGACGAATTTCTCTTCGGTCCGGCCATCCTGGTAAATCCCGTTACCGAAGAAGGCGCGAAGGAGCGCAGCGTATACCTGCCGCCCGCAGCTGCATGGTACGACTTCTGGACGGGAGCAAAGCTCGCCGGCGACCAGCACATCCATGCGCAGGCCCCGCTTGATCGCATTCCGCTCTACGTTAAGGCAGGGTCAATTGTGCCGCTGGGGCCGGTAGTCCAGTACGCAACCGAGCAGCCCGACGCGCCAATTACTCTGCGAATTTATCGCGGTGCCGACGCAGACTTCACGCTCTATGAAGACGAGGGCGACACCTACGATTACGAAAAAGGCGCTCACGCCACAATTCCGCTGCATTGGGATGAAGCAACTTCCACGCTATCCATCGGCGCACGACAGGGGCAATATCCAGGCATGCCGGCCACGCGGACGTTTCAGGTGGTTCTGGTGGATGAAACCCATGGCACGGGGTCGCAGTTGCAGAACGATACGGGACGCACAGTGCAGTATGGTGGTTCCGCTTTGAAGGTGGAGATGAAGTGACCGGTGAGAGGAGTTGGCTAATCAGGGGCTTGATAGTGGAGCTGACGGCGCCGACGGCCTTCGGAATAGTCTTTTGATGGATCGGTAAATCCAACGAAAGGCCAGCAGAGCAAAAGCAAGCAACGCAATCGCAATCCCGGCGGCAGCCCATGGATACTGCGTTGCGAGCCAGCTGATGCCAACAGCCGCAGCATCCTCGCTTGTACTCAAGGCGATGTTCGAGAGCGGCTCAGGGCTGGGAGTCACGGCCGCACGGACGGCTGTCTTCGATCCATGCGCGACAAAAGCAATTGCAGCACCCGCGATGGCGGCAATCAGTTTCATCTCCGGAGATAAATGAGAGGAGGCTTGATAGGCGAGCAGGGCTGCGACCGGGAGACGCACAAATGTATGCAGCGCATTCCAGATCAGATCGATACCAGGGATTTTGTCGGCGACAAACTCAGCGGCGAACATTGCAGCGCTGGCGCCGATCACCCACCAATTGCCTAGAGCATCGAGCCCTGGCGGCAGGACCGCCCAATGCGTGTGGGCGAGCAGCCCCAACGTCAGAACCGTCGCGTAAACATTGAGGCCAGCTGCAAAGCTTGCAGCGATAACAAGCGCGGCGATATTGGCCGGAGTAAAAATGGTCATGCGAATTCCCCGCGCCCGACGATTAAACACCTCTCACGCGCGTCAGCGAGGCGCCCAATTTCCTCGATAAACGCGGTAGCCGCCGTCATGACGCTGGTAACGTGGTCCTCGCCAGACGTACCCCGGATGAGGTGGCCGCGCCCATCGCCCCTGCCGCCACGCCCAGCCACCACCGGCCCAGTCATAGTATCCGTCCGTCCACACCCAGCCCGGGCCGGGCGCCCTCCCAACCGGGCCAAAGACACGCGGCGGTGGCGGACCGAAGGTTACGCCCGAATAGAAAGCGACGGAGGCATGCTCGCACGCTGACAACGCCAAGACTATAGCAAGGGCGATTGCTGATGCCCCAGTTCTAAGTTTCTGCACAAACTCCTCCTCTGGCAGGATTCGCGCTGACACTTGGATGGGGCATAGATTGGTGACGGTTCGACGCCTTTGCACAGACCTACCAATAATAGGATCGACCAAGTAAAAGGTGCAGCCTGCTTCGAGCATCGCTGATGCATGTGCGAGTTGATGAGCAAGTTATTGTCTGACGAGGCAAAACCATCCGTCGGCAATTAACCCCGATGTTACAAACTGGCTAAAGTAAATCGTTTAGCTTACTTGTAAACAACCGCGTCCGGATACATTCTGACAATCATCACGAAATTGTCCGCCCCTCCTCCGAGCGCTGAAACAAAGTGATTACAAGTGAATGACGCCGACGTGATCCTGCCTTAACACCTCTTTTAAATGTCGCAAGCAAACTTGGGCGACAAGGAGGTTTGTCGTATGGAACATGTGTGGAGCAATATGAAAGCCATCAACCGGCGCTCCTTTCTAAGAAAAGGAACGGGCGCCGTCGGTTCAGCAATTGTGGGAGCAGGACTCTTTTCGGGTAGCTCGGGGTTACATGCTGATCAAGGAGACGATGACGACCATGGAAGGCTAACTCGCGGAGACGCGGCAATGCTTCGGTTTGCCGCCGCCGCCGAAATTCTCGAAACTGATTTTTGGGTCCAGTACAACGAACTCGGCGGCGTGCAGGATCAAGAGGTGTCCGATGGGACTGGCAATCCCGCTTATACCGCGGCTCTGTCCGTGCTCGATTCCGACATGGCACAGTACGTCCACGACAATACTGATGACGAATTCACGCACCAGAACTTTCTGAATGCGTATCTCGAATCAAAAGGCGAGGCACCGGCCAATCTCGAACGATTTCGCACACTCCAGGGCAGTCACGCTACGGGCTCAAGCGGAAAGTTGCGACTGACGAACCTGACCAGGCTAACCTTGGACACAAGCTGGTGGACCCGGTACCGCAGCAGCAACCATAACCCTGATCTGGATCCAGGATTTACCTTTGCGCAGGCAATCCCAACGCTCTTCGTGGGTGAGCACACTGCCATTCCACGGACGGATGCTGATACGACCGACCCCAACTTTCTACAGGCAATCGCCAACACCGCAGGATTTCACTTTCCGACAATCGAACAAGGAGGCAACAGTCTCTATCCTGCGATGGCGCAGCGGGCCACGAGCGTGGAAGTCCTGCGAATCCTGATCAGCATCGGGCCGACCGAAACAATGCATTTTCAAACATGGTCAGACAAGGCAGGAAACGCTCTTCCGCTCACAGCAACCGACCCCAAGACCGGGGTGTCCGTCACGTTTCCGGATTTGAACTCCCCACCATTCGGCGGCGAAGAATTCCAAACTAACCTGATCATGCCCGAGCCATGTCCCTTTCTGAGCCGGAAACTACCACGGTGTTCCATCATTCGTCCGACTGCAACGAATGGCATAGCGATGGCCGTTGTGCAGTTCCTCACCAACATGGGCCTGTTCAAGGGACAATCTGCAGGGTTCTTCAACTATCTGCTGAATCTGGCTCAGGAAGCAGATGCTGCCAGAAGAGAGAATTAACTCTTGGTCTCGACGGACTCGATGAATCGGCTGGCGAAAGAAGTGGCGGTGAACCGAATTCAGAGGACATCGCTATCGCTATTAGTGCCGCGAGGGTAATGGAACTCTTACCGTCGCTTTCGTGCCTCGACGGAGCTACGTTTTAGTAGCCCCGTCGAGAGACTCCGACCCTCAACATACAGACTTGCTACTTGAATAGACTTAGATCGATGCTATCCGTCATCGCCTTGGTCCCCTCATCGTCTGGGTGCAGATGATCCTTTTCGTTATAGGCGGGAAGATAACGATCCGGATGGGCAGGGTCTTGCGTGGCTTTCTCGAAATCGATCACGCCGTCGAACTTGCCGCCGTGACGGATGAAATCGTTCACCTGATTATGAATCGCGTCACCGTCGGGCCGCTCATACCTGGCGCCCCCGTAGGGCGTGAGCGTCGCGCCAATCACCTTGATACCCTTGGCGTGGGCCTCGTCGATCATTTGCGTCATCGCGTTAATCAAGTCGGACGCGGTGACGGGCGTTTCGGGAGACTCCTGCTGCCTGCGTCCCGCGAGACCTGCTCTGATTAGCGATGAATGGCCAATGTCATTGACGCCTTCGAGCAGGATGATGTATTTCACGCCAGAGCGGTCCAGCGCGTCATACGACCACCGAGTAAGCCCTTTCTGGTGCTCGCCTGCCCGAGCTTCAGGAGTTCCTCCGTCATGCAGAATGCGATTACCGCCGATTCCTTCATCAACCACCGCGAAGCGCGCGTACTTCGGATCGGCTTGGAGTCGATCAGCGAGCCGATTCGGCCAGCGAAGATTGGCGTCCGGCGTACTGCCCTGGCCGTCGGTAATGCTGTCACCGAAGGCAACAATGGCGGCATCGGATTCAGGCGCCATGACATCGACGGCAGTGAGAACACGCCACGGCCTCACCTTCTCAACGTTGGGCATACTCACCGAATGCAGATCATTCCCCGCGGCACGGTAGTTGGTCTGATGACTGACCGGATGACTGGTGTAGAAGGAGACCTTTCCAGCAGGTAAAAAAATGCTGATGCCAAGGTCGCTTAACGGCGCGACATCGATGGAGACAGGGTCGCTAATAACGGTGGCGCCAGGTGCGATCACCAGGAAAGGCTTTCCATCAAAGGTCACCGCCTGAACGGTACTGCCGTCCACTGACCCGCTGCCAACACTCCGAGCGACTGTCACACCTCCAACATTTAAAGCCTCGGTTCCAAACCGGTTGGAAAGCGTGAGGCGCACCTGTTTTCCGCCGAGCGATATGTGAACGATATCGCGGTAGGTGACTCCTGCCGCCGGAATTTCTTCCCCCGATGTTTTGACGGCACCAGCACCCCAGCTTGCCACCCAGTGGTCTTGCGCACAGACCGGGTAGACGAAGAAAGCGAGCAATAGCACAGCAATAAGGCGAAGCGCGGAACTCAAGATGGTTCTCCTTCTCATCTTCTGATGTCTTAGATTTTCAATGATGTCAGTTTCCAGAGTCCTGAACCGCAGGCCGTCCCCATTCCTTGTTTAGGAAGCGACACCGCGCCCCTTGGGTGTCGGGCTTAGCCTCGGAGGTGGCGTTCAGGTGCATGACCTCCCAGTTGTCTGCAGCATTGTAGGCTGGCCAGTTGGGCAGGCCGTCACCGTTCGGGTTTCCCGTGCGGGCAAAATTAGTCCAGTACCCGACCATCTCATTGGAGAGCTTGCGGTCGTCTGGACGCCATTTCGCCCCCGTACGCGAGTCGAGCGTGTCAAAGACATACTCGATATCGTCCGAATGGAACGCTCCGATCACAGCCGGGTGGTCCTTATCTCCGGGCGAACCGAGGTCGAAGCGATAGCGATACACCGGCGCTTCTCCCGTCTTGACCTGCAACTCCAGCCAACGCCAGGTGGAGTACTTAATAAAGCGGTCGCCCGCCAGATCGCCAGCGGAGCGTACCGCATCCGCGTCCGTGTCGGCCGGGTAGAGCTTCAAAAATTCCGCTGCATCGGGTCCGAACTCGGCCTCGGCCTTCAGCGTGAAACTCTTCACCGTCGGCCGGGTTTTCGCCAGGATCACCGATCCCCGCTGCTCATCTGCAGTCCAACCGGCCAGCAGCGGAACATGGGCCTGCTTTCCCTCCGCATAGATTTGCGCCATCGATTCTGGCAGGAACCAACCGTCCACATCCGGCCCAAACCAAAAATAATCG
>Ga0134126_10009070_pt1 | contig 12535 bp, 8 predicted proteins | sample KB31752_FD_96881 | JGI IMG/M metagenome (GOLD analysis project Ga0134126, IMG submission 96881) | Terrestrial soil microbial communities with excess Nitrogen fertilizer from Kellogg Biological Station, Michigan, USA - KB3-175-2 | ecosystem: Environmental > Terrestrial > Soil > Unclassified ...
CATTACGGCGTATTCAACGGCTCGCGTTTCCGCGCCGAAATCGCGCCGCGGATTGCCGATTTCGTGCTGACGAATAACCAGCCTTACAAGAGCCATGCCGGTTCCCCGGCGCCGAAGCCGGCGGCAAAAGCCAAAGCTGCGGGCAAGATCAAGCTAGCCGCCGATACAGCAGCGACACTCGGTCACTGATCTCGCTTTTGCCCGAATGATTGTGGCAGACTGCAACCCTTCAACGAGTCCAGGGTTGACGAAAGCCATGCCGCTGCGCGCCCTGCTTTATCGCCGCATCAGTGAGCCGCCGACGATTTCGATACACTTCGACGGCGCGTTTTTTCTCGTGCGGCTGCGCCGGCATCGTCAGGCGCGCCGCTACACGCTGCGCATCCATGCCGCCACGCGTGAAGTCGTGCTCACGATGCCGCCGCGCGGCAGCGTGAAGGAGGCGCGCGCTTTTGCCGAGAAGCACGGCGGCTGGATCGCGGCCCGCCTCAACCGGCTGCCCGCGCCCGCGCCCTTCGCGGACGGTACGATGCTGCCCTTGCGCGGGATCGATCACCGCATCGTGCATCGGCAGAGGGCGCGCGGCACGGTCTGGATCGAAATCGCCACCGGTGGTGAGCGCCTGCTGTGTGTGGCGGGCGATTCCGGGCACGTGGCGCGCAGGATCAGGGATTTTCTCAAGCGCGAGGCGAAACGCGATCTTGAGGCGGCGAGCCGGGCCGCGGCCATGCCGCTCGGCGTCAAGATCAAGCGGGTTTCCGTGCGCGACCAGTCGAGCCGCTGGGGCTCCTGCTCGACGACCGGCATCCTCTCCTATTCGTGGCGGCTGATCCTGGCTCCGCCTTATGTTCTCGAATATCTCGCCGCGCACGAAGTCGCGCATCTGGTGGAGATGAACCACTCGCGAAAATTCTGGCGCGTGGTCGACCGCATCTGCCCGCATATGGCTCGCGCGAAAGCCTGGCTCGATGTCCACGGTGCCGACCTGCACCGCTTCGGCCTCGCGGACGCCTCGGTGTAGGGCGTAGCAGAAGCCTGTCGAGTCCATTCAAAGAAGCGAAGATCTGCCCGATCAAAGAACGCAGGCGATGTCGCATGTCCAGATGGTTTATCCCCCGAAAGGGGGAGGGTGGCCGACGGTAGCTGACCGGGCGGGGAATAGGCCAGACCCCACCCGACCGCTCGCTGCGCTCGCGGCCACCCTCCCCTTCCAGGGGAGAGATTAAAGCGCGGGCATTGCTTTTCCCTCCGTCATTCCGGGGCGCGCCCATAGCGCGTCGAAGACGCGCGTAAACGCGCTTATGGGCGCGAACCCGGAATCCATACCCCCGGTGTTGCGGAGTATGGATTCCGGCCCGGCCCTTGCGGGCCGTCCCGGAATGACGGGATTTCAACTCCGCCGTTCTTGCGATAGTTAGCTGTCATGCTGCGCCCCGGCACGTTCGCGCTCACGGCTCTGCTTGCTGCGTTGAGCGCCATCGGGCCGCTCACGACCGACATGTATCTGCCCTCGCTGCCGGACATCGTGCGCCTGCTCGATGCCACGACCGCGGAGGGACAGCTCACCATCTCCTCTTACCTCGTCGGCTTCGCCCTCGGACAGATTGTCTACGGCCCCGTTTCCGACCGGCATGGGCGCAAGCCGGTGCTTATCGGCGCGGTCGTGCTTTACAGCGCCGCTAGCTTGCTCTGCGCCGGGTCCACGTCGATCTCGATGCTAATCGGCGCCCGCGCCTTGCAGGCGCTCGGCGGATGCGGCGGCATCGTGCTCGCGCGAGCCATCGTACGCGACCTTTATTCCGGCGCGCGCGCCGGGCGCGAACTGTCGCTGATCGGCTCGGTGATGGCGCTCGCGCCGGTGCTGGCGCCGATCGCCGGCGGTATATTGCAGACCGCATTCGGCTGGCGCTCGATCTTCTTCACGCTGGTGGCGTCGGGCCTTTGCGGCATTGCGATCATCTGGATGCTGCTGCCCGAAACCTTGCCGCGGCGCGCGGAGCCTTTGTCGCTGTCTTCGATGCTCAAGACTTATCGCACCGTGGCGCGCAATCCGGTCTTCCTCGCTTATCTCGCGCTCGGCACCACCAGCTATGCCGGGCTGTTTGCCTGGATCTCCGGCGCTTCCTTCGTGCTGCAGGACCTCTACGGGCTTCCTCCGTTCGATTTCGGTATAGCCTTCTCGATCGGTTCCGTCGGCTACATGGCTGGCTCCGCACTTGCCGCCCGGCTGGTCGGCAAACTCGGCATCGACGGCACCGTCGGCCTCGGCAGCCTTTGCCTGTGCGTCGGCGGGCTCGCCATGGCGGGCGCGGTCGCTCTCGGCTTGGCCTCGGCGATATCGCTTGTGCTGCCGATGGCGATCTACCTCGCCGGATTAGGGATGGTGCTACCGCAGTCGATTGCCGGCGCGATGACGCCGTTTCCCGAACGCGCGGGCGCAGCCTCCGCACTGTTCGGCTTTATCCAGCAGTGCGGTGCCGCGCTGTGCGGTGTCGCGGTCGGGCACTGGCTCGGCGCGAGCGCCTGGCCGCTCGCGTCTGCGGTTGCCGCTATGGGCTGCGTCAGCCTGTTTTTCTGGTTCGGCACGCGCCGCTTGCGCGCGCGCGAGAAACACTAGCGGCCGAACAAATGATTGATCATCCAGCCATCGAGACCGCTGCCATCGGTTGACTGCGTAACCGCAGCGACTGGCTGTCCGACGGGGGCGGGCGGTACTGGTTCCGGCGGAGCGCGGTCATTGCCGAACAGCCGCGAGAACAGTCCGCCGCTTGGTGCAGCGCCCGGCAGACTTGCGACGGGGATGCCCTCGTGGGCAGCGCGCATGGTGCGGCTCCATATCTGCACGGGCAGGCTGCCGCCGGTAACATGCCGCGTCGGCGTACCGTCGTCATTGCCGAGCCAGACGCCTGTGACCATGTGCGTGGTGTAGCCGATGAACCAGGCGTCGCGGAAATCCTGGCTGGTGCCAGTCTTGCCGGCGGCCGGCCAGCCCGGCAGCGACGCGTGCTTGGCCGTGCCCATGATCAAGGTCTGCCGCAGCATGTGATTCATCATGCCGACATAGCGGTCATCGATGACGCGGGCGGGCGATTGGCGTAGGCGCGCGTAGAGGAGCTTGCCTTTGGCCGTTTTTATGGTCTCGATCACGTGCGGCCGCGCGCTATAGCCGCCGTTGGCGAATGGCGCGTAGGCGCCGGTCAACTCGAGCAGCGAAATTTCCGAGGTGCCCAGCGCGATCGAGGCATTGGGTTCCAGATGCGAGGCGATACCGAGCCGGTGCGCGGTGCGGACCACGGCGGGCGGACCGACTTCCATGGTAAGCCGCACCGACACCGTATTGAGCGACAGCGCCAAGGCCTGCGTCAGGGTGACGGGACCGAGATAATTGTGTTCGTAGTTTTCCGGCCTCCAGCCGTGCACGCTGATCGGCGCGTCATTGCGCACGGTGTCGGGCGTCATGCCCCATTCCAGCGCGGTCAAATAGACGAACGGCTTGAATGAGGACCCGGGCTGCCGCTTGGCGGCGACAGCGCGGTTGAACTGGCTCTTCGCATAATCGCGGCCGCCGACGAGCGCACGCACCGCGCCGTTCGGCGTCATCGATACCAGTGCGCCTTGCGTCACCTTGAACTTGGCGCCTTTTTGCGCGAGTTCATCGTCGAGCGCCTTTTCCGCGGCGGCCTGCAAGCCCGCATCGATGGTGGTGCGCACCACGATGTCTTGGTCGATGTGCCCAAGGATATCATTGAGCCCATCCATTACCCAGTCCGCGACGTAATTGACCGAGTCGTTGCCGGAGCGCGGCGCGATGTGCGGCGGATTGGCGAGCGCGAGCTTTTCACTTCGTTTGCTGATGAATCCAAGTTCTGTCATGGCCGCGAGCACGATTCGGGCGCGCCGCTCGGCGGCATCGAAGTTGCGGGTGGGTGCCAGACGCGACGGCGATTTCACCAGGCCGGCGAGCAGCGCCGCCTCGGCTACGTTGAGATCCTTGGCATGCTTGCCGAAATAGCGTTGCGCGGCCTGATCGATCCCGTAGGCGCCGTCGCCAAAGTAGACCCGGTTAAGATAGAGTTCGAGAATCTGCGCCTTCGATAATTTGCGCTCGAGCCAGAGCGCCAGCATCGCCTCCTGCAGTTTGCGGTAGATGGTGCGCTCTTGCGTCAGAAAGAGGTTCTTGGCGAGTTGCTGCGTGATGGTCGAGCCGCCCTGCGCAACGCCGAAGTGCAGCACGTTGGCGACCAGCGCGCGCGCGATGCCGAACGGGTCGATGCCGAAATGGTCGTAAAAGCGCCGGTCCTCGATGGCGACGAAAGCACGCGGCACGTAGCGCGGCAGGTCCTTCAACGCGATGACCGCGCCCGCCATGTCGCCGCGCCGCGCCAGCGGATGACCGTCCATGTCCACGATCTGGATCGAGGGCGGCCGTTTGGGAATTTCGAGCGATTGGATCGGAGGCAGGTGCGCGCCTACCCAGGCGACCGCCCCGGCGCCGCCGATCGCGACCCACAACGCCAGGACGACGCTCCAGTAGGCCATCCGCCCGAGGAGCGAACGGCGGCCGCGCCCGCCGCGCTTGCGTGACTTTCGGCTGCGCCGGCGCGGGCGCTTGGCCCCGCCGCCGGGCGCGCGCAGGGTGGGTTCGGCCCGCACCGGCGGGCTGTTGTCGAACACCGGCTCGCGGCGTCCGCCCGAATGTCCCCGTCCTGACGCCATACCTACTCACACCGCCGGCGGCAGCACGTGCCCCCGGTCCCCGAAAGGGACGCTAGATGGGGCGGTTTAAGGGGTCGTTAAGCGGCCGGCGGCGCGCTAGGATAGCTCCGGTCACCGCAAGTCTTCCTTCCCAAAATCCCGCCAACATTACCATCATGATCAATGCCGCCGTTATCGGCCTCGGACGCTGGGGCAAAAACATCGTCGAATCCGTGCAGGGCAAAAGCCCGCGCCTGCGCATCATCCGGGGGGTGAGCAAGGAGCCCGAGCTGGTGCGCGATTTCGCCGCCACGCATGAATTTCAATTGACGACCGAGTTCGATGAAGCCATCGCCGATCCGCGCGTGCAGGCCGTCTTCCTCGCGACGCCGCATTCGCTTCACATCCGGCAGATTGAAGCGGTCGCCGCCGCCGGCAAGCCGGTGTGGTGCGAAAAGCCGCTCGCGCTTACGCGCGGCGAGGCGGAACGCGCTGTCGCCGCCTGCCGCAAGGCCGGTGTCGTGTTCGCCCTCGGCAACAACAAACGCTGCTTTCCTTCGATGCGGGAGCTCAAGCGTGTGGTCGCCTCCGGTCTCATTGGCGAGGTGCTGCATATCGAAGGCCATTACTGCAACGAGCATTCGACGCGCGTGAAAGGCGGCTGGCGCGACGATCCGCGCGAATCGCCGGGCGGCGGCATGACCGGCGCCGGACTGCATATCATCGACGCCTTCGTTAATCTTGTCGGACCCCTCGCGGAGGCGGACGCGCGCCTTTACGCGCCTAAAGCGCCACCCGATCCGCGCGACTCGGCCACGGCGCTCGTGCGCTTCGAGAGCGGTGCGACGGGACTCCTGGCGACCGTGCGCGCCGCGCCAATGTTCTGGCGCATTCATGTCTTCGGCACGCAAGGTTGGGCCGAGGCGCGCGAGGAAACCGGACTGACCGTTGCGCGAAATGGCGAGTCGCCGAAAGCGGCAAGCTTGCCGGCGGTTAATTCGCTCAGCGTACTGGTGGAAGCCTTCGCGGAGAGCATCGAAACCGGTGTTGCGTTTCCGGTCTCCACCGACGAGATGCTCGATGTGGCTGGCGCTTTCGAGGCGATCATCCGCTCGATCGGCGAAGAAAAGCCGGTGCAGGTCAAGCGCAGCTAGCTCGTGGTCACGAGGCGCAGGTCGCCGCGCCGCTCGAGCGCGTTCACGACCACGCCAGTGCCGGCGCGGCGCAGCCGCACGTCGATCGTTCCTCCGGCGAGTGAAATGCCGCGCATCGTGATCTCGTCCAGGAAGTCCGGCATGGCCGGCTGGTCTAAGCTGACCTGACGCAGGTCTGGATCAAATCTCAAGCCGAGGCAGGATTGCAGAAGCGAGAGTGGCGCGGTCGCCGCCCAGGCCTGCGGTTCGCACGCCACGGGATAGAAAGTCGGGCCGCGGCCTCGCTGCCGTGGAAAGCCGCAAAAAAGTTCAGGCAGCCTCCGCAGATCGACATAGGAGGAGGCGGCAAACAGCCCCTCGAAAATGCGTAATGCCTCGCGCCGGAATCCATAGCGCGCGAAGCCGGCGGCGATGAGCCCGTTGTCATGCGGCCAGACCGATCCATTGTGATAGCTCATCGGATTGAAACGCGCCTCCGTCGCGGCCAGCGTGCGAATGCCCCAGCCGCAAAACGAGACGTCGCTCATCAGCGTGGATACTACCCGCTCGGCGCGCTCGGGATAAGCAATGCCGGTGAACAGCGCGTGGCCGGCGTTTGAAGCGCGCACGCGGCACGGGCGCTTGTCTCCGTCGAGCGCCAGAATGTAGGTGCCGAACTCTTCGTCGAAAAAGCTTTGGTCGAAAAGTTCGCGAAGCTTTTCGGCTTTGGCTTCCATCTCGCTGGCACGGCTCTCATCGCCCAGGCTGCGGGCGATAAAGGCCGCGGCGCGCCAGGCGCCGTAGACATAGGCCTGCACTTCGACGAGTGCGATCGGCCCGCGCGCCAGCGTTCCGTCGGCATGAAAAATGGAATCGCTGCTGTCCTTCCAGCCTTGGTTCACCAAACCTTCGGTGTTGCGCCGGCCGTATTCCACGAAACCATCGCCATCACGGTCGCCCTCGCACTCGATCCATTGCAGCGCGGCCTCGATGTTCGGCCAGATGGGGCGGATCTGATCGAGATCGCCCGTGCGCTCCAGATAGGCGCCTGCGAGCATGACGAAAAGCGGCGTGGAATCGATGCTGCCGTAATAATGATGGAACGGTACTTCGCCCAGGATGGCCATCTCGCCTTGACGGACCTCATGCAGAATCTTGCCCGGCTCGGCATCGGCGGCGGCATCGAAGCTCTTGGCTTGCCAGAGGGCGAGATAGCGAAGCACGCCAAGCGCGATGCTCGGATCGAGCCACAGCGTTTGAAGCGCCGTTATCAGCGCGTCGCGGCCGAAATAAGTGCTGAACCAAGGGATCCCGGCATACGGATACGGACCCTGCGGCGTATGCGTGACCAGCATATAGAGGTCCGCGACGCTGCGGCGCACGGCCTCGTTGAAGATGTCGTTCGATGTCCCAATCGAAGCCGCGCGCGAGGACGTAAGACGCAACGCCCGGCGCGCATCGCGCAAGGCAACGAAAAAATTTCGTGTCGTCCTCTGCGTTCTAGGCCGCCGCGGCCCGTGATCACAGCGGATTTCAATAAAGAGAAGTTGTATTCGACGGGGTTCGAGTTCGATTGTGAAGCTCGCCTGATCTTCGGTGAGCGTGTCCGGCGTAGGATCGAAGCGAAAGGTTGTCTGGCGCAGTATGTCGTCGAGCCCGGTGTATCCCAGCGTCACGCGGTCGGGTGCTAAATCGGCCGCATGCTTGACGCCGCGCCGCTTGCGGTGGGCGCCGCGCACTTCGAACAAATCGGCGAAATCGGCGGCAAACCCGAGCGTCAGCTTCACGGTGCGCGGCACATCGTCGAAATTCATCAAGGCCACGCGCTCGAAGCAGGCGGTCTCCCACAGGAAACGCGAGCGCCGGATGTGGATGAGATCGTGTTCGAGGATGAGCCTGTTGTCGGCGCCAACAAGGTCAGGGTTGGTGAGATCGCAGGTCAGTGTCGCGTTGTCGTCGCGTAGCGTGGAACTCAGCAGGATCGGGCGCGCGTTCTCGATGGCAAGGCTGTAATGCGACAGGTGCCGGGTGTCGCGGTAATAAATACCTTCGGGGCTGCCCGGTGCGGCGGTGGCGTCGCCATTGTGGTCGAAGACCGCGAAAACGTCGCCGTACTTCAGCGTTCGCGGCCGTCGCTCCTGGAGGGAGGCCGATGCCGGAATATAGAATTGGGGCAGGGCCGCGCGGACATGGCCTTTCGGCTCGGTCGGGGCGGCGGTCGTAGAAGCATCGTCCATCGTTCAGGTGACGGCTCTTTCCTGAAGCGCCACGCGTTGTTGCGCGCGAGGCCAACGCGACGACTCGGCCATGGTCGCACCGCAGAGCTTTCGATAGATGCTCACGTATCGCTCGGTCATGTGCTTGACCGTGAATCGATCCTCAAAGGCAGCACGAACCTTGGCGCGATCCAGCGTATCGATACGAGAGACCGCGTCAACCGCTTCCTCGACATTCGCGACGATAAACCCCGAGACGCCATCATCGATGACTTCGGGCACGGACCCGGCGCGGAACGCAATTACCGGCGTACCGCAAGCCATGGCCTCGATGATCGCCAATCCGAATGGTTCCGGCCAATCGACCGGGAACAGCAAAGCAGTGGCGTTTCCGAGAAACTCGCCCTTTTGCTGTTCGTTGATCTCGCCGACGTATTCAACGAAATTGCTATGCCGTTTGATCATCGGTTCAATAAGTTCGTCCCAGTACGCTTGATCGACTTTGTCGACTTTCGCGGCAATGCGCAGCGGCATCTTGCTGCGCACCGCGATTTCAATGGCGTGGTCTGGACGTTTCTCCGGTGAGATTCGCCCAAGGAAGGCGAGATAACTGCCTTGCGGCTCTCCGACGAAAGGCAACAGGTCGGCCGGCAATCCATTATAGACGTTGCCAACCCAATTGACGGTCCGCGGCATCGGCCGTCGCTGGTGACGCGAAATGGACACGACCGGGATGTCGGAAAAGACGGTGTAGAACGGTTTTAGATCGGGCAGATCGAGGCGGCCGTGCAGCGTGGTTACGGTCCGGTCGGCGAATTCTCGGATAAGCGGGAAGTGCCACAGATCGATATGGAAATGTAAAACATCAAAATGGGAGGCCTGTTTACGGACTGTCTCAAGCAGTATCACTTGGTAAGGAAGGGGATCCTTGACGGTAGCATCGAGTCGTAATGCCATCTCCGTGCAGCGCACGAGCTTGGCTGATGTGATCGAATCGCCGCTGGCAAATAGCGTGACATCGTGCCCCTGCCGCACAAGTTCCTCGGTGAGATAGGAAACCACACGCTCTGTTCCGCCGTACAATTTTGGGGGAATGCTTTCCGTCAAAGGCGCTATTTGAGCGATTTTCATCCGCGAAGACCTCCCGGCGAAACCGTGATGACACACGTCGCGTGGCCAAAAAACGGCGAGCCAGGGAGGTTTGTTCCGAGCGAGGAGCGCTCCGTCGCGGGATCAAGCTGACCGGATCAAGTCTTCCGAGCTGTGGCAAAGCACATCGAGCTGTCGCAGCGGCGTCTTCGGCCCGGTCCTTATGGCGATGCCCGCTCCTCGGCGATGGCGTCGGTCAGCACGTGCTGCACCTTCTCCGCCAACTCGCCGTTGACAAAAGGTTTCCCGATGATCTGGTTGTCGCCAATCCCTTCCAGCGCGCTGCGGTCGGCGAAACCTGTGATGAACATGAGCGGCAAACTCGGCCGCTTCACACGGATGCGGCGCGCAAGCTCAGTGCCGCTCATGCCGGGCATGGCCACGTCGAGGATGACAAGATCAATAAAACTGAACGATCCTAACGTGGTAGCTCGTAACCAGCGTCTGTCAGGAGCCTGACTTATCGAATAGCGAGATCAGCGCGCGTTTGATCGCAGCCTGCCGGGTGGGCGAGGCGATTTGCGCGCCGAGCAAATCGGTGACGTAAAACACGTCGATCACGCGCTCGCCAAAGGTAGCGACGTGCGCAGACGCGATGTTCAGGTTGAGCTTGGAGAGCGTCGCCGTCAGCTCATAGAGCAGCCCGGTGCGGTCGAGGCCGGTGACTTCGACCATCGTGTAGCGGTGCGACCATTGATTGTTGATCATGACGGACGGCTCGACCGCGAAGGCGCGAATGCGGCCTTTGGAGGCGGCGCGCTTGGCCACCACTTCAGGCAATCGCAGTTCGCCGCGCAGCGCCTTCTCGATTGAGTCGGCGATTCGCGCCGCGCGCCGCTCCTCGTCTTCGTTGCGATCGAACTCGCGGTTGAGCGAGATCGTGTCGAGCGCGCGGCCGTCGGTGGTGGTGTAGATTTGCGCATCCACGATGTTGGCGCCGGCGACCGCGCAGGCGCCGGCAATGATCGACAAGAGCCAGGGATGGTCGGGGCAGAGTACGGTGAGCTCGGTCACGCCGCGCTCGGTGTCGAAGGCGGCCATGGTCGCAAGGGTCTTGCCCGCATCCTCGGCGGCAGCGACGAAACGCGCATGCTCGATCTTGTGCTCTAGGTCCACTTTGAGCCAATAGGGCGGGTAAAGCTTGGCGGTGTAGGCTTGCACCTTGTCAGCCGGCCAGCCGACCATGGCGTCGCGGAATTCGTCCTGCGCCATGGCGACACGCTGCGCGCGGTTGATCTCGGAGAATCCGCCGGTGACGGCCGGCTCGGTCTCGTAGTAGAGGGTACGGATAAGCTGCGCCTTCCAGCCGTTCCAAACGCCAGGCCCAACACCCTTGATGTCGGCGGTCGTGAGGATGGTCAGAAGCTTCAGCCGCTCGGCCGACTGCACCACCGCGGCGAAGTTCTCGATGGTCTTGCGATCGGAGAGGTCGCGCGATTGGGCGACGCTCGACATCACCAGATGGTGCTCGACCAGCCAGGCCGTCAGTTCGACCTCGGCGGGCGAGAATCCGAAGCGCGCGCAGAAGCGTTTTGCCACGCGCGCACCCGCGACCGAATGATCCTCGGGCCGGCCCTTGGCGATATCGTGCAGGAACAAAGCGACGTAAAGCACGCGCCGGTGCTCCGGCAGGATCTTATGGATCAACTCGTTGGCAAGCGCAGTATCCTTGCTGCTGCCGTGCTCGATCTCCTGCAAAATGCCGATGCAACGCAACAGATGTTCGTCCACCGTGTAGTGGTGGTACATATTGAACTGCATCATCGCGACGATCTTGCCGAAAGCCGGCACAAACTTGCCCAGCACGCCGGCTTCGTTCATTCGCCGTAGCACGGTTTCCGGATCGTCCTGCGACGTAAGGATGTCGAGGAACAGCGCGGTAGCTTCCTTGTTTTCGCGCAAGTTCGCGTCGATCAGCTTGAGCGAGCGCGTGATCACGCGCATGGCATCCGGATGAAACGCCAGATTATGCTTCTGCGCCAGATGAAAGATTCGGATCAGGTTGACTGGATCGTGCTTGAAGACATTTCCATCGATCGGTCGAATGCGATTTTTGTCGACCAGGAAATCACCGTTATCTCCGAGCGCTCGGCGTTTGACCGGCCGGAAACGCGCCATCATGCGGCTGAGCACCGGGACGCTCTTGGCGTGGCTGTCTTCCAAATCCGCGCAGAGAATGGCGGTGAGGTCGCCCACGTCCTTGGCGATGAGAAAGTAGTGTTTCATAAAGCGCTCGACGTCCTTCTGCCCGGCACGCGAGGTGTAACCGAGCCGCAGCGCGATCTCGCGCTGGATATCGAAGGACAGCCGCTCCTCGGCGCGGCCGGTGAGAAAGTGCATGTGGCAGCGCACCGACCACAAAAACGATTCGCAGCGGCGGAAGAGCTGGTACTCTTGCCGGTCAAAAACGTTGCGCGCGATCAGTTCGGCCGGCTCGCGCACCCGGTAGACGTATTTCGCGATCCAGAACAACGTATGTAGGTCGCGCAAGCCGCCTTTGCCGTCCTTGACGTTGGGCTCGACAAGGTAGCGCGACTGGCCGGAGCGCCGCACTCGCTCTTCGCGCTCGGCGAGCTTGGCGGCGACGAATTCGGCCGCGGTGGAGCGCACGACGTCATGGTCGAAGCGCGCCTGTAATTCGTCGAACAGCGCGCGGTCGCCGAGCAAGTAGCGCGCCTCCAGGATAGCGGTGCGGATGGTCATGTCCGCCTTCGACTGGCGGATGCACTCGTCGACCGAGCGCGTGGCGTGGCCAACCTTCAGCCCCATGTCCCACAGGCAGTAAAGGATAGCCTCCGCGATCGACTCGCCCCAGGCGGTCTGCTTGTAGGGCAGGAGGAACAACAGATCGATGTCGGAACCCGGCGCCTGTAGTCCGCGCCCGTAGCCGCCTGTGGCGATGACCGCCATACGCTCGGCTTCGGACGGGTTCTGCGACGGATAAAGGTGCTTGCGCGAGAAGTCGTAAAGCAGGCGGATGATTTCGTCTTCCATTCGGCACAGCCGCTCGGCGCAGCGGCGGCCGTTGCGATCTGCCATGAGCCATTGCTCGGCTCGCGAGCGGCCCTCGTTGAGTGCGGCCTTCAGGCACTGCGCCACCGTTGCGCGTAAGCCCGCCTCGTCGCCGGTACTTGCGGCGGCCAGCTTGTCGAGCTCGGCGGCAAGGGCGCGCGTATCGATCAGCTCGGCCGAGGCCTTGTGTGGCGGTCCGGAGGGGGCGTGGGGGTCTTGAGCAAGGGCGAGAGTGGCCATGGAGCCATGTTAGGGTAAAATGGGGGTCCGGTCGTCACAAATAGCGGTTGGGAGGAAGTTCATGCGTATGTTCCAGGTCTGCACATGCGG
>Ga0134126_10009072_pt1 | contig 12534 bp, 12 predicted proteins | sample KB31752_FD_96881 | JGI IMG/M metagenome (GOLD analysis project Ga0134126, IMG submission 96881) | Terrestrial soil microbial communities with excess Nitrogen fertilizer from Kellogg Biological Station, Michigan, USA - KB3-175-2 | ecosystem: Environmental > Terrestrial > Soil > Unclassified ...
CCGCTCTTGCTCGCCGGCCACCGCGCCCGCCGCCGCGACACCTGGTCAAAGCGGATGTCGTCGCGGATCGCCAACGGCATCCGCCGCCGCATGCTGCGCGACGACACGCCCGATACCGGTTGCGGGCTCAAGCTGTTTCCCCGCGTCCTTTTCCTCGACCTCCCTTATTTCGATCACATGCATCGGTTTTTGCCGGCCCTGGTGCTGCGGGCCGGAGGGGTCGTGCGCTCGGTCCCGGTCAACCATCGCCCGCGCGAGCGCGGCATTTCGAAATACGGCGTGCTCGACCGGCTCGCCGTCGGGATCACCGACCTGTTCGGCGTAATGTGGCTGCGCCGCCGCGGGTCGGTGCCGGTGGTGGTCGAGGACGGTGCGTCCTTCGAGACGCGGGCTGCGCCCGCTCCTCAGGATGAGGTAAGACGTTGATGGCCCAAACAAGCGTTCCTCATCCTGAGGAGCGCTCCGCAGGAGCGCGTCTCGAAGGACGCAATGCCAATCGCCTGCGTCTCGCCGGCCGGGCCGTGCTCGTCGCGGCACTGGTTACCGGCATCGTCGCGGCGTGGCATTGGCGGGCGGTGTTCGAGCCGGCGGCGCTGAGCGTCCAGCTCGCCCGGTCGCCGGTCGCGCCGCTCATCTTCCTCGCGCTGCATGTCGCGGCGAGCCTCCTCTTCGTGCCGCGGACGCTGCTCGCGATCGCGGGCGGGCTCGTCTTCGGCATGTGGTGGGGCACGCTGTGGGCGGCGCTCGGCAGCGTGATCGGCGCCTGCGCCGGTTTTCTCGCGGCGCGCTACGTCAATGCCGGGGTCGTCGACGCGACGAGCTGGGCGCGGCTGTCCGGGTCGCTCGGCCGGGTCGAGCGCGGCGGGTGGCGGGCGGTCGCGATGATCCGGCTGATCCCGGTGATCCCGCACAGCCTGACCAATTACGCGCTCGGCCTGACGCGGCTCGGCCTTGTGCCTTATGCGGTGGGGTCGTTCCTGGGCCAGTTGCCGCTGACGATCGCCTACACCGATCTCGGCGCGGCCGGCGGCAAGGTCATGCTCGGCGCCGGCGGCTGGGTCGTCCCGACGGCGGTCGGCGCGGCGGCGCTCGCCCTGTCGCTGGTGATCCCCCTTATCGCGCGGCGGCGCCCAGCGCCGGAGGCATAGGCCCGCCGGTCGCCCAGTCCAGCAGCTCCACCGTGTGCAGCACCGGCACCGAGCTGCCGGCGGCAAGCTGGGTGATGCAACCGATATTGCCGGCGGCGACAAAGTCGGGCTCGGTGCGGGCGATGTTGGCGAGCTTGCGGTCGCGCAGCCGTCCGGCGAGCTCGGGCTGCAGCAGATTATAGGTGCCGGCCGAGCCGCAGCACAAATGCCCCTCGGGGATGTCCACCGGCTCGAACCCGGCGGCCGCGAGCAGCTCCTTCGGTTGGCGATGCACCTTCTGCCCGTGCTGCAGCGAGCAGGCCGAGTGATAGGCGACCCGCCCCACCCCGTGTCCGGGTCGCAGCCCCAGCTCCGCCACCAGCTCGCTGACATCGCGGGTCAGCGCCGAAATGCGCGCCGCCTTCTCGGCATAGACCGGGTCGTCGCGCAGCATGAACCCGTAATCCTTGACCGTGGTGCCGCAGCCCGAGGCGTTGACGACGATCGCGTCGAGCCCGCCGCTGCGGCGCATCCGCTCCCATGCGTCGATATTCGCGCGGGCGAAGGCGAGCGCCGCCTCCTCCTGACCCAGATGATGCGTCAGCGACCCGCAGCATCCGCTCTCTTCGGCGATCACGATTTCGCAGCCGTGCCGGGTCAAAAGGCGGATCGTCGCCGCGTTGATCTCCGGCTTCAGCACCTGCTGGGCGCAGCCGGGCATCAGCGCGACCCGCATCCGCGCGGGACCCTCGGCGGCGAAGATCTGGGGCCCGTCGGCGGCGGATGGCGAGGGGACCGACGCCGGAGCCAGGGCCAGCATCGCCCGCAGCCGCGCCGGCAGGATCGGCGCCAGGAGTTTGGCCGGCACCGCGCCGAGCAGCGCCAGCCGGAACCACCGCGGCCGGCTCAGCACAAACCCGAGCATCCGGCGCATCAGTCGGTCGAGTGCCGGCCGACGGTAATGCTCCTCGACATAGCGACGGCCGTGGTCGATCAGGTGCATGTAATTGACGCCGGAAGGGCAGGTCGTCATGCAGCCGAGGCATGAGAGGCAGCGGTCGATATGCTTGACCGTCTCGGCCTCGGGCGCGGCGCCGGATTCGAGCATGTTCTTGACGAGATAGATGCGCCCGCGCGGGCTGTCGAGCTCGTCGCCGAGGAGCACATAGGTCGGGCACGTCGCGGTGCAAAACCCGCAATGGACGCAGGCCCGCAATATCTTCTCGGTCTGCGCCGTGTCGGAATCGGAAAGCTGCTCGGGGGTAAAATCGGTCTGCATCAGACGCCGTCGACCATGCGACCCGGGTTGAGGATGTGGCGCGGGTCGAACCCGTCCTTGACCCGTCGCGCCAACGCCGCCAACCCGGCGGGCTCCGGCTCGAACACGGCGGTCCCGCGCCGCAAGCCTGGACCGCCGCGGATCAAGGTCGCATGGCCCTCTCCGCCGACCGCGCCGCGGATCACCGCCGCGCCGCCGTCGCCGGTCTCGGGCACGGCGAGCCAGACGAGACCGCCGCCCCAGTCGAGAAACCACGCCGCGTCGATCCGGCGCGCAACCGCCTCGGCCATTCCGGCGCCGCGGCTCGGCGCGACGGACACCCGCCATACCGTCCGCCCGTCGAGTCCCGACACCGGCCCCGCCGCGCCGATCGAGCGCCACAACGCGATCGACTCGTCGTCACCGAGCGTCTCGGCCGCGCCGGCATCGCCAAATTCGCGAACCAGGCTGTCGCGGCGAGACGCGACCGACGGCGCCGGCCCCTCGACCCGGACCGCGACCCCGATCGGCAGCGCCAGCCCGGGCGGCAGATAGGCCGCGCCGGAAACCTCGTGCGGCGACCCCAGCACCGCCGCCATCAGCCCGGTCGCCAGCGTCGGCGGCACGTCGCGGAACAGCACGGTCGCCACCGCCTCCGGGCGCGGCAACACCTTGATCGAAACCTCTTCGAGCGCCGTCAGCGTGCCGTACGAACCGGCCATCAATTTGCACAGATCGTAGCCGGTGACGTTCTTGACGACCTTTCCGCCGGCCTTGAAGATTTCACCACGCCCGCTGACCCCACGAAACCCGAGGAAATGGTCGCGCGCCGCCCCTGCCTTGATCCGGCGCGGCCCGGCGAGGTTGCAGGCGATGGTCCCGCCCAGCGTCGGCCGCGTCACCTCGGCCCCCAACAGCGCGCGCCAATCCGGCGGCTCGAAGGCGAGCATCTGCCCGTTCTCGGCCAAGAGCGCCTCGATCTCGTCGAGCGGCGTCGCCGCGCCGGCGGTCAGCACCAGCTCGCTCGGCTGGTACTCGCGCACCCCGGTGAGACCGGACAGGTCGAGCGTATGCGGCACCTGCAACGGCCGCCCCAGCCCCCGCTTCGACCCGCCGGCGATAAGCTCCAAGGGCTCCTCGGCGGCGAGGGCGGTGGCGACGGCGTCGCGCAATTCGTCGAGGCTGGTGGGCGAAAAACGGGTCATGCCCTTAAGCTGTCATTGCGCGCGCAGCGAAGCAATCTCGTGGCCCGGAGCCTCCGTCCGTCGAGATTGCCGCGGCGCTGCGCTCCTCGCAATGACCGGGGAACATCAAAACCGCGGCAAATCCGGGTGCGGCACCTGGCCCCGATGCACATGCAGGCGACCGAGTTCGGCGCAGCGGTGCAGGGTGGGGAAAACCTTGCCGGGGTTGAGCAGCCCATCCGGGTCGAAGGCGCATTTGAGGCGCTGTTGCTGGGCGAGGTCCACCTCGTCGAACATCGTCGGCATCAGGTCGCGCTTTTCGACCCCCACCCCGTGCTCGCCCGTCAACACACCGCCGACCGCGACGCACAGCCGGAGGATGTCGGAGCCGAACGCCTCGGCGCGTTCAATCTCTCCCGGCTTGTTGGCGTCGTAGAGGATCAGCGGGTGCAGATTGCCGTCGCCGGCGTGGAAGACGTTGGCGACGCCGAGCCCGTGCTCGCGCGACAGCTCGCCGATCCGCACCAGCACCTCGGCGAGCCGCCCGCGCGGGATCGTGCCGTCCATGCAGTAATAATCGGGCGAGATGCGGCCGACCGCCGGGAACGCCGCCTTGCGCCCGGCCCAGAAGGCGAGCCGCTCGCTTTCGTTCTCGCTGATGCGGATCGAGGCCGCCTTGTTGTCGCGCGCGAGCCCGTCAACCGTCGCGATCAGGTAGTCGACCTCGGCCTTCGGGCCGTCGAGCTCGACGATCAAAAGGGCCTCGACATCGAGCGGGTAACCGGCGTTGACAAAGGCCTCGGCGGCATGGATCGCCGGCCGGTCCATCATCTCCATTCCACCGGGGATGATTCCGGCAGCGATGATCGCGGCCACGCAATTCCCGGCATCTTCGGTGGTCGGAAACCCGACGAGCAGCGCCCGGGCGGTCGACGGCTTTTTCAGGATGCGCAGCGTCACCTCGGTGACGACGCCTAAAAGGCCCTCCGAACCCGTGACAACCCCTAGGAGGTCATATCCACCGGCGTCGAGGTGCTTGCCACCGAGACGGATCACCTCGCCGTCGATCAGCACCATCTCGATCCCGAGCACGTTGTTGGTGGTGAGCCCGTATTTGAGGCAATGCACGCCGCCCGAATTCTCGGCGATGTTGCCGCCGATCGTGCAGGCGATCTGGCTCGAGGGGTCGGGCGCGTAATAGAACCCGGCCGCCTCGACCGCCTGGCTGACGCCGAGATTGGTGACCCCGGGCTGCACCGTGACGCAGCGGTTGGCGTAGTCGATCTCCAGCACTCGGTTGAACTTGCCCATCCCGAGCAGCACGCCGTCCGCGAGCGGCAACGCCCCGCCCGACAGCGAGGTCCCGGCCCCGCGCGGCACTACCTTGATGCCTTTGGACTTGCAATACCGCAAAACGGCGGCGACCTGCCCCGTGGTCTCGGGCAATACGGCAACGAGCGGCGGCTGGCGATAGGCGGTCAGCCCGTCGCTCTCGAAGGCGCGGCGCTCGGCTTCGGTTTCGATCACGCCCTCGCCCGGCACGATAAGCCGCAGGGCCGCAGCGATCTCCGCACGGCGGGCGATCACACCCGCATCGGGTATCGGCATATGCATGGGCGGAGTCTGGCACCGCAGGCGCGGCGAGGCAATCGCGCGCAGGTCGAGCCGGTCTTACCGAGATGAAAAAGGCGGCCGGAGCCGCCTTGCGATGACCCGGAGGGTCAGCCCTGGCGCGCCTTGTAGCGCGGGTTGGCCTTGTTGATCACATAGACCCGGCCCTTGCGCCGCACGATCCGACAATTGACGTCGCGCTTCTTCAGGCTCTTCAGGGAATTGACGATCTTCATCACATGGGTCCTTCGCGGCGCGCGGAAGATAGGGAGCAGCGGACTGGAAGTCAATTGGGTGGTGTTTCGGATCGATGCCGGCATGCTAAACTAGCTGGTGGCTAGCTGACTGGAGCCGGAATATGCGGGAAATCGGTGCGTTCGAGGCGAAGAACACCCTTAGTGCTTTGCTGGATCTGGTGGAAACTGGCGAGGAGATCACGATCACGCGTCGCGGCAAAGTAGTTGCCCGGCTCGTTCCGCCTCAAGGCGCGATTAATCGCGAGGAAGCCCGCGCGGCCATTCAGCGAATGCGCGACCGGGCGAAAAAGGAGGGGCACGGGCGGTTCGATTGGGCCGAGTGGAAGGCCTATCGTGACGAGGGCCGACCGTGAGTGTGGTGGTCGACAGCTCGGCAACGCTGGCTTGGCTCTATCCGGACGAAGTCACCGACCCGATCCGACGCGTGTTTGACGGTGTCACCTCCGATGGCTGCTTTGTCCCCGCACTGTGGCGGCTGGAGGTGGCAAACGGTCTTACTTACGCGGTGCGCCGCGGGCGTATCACGGCGGCATTTCGGGCCGAGGCGCTCAACGTGCTGGACCTACTGCCGATCAGCATCGACCCGGACACGGGCACGCATGCATGGACCACGACCTTGCAATTGGCCGACAGGTTCAGGCTGACGGTCTATGACGCATCGTATATCGAACTGGCGCAGCGGCACGCCTTACCGCTGGCGGCACTCGACGTCGAAATGCGCGATGCCGCCCGCAGCCTTGGGCTTGACGTAGTCGGTACCTAGGAGGCTACTTCGCCGCGACGGCTACATGACGTTCGGCCCGCCGCAACTCGGCCGAGTCGTTGCGGCCTTGCAGGAAGGCCTTGATGTTGCGGGTGGCCTGGCGCAGGCGCTGGCGGTTTTCGACGAGGGCGATGCGGACATAGCCTTCGCCGTACTCCCCAAAGCCGACGCCCGGAGATACCGCCACGTTGGCGCGTTCGAGCAGCAGCTTCGAGAAGGCGAGGGTGCCGAGCGCCTTGTATTCCTCGGGGATCGGCGCCCAGGCGAACATCGAGGCGGCGGGGGACGGGATTTCCCAGCCGGCCTGCTTTAACCCATCGACCAGCACGTCGCGGCGCAGGCGATAGCGCTCGCGGATTTCGGCGATGCAGTCTTGCGGGCCGTTGAGCGCCGCCGTCGCCGCGACCTGGATCGGGGTGAAAGCGCCGTAATCGAGATACGATTTCACCCGGGTCAGCGCCGCGATCAGCCGCTGGTTGCCGACGGCAAAGCCGATCCGCCAGCCCGCCATCGAATAGGTCTTCGACAGCGAGGTGAACTCGACCGCGATCTCGCGCGCCCCCGGCACCTCGAAAATCGACGGCGGCGGCTTGTCGTCGAAATAGATCTCGGCATAGGCCAGGTCCGAGAGCACGATGATGTTGTGATGGCGGCAGAAATCGACGATCTCGCCGTAGAAATCGAGGCCGACCGTCATCGCCGTCGGGTTGGCCGGGAAATTCAACACGATCGCCAGCGGTGCCGGGATCGAGTGCTTGACGGCTTTTTTCAGCTCGTCGAGAAAATCGACCCCCGGCCCGATCGGCACGTTGCGGACCGAGGCGCCGGCCATGATGAAGCCGAAGGAATGGATCGGATAGCTGGGGTTCGGCACCAGGATCGTGTCGCCGGGGGCGGTGATCGCCTGGGCGAGGTTGGCGAAGCCTTCCTTCGAGCCGAGGGTGACGACGATCTCGCGCTCGGGGTCCATCTCGACATTGAAGCGGCGCGCGTAATAGGCGGCGTAGGCCCGGCGCAGGCCCGGGATGCCGCGCGAGGCCGAATAGCCGTGCGCCTTCGGGTTTTGCACCGCCTCGATCATCTTGGCGACGATATGCGGCGGGGTCGGCCCGTCGGGATTGCCCATCCCCAGATCGATCACATCGCGCCCGGCGGCTCGCGCCGTAGCCTTCAGCGCGTTTACTTCCGCAAACACGTAGGGGGGCAGGCGCTTGATGCGATAGAATTCTTCTGGCATGGCGGCACGCGGCTTCGACTTTGTCGGCGGAGCCCTCATTCTATGGATTGCGGGGGGCATTAGCGAGAAAAGATGCCGCGAAGGAGCGACGCATGGCTGAGATCAAGGCGCTGGTGCATGACGTGTTCGGAACGGTGGTCGACTGGCGGTCGGCGGTCACGGCCGACGGCGAGGCGCTGGGCAAGAAGCGCGGGATCACCGGGGTCGACTGGCAGGAAGTCGCCGATCAGTGGCGCGGGCTCTACGCGCCGTCGATGAACAAGGTGCGCACCGGCGAGCTCCCGTGGACCAATCTCGACGCGCTGCACCGCGAGGCGCTCGACCTGCTGATCGAGAAATTCGCCATCAAGGGCCTCACCGAGGAAGACAAAATCTGGTTCAACCTGACCTGGCACCGCCTCAAGCCATGGCCGGATTCGGTGCCGGGCCTGACGCGAATCAAAAAGAACTTCATTATCGCGACGCTGTCGAACGGCACGGTGCGGCTGTTGACCGACATGGCCAAGCATTGCGGCCTGCCGTGGGACACGGTGCTCGGCTCCGACCTCGTCAAGGCCTACAAGCCCGACGCCGCGATGTACCAGTCGGCGATCGAGTTCCTGGGGTCGGGCGATCCCGGCGCGGTGATGATGACGGCGGCGCACAACAACGACCTCGTCGCCGCATCCAAGCACGGGATGAAGACGGCCTACGTCAACCGCCCCTACGAGCACGGCACGAAGCAGAGCCGCGACTTCAAGGCCGAGCACGATTTCACCTACATCGCCGAGAGCTTCGAGGATTTGGCCACACAGCTCGGCTGCTGATCTGAACCGGGATTCCACAAGTTGAACCACGGAGACGCGGAGCACGCGTGGTGAATCACCCTACCGCGGCGGGTGCGCGCGGATCGCGTCCTCGACCGGTTCGCAGCCCCAGCCGGGGCGGTCCGGCACTGCGAAGGTGCCGTTCTCGAACACCGGCTCGTGGGTGAACAGCTCCTTGTCCCAGGCGAGGCGGTCGACGCCGATCTCCATGATGCGGAGGTTTGGCGCCGCGGCAGCGAAATGGAGGTTCATAAACGAGACGAGGTGGCCATAGAAATTATGCGGCGCGATGTTGACCTCGAACGCCTCGGCCGCCGCGGCGATCTTCATCCCCTGCCACACCCCGTTCCACACCGCGTCGACGATCGCGACATCCATCGATTGCGCGCGGAAATAGGGCAGGAACTCGCGCACCCCCAACAGTGTCTCGCATGAGCTGATCGGGTGCGGGCTGTGGCTGCGGATATGCGCCAGCGCCTCGGCATTGTAGCTGTCGATCTCGACCCAGAACATGTCGTAGGGCGCGATCGCGCGGAGGATTTTCAGATACCCCTCGGTCTTGGCGTTGAAATTGAGGTCGAGCAGGATGTCCATGTCCGGCCCCGCGCCGTCGCGAAAGGCTTCGAGGTGGGCGCAGAGGTTGCGCAGCACCTTCTTCTCGACATTGAGCTCCGGATAAAAGGGCCGGGCAAAGCCGGGGACCCAGCCGGTCGCGGTGTTGCCTTCATAGATAAAAGCGTTGGTCTTCAGCGCCGAAAAACCCTTGTCGCGCGCCTCCGCGCCGAGCGCCCTGACGCCGTCGAGATTGGTGATCGCCGGCGGATAGAATTCCGGGCGGCTGATCCGCCAGGTGCCGCAATGCGACCAATAGACCCTGACACGGTCGCGCATCTTGCCGCCGAGCAGCACGTGGCACGGCACGCCGAGCGCCTTGGCCTTGGCGTCGAGCAGCGCGTTCTCGATCGCGCCCAGCCCCTCGGCGACGACGCCGCCCGCCGCCGGGCGGGTCGAGGCGTAAAGCTCGGCATAGATGCGCTCGTGGTCGAACGGGCTTTGCCCGACGACGCGCGGCCCGCAGCGCTCGATCACGGCCGAGACGCCGGGCGAGCCGAACCCTTCGTCGAACTCGCTCCACCCGACAATGCCGTCGTCGGTGGCCGCCTTCAGAAAGTAGTAGTTGCGCCAGCCCGCGTCGGCGCGCAGGACCTCGAGGCCGGTGATTTTCATCGGGCGGGGCTAGGCGGCGGCGCGGATCGCGGCGGCTTTGACCTCCTTATCGACGGTCGCTTCGTACTTGCCGAAGTTCTGCTCGAAGTCGCGGGTCAGGCCGCGCGCGGTGGTGTCGTAGGCCTTCTTGTCGGCCCAGGTCGCGCGCGGGTCGAGCACCTCGGCCGGTACGTCGGCGGCGCTTTCCGGCACCAGGAACCCGAAATTCGCGTCCTTGCGCATCGGCGCGTTGGCGAGGCGGCCGTCGAGCACCGCGCGCAACAGGCCGCGGGTATGGCCGATCGCCATCCGCTGCCCGACGCCAAAGGCGCCGCCCGACCAGCCGGTGTTCACCAGCCAGCACTTGGCGCCGTATTTGGTGATCCGCTCGCCGAGCATCTTGGCGTATTCGGTCGGCCGGCGCGGCATGAACGGCGCCCCGAAGCAGGTCGAGAACGTCGCCTGCGGCTCGCTGCCGAGCCCCACCTCGGTGCCGGCGACGCGCGCGGTGTATCCCGACAGAAAGTGGTACATCGCCTGCTCGGCGTTGAGCTGCGCGATCGGCGGCATTACGCCGAAGGCATCGCAGGTCAGCATGATCACGTTGGTCGGGTGCGGCGCGAGCCCGGTCGGCGACGCGTTCGGGATGAAATCGAGCGGGTAGCAGGCGCGGGTGTTCTCGGTCAGCCGGTTGTCGTCGACATCGGGCATCCGCGTGCGCGGGTCGAGCACGACGTTTTCCAACACCGTGCCGAACCGGGTGATCGTCGCGTAAATCTCGGGCTCGGCCTTCGGCGACAGGTTGATGACCTTGGCGTAGCAGCCGCCCTCGAAATTGAAAATGCCCCGGGGGCTCCAGCCGTGCTCGTCGTCGCCGATCAGGGTGCGCGAGTTATCGGCCGACAGGGTCGTCTTGCCGGTGCCGGAGAGCCCGAAAAAGATCGCGCTGTCGCCGTTCGGCCCGACATTGGCCGAGCAGTGCATCGGCAGCACGTCCTTGGTCGGCAATACGAAGTTGAGATAGCCGAAGACGCATTTCTTGACTTCGCCGGCATAGCGGGTGCCGCCGATCAAGACGAGGCGCTCGGCGAAATTGACGAAGATAAAGGTCTCCGAGCGGATGCCGTCGAGCTCGGGGATCGAGTGAAACTCCGGCGCGTGCAGGATCGTGAAAGAGGGCTCGAACCCGGCCAGCTCCTTCGCCTCGGGGCGGATGAACATGTTGCGCGCGAACAGGCTGTGCCAGGCGCTCGGGCTCACCACCCGCACCGGCAGGCGGTACTCCGGGTCGGCGCCGCAATAAAGGTCCTGCACAAACAGCTCGCGCCCCTGCAGATAGGCCAGCACGCGCTGGTGCAGGCTCTCGAACCGGGCCGGGCTGATCGACTGGTTGACCGAGCCCCAATCCACGGTGTCGTGCGTCCCGGGCTCGTCGACGATGTATTTATCGCGCGGGCTGCGCCCGGTGTGCTTGCCGGTATTGACGACAAACGAGCCCCCGAGGCCCACCTCGCCTTCCCCGCGGCGCACCGCGTGCTCGAACAGGAACGGCATTTGCAGGTTCCAGTGGATCGGCTCGAGATGCCGCATCCCCTGCTTTACGAGGTCGAAGCGAGGCTTTCGATCCACCGCCTGATCCAAGGGCTTCCTCCGTTAGATGCCGAGCGGCGTCGCGCTCAGCCTTTAGGGTTCGCGTGGGGCGGCAAAATAATGCCGCGACCAGGTGTTGGGCAAGCGGCGCGGGCTACCTCGACCAGTGCGATAAGCGCGGCGCGGGCCTCCCTTGGATCGCGAACCGGCGCGGCGAACTCCCGGCGGGCGGTTTTCGCGCCGCGCCTGAGGTCGATCCCCTCGGGGTCGATGCCCGTCATCCGCCAGCCCCGGCCGGGCGGCGACAAAAGGCGTACCGCTTCGGCATGGTCGGTGTTCATGTGCGCGACGATCTCCGCCTCGGCCTCGGCGAGCGCGGTCAGCTCGCCGTCGACGCGCAGGTGGGCGCCGTCGACCCACGTGATCCGGCCGAACCCGGCGACGAGATGGCCGCGCGCGGCGGCGACGCGGTAAAGGCGGAAATCGGCGAACCCCGCATAGCGCGCGGCCGTCGGGTGGCGCGCGACAAACCGGGCGCGGGCCGCGTCGTCGTCGACCGCGCTCGCCTCGCCGATCACCGACAGGCGCGGCCCGGCGAGCGGATCGGCATGGCCCTCGGTGTCCTCGAACAGCAGCGAGAGGCGCGGGTCGGCGCGAAGGTTGGCGCTGTGCTGCGCGAGGTCCGACAGCAGCAACAGCGGATTGCCGGCGATGTCGCAGGCCGTCGCGACGAGCGAGGCATAGGGCGCGCCGCCCAGGCTCGTCGCCAGCGCCGCGTGTCCGCGTCCGCGAATGAGCCGCCGCGCCGCGAGCGAGGGATCGGTCGCCGCATCCTTGCCTAGAATCGTCATGCCGCAGCATAGCCTAACCGGCGGCATTCTGCCGGCCCGCCTTTGTCTTGGCCGAAAGGCGACTTATCTATTCGCCAAGCGATCCTCGTTCCGCGCCTCGGCGCCGGTGGCGAGTGAATGAAGGGGGACCCCTGTGAGCAATACGATTGCCCTCGTCGACGACGACCGCAACATCCTGACCTCCGTGTCGATGGCGCTCGAGGCCGAGGGGTTTTCGGTGCGGTGCTATGCCGACGGCGCCGAGGCGTTGCGCGGGGTGACGGCCCAGCCGGTCGACCTCGCCGTGCTCGACATCAAGATGCCGCGCATGGACGGCATGGAGCTCCTGTCCCAGCTGCGCCGCAACAGCCCGATCCCGGTGATCTTCCTGACCTCCAAGGACGATGAGGTCGACGAGCTGCTCGGCCTCAGGATGGGCGCCGACGACTACATCAAAAAGCCGTTCTCGCAGCGCCTCTTGATCGAGCGTATCCGCGCCCTGATCCGCCGCGAGGAGCTGGCGCGCGACCGCGGCGAGGAGGGGCAGGGCGAGCCGGTTATCGTGCGCGGCCAGCTCGTGCTCGATCCGGCCCGCCATCTGTGCACCTGGCGGGGCGACCACGTCGAGCTGACCGTAACCGAGTTTCTGATCCTCAAATCGCTCG
>Ga0134126_10009073_pt1 | contig 12534 bp, 9 predicted proteins | sample KB31752_FD_96881 | JGI IMG/M metagenome (GOLD analysis project Ga0134126, IMG submission 96881) | Terrestrial soil microbial communities with excess Nitrogen fertilizer from Kellogg Biological Station, Michigan, USA - KB3-175-2 | ecosystem: Environmental > Terrestrial > Soil > Unclassified ...
CGATCCGGATTGGAGGCGGCGAGCCGGTGATCGACCGTTTGCATCAGCCGGTCCCGCTGGCCGGGTTTCGCGCGGACGACATAGAAATACGAGAGGGTGCCGAAGTAAAGCGGCCGACGAGCTCCGAGAGCCACCAGCTCGGTCGCGCTGGTGCCTCCCTCGGAATCGAGCAAGTGATCCACGATCCCGACTATCCGTGCCGGCTCGTTCGAGAAGGTGGAGTAGACGACCCGCCCCAGTGCCTGCTCGTGCGGAAACATCGCATGCGCCCACGCCTGGGTGACGATGAGCTCCGGCACGAAGCTCGTCCATTCGACCTTATGTTGGATGATCACATCGGAATGGCTGAACGGCCGACCGGCGATCAGGCGCAAGCCGAGCGTGTCAATGGCGCCTTCATCGACATCGAAATAGCGGGTCCCGAGGCCTTTTTTCCCGCCCGGCTCCGAGCTCAGGAAAAAATTGCTCCCGGAGCCGCTGAGCGGCACGCTGCCCGTAACCGTCGCGGCCCGGACGCCATCGAGGGAGCGGAGATATCGCAGATCGGTGTCGACGGTCGAGTCGTAATCGAAGCGGCTCGTGTAACCCCCGGTCGACACGACGAATGCGTTCGCTACGTCCATGCCGGTCGGCTGACGCATGCGTGCGACGCTCTGGGCCGCGATGTAAGCCGCATTCGCGGCTACGGCGAGCGTGATGGCGATCTGCAGCGCGACGAGCGTCGCTCCGGCGCGGCGGTGTCGGAGCGCAGCGAGAATCGGACGAATATCGAGTCTCATGGTCGCTCTCGCCACTATTGAGATTTGAGGTACATAGCCGGGGGTAGGCGGCCGGCTCGCCAGGCGGGGTAGAGACCTCCGCCGAGTGCCGCTAACGCCGCGAGACCGAGCGACCATAGGAGGCTCGCTGTGTCAAATTGCACGTGCGCCGCGGATGGGCTCTCCGATCGCAAGTTCTCGAACCACGCGTAGGCGCCGTGGAGACAGTATTGCGCCACGACGAGTCCGATCAGCGCCCCGAGCACGGCGAGAACGACGGCTTCGATGAGGTGCTGCAGGAAGATCTCCCGTCGGCTCGCACCGAGCGCACGTCGGATGCCGGCGATCGCGGCACGGCTCAGGAATTTCGAGAGCAGCAAGCCCGCGACGTTCAGCAGGCAGACGCCGAAGAATGCGAGCCCGACGCTGACGAGCAGGTTGCTTTCGCTGGAGAGAACTCCATTTTGATCGAGCCACCGGTCGACGCTCGTCAGCCGATTGTTCATGGGCCGCGGAAAGCGGCCGGCCGCGCGCTGGTCGTGCCAGTAATTGTCGATGAGCGCCTGCATTCTGGCCCGCGATGCCGCGTCACGCAGCTCGACCCACATCGGGACCCAGATGCACTCGGAAGTGCGAATATTGAAGTGCGCCTCGGGTCCCATGCACTGCATGGTCGCGCTGATGGATGTCGGGAGGCCGAAGCCGGCGCCCCACGGAACGTAAGTGTCCTCCGGCGGTGTGACGCTGCCGTTGGCCATGTCGTAATACCGGGGTAGGGGGGCCCAGCGGTCCAGCACCCCGACGATGGTGCGCGGGCGATCATTCCACCGGATGACGCGCCCGACGCTGTTCGTGCCCCCGAACAGACGCGCGTTCTGTTCGTAGCTCAGGACGATGACGGACTCGCCGTTCCGATCGGCATCCGCGGTCCAGGGTCCGCCGTAGCGGAAAGGCACATCGAAGATGGGGAAGAAGTCTGCGGTCGTAACGCGCGTCGTGACCCGTTCCGGGAAGCGATCGGCTGTTCCTCCGCTCACCACGCCCTCGGCGCGATACATGATCACCTTGCGCTCGGGGATTTTCGAGGCGTAGAGCCGGGTGGCATCCATGTAGGTGAGCTGATTGGGTCCGAGCGACACGTTCGGCACGTGCATTTCCGGCGGTAGATTGATGGGATAGTTGTCCATCGTGACCGCGTACAGACGATCCGCCTTCCACCAGATGGGATCCCCGGAGAGCAGGTGGTGGATGCTGAAGGTGACGACGGAGACCGCAACGCCGAGCGCGATTGCGCTGATCGTCAACGCGGTGAGTCCGGGTGTTGCGGTGAAGCTCCGGACGGCGAGCCGCAAGTAGTAGCGCATCATGGCCGATGACTCCCGAGTCTCTCCTGTGCCCTGAGGTCAGGCCGGCTGTGCCTCGCGGCCTCCTTCAGTCCCGACATCGTCGGCGGGCGACCGGGGGCCGTAGGCCTTGAGGTCCGACACTTGGCCATCGACGATGTGCACATTCCGGTGCGCCCGCCGCGCGAGCTCGGGATCGTGCGTGACGAGAACGATCGTGGTGCCCATCTCGTTGATCTGCTCGAGCAGGTCCATCACCTGGCGCGCCATGAGCGAGTCGAGATTTCCGGTCGGCTCGTCCGCGAGCAGGAAGGCGGGGTCCCCGGCGATGGCTCGTGCGATGGCGACGCGCTGCTGCTGGCCTCCGGAGAGCTGCGAGGGCATGTGCTTCATGCGCGAGGCGAGCCCAACGAGCTCGAGCGCGCTCGTGATCCGCTCGCGCCGATCGGTAGCCTTGAGACGGCGGTACCGCAGCGGCACGTCGACGTTGTCGAACACGTCGAGGTCGGGAATGAGATTGAAGCTTTGAAAGATGAAGCCGATCTTCTCGTTGCGCATCCGCGAGCGCGCATTGTCCGAGAGCCGGCTCACGTCCTGACCTTCGAGGTGGTAGGTGCCGGCCTCGAATTCCTCGAGCAGGCCTGCGATGTTGAGGAAGGTCGTCTTGCCGGACCCCGACGGACCGCTCACCGCCACGAATTCCCCTGCGGAGACCTCGACCGAGAAGTCGCGCAGCGCGTGCGTCTCGATGAGGTCCGTGCGGTAGATCTTGCTGACATTCTGCATCTTGAGCATGACGGGTCCTTAACGGCCTAGCGGCCGACGAGAAGCTGGGGGGCGTCGTTGAAATCGCGCGTGTCGGAGATGATCACCCGGTCTCCGGCCTCAAGCCCGCGGTCGACTTCGACCTCGCCGACGGAGACCGGTCCGAGCTCGACGGGCACGCGGATCGCGCGATTCCCCTTGATCAGATAGACGGCGCGCGTCGCCTCGTCGATGAGCGAGCCGCGCTCGAATTTGAGGACATCGTGTCGGTCGTCGAGCACGATACGCACGGAGGCACGCTGGTTTTGCCGAAGTCCAGGCGGCTGGCCATGCGCGAACTTCACTCGCCCGATGACCTCGTTGTCCTGCACCTGCGGCGAGATCGCGGTGACGAGGCCACGGTCAGTCGTGCCGCCGAGCGTGATGTCCGCGCCCATCCCCGCTCTGATGTCGCTTGCATAGCTCTCGGCCACCCGGAATTCGATCTCGAGAGCCGTCAAATCGACGACCGTGAGGAGCGGGGCATTCTCGGCAACGTCGGCTTTCTCCTGCTGGACGAGATTCGCAACCATCCCGTCGACGGGCGAGCGCACGGTGAGCTCGCCCACCCGGCGCTTCAAATCCTCGACGACGAGCGCCTGTCGGTCGCGATCGAGGCGCCGCGTGCGCAGGTCGAGGACGACGCTCTCCCGGTTGAGCTGCGCGCTCGCGCGCGCGTGCTGATAGCCGAGCTTGGCATTTGCGAGGTCGTCGGCAGCCTTCGCGAAGTCACGCTCCGGCCACACGCCTTCCTTCCATGCCGTCTGCAGGCGATTGTACTCACGCTGTGCCGCATTGATTTGCACTTGCGCGAGGTCGGCCTGCTGCTGGCTCGTGAGCAGCTGCTGGCGGACTTCGATCTCCTGGTGAGCGATCCCGGCATCGAGACTTTGGAGGCTCGCGCGCTCGCGCAGGTACTCGCTCTTCAGCTCCGGGCTGTCGAGGACCGCGAGCACCTGGCCCTTCTTCACGGGGTCGCCGGCGTGAACCTGGTAGCTGACCGTGCCCGGCGCGATGGCAAAGAGAGTCGGGCTCACCGGAGCGACGACCGTGCCCTCGGCCGCGACATCGCGCACGAACCGGCCGCGGGTCACCTCGGCGATCCGCAAGCGCTCCCCGGAAACGGTGTACTGCGACTGCGACCACGCGTGCATCAGCCAGGTGAAGAGCACAACCAGTAGCACTGCGACTGCCGCGCCTGCGTAGACCCAGAGGTACTTGCGCCAAGCGGGCCGGCGGGTGGTGAGCGCGACATCCGTTCCCTGCGTACCGCGCATCGAGCCAAGCGGCTCCGGCTTGGCATCGGTTGGTGTTCTGAGCTGGGCGATCTTCATGGTGCTTGCCTGTTGCGGAGGGGCAGTGCAACGGCCGTACCAATCAGCTCAGATGACGCAAGTCACTGAAGCGTTTGAATATCGTGGCAGAGATCGGCATCGGCGCGCCGGCGCGCTGCGTCCGGCGCTTGGACACCGGACACCCGCGCGGACACCCCGCGCGGACACTCGCTCGGAGACCGATCGCCCGTCATGCGGGTCTCAGCGAGGCTCGAAGAGGCCTCCTTCCGTGACGATCGCAGTCATCGGAATGTCGTGTGCCATGGGGTAGATCGTCGCAATCGCTGCTTGCGCATATCCCACGCCGAAGACCCGGGGCCGCTTTGGCATCGAGGCGAGGGTGCGGTCGTAGAAGCCGCCGCCATAGCCGAGCCGATAGCACTTCGCATCGAACCCGACGATGGGCGCAATCACGACGTCCGGCAATACGACCTCGGCACTCGCGGGCGGCTGCGGAATGTTCCAGATGCCGGGCTCGAGCGGCTCGCCGGGGACCCAGGCACGGAAGAGGAGCGGCCTGCCTCGCTCGATGACGACGGGGAGGGCGTGACGACCGCCGCGAGCGAGGACGCGCGCGACGAGGGAGCTCAGTCCGGGTTCTCCGCGAAAAGGCGCGTAGGTGCTCACGGTGATGCCCGCGGATTCGCCGATTGCCTCCTCCAAGGCGCCCGCGATGCGTTCGCTAAAGCTTCGTCGATCGCGGCTCGGGATGGCGAGGCGCTCGGCGATCAGGCGCGCACGCGCGCCCTTCCGCCAGCGCATCACGTCCGATCGCTGCGTGGGATCGGGCGCTTCCAGCTCGTGAAGAGAGCAGGGCGGCGAAGCGTATTCGCGCGGCGGCTCGCGCTGCTTGCTCACGGCATGCTCGCGAGGGTCGTTGTCAGCTCACGGCGATTTGGTCGTAGAGCTTCGATCCCAAATCACCGTTTGGAAAGATCTCGTGCGTTGCGATCCATTTGCGCGACGCATCGAAGGCCTCCTGCGTGTAAGGCTCGAAAACCAGCCGCTCTCCGGGGCCCCAGCGGCGCGTGTCCATCATGCCGTGATAGCGAACCGGGAACTCGCGCGCGTAATAGTGCGTGTAGAGCTCCGGGCGCAGGTCGATGTCACGCTGCGCGCGGCGCAGGGCGGCGAAATATTTCTTGAGGTCCTCGGTGTCGGGATCGCCGGTGATCATCGTGGAGATCATGAAGGTCGTGTCGATCACCTTGCGGAAGCCCAGCTGCTCGGCGAAGTAGTAAGGGCCGCTGAAGAGCGCCGCCGCCGGCACCTTCCGGTCGATCAGCAGCTCCATGCGCTTGAAGAGCATGCCGTCGTTGAACGAGAGCTTGATGTCATCCCGCGGCAGGTACTGCTCGAGCGCCTGGATACTCGAATAATGGCTGCCCGACTGATAGCCGACGGAGATCGGCACGCCGGCCAGATCGGCAGGATGCGCAATCTGGGAGTCTGGCGGCACGAAAATGCCCGCGGGCGAGACCGAGTAGGCGCCGGTGTAGAGCTTCCCGTGGCCGCTCGCCGCGGCAACGTTCACCGTCCAGTGACATGCGCAGCTCACATCGGAGCTGCGTCCCTCCTCGAAGGATTGATATGCGCCGACCTTCGCGCCCTTGTCGTGAACCTTCCCGTCCGTCGCCTGCACTTCCTCGCGAAAGACGTAATCGAGCCCCTCACCCTTGAAATAGCCTTTCTCCTCGGCGACCCATTCCTGCAGGCGGAAATGGGGTTGGATGACGAATTTGCTCATTTCGGGTCTCCGGATCTGATTTTGGGTACGGTCTTCTCGCTCAACAGCAGGACTCGATGAGCGTTCGCGGATCGCGGGACGGTCGCCCATCCCGCTCGGCGGATCGCCGCGCGCGGATCATCCGCACGTGCTCGTCCATGAGGCGCCGCGCGCCGGCGGAGTCCCGCTGCTCTATGAGCGCGAGGAGCTGTCGGTGTACCTCGTGGACGTGTAGCGCGACCTTGGGCGTCAAGGTGCGGTTCTCCTTCGGCCACGACACGTGCTGGAGGGAGACGAGCTGCACGACAAGCACGCGATTGTGAGAGCTCTCGGCGATGCCGAGGTGAAAGTCGCGGCAGGCGCGCGTGTAGGCGGCTCTGTCGCCGATCGAGCTCTCCGCCTCGGCGAGCAGCTCGGCGAGGCGCGCGCGCTCGACAGCCGTTGCCCGTTCGGCAGCGAGCTCGGCGGCAAGACACTCGACCGCGCGCTGTGCATCGACGATCTCCTCGGCCGACACGCCGGCGAGCTCGAGCTGCACGGCCAGAGCCTCCGCGAACAGGGCAGTGTTTCCGCGCGCGACGCGTGCGCCACCACCCTTGCCCATGCGGATCTCCGCAATCCCGAGCGCCTGGAGCGTTCGCAGCGCATCACGCGCGACGATGCGGCTGACATCGAAGCGCGCGGCGAGATCGTTCTCGGTGCCGAGGAAATCGCCCGGCATGAGCCGCTTCGCGAAAAGCGCATCGCGTACCTCGGCGACGATGTGGGAGGAGAGTGAGCCGCCGTGCCCGGCGAGGAATGCTCCGCGCGTGGGGAGCCCGCCCCCCTGCCCCGAGGGGCGGCCCGCTGCAGCGCTCGAGCGGGCGGGATGCGGCGAAGGCGGCGAATGCGCTGAATTCGGCATGGGAGCAACCAATCCGGACTTGAAAGATACTAAAGATAATATCTTTTGCGGGCGTCCGTGTCCAATGCGCCGGCCCCAAAAGACTCGACCCGCCCCGGGCATGCCGGAGCGGGCCGAATCGAATCGAAAGCGCGCAGAAACGAGCGGGTTAGGCGGGCTTCTCGCGGCTCTGGTAGCCCATCGAGAACGTCGAGTAGACCTTCTTCTGCGTCGTGATGAACTCGAGGAACGCCGGGCTGCCTTCCTTCGTCGCGTTGATGGCGCGCAAGAGCGCGTGGGTCACCTCGGCGGGCTCGGTGACGCGCTCCGCATGGCCGCCGAGCGCTTTCGCCCACTCCGTGTAATTTCCGGAGATGTCCGTCGACCGATACTTCTTCGTGGACAGCTCCATGTGCGGAATTTCCATCGCCATCGAGCTATTTTTGAACAGGATGGTCAGGATCGGGATTCGGTCGCGCACGGCCGTCTCGAAGTCCATGCCCGTCATGCCGATCGCGGCATCGCCCCAAACATTGATACAGAGCTTCTCCGGATGGGCGAGCTTCGCGCCCATGGCGAGGCCCAGGCCGTAGCCGAGCTGCGTCGTCTTGCCCCAGCCGATGTAGGAGAGCGGCGTCACCGGGTTCCAGAACGGCGCGAGCTCATCGCGCGGGCTGCCGGCATCGTGGGTGATGATCGTGTTCGGCACGTCCGCGACATGCATCAGATCCCAGATGACCCGGTAGGGCGAGAGCGGCTTCTCCTCGCTCGTGAGGAGCGGCTTCCATTGCGCGAGCCATGCTTCCTTCGACTCCTTGATCGCCGCGGCGCGCTGAGCCGTTAGGCCGCGCGGGCGGCCGCCGAGACGCTCCTTCAAAGCGTCGTGCAGCATGGCGAGCGTGAGCTTCGCATCGCCGATGAGCGGATAGTCCGTCGGGATGTTCTTATTGATCTCCATCGGATCGACGGTGTTGTGGATGAACGTTTTGTTCTTCGTCGGAAAGTGAATGCCGAAGCCGGTCGCCGTGAAGCTCACTCCGATGCCGAATACCACATCCGAGTTCTGCACGTGATCCCATACGGGCTTGGGCATCGACACCCCGCCGCAGCCGAGCGCAAGCGGATGGCTCTCGGGGATGGCGCTCTTGCCCTCGAGGCTCGTGCAGATCGGCGCTTCGAGCAGCTCGACGACCTTCTGCAGCTCCGGCCAGCCCTTTGCGTAGTGCACGCCCTGACCCGCGTAAATGAGCGGTCGCTTCGCGTTGATCAGGACTTCCGCCGCGGCATCGACCGCCGCCGGATCGGGCGCGAAGCGGGTCCGCTTGACGGCCGTGTACTCGAGCTGTCCCGGCACTTCTTGGTTCCACATGTCGCCGGGAACCTCGAGCACCACTGGGCCGGGGCGTCCGTTGCGCGCCATGGTGTACGCGCGGCGCATCGCCGGAACGATCATGTGGGGCGTGGTGATCATCTCGCAGGTCTTGGCGACATGCTGGTAGTTCAGCGTCGCGTTGAAGCTGGGCCGCACCCAGACGGTGTCGCGCGGGTAGCCGCCCGGCATGACGATGAGCGGGACGCCCTCGGACCACGCTTGTGCAACCGAGCCGAAGGCGTTCTCGCATCCCGGACCGCTCTGCATGCACATCACGCCGACCTTCTCGGCGGAGGTCTGCCGGCTGATGGAGTCGGCCATGTGCATGCCGATGCGCTCTTGCCGCACGATGATCGGGCGAATGCCCGCCGCTGCACAGGATTCCGTGAGCGGGTTGAGCGGATAAGCCATGAGGTAATCGGTGCCCTCACGCTTCATGATCTCGGCGGCCACTTGTGCAACGTTCATCACGCAACTCCAGGGAAGGGCTCCAAGGGCGCAACTATAGCGCTTCCGCGGCTACCCGACTTCGGGTGCGGGTCATAAGGAGGATAAACACCTTTCCCGGCGCGGCATGACCGTTCAGGGCTGCCGTGCAACATCGCCGGCACCCGTTCGGTCAGTGTGTTGAAGCGCTCGCGCCTGCTCGCCCACGTAGGCGCGGATGGATTGTGCTCGAGGGGCATCGAGCTCGCGGCGCCAGCCGATCATCCCGCGGTCCTCGAGCACCCCATCGATCACGATGGCTCGCCAAAGCTCCGGGTTTGTCAGGGCCGGGGAGCGGCGCAGGTCGGGAATGACGTTGGAGGAGGCGGTCGCGATCCCGTGACACCGGGCACAATAGCGTCCGTACAGCGCCCCCCCGGCTGTGACCTCGGCTACGGGGGCAATCTCGACCGGCGGATTTGCCGGCGGCGCAAGCGGGGGATCGGGCGGCACTTGAGCAGCGCCGTCGAGCTTGAACGTGAGGAGTCGCCCGAAATGCCGCGCGCGAGGCGTGGAGGTCGAGCTCTGCACCGAGGCGCCCGAGGTGACCGCGACATATTCCACGCCATCGACGGCGTACGCGATGGGGCCCGTGAGCACGGCGTCCGGGACTGGCTGCTGCCAGAGCACCGTCCCGTCCTGGGCGCGAAATGCGACGAGGTTGCCCAGTACCCCCTCGCGGCTTCGTCCCTGAAAGACGAGTCCGCCCGCCGTCGCGAGCACGCCGCCCCCACCGCCCGCGGCGCGCCAGGCGGCATGCTCGGTGAGCGGATTCCATGCGAGAAGATAGTCTCTCCCGCGAGGGCCTGAATGGCCTGCGCCGGGCTGAGGTTCGATGCGGGGCGGTGCATCGAACAGATGGATCCCGAGGTTTGCGACGGCGGGATCGCTCTCGAGCATCGGCGCGGGCCGGAAGGTCATCTGTGTCTCGCTTGCCGCGAGATAGAGAAGACCGGTCTGCGGGCTGAACGCCGTCGGATTCCAGTTGTGTGCGCCGCCTGCGGCAGGTCGCCCGATCCACGGTTGATCGAAGTACTCCGCCGCGGGCGCGATGACCGGGCGGCCGGTCGCGGGATCGATGCGCGACGCCCAGTTGACACCGGGTACGAAGGGCGTCGCCGACACGAGCTTTCCGGTTCTTCGATCGACTACGTAAAAGAATCCGTTCTTCGGCGCGTGCAGGAGCACCTTGCGAGACTGTCCACCGATCGGCAGATCGACGAGCGTGATGTCCGCGATCGAGTCGTAGTCCCAGGAGTCCCCGGGAGTCTCCTGGTAATGCCACTTGTAGCGGCCCGTATCGGCATCGAGGGCGACGATGGAAGCGACGAACAGATTGTCGCCGCCGCCCCCGGAGCGAAAGCGTCCGTTCCAGGGATAGCCGTTGCCGGTGCCGAGATACAGTTGATTGAAATCCGGGTCATAGACCAGCGCATTCCAAACGGTGCCGCCGCCCCCGCCATAGCGGTAGCCCTCGCCGGACCAGGTCGCTCGCGCGACCTCGGCGAGCACGCGGTCGGAGGCCGCGCCATCGGGCTTTGCGTGGGGATCGCCGGGCACCGTATAGAAGCGCCACGCGAGCCGGCCGGTCTCCGCGTCGTAGGCGCTGACGTAGCCGCGCGCACCGAAATCGGCGCCCGCATTGCCGATGAATACCTTACCGCGCGCAACGCGCGGTGCGCCCGTGATGGTGTAGCGCTGATTCGCGGGAACGGTCATGACGCTCCAGATGAGCTTTCCCGTCGCTGCATCGAGCGCGATGAGCCGCCCATCGAGCGTGCCGGCATACACCTTGCCGTGGTACACCGCTGCGCCGCGATTCGGGACTCCACAGCACGTCGGCACATCCGCAGCCCCGGGCACTTTGGGATCGAAGCGCCAAATCTCGCGGCCCGTACGGGCATCGAGCGCGAAGACCTTGCTCCACGCCGAGGTGACGTACATGACCCCGTCGACGACGAGCGGCGTCGATTCCTGAACCCGAGTCGTGTCGAACGGGAAGGACCAAGCAAGGTGCAGCCGGCCCACGTTTGATTGGTTTATTTCGGCGAGCCGCGAGTAGCGCTGCTCTTCCCAGCCGCCGCCGTAGATGAGCCAGTTGCCGGGCTCCTCGGGCGCATGGCGGAGCCTCGCATCGTCGACGGCACCGGGGGCGGCCACCGCCGCCGTGAGGCCGGCGAGCGTTACGGCGGCGACAGCCGTCGCTGCCGCAAGCGCAGCCTTGGCGGCGATTCTCGCGATGTGGAAAAAGCGCACCTGTGCCCCCCGCCGGCGAGGGCTTGGCCCACCCGACCCATTGGGCTACGGTACCAGAAGGCGCTGAAGCTGTGCGCCGGCCGCGTTCCAAACATGGGAAGAATTCTCCTGATCGCCGCATGCCTCGCCTCGATCGCAACGCGCGCATCGTGCACGTACGCGGCAGCCGAGTGCCGCCTGCGCGTAGTGGCTGAATTTCCGGTGACGATGGTGGGGAATGAAGCCGTCGTCGTGGCGCAGGTCCACGGAACCGATGTCCCAGTGCTGCTCGACAGTGGCTCGGCTTTCAGCCTGCTGAGCTACGCTGCGGCAGCGAAGCTGCACCTCGCATCGCAATCTCCGAATGGCCACCCGGTCATACAGGGTGTGGGCGGAGCGGGCGGCAGGCTGTTCTCCGTCGCTTTTGCGAGCGTCCGGCTCGGCGCTGCGCGAATCGAGGGGGTGCAGTTCATCGTGTCGAACCTGCGCGTCAGAGCTCTCGCGGGGTTCATTGGCCGCAACGTCCTCGACGATTACGATCTCGATTACGACCTGCCGCGCCGCGTGATCAAACTCATGCGGCCGAATGGATGTCGAAATGTTGCGCCGGTCTACTGGGCGGGCTCGCGCGCGTACTCGGCCGTGGACCTCCCGCACGACGGCAGCGCACGCACCGCCATCGGCCATGTGAACGGCGTCGAGATCCGCGTCCTGTTCGATACGGGCGCGAGCAGCACGATTCTCGACATTCACGCAGCGGGAAGGGCAGGCGTGAGCCCGAAATCGCCGGGGGCGGTGGCCGACCGAAGCGTGAGCGGAGTCGCCGGCCGGTCCATGCAGACCTGGGTCGTCCCGGTCGCCGGCCTCGAGCTCGGTGGCGAGGAGATTCGCAACACTCAGCTTCGAATCGGGGAGCTCTCGCTGCCGCAAGTCGACATGGTGATCGGCTCGGACTTCTTCCTGTCACACCATGTCTACTTTGCTAACGGTGAACGGAAGGTCTACTTCACGTACGAGGGCGGACCGATTTTCAAACCGAGGTCTTGAAGCTTTCAGGCGTGGTGCTCGTCCTCACACTCGGCGTGGTCTACCTGGATCGTCGAATGAGCGATCCCGAAGCGCAACTCGAGCCGCCGAGTGATGGCCGGCACGAGTGAGTCGAGCTCCGCGCCCGGTGTGGCTCGCACGTGCAGCGTGACGAAAGACTGCTCCTGGGTGAGGCACCAGGCGTGTACGTGGTGTACGTCGCAAACATCCGGGAGCACCGACATCAAATCTTCACGAACGCTCGCCGCGTCGAATCCGGGGGGCGTACCCTCGAGCAGGATGTGGCCCGCGGCGCGCACGATCTCAAACGCGCTGCGCAGGATGAGCACGGCGACCATCAGCGAGAGCACCGGGTCGACGCGTGCCCACCCGGTCACGAGGATGACCGCGGCCGCGATGACCGTGATCGCAAACCCGAGCAGATCGCCGAGGACGTGCAGCCAGGCGCTGCGCAGGTTGAGATTCTCGCGCCGTCCGCCGCTCAGGATCATGAAGGCGACCGCGTTCGCGACGAGTCCCGCGGCTGCGACGATGAGCATCGGCAAG
>Ga0134126_10009074_pt1 | contig 12534 bp, 10 predicted proteins | sample KB31752_FD_96881 | JGI IMG/M metagenome (GOLD analysis project Ga0134126, IMG submission 96881) | Terrestrial soil microbial communities with excess Nitrogen fertilizer from Kellogg Biological Station, Michigan, USA - KB3-175-2 | ecosystem: Environmental > Terrestrial > Soil > Unclassified ...
AGGCGTCAAACAACGGAAAATTTAACTATAGGTGGCGCGCTCAAACACTGTCAAGCGAGTGTTTTTATTAGATCATGATCAGCTGAAGTGGACCGATAAAGTGATTGTCTGGGACCGCGGGCGTCCCGCCCGCCCCGACGTACATTAGCCTCAATCCACATTGGTCGCGTCTACCGTCCGGCTTGCGAGCGGGACGCCCGCGGCCCCAGACAATCACTTGACGCGCTGACGCAAGGCACATAACTACGAGTGAACGTTAAGTGCGTGCTATATTATTTTCGGAATTGAGACCCGCGCTAACAATTCGGCGAACCCGCAGTCACGGTCTACCAAATGACCACCGATGCTCAGCAAAAAGGATCCGGATCACTTTCGTCCGACAGGATGAGTGGCCGCTTGCGACCGGCGTCGCCGTCGGAACCTGCCCTTTCAGACAGAGGCCACACACCGACGGCTCACATGCGTCGCATGTCCCCGTCGGAATTCAATACCGCGATGATCCATTTCTATCGCGGCGAAGTGCAACGCTCAAACACCTGGCGCAACCGGCTTGATACAACTACAAACTGGGCCGTACTCACGGCCGGGGCAACGCTCTCATTCGTTTTCAGTTCGCAAAGCAATCCGCATTTCGTTATTCCGATTAACTCGATCCTGGTTGCGATCTTTCTGTTGATGGAGGCGCGCCGTTATCGTTACTACGAGATCTGGTCAAGCCGCGTGCGCATCATTGAAACCGGATACTTTGCACAATTGCTGGCGCCGGAAAGTGTTCCCACTGACGAGTCGTGGGCGGAACACCTGGCAGCGGATTTGATCACGCCACATTTCACCATCACCGAATGGGAAGCTGTAGGCCGCCGGCTGCGGCGAAATTATCTTTGGATTTTTGCGTTGTTGGCGTTGAGCTGGAATCTCAAAGTCTACCTGCATCCGCTGCCTGCACGCGATTTCAATGCGTTTATTGAACGCGCCACCGTCGGCATCGTGCCGGGTTGGGCGGTGTTCGTAGTCGGCGTAATTTTTAATGTGGCCATTGCGATCTTTGCGATCGGCACGGTGCGCCTGCGCGAAGCCACTGGCGAAGTTTTACCGCAGCACCAGTTTTCACTACGACCGCTGCAGACAATGACCCGGTGGACTCGAGTTGCCACCGGCGCACCGCGTACGGCCCTGCGTGCCAAGCGTGCACGCCAACGCGTGCGAAGCGGTTCAGCTACCGGTGAGTTTCGCAAGATCGACATAAGCGAAACGCCTGATAGAAAATCAGAACTCAGGACTCAGGACTCAGGAGTCAGAAATTAAAAGGCAGGATTCAGAACTCAGGATTCAGAATCTAGTGGCGTAGACAGCAGATTCAGAATTGAAAGTAGACGCTCCGAGCTCTTTAATTCTGAGTCCTGAGTCCTGAGTCCTGACTCCTTCTTCCTATGATTCAGGACTCAGGAGCCAGAAATTAAAAGGCAGGATTCAGAACTCAGGATTCAGAATTTAGTGGCGTAGACAGCAGATTCAGAATTGAAAGTAGACGCTCCGAGCTCTTTAATTCTGAGTCCTGAGTCCTGACTCCTTCTTCCTATGATTGAACTCCGCGGACAACGACTCTCCCTTTCAGAAATCGTAGCTGTTGCCAGCGGCCAGGAGCAGGTAATGCTTGCTGCCGAGGCGCGGGCTCGCTGCCAGGCTTCGCGAACAGTTGTGGAACAGATCGTAGCCGAGAATCGCGCTGTTTACGGAGTAAATACCGGCTTCGGCAAGCTTTCAGACGTTCGCATTGATCCGGATAAGCTCAGTGAACTGCAGTTGAACCTCGTTCGTAGTCACTCCTGCGGCCTCGGCAATCCTCTTTCCGAGATCGAAGCAAGGGCGATGTTGCTGTTGCGCGCGAACGTGCTTGCTTGCGGACTGAGTGGCGCGCGTTCAATTGTAGCGGACACATTGGTGGCGATGCTCGAGCAAGGGGTCACGCCGGTTATACCTGAGAAGGGTTCGGTCGGCGCCAGCGGTGATTTGGCGCCACTGGCCCACCTGGCGCTCGCCGCCATCGGCGAAGGCGAAGCATTTTACGAAGGCGAGCGACTGGCGGGAGGCGAAGCCCTCAAACGCGCCGGTATTCAGCCGTTGCAGCTGCAGGTGAAAGAGGGGCTCGCGTTATTAAATGGGACGCAGGCGATGGGTGCGGTTGGCGCGCTGGCGTTGCATCGTGCCGAACGACTAACGCACCTGGCCGATGTCGCCGGCGCAATGTCGCTCGAAGCGTTAAAGGGAACTCCGGTAGCGTTTGATGAGCGCATTCACGCCGCCCGGCCACACGCGGGCCAGATTGCAGTCGCAGCTCATTTGCGTGAGCTGCTAGCCGGCAGCGAGATTCGCGAGTCGCACCTGCAAAACGATCCGCGCGTCCAGGATGCTTATAGTTTACGTTGCATGCCGCAAGTGCATGGCGCGGTGCGCGACGCGCTCAAACACGCGCGCGGAATTGTTGAAACCGAAACCGGCAGTGCTACAGACAATCCTCTGGTCTTCTCCGAGAGCGGCGATGTTCTTTCAGGCGGAAACTTTCACGGCGCACCACTGGCGATGGTTTTCGACTACGCGGCCATCGCGCTGACGGATTTAATGAGCATCACTGAGCGACGTATCGACCGTCTCGTTAATCCCGATGCAAACGAAAACCTGCCGGCGTTTCTTACTCGCCAGCCCGGCACCTCATCAGGGTTCATGATGTTGCAGGTAACCGCTGTCGCGCTGCTGAGCGAAGCAAGGGTGTTAGCCCACCCGGCAAGCGTTGATAACGTTCCGACAGACGGCGGCAAGGAAGATCATGTCTCAATGGGCATGACCGGAGCGACAAAACTCCGCTCGATTGTTGACATCGCCGAAGCCTCAGTTGCGATTGAATTGATCACTGCGGCGGAAGGACTCGAGTATCGCAAACCGCTCGCACCCGGCCGCGGTGTTCAGTCTGCCTATGAAATTGTTCGCGCACGCGTACCGCGGCTCGAGGCCGATCGATCAATGTCAGCGGACATCCAGAGTATGGTCGAGGCAATCCGGCAGGGTGAGTTCGACTCGCTCCTTGGTTTAAGCTGAGCGAGTTTGGCGAGAGTAACCTGAAGAAAATAAGGGGAGGAAAACAGATGTCTGACGCGTTTGACCAACGGCGAAAAGGTTTGGAAGAGGAATATTTTCACCGGAAAAACAAAGAAGCGATTGAAAAATTGCGCGAGAAGATGAAGGTAGCCGACGAGGCTAAAGCCGCCGGCACCTCATCGATGATCTGTCCGCGCTGCGGTGGCTCGCTGAAAGAAGGCACCTTTGAGGGAGTGTCGATTGATACTTGCGAAAAATGTGGCGGCGTCTGGCTCGACGCCGGCGAACTGCAACAGCTCACTCAACGCGAGAAGGGCGGCTGGCTGAGCGGTCTCCTCCATCGCGGCGACGACTAAACCTGACACTTGAAACTCGACGAATGTCTTCCAGAACAGTTCGTGCGCCGCGCGGCGCGACCTTAACCTGCAAAAGCTGGCACCAGGAGGCGGCCCTGCGCTGCCTGATGAATAACCTCGACCCGGAGGTCGCCGAAAAACCTGACGAGCTTATCGTTTACGGTGGCGCCGGCAAGGCCGCGCGCAACTGGGCGTCGTTCGATGCCATCGTCCGCGAACTTCAGTCGCTCCGAAACGATGAGACGTTGCTGGTACAGTCAGGCAAGCCAGTCGGCGTATTTCGCACTCACGAATACGCGCCGCGAGTCCTGATCGCAAATTCCAACCTCGTGGGCGCCTGGGCCAACTGGGAACATTTCAACGAGCTCGAACGCAAGGGTTTGATGATGTACGGCCAGATGACGGCCGGTAGTTGGATCTACATCGGCACGCAGGGAATCGTCCAGGGCACCTTCGAAACATTTGCCGCGATGGCAGACAAGCAGTTTGGCGGCGACCTCAACGGCAAACTCGTCGTCTCCGGCGGCATGGGCGGCATGGGCGGCGCGCAGCCATTAGCTGCCACACTTAATGGCGCACTGTTTCTCGGTATCGACGTTGATCCAGCTCGCATCGAGCGCCGCGTCCTGAACGGTTACTGCGATCGGCTGGCCCTGAGTCTCGATGAAGCGATCGACATTCTCGATGACGCGCGTGAACAGAAGCGCGCTGTATCCGTGGGCCTGGTCGGCAATTGCGCGGAGGTGCTTCCCGAGATCGTTCGCCGCGCAATCAAGGTTGATGCGGTAACGGATCAGACTAGCGCGCACGATCCCTTAAATGGTTATGTCCCGGCCGGGCTCTCGCTCGACGAAGCCGCCGAACTGCGTCGCGCCGATCCGGAGTCTTACGTCAAGCAGTCGATGCAATCGATGGCCGAACACGTTGAGGCGATGTTGCAGCTCAAGCGCGCCGGCGCGGTGACCTTTGATTATGGCAACAACATTCGCAAGATGGCCTTCGATGCCGGTTGTAAAGACGCCTTTGAGATTCCCGGCTTCGTGCCGGAGTACATCCGTCCGCTTTTTTGTGAAGGCAAAGGTCCGTTTCGCTGGGTAGCCTTGTCGGGAGATGCATCTGACATTCGAAAGACCGATGACCTCGCGCTCGAACTTTTTCCGGACGACAAAACTCTGAGCCGCTGGCTGCGCCTGGCGCGCGACCGCGTGCAATTCCAGGGACTGCCGGCGCGCATCTGTTGGCTGGGTTACGGTGAACGTGCCGAGATGGGCGAAGCGATTAATGAACTCGTGAAGCGTGGCGACTTGAAAGCGCCGATCGCGATCGGCCGCGATCACCTCGACACCGGCTCGGTCGCTTCACCTTACCGCGAGACCGAAGGAATGAAGGACGGATCGGATGCCGTTGCCGATTGGCCGATTCTTAACGCACTGCTAAACACGGCCAGCGGTGCGAGTTGGGTTTCGTTTCATCATGGCGGCGGCGTGGGTATCGGTTACTCGCTGCACGCCGGCCAGGTGTCAGTTGCAGATGGAACTGCCGAAGCTGGGAAGCGACTAAATCGAGTCTTGACTAACGATCCCGGCCTGGGTGTCGCGCGCCATGTCGATGCGGGCTACGAAGAAGCCGAGCATACAGCGTTGAGCAAGGGCGTCCATGTTCCCATGCTTACGGCGAAGGAAACCTGATGACCAAACCTACGCGCACCTCGCTGGCTATTGTTTTCCTTGTTGTCGTTTTGTCCACGGCGATTTCCGTTGGTTCGGCGTCGGTAGTCCCCAAGCCTGCTCAGGGGGTTCTGACACAGACCCCGGTTAACTCGCGCGTCCAAACAATTCAGTTTGAAAGCAAACTCGTCGGCAAAATCTTGCCTTACAACCTGCTGTTGCCGGTTAACTACAATCAGCCCGACAGCAGGACGAAGCGTTACCCTGTTGTTTATCTTTTGCATGGCTTGACCGGGCACTACACCAACTGGCTTGAGAAAACGAAACTCGTCGATTACGCCGCTCCTTATGAGTTCATTATCGTCATGCCTGAAGGCAACGACGGCTGGTACTCCGATAGCGCGACCGTGCCTACGGAAAAATACGAATCGTACATTTTGCAGGAGTTGATTCCGGACGTGGAGAAACGCTTTCGCGCAAGTAGTGATGCCGGCAGTCGTGCGATTGCAGGTTTATCGATGGGCGGTTACGGCGCGCTCAAGTTTGGCGTCAAATACCCGCAACAGTTTGTTTTTGTCGCCTCGATGAGCGGAGCCCTGGGCGCGGCTTCGTGGACGGAATCCGACCTGAAGGGACTCGAATTCATCCTGCGGAGCTTACAGTCTGTTTATGGATCTGAGAACAGCCCCACGCGCGCCGCCAACGATCTCGGCAGGCTCTATCGCGACCTACCCGCTGCAAGTGTCGCGTCCTTGCCTTATATTTATTTAGACTGCGGGACAGAAGATCAGCTGTTGCAGGTCAACCGCGACTTCGCTGCGATCTTGATGACGCGGAAGATTCCACACGAGTATCGACAACTTCCAGGCAGTCATTCATGGACTTACTGGGATGCGCAAGTGCAGGAAGTTTTGCGAATCGCAGCGAAGAGGTTTGGCAAAAGTTTGTAAGGCAAGGTAGTGGGTCAGTTTCAAGGAAAATGTCCGACAAACTTCAGTTTGTCGTAACACCACGACAAGCTAAAGCTTATCGGACATTAAACTGACCCAGTACTTAAAGCAAACTGTTAGCCTGGATAAAGAGAATCAGAATTTCAGTCCGCGCAAGCGGACGATTGAAAGTAGCCCAGCGATTCATCGCTGGGGAAAGTCACAACGTTGCAGTTCAGTCCGTGAAACGGACAGCTGAAGTACAGTAGAAAATTTTATCTGGAGCTCAGCCGTCCGCTAACGCGGACTTAGAGAATACTTTTGTTTGAGGCCGAACTGTTAGGGCTTCGGGCTCTCACAAAAATTAGGCGGGAATTATCTATGACCACACCAGTGCCAGCTCAAAGTCGACATGTTTCGCATAAGGCCAGTCTCTTCACTGAGTCAGTGATCCGCGAGATGACGCGCGAGGCGCTCAAGCATGGGGCCGTAAACCTTTCGCAGGGCTTTCCTGATTTCGCGGCGCCTGAAGACATCAAGCAGGTGGCGATGAAGGCCATTGCCGACGACATCAATCAGTATGCAATCACCTGGGGCGCGCGCGATTTCCGTGAAGCGATTGCCCGGAAAACAAAATGGTACCTCGATCTCGATGTCGATCCGGAAACAGAACTGACTGTAACCTGTGGCTCAACTGAGGGAATGATCGCAGCGATGATGGCCACGGTCGATCCCGGCGAGGAGGTCGTCGTCTTCGAGCCGTTTTACGAGAACTATGCGCCTGATGCGATCCTTTCGGATGCCCAACCGCGCTACGTGCCGCTGCGCGCGCCTGAATGGAGTTTTGACCCGGACGAACTACGCGCCGCCTTCAACGCTAATACGAAAGCAATCATTGTTTGTAATCCTAATAACCCGACCGGCAAGGTATTCACTCGTGCTGAGATGGAGTTTATCGCGGGACTTTGCCAGGAATTTGATGCGCTCTGTTTTACCGACGAGATTTATGAACACATCCTTTACCCGCGCGAAGGCGCCGAGATTCAGCACATTTCGATGGCGCAGATCGAGGGGATGCGCGAGCGCACAGTCATCGTCAACTCAATGTCCAAGACGTATTCAGTGACCGGTTGGCGCGTCGGTTACTGCATTGCACCGCCTGAGGTAACCAGCGCCATTCGTAAGGTCCACGACTTTCTTACGGTCGGCGCGGCGGCACCCTTGCAAGTAGCCGGAGCGTATGCGCTGTCACTGCCTGCTGAGTATTATGATCGACTGGAGACTGAGTATCGCGCGCGCCGCGATCTGCTCTTGCCGGTGCTCGACAACACCGGGTTCAAAACCTTTCGTCCGGATGGCGCTTACTACATCATGACCGACATCTCCGGCTTTGGCTTCGCCGACGATGTTGAGTTCACCCGTCACTTGATCCGCGAGGTTGGCGTCGCCTGCGTGCCGGGATCAAGCTTCTATAGCGTTCCGGAGCGCGGGCGACAACAAGTGAGATTTTGCTTCTGTAAAAAGGATGAGACGCTCGCGCTAGCGGCTGAACGATTGGAGAAACTTAGACACTAAGCAGGCAGCGGGGGCAAGCCCCCTTCCCGACCCAGAGACTCTCAGACAGTTCGGATAATTCAGCATTGAAGGTCTTTCAATCAAGGATCAAAACGCAGGATGAGTAGCTCAGCGTCAGGAAGGCGGGCTTGCCCTGATCAAAAGACAAGAGCTAGAGAATCAAGGAAACAATGTCCATTAGATTTGCCACTTTCCTGCCAGGTTGTTTTTTAGTATTGGCCCTGTTTACAACCGTTCTCGCACAGCAGTCTGCTGATCCGCATTTCGACGCCAGAGTTGATAAGCCCACTTTCACGAAAAACTTCCCGCGCGTACTCTTCGATGAAGCGCATTACAACTTTGATACAACTAACAATCGTTACAAGCCTTTCGCTGATCTGCTCTTCAATGATGGCTACCACTTTGCCGTCAATCGGCAGCCGTTCACCAAAGCTTCGCTTGCATCCCACAAGATTCTAGTGATTGTAAATCCACTGGGCAGCGAGGACACGGATGACGACGGCGCGGCTGGCCCGGCGTTCACTGCCGAAGAGTGTGAGGTTGTGAGTGATTGGGTACGCGGCGGCGGGGCGCTGCTGTTAATTGCCGACCAGGCGCCTTTCGCCTCGGCGGCTGAGATTCTTGCTAAGCAGTTGGGAGTCGAGATGAGCCGAAGCGAGACAAAGGACCCGGCGAACGCGGACAAAGAGTTCGGTTTGCCGAGTGTCATAGTCTACTCGCGTGAAAATCATCAGCTTGCAGAAACGGCGATCACAAATGGACGCAGCGAGACGGAGCGTGTTAATCGAGTGATTGTTTTTAGCGGTCAGTCGCTCAAGGGTCCGACAGGAAGCGAGGCCTTTCTCAAACTGGGCGACGGCGCGAGCAATGAGATCGACGGGAAAAGCGCTTCCGCAGCGGGCCAGGCGCAGGGCATTGCGTTCCGGCTGGGAAAGGGACGAGTGGTCGTGTTAGCTGATGCGGCAATGCTATCGGCTCAAGTTGCCGGCAGCGACAACCAGCCAGTCGGCATGAACGTCGCCAATATCGACAACCGGCTACTTGCACTCAACATCATGCATTGGCTTTCGGGGTTACTTAAGTAGGGACTCTTTGGAGTGCGGTGACCTGTCACCGCTTTGGTCTTGGGCGGCTTGACGCCCAACTCGTCGAGTCTCATCAGCAAACAGTGGCCGCGACAAGTCGCGACCGACAAAAGCGGTGACAGGTCACCGCACTCCAAAGAGTTGTCGCAAATCCTCGGCCTGGTTCCACAGGAGTAGCAGGAATGACCTCGTCGCTTGCATGTTTAGTCACTCTATTGGTGCTGCTTTGCGTTGGGCATGCCGCAATCGCACAAATGAAATCTGACCCCACCGGCACGTGGCGCGGTGCGATGACTACTGAAGTCGAAACGACCGGCCTTGAATTCACACTTTCGCGAGACGCTAAGGGTTGGAAGGCAACGATGAAAGCGCACCCGCCTTCGGGCCAGGAAATCGACTGGCCCGTTCGGGATCTGCAAATCAGTGATGCCGATATCTCCTTCGCTGCCGAGTGGCCGCGCAACCTGGTGAAGTTTGCGGGAAAGTTTGCCGGAGACAAACTTAGTGGCTATATAGAGATATTTGAGAATGGCAACAAGATCAGGAGCGGCACTTTTGCGCTAACTTTCGGTGGAACAATGCCGGAGTCAGAATGCAGAAGACGACGCTGACCGCTGCGCGCTTCCCGGTTCGTGAATTCTGACTCCTGAGTCCTGAGTTCTGACTCCTCTTCTCATGTGGGACGCAAAACGACAATTCATCTGGCTGGCAGCGGGACTGGCGCTGGGAACGTTCGTCGCCTACTCAGACGCTCACGATGAAGACGGTACCTTCGTGCCGCGATTCTTCTTCTTCATGGAAAGCCTGGTGCTGATAATTATCGTTTCGCTGTTTTACATCTATTCGAGGAAGAAACGGTGAAACCAAGGAGTCAGGACTCAGAACTCAGGACTCAGAACTCAGGACTCAGAAGGGACAGAAACCAAGCGCCGACCGCTGAGTTTCTCCTATCCTGAATTCTGAGTCCTGAGTCCTGAGTCCTGAGTCCTGAATTCTGAGTCCTGAGTTCAGTTCGGCTGCTGCGCGCTCTTTGATCTGACCGCAATACCTTCATCGCCCAGGACCAGCAGGCTGCGGGCTTCGCCAAAGGGTGTGCTGGAAGGAACGTAGGAAACAACGTAGCGGTTTTTTCTGAGTTCGTCGCAGATACTTTTTGCGGCCACGGAGGGTTCGTCGATTGAGAAGATCATGCCGCCGGTGCCTTCAACCAACTTATCGATAACCTGCTTCGGTTTTGGCACGTCACGACGAATAGCGCCGCGCGTACGGTCCTGCGCCTGAACCGCATAGACCGTAACGTCGAGCCGCTGCAATTCAGACAGAGTCTTTTCAAACGTCGTTTTGCTGCCACGATCCAACCCATCGCTAATTACTACAATCACATTCTTCTGTCCCGAGAAGTTTCGTAGGGCCTGCTCCATGACCGCGTTGGCTGCGTCAAACAGATGCGGTTGACCCTTTTTCCGGAAAAGCTTTAGCGAAGACTCAATTGACTTGGCATTGTCAGTCCAGTCAGAAACGATCTCAGCTTCCTCGTCGTAGCCGACTATCAGCAGCTTGTCGCCTTCAAATATCTCGTAGGCAAATTCGCGCGCCGCCTGTTCCAGCTTTTCAACGTCAGCGCGAATGGTTAAGGAGTTGTCCACTAACAACACGATCCGCGCCGGTGAAGGATCGGGAGTAAAGTTTCTTATTGTCTGTTCGACGCCGTTGTCGTAAACGGAAAGTTGCTTGGCGGTAATTTGCGCGGTCTGCCGGTCAGTGCGGGCGGCAACAATGTTCACCATCACCCCGCCTTCAGTGCTTGCTGTCGGACGCCGGCCCGCCTGAGCCAGCGCCAGTCCACACGCGGCCAACAGCAGTGCGAAGCCGATCGCGTAATTCAAACGCGGACGAAAACGCTCAGGAGATCGCGCTCGATCAAATCTCTGTTTGTGCATCAATCCACCCGGAGGACACGGGCCTCAATCACCCTTGGGGACTTTGGATGCGGAAGCTTTCTCGGAAGTTTTCTTAGCCGGGGAGCTTTCTTTTGTTTTCTTGTCAGACTTCTTGTCATCCGACGACGTTGTCGAAGCGGCAGTGTCTTTCTCAGCTTTCTCAGCCGCTCTGCGGCCCTCGCCGGCGTAATCCGTTACATACCAGCCTGAGCCTTTGAATTGAATCGCCGGTGCGGAGTGCAGTCGTTCCAGCCGTCCGCCGCATTTTTGGCATTTCACGGGTTGCTTGTCGTTCATTTTCTGCAAGACTTCCAGCTTCGCCTTGCACTTACGACATTCAAATTCATAGATCGGCATAGTGACCGGTGACTCCCATTCCCGTGGCAAGAACTTACAAGAAAGTATACGGGGCACCCGTCGTAAATCAAAACAAGTTCCGAGTTTCGAGTTTCGAGTTTCGAGTACCGAGTTCAAACTACGCACGTGCGGTAAGTCAGTAGAGCATCCGCCGGCTGATAACGAACTTGAAACTTGAAACTCGAAACTCGGAACTTCCTTACTTTGCAACTTCCGGTACGGTTCGTTATGATCCCACTCGAACTACACCCCATGTCAGACACCGCAAAATCTCTCTCCCTCGAACGCAAGATCAAGATGCAGGAGGCTCGCGACGGCATCATCAACCGCCTCGCGTTGACACTTCCGACCACCATTAACCTGGACCGGTTTCTCAATGTAATCGTTTCCGAGCTGGGACGGATGATGAATGTCGATCGCTGCGATGTGATTCAACTGACTTCGCCAAGCGAGTTGCGCATCAGCCATGAGTGGCGCGCCAGCGAGGAGGTGCCATCAAGCCTGGGCACAGCAATTCCGCTCAACTTGAGTCAGCTGTCGGAACACGTAGACATCACCAAGCCGATCCGCCTTAACGATACTTCGGCGCCAGGGCTCGATCGCAAGGTGGGATTTCTTGCCAAGAGTTTGCACACGCGTTCGTTGCTGGTAGTTCCCGTGACTCTTGGGGCCGATGTGTTGGGTCTGGTGGGATTGCACATGACCTCAACGTTGCGTGAATGGCTTGATGACGAAGTATCGTTTCTGGAATCCATCGCGCGGCAAATCGCGGTTGGTTATCAATACACCCGTCTTTACCTCGACAAGGAACGCGAGGCCGAAACGAAGCGGGCGCTTTTGTCGATCGCAAACGCGCTCAATGCCCGTTCAGACTTTCGCGAAGTTTCTTCGCTAGTGCTTGAAAGGGCCATCGCCCTGGTTGGTGCCGACTATTCTGCTCTCGGTGTTCTCGATCCAAAGGGCGGACGAATTAGTCTGGTCGCTTTTCGCGCAGCGCCACACGCAACCACGGACGGAGTTCAGGGTTTGATCGACGAGCATGGTCAGGCGCTGGACATCACAGAGTTCCCCGCGGCGATGGAAGTTTTGGCTGAAGGCAAAACGCTTCGCTTGCTGGATACTGACCTGCCGTTTCCCTTTCGTTTGATGTTCAACTCAATCCTCGGTGGACGAGCCGCGTTGGTAGCGCCGGTACGCGTGGGCGGACAGACCTTCGGGTTGCTCGGTCTGGTATGGAGCGAGGCGCGCCAGGGCTTCCAGGATCATGAAGTCGCACTGGTCGAAGGAATTGCCGATCAATGCGGCACCGCGCTGGAGCGCGATCAACTCTCGGCGGAAGTGATGCACCTGCGCAGCGCCTTGCATGAGCGTTATGGTGAAGATCGCATTATTGGTCAAACCGGCGCCATACGGCGCGCAATTGAATTGGCGCTCAACGTCGCTGACACGCAAACGACCGTTCTCATCCAGGGAGAGTCGGGCACTGGCAAGGAGCTGCTGACAAACTTAATTCACTACAACTCCGGTCGCGA
>Ga0134126_10009075_pt1 | contig 12534 bp, 10 predicted proteins | sample KB31752_FD_96881 | JGI IMG/M metagenome (GOLD analysis project Ga0134126, IMG submission 96881) | Terrestrial soil microbial communities with excess Nitrogen fertilizer from Kellogg Biological Station, Michigan, USA - KB3-175-2 | ecosystem: Environmental > Terrestrial > Soil > Unclassified ...
CTGCGCCTCCAGGCGCTCCAGCGGCACCTCGGCAGACCCGGCGCCGGGGGTGCTGGAGGATGACGCTGGAAGGCCTAATTCTTCGCTCATGTATTCGAGATTAGGCCCAGGGTCTGACACTCCAGCGGAACTGTTAGCCCAAAGGGCGGACCATCCGCTCCTCCAAGCTGTCCGGGTCCTCGGGCCGGATGAGCTGCTGGTCGCCGGTGCCGGCGAACCCGTTGCGCTGGTAGAAGGCCCTGGCTCGGTCGTTGCCGAGCGTGACCCACAGCTCGATCTCGGCCGCGCCTCGCTCCCTGGCCAGCTCGCAGACGGCGGCGATCAGGCGGTCGGCCAGGCCCTGACCGCGCGCGGCGGGGCTGACCCACATGGACACGAGGTGCCAGCCGGCCAGGCCGGTCACTGGCGACGGGCTCAGCAGGGCGGCCACGCCGGCCAGCGGGGCGGCCACCTCGGCCAGCGGGGCGGGCGCGGCGCCGTTCCCGCCAGCGCCGTTCCCGCCAGCGCCGGTCCCGCCAGCGCCGGCATCGGCGGCCGCGCCGAAGTACACGGCCTGGGCGTCGGGCCCCAGCCGCTCGCGCCAGGTCTGCTCGGTGAAGCCCCGCTCGCGCTCCAGGGTGGAGGCGAAGGCGTAAGGCGCCTCGGCCAGGGCAGCCAGCCGAGTGGCGCGCAGCGCCGCCCAGTCGGATTCGGTGAGCTTTCTGACCTCTGTGGTGACCTCTGCCATGTCGGTCAGGCTACCGAGGAGTACGCGACGACTCCGCGGCGCAGGGCCTCGATGGCCTGCCGCGCGGTGCCAGCCAGCGGGTCGGGTCCGGCCGCCACCGCGATCTGGTCGAGCAGGTCGATGAGCTGCTTGACGGCCCGGACGAAGTCGCCGGGGGTGAGATCGCCGATCGCGCGCTCCAGGTCGGTGCCCCTGGCCCAGGCGTGCGCGTTCCAGGCGAAGTTCAGGTCGGGCTCGCGCAGGAACGAGAGCTGGTGGTTGCGCTCCACGCCATCCAGCTCGCCCCACAGGGTGACCATGTCGGCCAGCACAGTCCGGACGGGGCCGCCGGGCAGCCGCGGCGGGCCGGCGTCGTCGGGCCGCCGGGACTCGAAGGTGAGCGCGGACACGCAGGCGGCCAGCTCGGGCGGCGTCAGGCCAGCCCAGGCCGACCGGCGCAGGCACTCGGCGGCGACTAGGTCCAGCTCGGTGTACAGGCGGCCGAGCCGCTGCCCGTCGGGGGTCACCTTGTCGCCGTCCACGTAGCCCAGCTCCTCCAGCACGGCGCAGACGCGGCCGAAGGTGCGGGCCAGCACGTGCGACCGGCTGGCCACACGGCGCTCCAGCGCCTCGGCCTCGCGCTCCAGCCGGATGTAGCGCTCGGCCTGGCGCAGGTGGGCCTCCCGGTCCGGGCACTGGTGGCATGGATGCTCGCGCAGTTCGCGGCGCAGCCGGGCGATCTCGGCGTCGTCGGTCCCGCCGGCCCCGTCGCTGTTGCGCCGGGGCCGGGGCAGGTCCAGGCCGGCCAGCTTGTTGCGGACGGTGGCGGCCAGGTCGCGGCGGTGGTTGGCCGACCTGACGCTGAACGAGGTCGGGATCCTGATCCGCTCGATGGCGGTCACTGGCACTGGGAAGTCGGCCGGGGACAGCCGCTTGACCTGGCGGTTGGCGGTCAGCACCAGGGGCATGGGCTGGCCGCTGGCGGCGGTCGGCTCGAGCACCACGGCGATCCCGGCGCGGCGGCCGCTGGGCACCTGGATGATGTCACCGCGGTGCAGCCGCTCCAGCGAGGCCAGGGCCTCGCTGCGCCGGGCGGCCGCCCGCCGCCGGGACTGGTCGCCCTCGCGGTCGGACAGCTGGCGGCGCAGCGCGGCGTAGCCGGTCAGGTCGCCGCGATCGCAGCCGGTCGACAGCTGCTCCATCTCGGCCCGCAGCCCGGCCGCCTGGCGGCCCAGGCCGACCACCCCGCGGTCGGCCTGGAACTGGGCGAACGAGGACTCCAGCAGGGCCGCCGCGCGCTGGCGACCGACCTGGCCGACGAGGTTGACGGCCATGTTGTAGGAGGGCTGGAAGCTGGAGTTGAGCGGGTACGTCCGGGTCCCGGCCAGGCCGGCCACTGAGGCCGGGTCCAGGCTGGGGTGCCACAGCACCACGGCGTGCCCCTCGACGTCGATGCCGCGCCGCCCGGCCCGGCCGGTGAGCTGGGTGTACTCCCCCGGCGTCAGGTCAGCGTGGGCCTCGCCGTTCCACTTGTCCAGCCGCTCGATGACCACCGTCCTGGCCGGCATGTTGATGCCCAGGGCCAGGGTCTCGGTGGCGAACACGGCCCGGATCAGGCCCGCCGCGAACAGCTCCTCGACCACCTCCTTGAAGGTCGGCAGCAGCCCGGCGTGGTGGGCGGCGATGCCCCGGCACAGCCCGGTCAGCCAGGAGTCGTAGCCCAGCACGGTCAGGTCGGCCTCGGGGATGCCGGCGGTGCGCTCGGCGGCCAGCGCGGCGATCTCGTCGGCCTCGCGCGGCGTGGTCAGCCGCAGCCCAGAGTCCAGGCATTGCTGCACGGCGGCGTCGCAGCCGGCTCGGCTGAAGATGAAGGTGATGGCGGGCAGCAGGCCGGCGGTGTCCAGCCGCCGGATAACCGAGGCCCGGCTGGGCGGGCGGAAGCGGACCGGGCGGTGGCCGCCGCGCTGCGGACGGCTGGCGCCGCGCGGCCCGCGGTCATGGCCCTCGCGCTGGGCTACGCGCAGGAGCTCGGGATTGACCACCCGGCGGGCCTGCCCGTCCCGCCCGGAGTTCCTGGTGGTCGCGAACATGTCGTACAGCTGACCGCCGGCCAGCATGTGCTGCCACAGCGGCACGGGGCGGTGCTCGTCCACGATCACGGTGGTGCCGCCGCGTACCTGGGCCAGCCAGTCGCCGAACTCCTCGGCGTTGCTGACCGTGGCCGACAGCGCCGTGAGCCGCACCGACTGATCCAGGTGGATGATCACCTCCTCCCAGACCGCGCCGCGGAACCGGTCGGCCAGGTAGTGCACCTCGTCGAGCACCACGTGCCCCAGCCCGGCCAGCGTCGGCGAGCCCGCGTAGAGCATGTTGCGGAGCACCTCGGTGGTCATGACCACGATCGGGGCCTCGCTGTTGATGCTGTTGTCGCCGGTGAGCAGGCCCACGGTGGCGGAGGAGTAGCGGCGGACCAGGTCGCCGTACTTCTGGTTGGACAGCGCCTTGATCGGCGTGGTGTAGAAGCACTTGCGGCCCTGGGCCAGGGCCAGGTGGGCGGCGAACTCGCCCGCGACGGTCTTGCCCGACCCGGTCGGCGCCGCGACCAGCACCCCGTGGCCGCTGTCCAGGGCCCGGCAGGCGGCCAGCTGGAAGTCGTCGAACTCGAAGTCGTAGAGCGCCTGGAACTCGGTGAGCCGGGCCCCGTCGGCCTCCCGGCGGCGCCGGGCGGCCGCGTAGCGATCCGCGGGGCTAGCCGTCTCCATGGCCCCAGCCTAAGCGGCCGGGGCCAGGGTCAGTCCTGCTGGCCCGCGCTCGTGTCGATCGCCGGGTCGGCGCGGTCCTCGAGGTTGAACTCGGCCACCTCTTCCGGCGAAAGCCCCGGGAACGGGTCGGCGGCCATCAGCCGGGCCCGCCGCCGGTCGTTGAAAAAGGCGAAGACCTCGGCCAGCTCGACCAGCGCCACGCAGGGAATGGCCAGCAGCAGCATGCTGATCGGGTCCGGGCTGGGCGTGGCCACCGCGGCGAACAGGAACACCGCGAAGATGATCATCCGGCGCCACTTGGCGAACCGCTCGTGAGTGAGGATGCGGGCCAGGTTGAGCAGCACGAAGCCCAGCGGCAGCTCGAACGCGATGCCGAAGATGGTCAGCATCGCGATGGCATAGCCGAGGTAGGTGTTGATCGTGATGACCGGCACCACGCCGTGCGGGACCAGGTCGAGCAGGAACCGCAGGCCCTTGGTCATGGCCAGGTAGGCCAGCGCGCCGCCCAGGACGAACAGCGGAACGGCCGCCCCGCCGAAAAAGTAGGCCCAGCGCCGCTCCCGCTTGTACAGGCCGGGGGCGATGAAGGCCCCGAGCTGGTAGAGCCAGAACGGCGAGGTGATGATGATGCCGGTGATGATCGCGAGCTTCAGGCGCAGGAACAGCGCGTCGAAGATCCCGGTCACGAACAGGTTGCAGCCCTTGGCGCCGCCCTGCACCGCGACGTGCGCGTGCTGCGGGAGCTTGCAGTACGGCGCCTCGATGAAGTGCCAGACGTGGGGGTACAGGTACCACCCGACGATCGAGCCGATGGTGATGAGCAGCACCACTTTGAACACGCGGTTGCGCAGCTCACGGATGTGCTCCATGAGCGGCATGCTGCCGTCCGGATTGTCCCGCTTTCCGGGCAGCCTGACGCCCGGCCGGACAGGGGGATTGTCCAGATCGTCCTGCGTGTCCATCGTGGCCGGCCGGGACTAGAAGGGCTGCTGGCCGACCGTGGCGCTGTCGCCCCCGCCAGCGTTCTGCCGCTGCAGGTCGGCGATCTGGCGCTGCATGTCCGCCAGCTGCTGCTCCTGGCTCGCCTGCGTGGTCGGCCCGGTGGTCAGCGGCTGCGCGACGGGCAGGGCCGTCTGCTGCAGGCTGGCCTGAGGGGTCTTGGAGTCCTTGGCCGCGTCGTCGTCGCCCATGCCCTGGACGGACCGCTTGAAGATGTGCATGGACTCGCCGAGCGACTTGGCCGCACCGGGCAGTCGCCGGGCACCGAACAGCAGCAGGACCACGATCAGCAAGATGATGATGTGTGGTGCGCTGGGATCGAACATGTCAGCCCCAATTCAGCCGATGGTGGACCGCAGGCCCGGATTCTCGATTCGGAGTCTACACGCGACACCCATAGAAACCCGACTACCTGTCGGGCCGGCAGATCGACGGTGACCTGCGGATGAACCGGGTATAGCGGATCGTTATGCGTAATGGGACAGCGCAGCCTCGGCATCGGCGGCGATCTGGGCCACCACGTCGGGCGGCCCGGTGACCCTCCCGTCCCCGCCCAGGCGCAGGGCCAGGCGGCGCACCCACTGGGTATCTGGGGTGCGCAAACTGACCCGCAGCCGCCCGTCGGGCAGCTCGGTGACCTCCTCGCACGGGAAGTACTCGGCCACCCAGCGGCCCGCGGTGGACAGCTCCAGCTCGACCCTCACGTCCCGCGGGGAGGGCCGGAAAAGCCCCTCGTCCACGTCCCTGGGCTCGGCCTCGGGCGGCACCTCGGCGCCCACGTCGAGAACCCGGACGTCCAGCATCCGGTCCAGCCGGAACAGCCGGACCGCCTCGGCCCGGCGGCACCAGCCCTCCAGGTAGCTGCGGCCGTCCACCATGACCAGGCGCATGGGGTCGACATCGCGCTCGGTGGCCTCGTCCCGGCCCGGCACGTAATAGGACAAGTGCAGCCGCCGGCCGCTCTCCAGGGCCGCGGTGACCGTCGGCAGCGCCGCGTCCGCGGACCGTGTGTCGACCTGGACAGCGACCTGGGCGCTGGCCGCCCCGGCCGTGCCGGCGGCCGCCTCCAGCTTGGCGATGGTGCGGCCCAGCGCCGACCGGTCGCCGATGCCGGGCAGCTCGGCCAGCATCCGGAGCGCCACCAGCAGGGCGCTGGCCTCGTCGATGCCCAGGCGCAGCGGCCGGTCGATGGACTCGGCCTCGCTGACGACGATCTCGCCGCCGTCATAGGACAGGTCGATGGGGCAGTACGGGTCGGGCGAGCGCAGCTCGACGCACCACAGCATGTTCAGGTCGTCCACCAGCTGGCGCTCGCTGACCCCGAAGGCGGCCGCGGTCTCGGCCAGGCCGACGACCTTGCGGCTGACCACGTAGGGCACCAGGGCCAGCAGCCGCTGCAGCCGGTCGCTGGCCGTCGGGGGCTTGGTCGTCGCCGCGGCGGGCCTGGTGGCGGTCACGCCAGCGCGCCCTTCAGCCGGACGATCACCGCGTCGCGCAGGTCGGCGGGCTCAAGCACGACCACGTCAGCGCCGAACGAGGCCACGTGCTCGCTCCACCAGCCGGTGTCGTGGTAGGGCACCTTGATAGTGTCCCACCCCGCCGCCTGTGACGGGTCCTGGCTGATCGCATACCGGCGCAGCCCGTGCCCGGCCCCGGACCGGACCCGCAGCACCGCGGTCTGCTCGCTGGCCGGCTCGGCGTCCCAGTTCCGCACGGCCTCCCTGACGTCGGTGCCGGGCGGCACCTGGACCGCGCCCGGCGGGCCGGTGAAGGCCACCGGGCCGTCGACCCGGCTGAGCCGGAACACCCGCTGGGCGCCGCGGTCGGTTTCGTGGCCGACCACGTACCAGCGGCCGTTGCGGTTGACCACCCCCCACGGCTCCAGCCGCCGCTGCTGGGCGGCGCTCGCGCCCGCGCCCCGGTAGCTGAACGAGACCGCCCGGCGGTCCCTGACCGCCTCCCACAGCGGCCCGAACGCAGCCTCGCCGGTCTGCAGCCGCGGCTCGATGCCCGACCGGGTGGTGTCCTCGGCCTCGATCCCGGCCGCCCGCAGCTTCAGCAGTGCGCCCTCGGCCGCCCCGGCCAGCTCGGCCCGCCGCCAGACCCGGGCCGCCAGGCCGAGCACGGCCGCCTCGTCCGGCTCCAGCCTGATGTCGGGCAGGACGTAGGCCTGCCGCGAGATCCGGTAACCCAGCTCGTCGTCGGCGCTGGAGTTAGTGCCGGTTTCGAGCGGGATGCCGAGCTCGCGCAGCTCGTCCTTGTCCCGCTCGAACATGCGCTTGAAAGCGTCGAACGAGTCCGGGTAGCCCGGCACCGCCTCGCGGATCTGAGCCGCGGTCAGGTAGCGGCTGGCCGACAGCAGGCAGACAACCAGGCTCAGCAGCCGCTCAGTCTTCCGCCTGGACACTCGCGGCCTCCCTTCGCTCCTCCCGGCACCGACGCTACCCTGCCGGAGTGATCAGGTGGCGCAGTGGCGAGGTTTCCGCCCTTCGGCGGGTCTGGAATGGCGCGGTGGAGCTGGATGTGGACGTGGCGGGCACGCCGGTGCGGGCGCTGGCCTACCCCGCGCTGACCGGCCGCCCGGAGCCCGGCGACCGGGTGCTGCTGAACACTAGCGCGCTCGAGCTCGGCCTGGGTACCGGCGGCTACGCGCTGGTAGTCGCGGTGCCCGGCCGGCTGCCGGCCGACCCGGCCGGCCCCGGCCACGTGATCAAGGCCAGGTACACGCCGCTGCAGGCCTGCGTGCTGGGCGTGGACGAGCAGGACTCGCCCCATCACGACCTGCTGCGCGAGGCCGACGACCTGGACGGCATGCCGGTGGTGGTGGCCGACCTGCACTCCGCGCTGCCCGCCGTGCTGGCCGGCTACTACGGCGGTCACGGCCCGGCCCGGCCCGCCGCCTACGTGATGCTGGACGGCGGCGCGCTGCCGGCCTGGTTCTCCCGCACCGTCTCCGGGCTGCGCGAGGCGGGCTGGCTGGCCGGCACGGTCACCGTCGGCCAGTCGTTCGGCGGTGACCTGGAGGCGGTCACGCTGCATACCGGCCTGCTGGCCGCCCGGCACGTGCTCGGCGCGGAGGTGGCCGTGGTCGCGCAGGGCCCCGGCAACCTGGGCACCGGCACCCGCTTCGGGTTCTCCGGGGTGGCCGCGGGCGAGGCCGTCAACGCGGCCGCGGTCCTCGGCGGCCGGCCGGTGGCCGCGCTGCGGGTCAGCCAGGCCGATCCGCGCGAGCGCCACCGGCCGGTCTCCCACCACAGCCTGACCGCCTACGGCCGGATCGCGCTGGCCAGGGCCGACGTGGTCGTGCCCGAGCTGCGCGGGGAGTTCGGGGCGGCCGTGGCGGCGCAGTCGGCGCCGCTGGGTGACCGCCACCAGCTGGTCAGCGTCAGCGTGGACGGTCTTGACGAGCTGCTGCGGGCCTGCCCGGTCCCGCTGTCCAGCATGGGCCGCGGCCTCGACACCGACCCGGCCTGCTTCCTGGCCTCGGCCGCGGCGGGCCGGCACGCCGCGCGGCTGGCCGACCCCGGGCCCGGCCAGGACCACTACGACCTGGAGCGGTCGGCGGTGCGGGTCGTGCTGCGCGACGCCGGGGGCCGGGTGCTGCTGTTCCGGGCCGTGCTGACGTCCCGCTCGGCGGACGCCTGGTGGGAGCTGCCGGGGGGCGGGCTGGATCCCGGCGAGACCTACCTCGAGGCCGCGATCAGGGAGATCAGGGAGGAGACGGGCCTGGTCGTCGGCCCGGACCAGATCGGCCCGCCGCGCTGGCGCCGCTCGGCGACCTGGTCGGCCCGCGGCATCCGCCGGCTCCAGCATGAGGTGGTCGTCCAGGCCACGGTGGCCGGCGACCAGCCCGGGATCACCGGCACGGAACAGACGGCCGAGGAGCTCGAGGAGTACACCGGTGCGCGCTGGTGGACGCCCGACGCCATCGGCGCCAGCACCGAGCGCTTCTACCCGGGCCGGCTGCCCGAGCTGCTGGGCACGTTCCTGGCGGGTAAGACCATCGACGAGCCGTTCGAGCGCTGGAATTAGTCCGCTTCAGGAGGTTCGATGGGTTTCGCCACGCTGGCACGCCAGCTTCCAGCCCGGGCCGCGGCCGGCGGCTTCATCCTAAATTCTGGCCTGTCCAAGTGGCAGGCGGACGAGGAGACCGCTGTCCGCCTGCACGGCATGGCCGTCGGCAGTTACCCGTTCCTGGCCAAGATCCCGGCTCGGGACTTCGGCCGCCTGCTGGCGCTGGCCGAGATCGGCCTGGGCGGGGCGCTGCTGCTGCCGGTCGTGCCGGCCTGGCTGGCCGGGGCGGCGCTGAGCACGTTCTCCGGCGGCCTGCTCGGCATGTACCTCAAGACCGAGGGCATGCACCAGCCGGGCAGCGTCCGGCCCACGCCGCAGGGCGTCCCGCTGGCCAAGGACATCTGGATGCTGGGCATCGGCCTGAGCCTGATGGCCGATGACCTGACCGAGCGGGACGCCGCACGCGGCGCGAGCGCAGCGCGGTAGGCCAGCGCTAGGCGGCGCTGGTGGGCGGGTAAGCGGCCAGGATGTCGACCACGAACACCAGCGTGTCGGTGCCCTTGATGCCGGCCTGGGAGTTGCCTGTCTTGCCGTAGCCGTCGGCGGGCGGGATGACCAGCATGACCCGGCTGCCCACCGGCACCCCGGTCAGCCCCTTGACGAAGCCGGGCACCACGTCGGCCGCGTTCAGGGCGAAGCTGAACGGAGTGCCGGACGAGCTGCTGGAGGGCCACGTCGTGTTGAAGACCTGCTTGGTCCGCCAGTTCACGGCCACGTACTGCGCGACCACGGTCTGGTTGGCAGCCAGCTTGGGCCCGGTGCCCTGGACCAGGGTCTTGGTCACCAGCTTGCTGGGCGGCGAGTTCTTGGGGATGGTGATCGTGGGCGCGGCGCCGGTGGCGGCCTTGACCGTCGGCAGGCTGCCGCCGCCACCCGAGACCTGCTTGCCGGTCGCCGACGCGGTCGGCGGGAACGCCTTGATCAGGTCCAGCACCCAGACGGTGGTGTCCTTGCCGCTGACGCCAAGCTGACTGTTGCCCGAGGTGCCGTAGCCGTACTTGGGCGGCAGCACGGCCAGCACCCGGCTGCCCATGGTCTGGCCCTTGATGGCCTTGGCCAGGCCGGTCAGGCCGATGTTGGCCGGCAGCACCTGGGGCACGGCCGTGTAGGTGCTCTGCAGCAGCTTGGAAGTCTTGCCACTCCAGACGTAGATGGCCACGTTGGCGAGCACGTCGTCACCGGTGGCCAGGGCCGGGCCCGAGCCCTTGATCGGAGTGGTGATGGACAGCTTGCCGCCCGCCGTCTCCTTAGGGATCTTGACCTGGGGAGACTTGTTGAACGTGCCGGTCACCCTGACCGACGTGTTCGGGTTGGAAGCCGAGCTGCCTGACGAGCCGCAGCCGACCAGAGCCAGGCCAGCCAGCAGCGGAACGATAAGCGCAGCGGCGGTGCGTCGCATGGGAAATCCTCAGTGGGTTACGGAGTCATGGGGTCACGGCTCAATGCCAGAAGCCACGCCAGCCTACCCGCTGTAAGCACGCGGCAAGCTGAAAGGAAGCTGAGGGCAGGCCCTGATGCCGGCTGGTCACCGGGGCAGCTCGGGCAGCAGGTTCCGGTTCCAGACCATGATCGTGTACTGGCCAACGTAGCTGACGCTGACGGGCTGGCCGAACGCGGCGGTGACACTCGTCATCCACGGGTAAGACTTGGCCCCCGGCCCGCCCCGGATCAGGACCACGAAGTTGGCCTGGTGCAGCCGCGGGTCATACCAGCCGGGCTGGGTCTCCCAGGCGTCCCGGTCGATGTGCGGGCCGAGCGCGGCCACCGATCGCAGCCTGATCCGGCCGCCGGTGTCCAGGGTGACCGCGTTGGCGTCCCAGTAGCCGGCCAGGCCGTAGGTCAGGTGGCGCCCGGCCAGCCAGGTCGCTAGCTGGTGGTCCTCCGCGGGCCGGGGGGCCAGTGCGGCGACCCGGCCCAGGCCGAGCAGATAGGCGGTGAGCACGATGGCCAGGGCGGGCACCAGCCGGGCCGCGACCAGCCGCCGGGCCAGCACCCGGCCGGCCAGCGCGGCCCCGCACGGCAGCACGGCGGCGAACTCCCGCGTGCTGTTCAGGTCGACCGCGTTACGGCCGAGCAGGTAGGCGGCCAGGCTGGCCACGATCGACGCGGTGAGCAGCTGGACGGCCATGTCGGCGCGGCTGATCCAGCGCAGGGCAATACACAGGGCCCAGCCGACCAGGCCGACGCCGACCAGGTGCACGGCGATCAGCGCGGTCGCGTAGCCGACGCTGTGGCTGAGGAAGTCGGCCCCGAATAGCACCAGGATGCCTTGCAACATGAGCATCAAGTTGCCGGGCAGCTCGCTGAACGGCGCAAGCTGATTGTGCACTGGGTAGACGTAGTAACCGCCGTGGCCGGCGATCTGGGCCACGGCCAGGTGGGCCGCCGCCACCGCGGCCACGGCCGCCACGGCCAGGCTGATCTCGAACCAGGCCGCCGTGGCCGGCTGGCCCCGGCGGACGATCAGCCGGTAGGCCCGCAGTGCCCCCACGGCGGCCAGCGGCCCGATGCCGGTGATCAGCACGATGTTGTCGGCCACCAGGGCCCAGGCCAGCAGCAGCCCGGCCGCGACGGGCACGTACCAGCGCCGGGGCGCGCGGTCGAGCAGGATCCAGGTCGCCAGCACCGGGACCGCGCTGCCGGTGTGGTCCGGGGACAGCAGCAGCACGTACACGCCGGTGCCGAACTGGGGCGCCAGCATGATGCCGATGGCGACGCCCGCCCGCAGCGCGCCGGCCCGGCCGGTGGCCCGGCCCTTGGCCAGCAGCCCGGCCCCGAGCACGAGCAGGGTGTAGGTCATGGCGGCGGCGATGTGCACCACGTCGGGGCTCAGCCCGGTGATGGCCTCCAGCAGCGCGTACTGGGGCAGCTCGGTGGTGTAGAAGGAGACGTCGGACAGCTGCCAGCCGTGCAGCAGCAGGTTGCCGTGCAGCATGGACCAGCCCTGCAGGGCGTTGGCGGCGCCGTCGGAGTTGACCGACGCGGTGCGCGACACGTGCAGGTACAGGGTGAACAGCGCGATCCCCAGGGCCAGCCAGGCCACCGCGGCGCCGATCGTGGCCGGGCGGGGCGCGAGCCGGGGCAGGCGAAGCCGCCACCGCGGCCTGCGGGGCAGCCGAGGCACCCGCAGGGCAGGGACAGGAATGCGGCTCAGCCGGTTCAGCCGGTGCAGCCGGGGCAGGCGCGGCAGACGGGGCAGGCGCGGCAGACGGGGCAGGCGGGGCAGGCGGGGCAGCGCCGGGCCGGGCCGCCGGAACTGGGCCAGCTCGGAGCGCGCGCGCTGCAGCACCGAACAGACCCCCCGGTTCTCGTTCCCCCGCCAGCGATGGTAGCAACTCTGCGTGATCGCTACAGGACCATCAGTAATCGGCGGGCGGAGGGCGGGGCTACCGCAGGGAACCCCCAGGGCCAGGGCTACATGCCGGCGATGAGCTTCTCGACGCGCTCGTCGGTGGAGCGGAACGGGTCCTTGCACAGCACCGTGCGCTGGGCCTGGTCGTTGAGCTTGAGGTGGACCCAGTCGACGGTGAAGTCGCGGCGCCGCTCCTGGGCCCGGCGGATGAACTCGCCGCGCAGCCGGGCCCTGGTGGTCTGCGGGGGGATCGACTTGGCCTGGAAGATGTCGAGGTCCCGGCAGGCCCGCTCGACCGCGCCGCTGCGCTGCAGCAGGTAGTACAGGCCGCGCTTGCGGTGCACGTCGTGGTAGGCCAGGTCGAGCTGGGCCACGCGGGGCGACGAAAGCGACAGGTCGTGCTTGGCCCGGTAGCGCTCGATGAGCTGGAACTTGGTCACCCAGTCGATCTCGCGGGCGACCTGGTTCAGGTCGCCGCTCTCGACCGCGCTCAGGGTGCGGCCCCACAGGTCGAGCACCCGGCTGGTGATGGGGTCGGCGCCGCGGCGGTCGATGAACTCGCTCGCCTTGGCCAGGTACTCCTGCTGGATCTCCAGCGCGCTGACCTCGCGGCCGTTGGCCAGCCGGACCTTGCGCCGCCC
>Ga0134126_10009077_pt1 | contig 12533 bp, 10 predicted proteins | sample KB31752_FD_96881 | JGI IMG/M metagenome (GOLD analysis project Ga0134126, IMG submission 96881) | Terrestrial soil microbial communities with excess Nitrogen fertilizer from Kellogg Biological Station, Michigan, USA - KB3-175-2 | ecosystem: Environmental > Terrestrial > Soil > Unclassified ...
CCGGCCAGCGACGTGGACGTGGCGGTGTGGGGATGGGGCAGCATGGCGCCGACGTTGGGTGATCTTGCCCAATACGAATCGGACAACGGCCTGACGCCGACGACCACCAACGTGGTGTGCACCGACTACGACGGCTACGGCAGCGGCACCATCAGTACCACCGACCCGACCTGCCAGAACTTCGACGAAGGTTCGATCGAATGGGACCTGGACAGCCAGGACATCGTCGCCATGAGCGGCGGCGTCAAGAGCCTGACTTTCTATGCCGCGTACGGCGGCTACAACGGTTCGATCACCACTTCGTTGGATTCAATCGTCGATCCACCCGCCGGCATCCCGCTGGCGTCGGTGATCAATGCCTCGTTCGGCGAATGCGAACGCTTCCAGGACAGCGGGCAGGGCGGCGACGGTTCGGCTCAGGCCAACGACGCGCTGTTCCAGATCGGCCAGGCGCAGGGGCAGACCTGGTCGGTGTCGACGGGCGACCACGGCGCCGATGAGTGCGGCGACGGCGGCAAGAACTCTTCCCAATATCCGGCCAGCTCGCCCTATGTGATCGCAGTGTCGGGCACGACTCTCGCCGCTGCTTCGGGCAACTATGTGCGCGAAACAGTATGGGCCAGTTCAGGCGGCAGCCCGAGTTCGTTCGAAGCGGCGCCTCCGTGGCAGAACGCGCTCACTTATGGCGCTTTCAAGGGTTCGCGCGGGCCGGACATCTCGTTCGACGGCAACCCCAACACCGGCGCGATCATCTATGTGTCGGCCGATGGGGGCTATGTGCAGGTCGGCGGCACCAGCCTGTCCGCGCCGATCTTCGCGGGTGCGTGGGCACGCCTGATCGCCAATGGCGCCGTCGATCCGATGACGCCCGCGGGGCAGCAGTTGTATTCGTTCCCGGCGTCTTACTTCCACGACGTGCGTGCCGGCAACAACCACGGCTACATCGCCAAGCGCGGGTGGGACTGGGCGACCGGCCGCGGCAGCCTGGATCTTTCCCATTTCAGCGCGGGCGGGGATTGATCCCCGAATCCGCGTTCATCCGGACGTTTCATCTGACCCGGCCGGAAACGGCCGGGCTTTTTTGCCCGGGATCGGGTTCAGCCGATTTCCTCGAAGCGGTTGGCCTCGCGATTCTTGCGCACGCGTTGTGGATTCCAGATGCGGCCGTTCATCGCGATCCACACCCCCTCTTCCAGTGCCTGCACCGCACCGACCGCGCATCCGATGTTGAACACCGCGTCCGAACCTTGGAAGCGCGCGGGATTCAACGCGCCGGTCAGCACGATCACCTTGCCCGCGATACCCTGGAGTGCCCGCGCGGTCTCGACCATGGAGTCGGTGCCGTGGGTCACCAGCACGTGCCGGTTCTGCTGCCGCTCGATCGCCGCGCGGATCGCTGCGCGATCCGCATCGGTGATGTCCAGGCTGTCCTTGCGCAGCACCGGCACCACGTCGAACGCGAAGGCCACGCCGAGCTGGCCCAGGATTTCACCGATCTGCGGCGCGCCGATCTGGTAGTCCGACTTGGCATCGAAATACACCTTGTCGATGGTGCCGCCGGTGGTAATGACGGTGAGGTGCTGCATGGTCGGAGGAATCCGCGGGGCGGGCCCCGCGATTATCGCAAAGGCCTTGCAGTGGCGTCGAATGCGGCCACGCATCTGCATGGCGGCTGCGCGCGTGGCATAATCCGCCGTCTTTTTCAGACCCGGCAGCCACCTGCGGGGCGCCATGGAGTTCCAATGAGTTTCTCGCTTGTTTCGACGGCACACGCCGCCGCCGCCGCGCCCGCCGCCACCGCGGCGTCCAATCCGCTGTTTTCGTTCCTGCCGCTGCTGATCCTGTTCGGAATTTTCTACTTCATGCTGATCCGCCCGCAGATGAAGCGGCAGAAGGAAGTGCGCAGCATGCTGAGCCAGCTCGCGCGCAACGACGAGGTGATCGCTGCAGGCATCGCGGGGCGCGTGGACGAGGTGGGCGAATCCTTTGTCACCGTGGAAATCGCGCCGAACGTGAAAATTCGGGTGCAGAAAGGCGCGATCACGCAGGTGTTGCCCAAGGGCACCCTGAAATCTTCCTGATGTCGAATGCAATCGACCTGTCGCATCCGGTAAACGCCAACCATGAGTGATTTTCCCCGCTGGAAATACGCGCTGGTCGCGATCGTGCTCGCGCTGGGGCTGCTGTACGCCGCGCCCAACGTGTTCCGTCCGCAACCTGCGGTGCAGGTCTCGGCCAATCGCGGCGGGACGGTGGATGCGGCCCTGCAGAAGAAGGTCGAGGACACGCTCGACGAGTCCAAGATCCCGTACCAGGACGTCGCCATCCAGGGCGACCGCCTGCTGGCGCGCTTCGCCAACACCGACGTGCAGCTGCACGCGTCGGACACCCTGCGGCTCTCGCTCGGGGACAATTACACGGTGGCATTGAACCTCGCCAGCACCGTGCCGCACTGGCTGGAGTCCATCGGTGCGCACGCGATGCCGCTGGGCCTGGACCTGCAGGGCGGGGTGCACTTCCTGATGCAGGTGGACCAGAACGCGGTGCTGGTGAAGCAGCAGCAGCGCTACCTGGACGACATCCGTTCCGTCCTGCGCGAGAAGAACATCCGCTACGACTCGGTGGGCCCGAGCGGGCAGGGCGTCCAGGTGGTGCTGCGCTCACCCGCCGATCGCGACGCCGCGTTCAAGGCGATCGCCGCCGATGCGCAGGACCTGGCGATCATCGACACGACCACGCCGGGCGGCGCGCCCGCGCTGCAGGCCAACATCAAACCCGACAAGATCACCGAGTTGGCGCAGAACACCATCCGCCAGAACGTCACTACCTTGCGCAACCGCGTCAATGCGCTGGGCGTGTCCGAGCCGCTGATCCAGCAGCAGGGCGATTCGCGCATCGTGGTCGAGCTCCCCGGCGTTCAGGACACCGCCGAAGCCAAGCGGATCCTGGGCGCGACCGCCACGCTGGAGTACCACGCCAACGACGAGAACGTGAATCCGTTCGAAGCGGAAAAGAGCGGCAACCTGCCGCCCGAGGACAAGCTCTACCACGACAAGGACGGCCGTCCGGTCGTGCTGAAAAAGAAGATCATCGTCAGCGGCGACGAACTGGTCGATGCCAGCCAAGGTTACGACCAGCAGACCGGTACGCCGGATGTCGACGTGACCCTCAATTCCGCCGGCGCGCGCAAGATGCTGGACTTCACCACCCAGAACGTCGGCAAGCGCATGGGCGTGGTGTACATCGAACGCACGCCCGAGACGAAGATCGTCGACGGCAAGGAAGTGCATTCGGCCAAGACCACCGAAACGGTGATCAACAACGCCACCATCCAGGGCGTGTTCGGCAAGCGCTTCCAGACGACCGGCCTGGGCCAGCAGGAAGCGCAGACCCTCGCCGTGATGTTGCGTTCGGGTTCGCTTGCTGCGCCGGTGGACATCGTCGAGCAGCGCGTGATCGGTCCGTCGCTCGGCCAGGACAACATCCGCAAGGGCGAGCGCGCGGTGATCCTCGGACTGCTGCTGGTGCTGGGGGCCGCCGCGATCTACTACAAGCTGTTCGGCCTTGTGGCCGACATCGCGCTGTTCTTCAACCTCGTGATCCTGATCGCGGTGATGTCGGCGATCGGCGTCACGCTGACCATGCCGGGCATAGCCGGTATCGTGCTGACGCTGGGCATGGCGATCGACGCGAACGTGCTGATCTGCGAGCGCATCCGCGAGGAACTGCGCAATGGCTCCACGCCGCTGGCTTCGATCCGGGCGGGTTACGAAAAAGCGTGGTCCACGATCCTGGACGCCAACGTCACGCACCTGCTCGCCGCGTTGGGACTGATGACGCTGGGTTCCGGCGCGATCAAGGGCTTCGGCATCACGCTCTTCATCGGCATCCTCACCTCGTTGTTCACTTCGGTGACGGTGACGCACGCGATCACCGCGGCGATCCACGGCCATCGCAAGTTGAAAACACTCTCGGTGTAAGCGCATGGAAATCTTCAATCCCCACAGCAACATCGATTTCCTGCGCTGGCGCAAGATCAGCATCGCCATTTCGTTGCTGCTGATCATCGCCTCGATCTTCTTCATTACCGTGCGCGGGTTGAACTACGGCCTGGATTTCACCGGCGGCGTGCTGGTACAGGTGACCTACCAGAAACCCGTGGACGTGGGCGAAGCGCGCGGCGCACTGGCTTCATCCGGATTCGAGAACGCGGTGGTGCAGAGCCTGGGCGGCACGCGCGACATCTCGATCCGCCTGCAGCCCAAGGCCGATCCGGCAGCGGTCGTGGGCGGCGTGGTCAAGCCAGACCGCGTGGCCGCGGACGTGCTCAAGGCGTTGCAATCCAGGCGTGCCGACGTCTCGCTGTCGCGGCCACCGGATTTCGTCGGTCCGCAGGTCGGCGCGGAATTGCGCAACAGCGGCATCATCGCGGTAATCGTGGTGATCGTCGGCATCATGATCTATCTCGGCCTGCGCTTCGAAAAGCGTTTCGCCGTCGCCGCGCTCGCCAGCGAAGTGCACGACACGCTGATCACCGTAGGCATCATCGCCGCCGTGCAGCGCGAATTCGACATGACCGTGCTCGCAGCGGTGCTGGCGGTGGTGGGCTACTCGATCAACGACAAGGTCGTCGTGTTCGACCGCGTGCGCGAGATGTTCCGCATCACGCGCAAGGCCGAGCCGGCGCAGGTGCTGAACCACGCGATCAACAGCACACTGTCGCGTACCATCATCACTTCGCTGTTCACCGGCATCACCATGGCCGCGCTGTATTTCTTCGGCGGGCCGGCGGTGCACGGCTTCGCGATCACCATGCTGATCGGCATCCTGGTCGGCACGCTGTCCTCGATCTTCTTTGCCAACCCGATCCTGCTGTGGCTCGGCGTGTCGAAGAAAGACCTGATGCCGGTGACGAAGGAAAATCCGGAGCTGGCGCGAAGGCCCTAGGGATATCGACACCCGGTCCGGGGGGGGGATAGATTCGGTTGTGCCGGGGAGGGCAAAACCAGGGAGAGAACAACATGAATCGTTTTGCCTTGATTGTTGGAGGGGCGGTTGCATTGGCTGGATTGTCCAGCCAAGTTGTCGACGCGCAATCGTCGAAACTTATTTCCAAAGCCGTCCACCAAGGTTGGTTGATACAGAAAGGTAGCCCCGACTTCGACAACGTTAGAGCATTCCTTCTGTCGCAAAGCAACGGCTACTACAACGCTTCGGATTTGAGCATAGACAGGCTCGGTGACCTAACTGTGCAGGTTTCCACACACGGTACGGGTGTCATATCTAACTACGACGAAAATGACCCGCCCGATACTCCGCCCGATGGCGGCAATCCTTCCATCGGTGATACTTGGAGCGTCTCGACCTGCTCGAACGGGTTGTCGCAAAGTTGGACATGGACTTACGAGGGCGGCACGAGAGGCTGGGTCGAAACAGCCTATTCCAAGCAGCAGGGTAGTTCATGTAACCCGAACAAGAATAGGCTTCCTCCCGGTTCGAATTAGATTGGTAAAAAAACGCCGCGCATTGCGAGGCGTTTTTGTTTCATGAGGCACGCGCAAGGCTATATTCCGTGCGTTCGGTCACAACCCCACCAGCCGATAACCCACCTGCAATTCCGTAAGCAGGTGTTCCGGCTGAGCGGGATCGTCTTCCAGCTTGTGGCGCAGGTTGGCCATGTGTACGCGCAGATAATGCGCGCGTTCGACATACGCCGGCCCCCACACCTCGTGCAACAGCTGCCGGTGCGTAAGCACTCGGCCATGTCCGCGGATCAGCGCGGCAAGCAGGCGGAATTCGATCGGCGTCAGATGCACGGGGTTGCCGCGTTTTCGCACTTCGTGCGTGGCGAGATCGGCGGTGATTTCACCGAAACTGACCATGCTCGAACCTGAAACCGCATCTGCCTGTGCGCGCCGGCGCAGCTGGGCGCGCACGCGCGCCAGGAGTTCCGGTACACCGAACGGCTTGACGAGGTAGTCGTCAGCACCCGCATCCAGCGCCGCGACTTTCTCTTCTTCGCGCTCGCGCGCCGAGAGAACCACGATCGGCAGCGCGGACCACGCGCGCACTTCCCCTATGAAACCCTTGCCGTCGCCATCAGGCAGGCCGAGATCGACGATCGCCAGGTCCGGCCGGCGCGTGGACGCCTCGATCAGCGCGCGGCTGCAGGTGTCGGCCTCGAACACTTCGAAGCCCGCGTCGTTCAATGCGGCGCGCACGAAACGCCGGATGTTGGCATCGTCCTCGACCAGCAGGATGCGAGCACTCATGCGGTTTCCATCTGCGGCTGCGAGGTCGCTGGCAGCGTGACCACGAAGCTCGCGCCGGCGGGCGAGCGCCGACGGGCCTCGATCCTGCCGCCGTGCGCCTCGACGATGCGGCGCGCCAGCGCCAGCCCGAGCCCGATGCCGGCGACCGAGGATTCCCTTCGGCCACGCTCGAACGGATCGAACAGTCTTTCCGGCGCGATCTCCGGCAGGCCCGGTCCGGCGTCATCGACCTCCACGGTCACGTTGCCGCCGTCTTTGCGCGCATGGACTTCGATCGGCGTACTCGCGGGCGTGTGCTTGGCCGCGTTCTCCAGCAGGTTCACCAGCACGCGTTCCATCAGGAGTGCGTCCACCTCCAGCAAGGGCAGGTCCGGCTGCAGCTCCACCTTCAGGGGATGCGTGCGCAGCGTCTCGCGCAATTCGCGCAGGGCGCTGCCGACGATTTCCTCCAGCGATTGCCACTGCCGATTGAGCTCCACGCCGCGGCCCTGAAGTCGAGCCATGTCCAGCAGGTTCTCGATCAGGCGCAGCATGGCTTGCGCCTGGTCGCAGATGGATGCGACCAGCGCCTGCGCCGGGTGGTCGTGCAACTGTGGGGCCGCGGCCTGGGCGGCCCCGAGGATCGTGGTGAGCGGGGTGCGCAGGTCGTGCGACATCGCCGAGAGCAGCGTGTTGCGCATGCGCTCGCCTTCGATCTGCACCAGCGTGTCCCGCGCCACTTCCACGAAGTGCACGCGCTCCAGCGCCAGCGCGAGCTGGCTGCCGCAGGCCTCCAGCAGGCGCTGTTCCTCCGGTTCCCGCAAGGTCTGGAGATCGGCGAACTCCAGCGCCAGCACGCCGCGCACGCGCATCGGCGCTTTCAATGGAACGTAACGCGCTCGCGCCGCGCTCAATGTTCCCGTGCCTGCGCCCGCGGCCTGCGCGTGGTCATAGACCCATTGCGCGATGCTCTCGTCGACCGCGATCAGGTTGCCCTTGGTTGCGCGCACGCGGTCATCGGCATCCGGCAACGCGAGGCCGGTACCGGCACGAAAACCGCTGCCGAAATCGCGCAGCGCGATTTCCACGATCTGCTCGGTCGTCAGGGCCCCGGCGAGTTCGCGTGAAAGCCGCGCCAGCATCACCGCGCGATGTTCGCGCGCCGAAGCCACCCGCGCTTCATGCCGCAAACGCGCCGTGAGCTGGCCGATCGCCAGCGCCACGCCCAGCATCAGCACGAAAGTGAAAACGTACTGCGTGTCGCCGACACTCATCGACAGTCTCGGCGGCACGAAGAAGAAATCGAAGCAGGCGACGGCGAGGAAGGCCGCCCATGCGCCGGGACCGCGGCCCCAGCGCAATGCGACCAGCACCACGGTGAGCAGGAACAGCATCACGACGTTGGCGAGGTCGAAAACGCGCAGCAGCACGGAAGCCAGCGCGGTCGCGGCAAAACAGGCGAGCGTTGCCCACCAGTAGGGCGGCCATTTGACGGGCCACGCAATGCGTTCGGACGCGGCCGGCGCCCGCTTGCGCGCGCCCTGCGCGATCACGATCAGGTCCAGGTCGGGATGACGTCGTCCGATGCGGTCCGCGGTGGGGCGGTGCCAAAAGTGCCACGGCGAACGGGGCTTGTGGCCCAGCAGCAAGCGGTTGACGTTGCGCGCACGCGCGCAGGCGACCAGCGCGTCGGCCACGTCGCTGCCCGGCAGCGTGGCCGTTTCCGCACCGAGGCTTGCGGCCAGCTCCAGCGTGCGTGCGATGCGGCTGCGCGCGGCTTTGCCTCGCTGCGAGACATCCACGTGCGCGGCGATCCAGTCGGCCTCCAGCTTGCGCGCCAGCCGCGCGGCGTCGCGCACCAGCCGTTCGTCGTCGTCGGTGCCGGCCACGCCGACCAGCATCCGCTCCCTCGTCGGCCACACGGCCTCGATCGCGCGCGTGCGGCGATAGTCGTTCATCTGCGCATCGACCCGGTCGGCCGCGCGCCGCAGCGCCAGCTCGCGCAGGGCGATCAGGTTGCCCTTGCGGAAGAAGTTTTCGCGGGCGCGTTGCGCCGCATCGGGGAAGTACACCTTGCCTTCGGCCAGGCGCTTGAGCAATTCGTCCGCGGGAAGGTCCACGACCACCACGTCGTCGGCTTGATCGAAAACGCGGTCGGGTACGGTTTCGCGGACGCGGATGCCCGTGATTCGACCAACGATGTCGTTGAGGCTATCCAGGTGCTGCACGTTCAACGTGCTGTGGACGTCGATGCCGGCGGCCAGCAACTCCTCGACGTCCTGCCAGCGCTTGAGGTGGCGGCTGCCTTGCACGTTGGAGTGCGCCAGTTCATCCACCGCGACAAGCTCGGGGTGCGCGGCGAGCGCAGCGTCCAGATCGAACTCCTCGAGTTTGCGGCCGCGGTATTCGATCTCCCGCAGCGGCAGGTTCGGGAGGCCCTCGAGCAACTGGGCGGTCTCCGGGCGGCCGTGCGTTTCCGCCACGCCGACCAGCACGCGCCTGCCTTCGCCGCGCAATCGGTGCAGCGATTGGAGCATGGCGTAGCTCTTTCCCACACCGGGGCAGGCGCCGAAGAAGATCTTCAGCTTCCCGCGCGATGCCTGTTGCCGTTGCGCCGTGATTTCTGCCAGCAGCCGGTCGGGATCGGGGCGGTTTTCGCTCATCGGCGCGGATTATGCGCCGCGCCGCTGCGGGCGTCGTCCAGCGCCAGATTCAGCGCCAATACGTTGACCCGCGGTTCCCCGAAAAGCCCGAGCGACGGACCCAGCGCATGCGCGGCGATCAAGGCATCGACATCGTCTTCGGACATGCCGCGGGCGCGGGCGACGCGCGGGACCTGCCAGCGCGCGGCCCGCGGTGAGATATCCGGATCCAGCCCGCTGGACGAGGCCATGACGAGTTCCGAAGGAATGAGTCCGCGCGCATCGGGATCCGCCGCGCGCAACGCCGCGATGCGTTGCTCGACAGCGCCGATCAATGCCGGATTGCTCGGCCCGAGATTGCTGCCGCTGGAAGCGTCGGCGTTGTAGGGCATGGGGCCGGTCGCGGACGGCCGGCCCCGGAAGTAGCCGGGCGCATCGAAGTCCTGGCCGATCAGCTCGCTGCCGACGGCCTTGCCATCGCGCACGATCAGGCTGCCGTTGGCCTGGTGCGGAAAGGCAAGTTGCGCGATGCCGGTCGTTGCGAGCGGGTAGAGGATGCCGGTGATCACGGTCAGCAGCACGAAGATCACGATGGCGGGACGCAGGAGCGAAATCATGACGGTTCTTCCTCAGAACGTGGCCGACAACGACAACACCGCGCGAGTGCCGCCGAGGTCCTTTGCATCGGCAGGATTCCGGAAACTTGCGACGTGGCGATAGAACTCGTCATTGGTTGCGTGCGACACGCCGATGCCGATGGCTAACTTATCGCTGGGTGAGTACTTCAGCGCGAGCCCGCGATCCGCATAACTCGGGTCGCTGGCGCCGCTCGCGAGCGGCGTCTGCAATCCGCGGCGGTAGTCCGTGTAGCCCAGGTGCGGCGCAAGGCTCCATTGCTTCCCGAGCGGGATCGTCCCGTCCAGTTGCAGGTATTGCGTGCCGCGCGTGCTTCCTCGGTAGCCCTGTTCGACGTCGGCGCCGAAGTAGTCGGTCAATGCCCGCGAGTATTTGAGCGTCCAGTTCTGCCACGTCAGCGAGAGATTGGCTTCCAGCGTGTCGAGCGCGCGGCTGCCCAGCGGCGGCTGCGCGTTGTCGAGATTGGCGCCGGGATAGAGATAGCCGTAAAGTCCGAAACGCGCGCTCCAGTCGTCCTGCTGGAACAGGCCGACGTCGCCGAACAGGTCCAGTTCGATGCCGCTACCGGGATAACTGTCGCGGCTGACATTGGACGTCCATGCGCCGACGTGCCAGCGGCCGGCGTTGACATCCACGCCGCTCTGCAGCGCCGGTTGTCCCCACGTCTGGCTGATGCCGCGGAACAGGTAATCGCCGACCAGCGCGATATTGCCGGTGACTTGCGCGCCGTTGTCTTGCGCGATCGCCGCTTGCGCGACCCGTACGGCGGACAGCGCGAGCAAAAGCATTGGTTTGCGCGAACGGCTCACGGATTTCCTCAGGCCAGGTGCAGCGCGGCGAGCGCGAGATCGATCAGCTTGATGCCGACGAAGGGCGCGACCAGTCCGCCCAGTCCGTAGATCAGGAGATTGCGGCGCAACAGTTGCGCGGCCGGTTGCGCGCGGTAGGCCACGCCTTTCAGCGCCAGCGGGATCAGCAGCACGATGATCAGCGCATTGAAGATCACCGCGGACAGGATCGCCGACTGCGGCGTGTGCAGGTGCATCACGTCCAGCGCCTTCAGTTGCGGGTACGTGCTCGCGAACGCGGCCGGGATGATCGCGAAGTACTTGGCCACGTCGTTGGCGATGCTGAAAGTCGTGAGCGACCCGCGCGTCATCAGCATCTGCTTGCCGACCTCGACGACCTCGAGCAGCTTGGTCGGGTTGCTGTCGAGATCGACCATGTTGCCGGCCTCCTTGGCCGCCGACGTGCCGCTGTTCATCGCCACCGCGACGTCGGCCTGCGCCAGCGCGGGCGCGTCGTTGGTGCCGTCGCCGGTCATCGCCACGAGATGTCCTTCCGACTGATAGCGCCGGATCAACGCCAGCTTGTCTTCCGGTGTCGCTTCCGCCAGAAAATCATCGACGCCCGCTTCGGCAGCGATCGCGGCGGCGGTGAGGCGGTTGTCGCCGGTGATCATCACGCTCTTGATGCCCATCCGGCGCAGCTCGGCGAAACGCTCGGCGATGCCGCCCTTGAGGATGTCCTTCAATTCGATCACGCCCAGCGCGCGGTCGTTTTCGGCCACGACCAGCGGCGTGCCGCCCGCGCGCGAAATCGTCTCGGTCACCGCACGCACTTCGTCGGGCATGCGACCGCCCGATTCCCGGACATGAGCGGCGATCGCATCGGTCGCACCCTTGCGGATGCGGCGCGTACCGGCGTCCACGCCGCTCATGCGGGTGCGCGCGGAAAAGGCGACGAATTGGACGTCTTGCAAATCGCGCCCGCGCAGGCCGTGGCGTTCCTTGGCCAGCACGACGATCGAGCGGCCTTCCGGCGTTTCATCGGCAAGCGAGGCCAGTTGCGCCGCTTCGGCCAGTTGCAGTTCGGTCGTGCCCGGCGCGGGATGGAATGCGGTCGCCTGACGGTTGCCGAGCGTGATCGTGCCGGTCTTGTCCAGCAACAGCACGTCCACGTCCCCGGCGGCTTCCACCGCGCGACCGGAGGTGGCTATCACGTTTGCCCGCAGCATGCGGCTCATGCCGGCGATCCCGATCGCGGACAGCAGCGCACCGATCGTCGTCGGGATCAGGCAGACCAGCAGCGCCACCAGCACGGTCATCGACACCGCCCGCCCGCCCGCGGCCTGCACGCTGTACAGCGAAAACGGCAGCAGCGTCATGCAGACGACAAGGAACACCAGCGTCAATGCGACCAGCAGGATGGTCAGCGCGATTTCGTTCGGCGTGCGCGCACGTTTCGCGCTCTCCACCATCGCGATCATGCGATCGAGGAAGGCTTCGCCTGGCTTTGCGGTAACGCGCACCACGATCCAGTCCGACAGGACCTTCGTGCCCCCGGTCACCGCGGAGCGGTCCCCTCCGGACTCGCGGATCACCGGTGCGGATTCGCCGGTGATTGCCGACTCGTCCACCGACGCCACGCCTTCGATCACTTCTCCATCCGCGGATACGATGTCGCCGGCTTCGACCAGTACCACGCGCTCGCCGTTCAATTCAGCGCTGGGCATTGGCACCCAGGCGGCGCCGAAGCGCGGCTCTTGCAGGACCTTCGCGTAAACCCGTTGCCTGGCGGCGCGCAGGCTCGCGGCTTGCGCCTTGCCGCGGCCTTCCGCGAGCGACTCGGCCAGATTGGCGAACCACACCGTCAGCCACAACCAGGCGGCGACGCCCAGCGTGAAGCCCGGCGCATTCATGTGGTGATCGCGGAACGCGGCAATACCGAGCAGGGTCGCGAGCACGCTGCCGACCCAGACCACGAACATCACCGGGTTGCGCCACTGCGCGCGCGGCGACAGACGCCTGATCGATTCTCCCAGTGCCGGTTTCAGCAACGCCGGATCGAACATCGGCAGCGTTCGTGCGTTGGCGGGCAATGCTCGTGCGGAGGCGTTGGACATGCGTGGCTCCGGTCAATGCGCGTGGAACAGCGCGAGATGTTCGACCACTGGACCGAGCGCCAGTGCCGGCACGTAGTTCAATGCACCGACCAGCAGCAC
>Ga0134126_10009078_pt1 | contig 12532 bp, 12 predicted proteins | sample KB31752_FD_96881 | JGI IMG/M metagenome (GOLD analysis project Ga0134126, IMG submission 96881) | Terrestrial soil microbial communities with excess Nitrogen fertilizer from Kellogg Biological Station, Michigan, USA - KB3-175-2 | ecosystem: Environmental > Terrestrial > Soil > Unclassified ...
AGCTTCTGGTCGTCGGGCGACAGGCTCTTCCAGGCCTTCAGCGACATCACCAGCACTTCGGGGCTCATGGTATGCTGGGTCAGCGTATAGAAGCCGGCATATTTGTAATGATCGGTGGTGACGAAGGAGGGCCAGTTGTTCTCGGCGCCGAATTCGCGTGCGAACGCGCTCGCTGCGATCACCGTCAGAAACAGTGCGACAACGAGGGCCAAGGTCCGCGGAAGATCGGCGCGGTACAAAGACAACTTCTTCCCCTTGGTGATGGAGTCTCCGGCCGACGGAAAAGGTTCAAATGCCGTTTTTGCAGCTGCTGCCTGTCAGTGGCGAGCGTGTTGCAGTTACCGAACCTGCCGATCTCGAAGCGTTTCGAGCCTGGCGCAGCGAAAGCTCGCGCTGGCTGCCGGTCGTGCGCGACATCGCGCGCAGCCACGGCTTGTCCGACAACGTGTCGCACGTGTTCGCCACCGGCACGAATATTGTCGTCGCGCTGGATGAGCGGCCGTCAGGCACATCTGTATCGAGGACTGGCAGAGCCGGGCGGACAATCTCGTTCAGCTACAGGAATTGATCTGGCCGGATTGAGCATCCCTTGTGCCTTTATATTAGGCAGGGTTGCCGCTTTGTATGCAATGTGCCAGTTTCGCACTGAGGCGGCAGCGATCGAGTTTCGGGAAGCCGGGCAGCGGCTTAGGCCGATCTCTGACCGTTCCGGCGGCTTGGCACGAACCTTGCGACCACTGCTCCAGGTGCAAAGTGGACAAGCGGACGGGAGGGCGACGGGAGCGACATGGCGGCGGACGGTCTCGACGATTACATCGCCTCGGCCGCGAAGGCCTTGAGCCTTCCCATCGAGGATTCCTGGCGGGGCGCGGTGCGCGCCAATCTCGAAGTATCGCTGCGGATGGGCAAGCTCGTCGACGAGTTTCCGACGCCGGACGAAGCCGAGCCCGCCAGCGTCTTCAGCGCTTGACGCCGCCATGACCGCGCCCGCGCCGCCGTCGGCTTCGGAGATCGCCAAGGCCGTAAGCTCGGGCAGGCTGTCGGCGCTGGAGGCAACCGAGGCCGCGCTGGCGCGGATCGAGCGGCACGATCCCGTCCTCAATGCCTTCACCGACGTCACCGCCGGCCGCGCGCGCGCCAAAGCGCGCGAGGTCGATGCCGCGATCGAAGCCGGCAAAAGTGTCGGCCCGCTCGCGGGCGTGCCCTTTGCCGTGAAGAACCTGTTCGACGTGAAAGGGATCTCGACCCGCGCCGGCTCGAAGATCAACCGCGACCGGCCGCCGGCCAGGCGCGACGCGACGCTGATCGAGCGGCTGGAAGCAGCCGGCGCGGTGCTGGTCGGCGCACTCAACATGGGCGAATACGCTTACGACTTCACCGGCGAAAATGTGCATGACGGCCCCTCGCGCAATCCGCATGATCCGACGCGGATGACCGGCGGCTCGTCCGGCGGCTCCGGCAGTGCCGTCGGTGGCGCGCTGGTGCCGATCGCGCTCGGCTCGGATACCAACGGCTCGATCCGCGTGCCGGCGTCGTTCTGCGGCATTTTCGGATTGAAGCCGACTTACGGCCGGCTGTCGCGGGCGCGCTCGTTCCCCTTTGTCTTCAGCCTCGATCACCTCGGCCCGTTTGCGCGCAGCGTGCGCGACCTTGCGCTCGCCTATGACGCCATGCAGGGGCCGGATGCGGAGGACGCCGCCTGCACCGCGCGCGCGGTCGAGCCCACGGCGCCGCTGCTTGCGGAAAACATCGGGGCCTTGCGCATCGCGCTCGCCGGCGGCTGGTTCCGGAAGAACCTGTTTCCGGAAGCGGTGCAAGCCGTGGCGCGGGTCGCGAAAGCGCTCGGCGTCACCCGCGTGGTCGAAATCCCGGAAGCCGAGCGTGCCCGCGCCGCGGCTTACGTCATCACCACCACCGAAGGCGCCTCGCTGCATCTCGATCGCCTGCGCAAGCGTCCCAACGATTTCGATCCCGCGGTGCGCGACCGCCTGATTGCGGGTGCGATGGTGCCGGCCGCGCTGGTGGATCGCGCGCACAAATTCCGCCGCTGGTATCGGGCACAACTGCTCGAGATCTTCAAATCGGTGGATTTGCTGATCGCGCCGGCGACGCCCTGCGTTGCGCCAAAGCTTGGTCAGGTGAATTTTGTCCTCGACGGCGTCGAGATGCCCGTGCGCGCCAATATCGGCATTCACACGCAGCCGATCTCCTTCATCGGGCTGCCGGTGGTCGCCGTCCCCGTGCCGCTCGAGCCGATGCCGATCGGCGTGCAGCTCATCGCGCCGCCCTGGCGCGAGGATATCGCGCTGCGCGTCGCCTATGCGCTGGAGCGCATGGGTGCGGTCGCAGCACCCTCGGCTAGAGGGTTATCAAGGGGGTTATGAGGGGACCATGGTGGAGATCGATCTGCCCGACGTGCTGGCCGAGGTGACCGCGGAATTTGCGCGCTACGAGCGGGCGCTGGTCGCCAACGACGTAGCCGTGCTCGATCAACTCTTCCGCAACGATTCCCGCACGCTCCGTTATGGCGTCGGCGAGAACCTCTACGGCCATGGCGAGATCGCCTCGTTTCGTGCCGCGCGTTCGCCGGTCGGCCTGATGCGCAAGACCGCGCGCACGGTGATCACCGCCTATGGCCGCGATACCGCGGTGGCTTCGACCTTGTTCTATCGCGACAGCGCGCCCGGCAAGGTCGGGCGGCAGATGCAGACCTGGGTCCGCTTTGCCGAGGGTTGGCGAATCGTCGCGGCTCATGTCAGCATCATCGACGAGCCCAGAGGTTAGAGCCGCATGAGTCTCGACGAGCTCCCAGCCGACAGGAGGCGCCGCACCGAGGCGTCGATCCGCCGCGTCGACCGCGCCTCGCCGTCGGTGGTCAAGGTCACGCTCGCCGAGGAGCTGCGCCTGCAGCTCGCCGACGAGATCGTCCGCGGCGGGCTGCCGCCGGGCTCGGCGCTCGATGAGACCGACATTGCGCGCCGCTTTTCCGTATCGCGCACGCCGGTGCGTGAGGCCCTGCGGCAGCTCGTCGCTTCGGGCCTCGTCGAGGCGCGGCCGCACCGCGGCGCGCTGGTGGCGCAGCCTTCGCTCGAGCGGTTGAACGGCATGTTCGAGGCGATGGCCGAGCTCGAGGCGCTCTGCGCGGGGCTCGCGGCAGAGCGCATGGCGCCGGTCGAGCGGCACCAGCTCGAGGCCGTGCACGAGGAGCTCCGCCTGTTGAGCCAAGCCGGCAATCCCGACCGCTTCCATAAGGTCAACGAGCGCTTCCACAACACCATTTATGCCGGGTCGCAGAACGCCTATATCGCCGAGATGACGCTGGCGACGCGCGTGCGGGTGCAGCCGTTCCGCCGCGCCCAGTTCCGCAACCTTGGCCGGCTCGCCAAGTCGCATGACGAGCACGACCGTGTCGTGGTCGCGATCATGCGCGGCGACAAGGCGGGAGCAGCGGCCGCGATGCGCGCGCATATCGAATTGGTACGCGACGAGTACGAGGTTTACGCCGTGTCGGTGTGATTTCTTCACCTCGCCCCGCCTGCGGGGAGAGGTCGCTTCAGCGCGGCGGGTGAGGGGGACTCTCCGCGAATCCAACTCTCATCGTATTCGCGGAAGCAGCCCCTCACCCCCAACCCTCTCCCCGCGAAGAGCGGGGCGAGGGGGCTCACCTCCCGATCCGCGCACAGTGAGGCCTACAGCGCCGTTTACGCGGTGTTGGTGTAAGCTGCGCGCCTGGCGTCGTCATTCCGGGGCGATGCGACAGCACCGAACTATGGTGCGCAATTGCGCACCTGAGAATCTCGAGATTCCGGGTTCGCGCTCCGCGCGCCCCGGAATGACGACGGATGTCACACCGCCGCCTTCTCCGCCATATACGCCTGCCAGCCGCCGAACGCGGAAATGTCGCGCGCGCCTTCGACGCCTGCGGCTTCGACGAGGAAGCCCTTGACGGCACGTCCGTCGGACAAACGGATGGTGCCGATCGAGAGCGGCGGCGGGATCGCGGCGACGAACGCGCCGAACGCGGCCGGCGACAGCGCCCAGGTCTCAAGCGCGATCGCGGCTCCCTTGCCGGGGTCGACCCGCAGCAGGCCCGGCTTCGGCGGCGTGCTCGCCAGTGCGTAGAGCCGATAGTCCGGCGCGGTGCGGGCTGCTTCCATGAGCCGGCCACCCAGCGCTCGCAACTCGCCGTTCAGCGCCATACCGGAGAGGTGCGCGCCAACCACCGCGATCGTGAGATCGCCGTCAGCGCTCGCCCGCAGCGCTGCGAGCGCTGGTTGGGAGACGCCCCTGGCGCCGACCTTCAGTTTGGTATCGGCGTGGAAGACGCGCCCGATGCTCGCCAACATCGCGTCGCGGCCGGCCGGCGCGATCAGCGTGATGCCGAAGGGACTTTCGTCGGCGCGGATCGAAGCCGGCAGCGCCAGGGCGCAGAGGTCGAGCAGGTTGACGAAATTGGTGTAGGTGCCGAGCCGGCTGTTGAGCTCGATCGGGTTGTCGAGCACTTCTTTGGTGGAATACACCGCAGGCGCCGTGGGCAGCACCATCGCATCCATGTTTGCGAAGGCGCGCTTGGCGATGCTGCGCAGGGCCTCTAGGCGGTAAAGCGCAGAGAAAGTTTCGGCCGCGGTCAGCCGGCTGCCGGCCGAGGTAATCTCGCGCGTCACCGGATGGATCGCGTCGGGTGAGGAGGCCAGCAGATCGCGAATCACGAGATAGCGTTCGGCGACCCAGGGGCCCTCATAGAGCAAACGCGCCGTCTCATAGAACGGCTCCATGTCGAACTCGACGAGATCGGCGCCGAGCGCGCTCCAGCGCTTCAGCGCTTCGCCATAGGCCCCCTCCGAAGCCTTGTCGCCGAAGAAGATCAATTGCCCCTGGCGCGGCACGCCGAGCCGGAGCCTTGAAGGAAACGGCGTGATCTCATTGAGCGGCCGGTTGCGCGAGAAGGGGTCGGCGAGATCGGGACCTGTTATTGCAGCAAGCGCCGTGACCGCGTCATCGACGGTGAGCGCGAACACCGAGACGCAGTCGAGCGTGCGGCAGGCCGGCACAACGCCCGCAGTCGAGACCATGCCCAGACTCGGCTTCAGACCGACGATGTTGTTGAGCATCGCCGGCACGCGGCCGCTGCCGGCGGTGTCGGTGCCGAGCGCAAGCGGCACCAGTCCCGCGGATACCGCAACCGCGGAGCCCGAGCTCGATCCGCCCGGAATGAGGTCGCTCCGCAGTGGATTGTTGGGGATACCGTAGGGCGAGCGCACGCCGACGAGGCCGGTCGCGAACTGGTCGAGATTGGTCTTGCCGATGATGATGGCGCCGGCCGCGCGCAGTTTTGCCACTGCAGTCGCATCAAGTGCCGGCACATAGGCGAAGGCGGGACAGCCGGCGGTCGTTTGAAAGCCGAGGGCGTCAATATTGTCCTTCACGGCGACCGGCACGCCGTAGAGCGGAAGCTCGGCCGCATTTTTCGCCTTCAGGCTTTCGGCTTCGGCCAGCGCATCGTTCACCTCGCGCAGGCTGATAAACACGGTGGGATCGTTGTGGTCGCTGATGCGCTGATAGCAGCGGATCACCGTCTCGGCCGGCGACAATTCGCCGGAACGATGCGCGGCCACGATCGCTGCAACGGTTTCCGTCACGCAAAAGCTCCCTGTCTTGCCGCCATCGCGGTCGGCCAAAATCCCGCTTCATCGAAGCAAGCGGCGTGCCATTGTGTACAATCGCCGCCGTCGCGGGCGAATCAAAATAGCCTTTTTACGTCAATGGCTTGAATTGCGATTGCGGCGGTTGACTGCCGCTCGCATCATCATGCCCTGCTCAATTGATAGGCAGATTCAGCTCGCGACCCTGCTGCTGCCCTGGGTGATCAGCCGCGAGGTGCGCTGGTCGCGGGCGTGGATCCAGAGCCAGCTCAGCGCCACGCTGAGGCGGTTGCGCAGGCCGATCAGGAAATAGATGTGGGCGATGCCCCAGATCCACCATGCGATCGCGCCGCGCAGCTTGATGCGGCCGAAGTCGATCACGGCAAGGCGCTTGCCGATCTGTGCGAGGCTGCCGGAATGCTTGTAACGGAACGGCGGCAGCTTGCGGCCGTCCAGGCGCGCCCTGATCGTCTCCGCCACATACCGCCCTTCCTGTTTGGCTGCCGGCGCGATGCCGGGCACGGGATTGCCGTCGGGGCCGGCGATACTGACGGTGTCGCCGACGGCAAAGATGTCGGGATGGCCGGGCACGGTGAGATCAGGCTCCACCATCAGCCGAGAGGCGCGATCGGCAGGCGCGTTCAGCCATTCGGCGGCGCGTGAGGCGCGCACGCCGGCCGCCCAGATGATGGTGCGTGCCTCGAGCTTCTTTCCGCCATAGACTACGCCATCGGCTGTACACTCGGTGACGGGCTCACCCAGCACCACCTCCACGCCGAGGCTTTGCAGCGAGGCGAGCGAGTAGGCGGAGAGATCGTCGGGAAAGCCGGCGAGCACGCGGCAGCCCGCCTCGATCAGCACCACGCGCGCCTTGCGCGTATCGATGTGACGGAAGTCGCGCGGTAGCGTGTCATTGGCGAGATCGGCGATGGTGCCGGCGAGCTCGACGCCGGTCGGGCCTGCGCCGATGATGACGAAGGTGAGCAGGGCCGCGCGGCTCTCCGGATCGGTCTCGCGCTCGGCGCGCTCGAAGGCGACCAGGATGCGCCGCCGGACCGTCGTGGCGTCCTCCAGCGTCTTCAGGCCGGGCGCGAACGGCTCCCATTCGTCATGGCCGAAATAGGCGTGCCGCGCGCCGGTCGCCAGCACCAGCGTGTCATAGGGAATGCTGTCGCCGCCATCGAGCAGCACGCGCTTGCCGGCCGCATCGACGCCGTTGACGTTGGCAAACAGCGTCGTCACTTCTTTCCGGTCGCGCAGCAGATAGCGGATCGGCCAGGCGATCTCGCTGGTCGCGAGCGATGCGGTCGCGACCTGGTAGAGCAGCGGCTGGAACAAATGATGGTTGCGGCGATCGATCAGCGTGATCTCGACCGGCGCTCCGGCCAACCGATAGGTCGTTTCCAGCCCGCCGAAGCCGGCGCCGACGATCACCACGCGATGAGGTTTGGCCGGCGACGTGCTCATGGCTTTGCTCCCCGCGGATCAGATCACTCCACATGTCGGTTATGTAGTCGCAAACCATAGAGAGCGATAGACGGTTCCCGCCTATTGCTCGATAGCCGTTGCCGATCGTCTTCAGGCTTGCTGCAGCTCACGTTGCGGAGCCGCCAATGTCGAAGCATTTGGCGCGAAGTTTTTTACTTTTCCGCGAATCCTTTTGGCCGGGCCGAACGTCTTGATGGCTGAGACCCCTGAAACCGATGGAGAAAGCCATGAGGCGCACCTTGATCCGCTACAAAACCAAACCCGAAGCATCCAGCCGCAACGCCGAGCTGGTTTCGGCAGTGTTTGCCGAACTAAAGGCTGCAGCGCCGGACGGCGTCCGCTATCTTACGCTGCGGCTCGACGATGACACCTTCATCCATCTCGTCGAAGCTGACAGCGAAGACGGGAGCACCCCCATTCCCAGGCTTACGGCGTTTCAGGCTTTCCAGACCGGCATCCGCGATCGCTGCGCCGAGCCGCCGCTGGTCCGCGAAGCCACCGTCGTCGGCAACTACCGTATGCTGGAGCATGGCGGAGAATCGCGGGCGCAAGCTTCCGAAAAGACCAAAGAGAAGGCTTGAGCCCTGAGGTGATATGACGCCGGTCCCAACCCTGTCGGCCGCCGACGAACTTGAGCCCCTGCTGGTGGCGATGCGGCCAAAGCTGCATCGCTACTGCGCGCGCATGGTGGGCTCGGTCATCGACGGCGAGGACGTGCTGCAGGACGCCTTGATCAAGGCGGTCGAGGCGCGCCCCGCGGCCGGCGCCATCCACAATCCGCAGGGCTGGCTGTTCCGCATCGCGCACAACACGGCGCTGGATTTTTTGCGCCGGCGCGAGAGGCAGAATGCGCTCCGATCAGCCGAGGAGGTGGAGATGATCGCGGACGAACGCGACGCCGTGACAAGCCGCCAGACCGCAAGCGCAAGCCTGCGCACCTTCATGCGAGTGCCGGTCGCGTGGCGCGCCAGCGTGATCCTGATCGACGTGCTCGGCTGCTCGTTGCAGGACGTTTGCGACATCATGGGCTATTCGTTGGCCGCGACGAAAGCCGCGCTGCATCGCGGCCGTGCGCAGCTTCGCGAGCTGGCAGAGGCGGGCGACGATGCGCCGCATCAACCGCTGTCGGAGGCCGATCGGGCGCGGCTTTCCGCCTATGTCGCTTGCTTCAACGCCCGCGACTTCGACCGGATTCGCGCGATGCTTGCCGACGACGTGCGGCTCGAACTCGTCAGCCGGACGCGCATGAAGGGCAAGGCCGAAGTGTCGCGCTATTTCGGCAATTATTCGAAAGTCGACAACTGGCACCTTGTGGTCGGATCGGTCGAGAACCGTCCGGCAATCCTGGTCTTCGACCCGAACGAGCCCGAGGGCCGGCCGAAATATTTCATGCTGCTCGATTGGACCGCGGACAAGGTCGCCGCCATTCGCGATTTCCGCCACGCGCCCTATGTGGTGGACGGCCTCGAGTACCGCCTCGCCTCCGCGCCTTGATGGATGGATGAAGGGCGATGGCGCGCCCGACGCCCGAGCGCGGCCAAGAGCGGCGAAGAGACGCGTGCCTCGAACCGGCATTATATTTCCTTGCGTTCTCCGGCAGCCGCGAATTATGGTGCAGCTTGGCGCCTGTGGCCGGCCTTGAGCCGAAGGTTTTAGGGGCTTGCTGGCCGTCGGCGATTTCGCGCACAAAACAGCCTGCAACAGGCGATCGCTCCGGCTGAACGCGTCGAGGCAACGAGGAGGGGAGACCACAATGAAGAAGGTATTTTGGCTCGCGGGCGCCGCCGCGCTTTCGCTGGCGAGCGTTGTTCATTCAAGCTCTGCTATGGCGGGCGACACCATCAAGATCGGCTTTGTGTCGACCTTCAGCGGCCCGACCGCCGTGATCGGCAACGACATGCGCAATTCCTTCGAGCTCGCGCTCGACCATCTCGGCCGCAAGATGGCCGGCAAGCCGGTCGAGGTGATCTACGAGGACGACGGCCAGAAGCCCGACATCGGCAAACAGAAGACCGAGAAGCTGGTGCAGTCCGATCACGTCGACTTCATCGTCGGCTATATCTGGTCGAACGTGTTGCTCGCCTCGCTCAAGACCGCGGTCGACTCCAAAACCTTCCTGATCACGGCCAACGCCGGCCCTTCGCAGCTCGCGGGTGAATTGTGCTCGCCGTATGTGTTTTCCACCTCCTGGCAGAACGACCAGACGCCGCAGGCGATGGGTCTCTACATGAACCAGAAGGGCGTGAAGTCGGCGTTTCTGATCGGCCCGAACTACGCTGCCGGCAAGGACATGCTCGCCGGCGTCAAGAGCACGTTCAAGGGCAAGGTCGTGGGCGAGGAATATACGGTGTGGCCGAGCCAGCTCGACTTCTCGGCCGAGCTCACCAAAGCGCGCAACTCGGGCGCCGCATCGATCTTCGTGTTCTATCCCGGCGCAGCCGGCGTGCAGTTCCTCAATCAATATGCGCAGTCGGGACTGAAGGGGAAGATCCCGCTTTACACGGCTTTCACCATCGACGAGACGACGCTGCCGCTGCAGAAGGACAATGCGATCGGCGTGCCCGGCGCGCAGCAGTGGGTCAATGACCTGCCCAACGAGCAGAACAAGAGGTTCGTCGCCGACTATGGCAAGAAGTATCCCGGCCATCGTCCGAGCTTCTATGGCGCCCAAACCTATGACGCGGCTCTGCTTGTCAACAGCGCGGTCGTCGCGGTCAAGGGCGACACGAGCAAGAAGGACGCAATGAGGGCAGAGATGCAAAAGGCCGACTTCAAATCGGTGCGCGGCTCGTACAAGTACGGCAACAACCACATCCCGATCCAGAATTTCTACCTGCAGGACGTGGTCAAGGATGCGGGCGGCCAGCTCTCGCTGAAGACCGTCGCCACCATCGTGAAAGACGACCAGGATCGCTTCCACGACAAATGTCCGATGAAGTGACGAATGCGCCGACGGCGCGTTCGTCATTCCGGGGCATCGCGCAGCGATGAACCCGGAATCTCGTGCCGCGAGCACGCCCTTTGACCCTCCCTGGAGGCTGGCGGAAATCGCTTATGCAGATCACGCTACGGGTTCGGTTAGGCTTTAATGCGCAGTCGGACGCCACAAATTCCTAATGCCCGGCCTTGTGCCGGGCGTCCACGTCTTGGCTTCCGCGTAAATAAAGACGTGGATGGCCGGGACATAGGCGAGCGGAGGCGACGCCGTTCTTCGAACGGCTATCCCGGCCATGACGACGCGGAAACGTCAGGGCCGAAGCTAATTGCCGTCATGACGCAATTTGAACCGCTTTGAGTCCGCGATGCTCCTCCTCGTCGAACAGATCTTGAATGGATTGCAGTTCGGGCTGCTGTTGTTCCTGCTGGCAGCGGGATTGACGCTGGTGTTCGGCATCATGGACCTCGTCAATCTGGCCCATGGCTCGTTCTACATGATGGGCGCCTATTTTGCCGCGACCTTCGCCGCCTGGACCGGAAGCTTCGTGCTCGGCGCGGTGCTGGCGCTCGGTGCGACGCTGCTGATCGGTATTGTTCTCGAATTCGTGGCGCTGCGGCACCTCTACGGCCGCGACCATCTCGACCATGTGCTCGCGACCTTCGGCCTGATCCTTTTCTTCAATGAAGCCGTGCGACTGATCTGGGGGCCGGCGGGGCTGGCGCTGCCGCTGCCGCCCTGGCTCACCGTGCCGGTACAGATTTTTCCCGGCATTTATTATCCCGCCTATCGCCTTGCGATCATTACGGTCGCTCTCGCCGTCGCATTGTTGCTCTATCTCGGCGTGATGCGCACCCGCATCGGCATGCTGATCCGTGCCGGCGCGTCCAACCGCGAGATGATCGGCGCGCTCGGCATCAACATCAAGCTGCTCTACACGCTGGTGTTCGGCCTTGGCGCCGCCCTCGCCGGCCTTGCGGGGTTGATGCAGGCGCCGATCCTGACAGTGCAGATCGGTATGGGCGAAAATATCCTGATTCTCGCCTTCGTCGTGATCGTGATCGGCGGCATCGGCTCGATTCGCGGCGCGTTCCTTGCCGCGATCTTTGTCGGCCTGATCGATACGCTCGGCCGCGCCTTCCTGCCCGATCTGTTGCGTGAGGTGCTGAGCGGCGCGGCGGCAGCAACCGCGGCGCCGGCGATCTCCTCGATGATGATTTATCTCCTGATGGCGATCGTGCTGGTATTGCGGCCGGAGGGGCTGTTTCCGGCCAGCAAACGATGAAAACCCCGCTCAACGTCCAAAACGCCGTCGCGGCGCTCGTGGTGGCGGGGCTGGTGCTGCTGCCGCTCTATTCGCAGCTCACCGGTAATGTCTTCGTGCTGACCCTTTTCACCCGCATCGTGATCCTGGCGCTGGCGGCGGCGAGCCTCAATCTGATCATGGGCTATGGCGGCATGATGAGCTTTGGCCATGCCGCCTATCTCGGCATCGGCGGCTATGCCGTCGGCATCCTGGCGCAGGAAGGATTTGGCTCCGGATTCCTGCAGTTTCCCGTGGCGCTCGCAGCCTCCGCGCTGTTTGCGCTCGTCGTCGGCGCGCTGTCGCTTCGTACCCGCGGCGTCTACTTCATCATGATCACGCTCGCCTTTGCGCAGATGGCCTATTACGTCGCCTCGGGGCTTGCGCGTTACGGCGGCGATGACGGGCTCACCATCTACAAGCGCAGCGATTTCGCGGGGCTCATCGACCTCTCCGACCGCGTGCAGTTTTATTATCTCTGCCTCGCCTGCCTGCTCGGCGTGGTCGTGCTGATCTGGCGTGTCGTCAATTCGCGCTTCGGTCTCGTCGTGCAGGGCCTGCGCTCCAACGAGCAGCGCATGCAGGCGATCGGCTTTCCGGCCAAGCGCTACAAGCTCGTGTGCTTCGTCATCGCGGGCACCTTGTGCGGACTCGCCGGCGCGCTGCTTGCCATCAACACCGACTTCGTCAGCCCGGCCGTGATGTACTGGACCCGTTCGGGCGATCTCATGGTGATGGTGATTCTGGGCGGCATGGGCTCCCTGTTCGGCCCGGTGATCGGCGCCGTGGTCTATCTCCTGCTGGAGGAATTGCTGTCGCAGATCACCGAATATTGGGCGCTGATCATGGGGCCGCTGCTCCTGCTCATCGTGCTGTTCGGCCGTGGCGGCATCACGGGTCTGCTCGGGAGATTTTCCCGTGGCTGAACCCCTGCTCTCCGTGAAGGACCTGATGCGCCGCTTCGGCGGCATCGTCGCGACCGACCGGGTGTCGCTCGATGTCGTGCGGGGCGAACTCCACGCCATCATCGGTCCGAACGGCGCCGGCAAGACCACGCTGATCAGCCAGTTGACCGGGCAGCTCGCGCCCGATGCGGGGAGTATTTCGCTCGCCGGACGCGACATTACCCGTTTGCCGGCGTGGCGCCGCAGCGCGCTGGGGCTC
>Ga0134126_10009080_pt1 | contig 12530 bp, 13 predicted proteins | sample KB31752_FD_96881 | JGI IMG/M metagenome (GOLD analysis project Ga0134126, IMG submission 96881) | Terrestrial soil microbial communities with excess Nitrogen fertilizer from Kellogg Biological Station, Michigan, USA - KB3-175-2 | ecosystem: Environmental > Terrestrial > Soil > Unclassified ...
CGAGCTGCAGGTAGGTCGGGACGCCAGAGCCGGGGTCCAGCCAGAACGCGACCGGCGAACCTGGCGGGCGCGTATCACCTTCCGCCGCCCCATCTCGCTCAACCGGAAGGTTAGACCATTTATCTATCCCCATAGATAAACAGTATGACTCTCTGGCATGCTGTGTCAAAGTTCTCGCCGCGGACCTGATCCGGGCCGCGGCTGGGGTGCTCGCGGCGATGGCTTGCGGCCCGCTAACCCGCCAGTTCGCCGAGCAGGCTCCCGCTGATCGGGGCAGTTATAGTGTCATGTCGTTGATGAGCCGCCGGGCCGCGCCGGCTAAGTGCCGTCTGGGCTGGATTGCCGTACCGCTCGTGGTCATCGTTGCGGGCACTGCCGCCTGCACCGCAGTCGGCGGGCGGCCCGGCATCTACTTCCGCACCCTGCCGCCCGGCGCGACGCTGCCTACCGGAGCGCAGTGCGCTGAGCTCGTGAACTCCTCGCCCCGGCCCGAGGACAGGTCCGCTAACAAGCGGTACAACAGCAGGAAAGGCCATCGCGTCAGCGCGAGGTTCCTGGCCTCGGACGGCCCCGGGGCGCGGAAGCTGGCCGGGCGGGTCAACGGCGACTTCACCGGCACCACGATCGACATACTGCGGTGGGCGGCCTGCAAATGGGGCATCAACCAGGACATCGTCTTCGCCCAAGCGGCGGTGGAGAGCTGGTGGCAGCAGGACACGCTCGGCGGCTGGACCACGGACCCGGCCCGCTGCCCGCCCGGTAACAAGCCCGGCCGGGAAGGCAAGCCCGGCCAGTGCCCGCAGACCTACGGGATCCTGCAGAACACCTACGGGCCCAGCGGCTGGCCGGCCATCGCCCGGTCCACCGCGATGAATGCCGACGCCGCTTACGCCGTCTGGCGCTCATGCTATGACGGTTACGAGACCTGGCTCGACAGCATGCCCAGAGGCGGTCAGTACCGCAAAGGCGACGTCTGGGGCTGCGTCGGACGCTGGTTCTCTGGCCAATGGCGCAACCCGCCCGCGCTCGGCTACATCGCGCAGGTCAAGAAATACCTGCGCCAGAAGATCTGGCTCAAGCCCAACTTCCGCTGGTGAACTCACGGCGCGAGCCGAATGGCGTTCACGGCTGCGGGACTGTGCCCAAGTCCGATCCTGAGCCCGACTGGTCGGCCCGAATCTGAACTGCCCGGCGCTGCGGTCCAGCAGCGCCCCCCGATAGACCAGGACCGTCGACGGCTACCAGGCGCCGGTCGGCGGGAGGGGACGCATGGCGAGGCGGGCGGCTTCGGCCGCGGGGATGCCGAGCAGCCGCAAGATGGCTTCGGCGAGCTGGTCGACCGCGGTTTCCTTGAGGCGTTCTGGATGGCGCTGGTATAGCCGCAGCAACCCGAGCAAGCCGCCCGCGACGGCGCCGAGCGCGATCTCGGCATCGGGGACGGTGAAGCGGCCGGCGGCCTGCCCTGCCTTTATGTCGCGCAGAGCGCGCGGCGCCAGCCCCGAGGATGCGTCTAGGAGTTCCAGGCCAGCGCCAGTGAGGAACCGGGCTACTTCGGGATGCGTCCAGCCGAGACGCCCCGAGATCCGGAAGGAAACGGCGAACAACTCAGCGGGATCGGTGATGCCCGAGCAGGCCCGGTCGATCATCTGACCCCAGCGTTCGAGCACCTCAGCTGATGCGATCTGGAACAGCTGCTCTTTGCCGGTGAAGTGGTTGTAGAAGGACCCGAATCCTACGTCTGCCTTCTCGGTGATCTCCTGGATGCTCGCGCGTTCGCCCCGGCCCTCGGCGATCAGCGCTACCGCGGCGTTGATCATTGCCTGCCGGGTCCGCGCCTTCCGCCGATCCAGCCGACTGGCCGGCAACGCCGCGCCTGACCGCACCGCGTTCGCCATCATCGTCCTCTCGTAAGGTCCGGGGATATGACCGCCGCCTCACCGTCGGCTCCGGCTGACCGCGCTGGGCCGAGCACAGGCGCAGAGGCGGGTGCGCTTTCGAAACTCCGCTGTCTATCAATACTGACACTATGTCACAGGACTGACTGCTACTCGCGACCACCGTGGCGGTGCCCTTGCCAGCCCGCACCACCGCGCCCATCATTGCCACAGCAGGACAGCTCGACCAGCAGGTGCCGGACGCCGGGGTCGGCCAGCAGCATCGAGGCCGTGAGCCCGGCCTGGCCGCCGCTGACGATCAGGACTGGTACGTCCGCATTGGCCGTTGCCAGTGACTGCATGACTGGCTCTCCTTGCTCAGCGGGTCAGGGCAACGGCCAGGTAGCCGCCGACTCCCGGATGGCCGGAGCGCCCGCGAGTTTGGCGCCCGCCGGAGCCGAGCAGGCCAGAACGAGGAGCAGGGAAAGGGCTAGGAACTTGGCGGACTCCAGGGTTCAGCGGCCGGAAGACTGGCCGGGTGTTGACGAGACATGGGGATGTTGCGGGCGGCCCTGCGGCCGGATCGGCCAGGGCACCTCCGGCGGTCTGCGCCCTGCGGCGACGGCAGCGATCACGCGGTCGGGCCGGACGAGGACGGACAGGCCGGGATCAGCTATGAGCGCCCGCATCGGGTCGGCCGGGTCGCCTGCGGGGAGGCAGACGTCAGTCCAGGACGCATTCCCGGCCCGTTCCTTCGCTGCTTCCCGCAGCGGTACAGGGTTGTCCTCCGGCACTGATCCCGGGCGGATGCGCAGCAGCGCCAGTCCGTAGCGCTCGCAGAAACCGGCCAGCGGCTGATCAGGCTCGCGCGCGGTCAGCATGGCGGCCTGGCCGGCCAGCACAGCATCGACCCGGACTAGGCCAAGCCCCTTCACGCGGACCAGCGGATTAGAGATCAGGTTGCCTGCCCGGACCCCTCGCCTGCCCGGCCGGCCGGCGCGGCGCTGCAGCGCACCGGCCTTCAGCCGCGGTGTCGCCGTGGACGCGATGGCCTCGCGGACAGGCTCGACGCGGACGGCGGCGGCGAGCGCGATCCGGCGGACGGCGGCGGCCCGGTCCTGGCCGCCGGTCATTGCCCAGCCGATCATGACGGCCTTCTTCACCATGGCCCGCGCGTGCGGCCGGCGCTCGGCCTGGTAACTGTCCAGCAGGCCGGCCCCAGCCCGGCCGGTCAGCACGTGCGCGATCTTCCAGCTCAGGTTGTCCGCGTCCCGCAGCCCGGTGGCCAGGCCCTGGCCGATGAACGGCGGGGTCAGGTGCGCGGCATCGCCGAGGAGGAACACCCGCCCGGAACGGAAGGCCGAGGCCAGCCGGGCACGGAAGGTGTAGGTGGCGGTGCGGGTGATCTCCATCCCGGCCAGGTCATCGCGCTGCGTCCACGGACGCAGCAGCGCGCCGAGTGCGTGCTCGGTGATCAGGTCGTCCTCATCCTCGCCGTCGCGCAGCTGGAACTCCCACCGGTACCGGTCGCCGGTGACATGCATGAACGTGGCTGCCCTAGCGGGGTCGCAGATCTGCTCGACGCCGTCCCAGGCCTGCAGCCCGCCAGCGACCCGGATGTCGATGACGAGCCACCGCTCAGTGAAGCCGAGGTCCTCCATCGCAAGGCCTGCCAGGTCGCGGATCGTGCTCCCGGCACCGTCGCAGCCCAGGACCAGGCAGCCGGCGAACGCGCGTACCTGGCCGCCGGGACCGGTCCGGGCCATCACAGTGATCGGGGGCGAGTCCGGTGATCCTGGCGTGACGGCCGGCCCGGCCGGGTCATCGAGTCCGATCACCTCGCTCATCCGGTGCAGCGTGATCAGCGGGTGCGCCGCGACCCGGCCGAGAAGCAGTTGCTCCAGGTCGGGCTGGTGGAACATGTTGGCCTGGGGAAAGCCGTGCACGCCGGTGGCCGCCCGGCCGAACTCGGCCATGACCTGATGCCGGGCATCCAGCAGCCGCAGGCCGCTGCACGGCCGGGAACTGGCCAGGAAGTCATCGGCGACGCCCGCCCGGTACAGGATGCGGGTGACCTCGTCGTCCAGGTGCACCGCCCGCGGCAGCGGGTGGGGCACGGCGTGGCGTTCCAGCATGACGACACCGATCCCCGCGTCTGCCAGCAGCAGCGCGGCCGTGGTGCCGACAGGACCAGCGCCCACCACGATGACCGGCAGGGTCTGCCGCGCGTCCGGCCCGGCCGCGGGCCGCGTCCTGCTGGTCTCGCGGCTAGCCTCGTCACTCATCGTTGCTGCTCCTTCTGGCCGGACGCTCGCATCGCTAGCTCGCCACCCGGACGGTGAGCGGCAGCCCGGCCAGGGCAGACTGCACCTGGCGGACGTCGGCCCCGGCCACGCTCACCACCAGGGCGTCGTCGGCAGCCAGCGCGGGCCTGAACTGCTTGCCGACGGCGGTGAGCGGGATGGCCTGGATGGCGTAGATCCGCCTCGGCCGCGCCGCAGGCTCGCCGATGGTGCTCGCGGCCCACGTCAGCAGCCCGGCCTCGTCGAAGGCGCTGGGATCGGCGGGCACGACATAGGCGACCGGGACCTCGCCGGCATGAGCGTCGGGCAGTCCGACGGCTGCGGCCTCGGTCATGCCCGGGTGCCCGAGCAGCGCTTCCTCGATCACCCGGGGATCGATGTTGTGCCCGCCGCGGATGATCAGGTCCTTGGCCCGGCCGGTGAGGTACACGTAACCGTCGGCGTCGACGTGACCCAGGTCGCCGGTGTCCAGCCAGCCGTCGCGGACCGTGGCGCCTCGGCTCACCCGGGGGCTGCCGTCTCGCGGGTCGGTGACGTAGCCGGGGAACACGGCCGGCCCGCCGATCACCAGCACCCCGGCCTCGCCGGGAGCGCAGTCCTGCCAGGACCCGTCGGCGCCGACCCGGACCGCCTTGACCTGCTGGCCGGGCAGCGCCTGGCCGACCGAGCCTGGCCGGTCCGCGCCTGGCCGGTTCCAGGTGCTGGCGCAGGTTGCCTCGGTGAGCCCGTAGCCCTCCAGCAGGCGCCGGCCAGCATGCCGGGCAAAGCCATCCCGCACCGCCGACGGCAGCGGAGCCGCCCCGACGATCGGAACTGTCAGCGAGCTGATGTCCGCGTCCACCGGCACCTGCATCAGCGCGCTGTAGACGGTAGGCACGGCCGACATGGCAGCGATCTGGTAGTGCTCGACGATCTTCCAGAACCGCGCGTAGAGTGCCGGGGCGCGGTACCCGGCCGGGCCTAGCCAGACGACGCGGGCACCGGTGAGCAGCGGCGCGATGCCGGTCACGATCAGCGCGTTCACGTGGAACAGCGGCAGGCCGGCCAGCACGCCATCGCCGGGCGCCAGGCCAGACGACTCGGCGATCCCGCGAGCGCAGGCGAGCTGGTTGGCGTGAGTGTGCGCCGCGACTTTCGGCGCGCCGGTGGTGCCGCCGGTGTGCACGAACGCGGCGAGGTCGGCGGCGCCAGGCGGGCGGATCCCGGTCAGGCTCCCGGCCGACTGGCCGTCGGCTAGCTCCTCCAGGTACAGGGTCGGCAGGCCGGGCTCGCCGTCGAGGGCTGGCGGGGCGCCGGTGGCACCATCGGGCCGCAGCGCGATGATCGCCCGCATTCTGGCCTGGCGGGCCACCGCGGTCAGCCTCTGCCAGAGCCCGGGGTCTGCCTCGGGTCCGGCTGTGATCGGCACCGGTGATCCGGTGCGCCCGATCAGCCCGGCGATCTGGTCCACGCCGAGCGCCGGGCTGACCGGGGCGGCGATCCCGGCGGCCTGGGCGGCAAGAGTGGCGGCGAGCAGCCCCGAGCTGTTCGGCCCGCACAGCGTGACCGCGTCCTCGCGCCCGATCCCCAGGCGGGCCAGGCCGTTGGCAATCCGGGTCACCGTGCCGGCCAGTTCGGCGTAGCTGTATTCGCGGCAGCGGGCATAATCCGCCGGGTCCGGGATCCACTGGGTGGCGACAGCGTCCGGCCAGAGGCGGGCGGCGCTCACCAGCAGCCCGTACGTCGACTCGGACACGGCAGCGGCGGGCACGGTCATGGCGTCTTCCCGGTGACGGTGCAGCGCTGGGTGCCGAGATCGAGGTCGCCGCCCGCGCTGGCGATGCTGGCCGTGAGCACGTCTCCGTCGCGCAGGTATCGGGGGTTGCCCGCCTGCCGGCGGAAGAACATCTGCCACTTGACCGCAGGCGGTAGCAGGCCGACCAGCTTTTCCGCGGCCTTCGGCGGCGCCTTCAGGGCGGTCCCGCCGGGTGTTCCGGTCAGGAGCAGGTCGCCGGGCGCCAGCGGCTGGAACCTCGACAGCGCGGTCAGCACCCGGGCCGGGGTGAGGATCATGTCCGTGGCCATGGCGTCCTGGCGGACCTCGCCGTTGACGCTGAGGGTAAGCCGCAGCGAGCCGAGCCTGGCCAGGTCCGCGGCGCCGGCCAGGGTCAGCCAAGGCCCGGCCGGGGTGAAGGTGGGATAGGACTTGGACTCGTAGAACTGCGTCTTGGTGAGCTGGATCTGCCGGGCGCTGATGTCGTTGGTGACCACGAGCGCGGCGACGTAGTGATGCAGCGTCTCCTGCGTCACGGTTGTGCCGACCGGCAGGTCGGCGCCGATCACCAGGCCCAGCTCGACCTCGTAGTCGAGGAAGCCGACGCCGGGCGGGCGGATGATGTCCCCGGCCGGGCCGGTCAGCGAGTGCGAGGACTTCCGGAAGAACACCGGCGGGATCTTGTCCGGGTCGAATCCCGACTCGGCCGCGTGGGACCGGTAGTTCACCGCCTGGGCCACCACCCGGGCCGGCGCGGTCACCGGGCTCAGCAGGTCCAGCGACTCGGCCGGCACCGCCGCCTTCTCCGTCGTCGCGGCCGCGGCGGCAGCGGCGTCCAGCGCGGGCCGGCCGGCCAGCAGCGCGCCCGTCGTCGGCGCGTCCAGGCCGAGCCGGACCAGGCCCGCCGGGGTAAGCAGCCACCAGCCGTCAGCGGTGCGGGCCAGCCGGGTGCTCATGAGCTCATCGCCTTGACCAGGCCGCGCAGGGAAGCGAGGTTGATGTCGTTGCCCTTCTCCCGCAACGCCCTGATCGCGGCCACGACGGTGCCGGGGTCGCGGGCGCCGGTGAACTCGGCCGTGGCCCGCGGGCCCCACTGGGCCAGGCCGCTGACCGACAGCGGCGCCCATCCGGCGGGCTCGGTGCAGTCGAAGACGTCGCCGTCGGAGTAGTGCTCGAACATCAGCTTGTCGGGGTCACGCCAGTAGTCGAAGATCTGGCTGCCCTGGATGTGGCGGCCGATCCCCCACGCGTGCCGGTAGCCGTGATCGCGCAGGTACTGCCCGCTCGCGGCGACCTCGTCGAGATCGGTGAGCTGGTAAGCAGAGTGCACATAGCCGGTCCGCGGCGCTAGCAGCATCGCCAGGGTGTGATGGTCGGTCGGGACGCTGCCCTGGTCGCAGCGGATGAACGCCATGACCGGGCCGCGCTCGCGCTGGCCGTCAAGGTGCAGGAAGTCGCTCACGATCAGGCCGAGGGTGTCCAGGTACCAGTCCAGCGCGGCCCCGAACCGGGTGGTGCCGAGGACGACGTGCCCGAGCCGCTCGATTTCAGCCGGCCGACGGTCCGGCCGCTGGGCGGCATTCACCCGGGCAGCGCAGGTGCCAAAATTCAGCGGCAGCGGGGCGCGCTCGGGCAGGGCCGGCAGCTCCGGGACGCCGTAGCTGACCGTCACCGGGATGCCGCTCGGGTCCGTGAGCCGCACCGCGTGCCCGCCGCGGTGCACGGTGACCGTGCCCCCGGTCTTGCCTGCCAGCCGCTCCAGGTCCGCGCGCGCTGCCGCCTGGAAGGCCGGGCCGACGAACCGGGGCGTGCGGCCGCGACGCACGACGAGGCACGGGGCGGCGGCGTGGCGGCCCCGCAGCACGAGCTCCTCCGGCGTCCGCCCGGCGACGGTGAACCCGAAGTCGGTCGCGAAGCGCTCGGCCTGGACCAGGTCCGGCTTCTCGAACTCCAGCCAGGCCAGCCCGGCGACCTTCACCACCGGGTCGCGCGAGCGGCCCGGATGCTCGCCACGCACCGCGCCGGCCGGGCTGTGCAGCGAGCGATGCGGATCCTGAGCCTGTCCGGGCCGGGCCGGCGTTCCGGCGCCGCTGTCCTGCGTGACCATGGTCGGCCCTCCTCTAGATCCAGTACTCGTGTATAGTTTAATCATTTCTGATAGAAATCTCAATCATGATGGCGGGATCGTCAAGAGGGGTTTCGCCCCGGGGCGATCGGAGACGCTGCGAGGGCGGGTCGCCTGCCGCAACGCTCACGTCGCACGGCCCAGACAGCCTGCGTTCGTCAGTTCTGTATCAAGTCGTCAGAACTGACGCACCAGGCGCGTTGATCATGGCGAGCCACGACCGGGCGACCGTCGCAGAATCTAAGGGCGGTCGGCGTTCAAAGGCGGTCGTCTCCTGCCGTGCCATCTGAGTGATCCTTGGCATTCTGGGCAGTGATCTGGTTCTGAAGCATGCGGACGGCGTTCAGAACGACGCCCGCGGCGGCCTCGGGACTCCTGCTGTGGCCCGCATCGGCGAAGGCGCTCACGAGCGCCCGGGCCAGCGCCACCGATTCGGCTGGCGGATCAGCGAGCTCGGCTGGCATGCCGGGATCGAGCAGCAGGGATACTGCCGAGACGGCCTGCTGCGCCCGGACGAGCTGGTCCGCAGCCTCTGCCTCGGTCACCTCGGACGGGATCCGTATCTTCCCGTCGGAGTCGATGTCGGCGTACAGGCCACGCTGCTTTAGCCGGTCCACATCTTCGGCGAGTACCTGAGCGTTGTCCATCATCGCCGCGAGCTGACTCGGTGCCATGGCGGCGAGCTGGGCGGGCATGGCCCGCCCGCCGAACGGCATCGCGCCGATCATCACTCCGCCGACGAGTTTGAGCTGGTGCCATTCGAGCATGCGCCCGACCGGGGCCTGGGCCCGCACGTTGTCTGGCATCACGGCCAGGGCAGCCAGGCTGACAGCCTTGCCTGTCTCCTCGACGGCGAGCGCTGAGAGTGCGTACGCTCGCGCGTTGCGCACGCCTGCCGACAGCCACTCGGCGTCGCCGAGAAGGTCTCGCGCGTTGGCGGCCGCAGCAACGGCGCACCGGACGAGCGTGGGCGTCGCGGCCGCCTTCACGGCTGCAAGATCCACACCCACAGCGTAGGCAGGGAGGATCGGGAGAACCTCTCGGCCCCCGGTCCACGAGGCTGCGCCGACTGGTGATGCGCCAGTTCACCCCAGAACGGTCCGTTATACCGGGAGAACGCAGCGCTCCGCGGACCACGCAATCGCTACCGAGCAAGACCGCCCGCTGGTCACGGGTTCGCGGTGCAGTGGCTCTCTGCCCGAGCCAAGGTGAGTCACCGCCTTAGACGTAGGACCGGACCAAAGGATCAACGGCTGCTTGGTCGCTGCGGCCGGACTGGATTGGCACGGATGGCCCTGCGTTCTGCTGAGTTGTGAGCCGCGGCTTTGAGTCGTGTTATCTCGGCTTGGAGGGCCCGGGTCTGTTCCTGGAGTTCGAGCACCCGGCGGACACCCGCGAGGTTGAGCCCGTCGGAGGTGAGCGCCATGATCTGATGCAGCCGGTCGATGTCGCCGGTGCTGTAGCGGCGGGTCCCACCGGAACTTCGCGCCGGGGTCAGTAGCCCTTCTTGTTCATACAAGCGCAGCGTCTGCGGGTGCAGGCCGGTCAGTTCGGCGGCAACTGCGATGCTGAACAGCCCTCGCCCTGGGTCGGTCCATGGGGCGGTCACCATAGCCAGCTTTCTCGGGGGTTCGGCTGTCCGTCGAGGATGATGGGCGGATCTTGATATTGAGCGGCCGGCGGGCCGCCTCGCTCTTGATGGCTCGCGGGGGCGGGCGGCTCGACGTGGACCGGCCCTGCCCATATGGGGTGGCCGGCTGCCGGCCAAAGCAGGTAGGGCGAGCCTGGCGAGCGCGGGCTCGCGCCGGTGCGCTTGGCCTGGACAGGCTGGCTGTCGAGCTCATCCGCCGATCGGACGTAATCGTAGTCCGCCCGGCGGCCAGGGTCGCGCAGCAGGTCGTAAGCATCGGCTAGGGCCTGGAACCGGGCCGCGGCCTGCGGGTCATCCGGCTGCGCGTCGGGGTGAACGCGCTGCGCGGCGCGACGGTATGCGCGCGCGATGTCCTGCTGGGAAGCGCCGGCGTCCACACCGATCACGCGATAGGGGTCGTTGTAACCGTGCCTGGACCCGGGGTGGTTCATCCAGGGCCTCCTCTCGATTCGTCTACCTCTCAGTCAGCCCGTAGCTCATCGATCCGTAGCACAAGTACAAAACTTGAGTCTCATCTTGTCAAGAAACTGCGATGGTGCTATATACATAACCGGGCGCCCCGCCATGCGAACAGGAACCGTCAGCCCAGGAAGGGGGCTATTGGCCATGTTGATGCGCACCGACCCGTTCCGCGACCTCGACCGCCTCACCCAGCAGGTGTTCGGCACCGTCGCCAGGCCAGCGGCCATGCCGATGGATGCCTACCGCAAGGGCGACACCTTCTACATCAAACTGGACCTGCCCGGCATCAGCCTCGAAGCGATCGACCTGACCGTGGAGCAGAATGTCCTGACCGTCCACGCCGCCCGGCCTGGCGTGGACAGCGATGTCGAGTTGCTGGTCGCCGAGCGCCCAGCAGGCACGTTCACCCGTCAGGTGTTCCTTGGCGACACCCTCGACGCCGAACACATCGGAGCCGACTACACCGCCGGGGTGCTGACCCTCAGCATTCCTGTGCACGAGGCAGCCAAGCCGCGCAAGGTCGCGATCAGCAGCCAGGACGCCAAGCAGATCAGCCCGGCCTGACCTTCTGGGCACCGTGTCCAGCTGCCGATGGCGACCTGGACACGGTGCCCAGTGCCCGCACTAACGCAGTCGGGATGGCGGGATTCGAACCCGCGGCCTCCTGCTCCCAAAGTCGGTCCGAGCAGGCAGACTAACTGCGGTTTTGGTAAACGGCCTGGTCAGGCACCCTCCTTGAACTCGGTTGAGAGGAGTTCGGCGAGGTTCGCGCACGGCGGCGCGCCGCGATGGCGGTCGTGCGCTGGAAGAGTCCGGAGTACCCAGCACGCGCGTTGGCCCGGCGCATCGGCCGGTCGCTGGTGGAAGTCGGCCTCAGCCTTCATCGCTGCGAGCAGCATGACCCGATGTACCGGCTTGGCGGTGTCTGCCTGCAATCCGTGGAAGCCCAGCCTGGGAAGAACCCCGAGGGGATCGTGGTGACTTGGACGACGCACGATGTCCTGCTGCTCGACGAGAAGCGGTGGGCCTCGTACTTCGTTATGCACCAAGTCATGAACGCGACCCTCGGCACGATCCTGAAGGCCCTCGGCTACGACGCGCAGCCACATGGATCTGGCGGCGCCTGGATTATCGCCATCGATCAGGACGGCGCTAGCGAAAGGCAGTCCCCGTGATGGCGGCCGCAGATTCGATCAGCACCGTGCCGCGGCCTGCGGCGGACCAGCCTGGCGGGCAAGCCGCTCATGGCCGCTGATCCTGCTGGCGTTGCCTGCCACCGTCGCCGTCTGGTCGGGATGGGTCAGGCTTGGTCAGATGACTGGTTTCGGGCTAGTCCGGCCTCTGCCGGGCCTGTTGAACTCGGTCCAGGTCAACACCGCGATAACCCTGCCGATCGGCGTAGAAGCCTACGGCGTGTACGCGCTGAAGGCATGGCTCAGCGCTGGCAGACGGACCAGCGAGCGAACCCGGCGGTTCGCCCAGTGGTCGGCCATCGGATCCCTGCTGCTGGGCATGGCGGGACAGGTCGCCTACCACCTGCTGTCCGAGGCCGACGTCAGCCGGGCACCCTGGGGCATCACCACCGGAGTCGCCTGCCTGCCGGTTCTGCTCATCGGCATGGCGGCCGCGCTCACTCACATGATCCGCGCTGACGCTGAGCGCACATCCCAGAACGAACGGACCTCGTCGGGCACGGCCACCTGCGAGATGAGCATCCCGTGCCGCGGCAACTCCGACGTCGGCCATGCGGCCGCCACCTTAGAGCGACCAATCAGCGCCTCGCCGGCTCGCGCTCGAGGCAACTATGACAATCGCCAGGGCAGTGACTTGACTGATCGGCTGGAAATAGCGCGGCTGGCTGCGCTTCGGCTAACGAGCACAGGAAGGCGGGTGTCCCGCCGGGCTCTGCGAGAGGTCGGCATGCATGGCTCTAACGCCGAACTAGGCGCCCTGGCCAAAGCGATCACGGCGCAGTTCGCCGTTCACGACGCCGCCGAATCCAGCTGACAACGACGGGGAAGCCAGCACCTCCGCTCACTGGACCGCCTGCGCCCCGACCTGGCCTGGCCTGGCCTGGCCCGGCCTGGCCTTCGATGATGTCCCGCAGTGTCTGCCTGGCGGAGCCGCCGCCGGGCAGGTCGCCGCGTTCTTCGGCTTCGGCCAGGCAGACGTGCACCTACCCGTACGCTCGGGCCTCGCCAGCGCCGATGCCTGTCAGACCGTCGTCAACATCTCCGAGCGCCGAAGCAGACGATCTCCGTTCGCGACGACGTTTCTATGCCCTCGTTGGCGGGCTGGGGCTTGCGACTCGAAAGGGTCCGTCACAGGGAGCAGACCTGCAAATGCCGTTTCTATGCCCTCG
>Ga0134126_10009082_pt1 | contig 12529 bp, 13 predicted proteins | sample KB31752_FD_96881 | JGI IMG/M metagenome (GOLD analysis project Ga0134126, IMG submission 96881) | Terrestrial soil microbial communities with excess Nitrogen fertilizer from Kellogg Biological Station, Michigan, USA - KB3-175-2 | ecosystem: Environmental > Terrestrial > Soil > Unclassified ...
CACGAGCAGATGGATGGTGGTGCTGGGGGTGGCGGTCGCGGCCGCCATGCCGGCGCCGGCGCAGACCACGGACCTCGACGAGATCGTCGTCACCGCGCGCAAGCGCGACGAGTCGTTCCGCAACGTCCCGATCACCGTCAGTGTGTTCACCGAGCGGGCCATCCAATCGGCAGGCATACGGAAGCCCGGCGACTTCATCGCCATGATCCCCAACATGACCTTGGTGGAGACGCAGAACGCGGGCAATGCCTTCGTCGTGGTGCGCGGCATTTCTCAAGCCCGCAACAGCGAGCCGTCGGTTGCCGTGCTGGTCGACGGCGTGCTCGAGACCAATCCCGCCGAGTTCGATCAGGAACTGTTCGACATCTCGCAAATCGAAGTCCTCAAGGGTCCGCAGGGCGCGCTCTACGGCCGCAATGCCATCGGCGGGGCCATCCTCATCAAGACCAAGGCGCCCTCGGACGAACTCGAAGGAACCACGCGGGTCGGGATCGGCAACGGCCTGTCCGAACGCGCGCAGCTCGCTCTCAGCGGACCGCTGAACGACGCGAAGACCCTGAAATTCAGAGCTTCCGTGAATTTCTACAACACCGACGGGTATTTGCAAAATACCTATCTGGACCAGAAGGCGGACCCTGCGCGGGATTATTCCGGCCGCATGCGCCTGCTGTGGGAGCCGAGCGACGCCCTGAGCGCGGACCTGCGCATGTCGGCTTCGCTGCTGCAAACCCGGGCGTTTTATTTCGTCATTCCGCGGGACGATGAGGCGAACCCGTTCAGCACCTTCACCACCCCGCCGAACGCCAACAACGTGTCCACGCCGATTACGGTCAATAATCCGGGGGAGGACAACCGCAATCTTTTCAGTACCTCCCTCAAGATCGACGTCAAGCCGGGCTACGGCACCATCACCTCCGTTTCGGCGTACGACAAGACCAAGGAGATCGCGACCGGAGACGCGTACGATTTCCGGCCGCGCGCCGACTCGATATTTCAGGCATTGCTCGGGACCGACCTCAATCAGAGCCAATTCCTGGATGTGAAGGCGTACAGCCAGGAACTGCGGTTCACCGCTCCGACCCACGACAAGTTCAACTGGCTGGCCGGCGCCTACTACGTGCACACGGACCGCTTCATCTCGACCGGCAATATGGTCGATACCGGCGCCGGCGTCTTTCCGGTCTACGAAAACCCGCGGCTCACGGGCTCGAATCCCAGCGCCACCTTTCTGGCCGACACCCAGAGCAATGACGCCTGGGCCGTCTTCGGCGACGCCACGTTCGAGCTGACCCGCATGCTCGAACTCGACACCGCGGTCCGCTATGACAGCGATTCCCGGCGTAACACCACCGATACCCCGACCGCGTTCCTGCCCGATCCGTCGGCGCATACCGGCGAGATTCGCAGACACACCTGGAGCGAGACGCAACCGAAGGGGACGCTGCGCTTCAAACCCTTCGAGGACCTCACCATTTACGGGGGCTGGAGCCGGGGATTTCGCAGCGGCGGGTTCAATCAGACGGGCGTCGGCGCCGTGGCGCAGTCGAGCGCCATTGCCGGAGTTCATGACTTGTTCAATGCCGAGGTGGCGGATACTTACGAGATCGGAGCGAAAGAGGAATTTCTCGACCACCGCATTCACGCGGGCTTGAGCGTCTTCAGCACGAGATCGCGCAACGGCTATTTCTTCGTGTTCCTCGCCGCCAACTCCACGCAAAATCTGGGCAATCTCGACGCGAACTACAAGGGCGTGGAATTCGAGTTCAGCGCCAAGGCCACGGAGCGCCTCGATGTGTACGCCAACTTCGGCTATACCGACAGCAAGATCACCCACATGGAAGACCCCTCGGTCATCGGCAATCAAGCGCCTCTGGTGACCAAGGACACCTTCAACGCCGGATTCCAATACCATCAACCGATAGTGAACGAGGTCAACGCAACGTTGCGCCTGGATTATCAATTCCTGGGCCGGACGTGGTGGGATCCGTATAATGTGACCTCGCGCGACCCGGTGTCCCTCGTCAATCTGCGCACCGGCCTTGACGCAGGCAAATGGTCGCTCATCGCGTGGTCGAAGAATCTGACCAACAAGCTCTACAACGCGGAATTCTCGACGGGGGGATTCCTCTGGAAGGCCGAGCCGCGAACCTACGGCATCGACTACACCTATCACTTCTGACCAAGGAGATTTGAAATGGCCACCGCAGCTAAATTGCCGTCCCGCCTGCATCACACGGCCTATGTGACGCGGGACTTGGAGGCAACGCGCCGGTTCTACGAAGACATCATCGGGATGCCGCTGGTCGCAACCTGGTGCGAGGTCGATGAGCTGTTCGGAGCCGAACGCACTTATTGTCACTTGTTCTTCGGGCTTGCCGACGGCGGAGCCCTGGCCTTCTTCAAATTTGCGAATGCCGCGGATGAGGAGCAGTTCGGGCCGAAGATGCCGAGTTCGCCGTTTCACCATATCGCGCTCAACGTGGATGGCGAGACGCAGAAGGGCATCGAGCAGCGGCTGGCCGCAGCCGGATATAAGGAGCCTCGGACGTTCGTACTCGAACACGGCTACTGCAGATCGGTCTACGTGACCGATCCCAACGACCTGATCCTCGAATTCACCCTGGACAATCCCGAGGCGGCGAAGGGCGCCATGGAGCGTCAAAAGAACGCGCGGTCGGAATTGAAGCGTTGGATGGCCGGAGATCACACCTCGAATAACTCGTTCCGGTGATCGCGGGGCCGCGGGGCCGGGGCGTGGGCGCGGCGCCCCGGACGATGCGGAATGGTCCGTGCGATGCGGAGCGCCCCGGCGATGTGTGGAGCGTCGTGGACGCTGCGGGGCGTCGCTGCGCCGCGATGCCGATAATTGCCTGTTGGGCGCCCGCACCCTACACTAGCCGCCCGTTCGAAAGCGGGGTGTAGCTCAGACTGGTAGAGCGCTACGTTTGGGACGTAGATGTCGCAGGTTCGAATCCTGTCACCCCGACCAGTTCATGCAATGAATAGATTGCATGTGACCATTCCCGCTGGCCGCCGCAACACGGCATTCCGCATGAACTCTTCGGGCTGGGATGAACAGATGAAGAACATCGAAAAGCATGTCGCCAAGGGCTAAGGCCGCGCCGGCACCCAAGGCGCTGCAAAATTTCGCGCCGGTTTTCGCGGCGCTCGGCGACGAGATGCGCCTGCGGCTCGTCGCGGTGTTGTGCGTGGGCGGCGCAATGTCGATAGCCCAACTCACGTCGGGGACGGACATTACCCGCCAGGCGATTACCAAACACCTGGATGTTCTCGCCGCCGCGGGTCTGGTGCACGATGTGAAGGTCGGCCGCGAGCGACTGTGGCAGCTCAATCCCACGCCTTTGGACGAGGCGCGGCGCTCGATGGAATCCATAGCCCGGCAATGGGACCATGCGCTCGCCAGGCTGAAGCGCGCCGCGGAAATCTGAGCGGCAATTTGAGCGAAATCAGGCAGGATCGGCCCGAAGGGGGCGGGCGCCTATTCGGCGCTTCAAATACTCGGAAACTCCTATATAATCCGCGCGCACTTCCGATTCGGTTTGTTTGCGACCCGAGCATCGGCCTGAAAGATTACGATTGGCGCTGTAACGTATTGATTTATAAAGCGCCCGTAGCTCAACCGGATAGAGCACCGGCCTTCTAAGCCGGCGGTTGCAGGTTCGATTCCTGCCGGGCGCGCCACCTGTTTCGGAAGGTCGACGATGGTGGACGTAGCTCAGCTGGTAGAGCCCCGGATTGTGATTCCGGCTGTCGCGGGTTCGAGCCCCGTCGTCCACCCCACCTCCATTCGGAGATTGGAGCCGGGTTTTGGTTGGAAGGTTTATTTGGGCCGTTAGCTCAGCTGGTAGAGCAGTTGACTCTTAATCAATTGGTCGTAGGTTCGATCCCTACACGGCCCACCAATTTTTAAGCACTCAAATTAGACAACCGCAGTGGATGTCTTTTTTCTAGGCCGACCGCCCTTACGGCCGTTGGCTCGCGAGCTCTTGCGCTTCGCGCGTGTGGTCGCCTGACCGCCACGACTGGCAAAGATGGCGGCAACGGACTGCGAGGGCAGCATCGCCGGCAGTATCGCTGTCAGGAGCCCATGCACACTAATCTGAATGTCTCGGTCCTCGAGTTCAATTGCCGATCCGTCCGGCCACACTGCGAGTTTGCTCAACTCGTCGGTAGGGACGTCTTGCAGTGATCCGATCCACTGTCGTGGAATCAAGAAGCCAGCATTGCGGCTCGTGACGATCTCAATGGCATCCCGCTCGGGGACATAGCGAACAGCTTGCGCCCGAATCTCGGTCTCGGCCTCAATTCGGCCGGCGGCAAGCGCCGCGGCGTACTCGGCGTCACTAATCCGTTGTACATTCGTGGTCATAATTTCACCTGCACTTTTGTGGCATCCCGAAAGACCACGTGAACGTGTTCTTTGGTGGGATCGTATTCGGCCTCGGCGATTTGTTTCGCATTCGGAGTGGGTTTCGGGAGAAGCTCGATCTTTCCCGCTTTGCTCACCGCGGCCCACTGGTTCGCCAGGCAAGTCGTTCCTCGCGCCAACCACCAACTACGTCGGCAATCCGGCAGTCGCGCTTGAACATCGCCCAAGAGACGGTTCACTACGCGTTGCAGAGGAATGTTCTTGGCCGGGGCGATACTGATCAATTTCACCGTTCTGTCGAGGTAAGAAAATCTCACCCGCGCGATCCAACCTTCGCTGCGATGGCGTGCGTGGACATGTGCAGGGCAATGATCGTCGGAGAAGACGTAAATCCCGGCCCCTGTGCCCTCAGATATGAACACACGACTCATGGGATAGAATAACCTATCGGCTTAGGTTATTCTATCATTTCACTGTGCCATTGAAGGCGCCCGAAAGTAATGGAGTCAGAGCCTTATCTGCCATTAACTCAGGAAATCGTGGCACAGTTGTATAGTCATAACTTATTGTTTTTATTATTAAAAAGAGTCGTTAGTATCTGCGTCTCTTAATCAATTGGTCGTAGGTTCGATCCCTACACGGCCCACCATTTCACCACTTCCAGGCGCTTCCGCCGACGTCCACCGTCGCCCAAAAATAGCCTGTGGCGCGCAAATATTCGATCACGCAGCTGCGGGCGCGAGATAGTACTCGTGATGCAGGCCGCCAAGGACCGACTCGGCGCGGACCGCGTAGGATTCTCCGCGGCGATGGCGCGAATTGGGGATTGGGTAATCGCGATAGCCAGGCGGCGGATCAGGAACGCCGGGGCCCAATGCCATGTGTGGACACCCCGCATTGTAATGGGAAATCCAGCATTTCAGAATGGACCGCAGATGTGATGCAGACATCGGGATCAACCAATCCAGACACTCGCGCCGAACGGTGCCGATGACTCTTTCGCAGATAGCATTTGCTTTCGGGCAGCGTGGCGGCGATTTCAATACCCCGATGCGAAGTCTGTTCACCGATTCGTCGAGGTGTTCGGCGAAGATGCTATCGCGATCATGTAGTAGGTACTGGTACCGCTCCTCGAACCCGACAGCCTCTCGCAGCTGCTGCAGAGTCCAGGCAGCAGTCGGATGTGCGGTGACGTTGCAGTGAACCAAGCGACGACTGCGGTGCGCGATGATCACGAATACGTAGAGCAACCGAAACGTGGCAGTGACGACGACCACGAAATCACAGGCAATGATTCCCTGGGCGTGTAGGCGCAAGAAGGTTGACCAACGCAGATCGCTCTTGGCCGGCCCGGTGAGCGAGGGGGAAGATATTTTTGCACTGTCCGCGGTAAAACCTGAATGCCGAGCTTCAGAAGAAGCTCATTCGCGATACGCTCCTCGCCCGACGTAGGATTCTCGCCTCCCATGCGCCGGATTAGAGCCTGCAATTCCTTCGGAATAAGGGGTCGGCCAGGTCGGGATTTCAGGCGCCAGAACAGCCGCCAGCCTGCCTGGTGCCAGCGGATTATCGTCTCCGGGCGCACGACGACCACTGTATCTCGCCAGTTGCAGAACCGTGATAGGAACGCCAACCGTATACGCGTGACGGGGTCGATGCGTCGGGGTTTGAATCCGCGCTCGACGTACAGAGCGAGCTGGCGACGTCGGAAAAGATTCTCAGCCTCGATTGACTGCGTTGAGCGAAACGACAACCCTAGCCAGCAAAGCAGGTCGCCGATCACCGATATCAGAACCCGGAGCGCCGTCCCCATCGATCAATCATGCCACAATGATCACCGATGAGATCCGGATACCCGAATCGACGGCCGATCGATTTATTGCGGATGACAGGGGACGCCTGCCCCCGAAATTACGGTGACGACGCCGCGAGGCCCGACCGTCGGCGGCATCGCACCGCTCCTCGAGTTGTCGCCGTCGGAACTCGAATCCTATGGCGTGGACTCTTTGAGCGATCTGGTCGATGCGCTCAAATACTTGACCTGTGAATCGGCCGCTGCGGCGAGAGAATCGCGACAAATCGCCTGGAATTTCGCCCAAGAATTAATTCTCCGCAAACACAAGTGCCTACTTGATGGGTATTCTCAAGGCGCCCGCTTAGTTCGCCGAGCGCAGTCCGAGATGTTGAACGAACGGTTCAAAATCGCGATCGCTGTACAACAATGAGAGCTCCTTCTCGATGCAACTCGTCGCGATCAGCGTATCAATGGTCTTCCGAATCGATATCCCGAGGGTCCTGAGTTTGCGGAAGTTCCTTGCCGCTTGAAGCGCGATGTCTTCGCCGACGAGCGGGACCAGAGGCATCGAAGCCAACAGTTTGCGGGCCTGATTAAAATCGCGCTCGCTAACGAATCCTTGTAACACCTCGGTCAATATCAAGTCGCCGGTAAACAACTGTTCGACTCCAAGAAGAGTGTCCAGTTTCTCAGACTGCGGAGTGACGACGCCGCGAAAGTAATCGATCCAGACGCTGGTATCGACCAGTATCATCAGTCCGTTCTCATTGCATCCAATTCACCCCGCCACGGAAGCTTGCCGCGAAACCGGCGGATTTCTTGCTGTTTGCGTAGGCGAACGATCGTGCGCAGCCCCAACTCGACCGCCTCCCGCTTGGTTTTCAAGCCGGTGAGTCGAAGCGTTTCCTTCATCAACTTCTCATCGATGACGATATTGGTGCGCATAATGTGTATTCCGAGAGAATTTCATACACATTATAGGCCTCCCAATAAGAGAGGAAAAGACCCCAATTACCATGTAGTCGCAGTGTCCGAGATCAGATACGGGTGGTCATAGTGTGTCCGAGGACGTCCATCTACGACCACCATTTGGCAGGGCCATCGGTGGGGCCATCGGCAAATTGTTGGGAATTCATTGCTTTTTTGAATCAATGGGTGGCGTCGCAAATGTGGTGGCTACACGGCCCACCCTATTCGGTTGCACCTATCGGACCGGCAACGCCATGGGTTCCGGCAAAATGCAGCCGCTGCGACGACAGGCCGGAGCCCCATCGGGCGGCTCCGGCAGACGCCTACTTACCGCGTCGCCTGCGACAAGTCAGCATTGATGCTCAGCCCTAATTTTTCTGCTTCCATGCGAGGCTGACCAGACTCTTCACGCGGTCCTCGCACTTGTCGGCCACTTTGTTCAGGGCGAGAACTGCATTTTCGTATTTCCACCGATACGTACCCGTCCGTTCACCCTCTTTGCTGCACGCCCACGGCCCTTGTGTATCGGTCAGTTTCAGTACTTTGTCGTTGACGGAGTAAGTGCCCGTAACCTCGAGCGTCTCGCCCTGATTCACCTGAAACCGTCCCTTGCCGTCGAAGCTCACGGTATAGGGAGCTTCCTTGGCCTCAAACGTTCCCTGCGGAAACCCGTCCGCCAGCGCATTAGAAAACGCCAGCGTAGAGCCAATCGAAAGAGCCCCTGCCACGAGACCGGGTGTGAAAAATGAACGTCTGGACATAATCGTTATATGGACGCCTCCCGATGTGCAAGGTCTTCTTCGGTGTGATGAGCGACAGATTAGGCTGCAGGTTTATATCCGGCCTGTTTTGCAGGCCAAAGCCCGCGGGCCCCGATGGATTCCGCTGCTGACCCACGCCTCATTTCTCCTCAGAGCTCGAAGCTCGGACGACTATTCAGGCTTGGCGGGTCACGGTCTGACCTGTTTGCCATCACACGTTGTAGTCCTTGCGCAACCTTTTAGCGTACCTTCCTTTGTTAAGATTTAATCAACCGTGGGTGCAACCCTAGGCGGGCCGACTCACGTACCCAGATTGATACGCACGTTCATGGGCCGTCAGCGCCCAGATCGTGCGTGCCATCTTGTTCGCCATCGCGACGACGGCCACATTCTTCGGCCGACGCTTCACTAATTCGCTCAACCACTCGGGCGGCGATTTACTGTGTGTCAGCACCGCGCGAGCGCCGTGGATCAGCAGCGTGCGAAGATATTTATCGCCGCGCTTGCTGATGCCAAGTAATCGCACTCGTCCGCCCGTACCGGTTTGCCGTGGCACCAACCCGAGCCAGGCCGCAAACTCGCGGCCCGACTTAAAGGCTTTCGCATCGCCCATCGTCGCCACCGCCGCCGTCGCACTCAGCAGCCCCACGCCGGGGATCGCTGCTATGCGCTCCCTCAGACCGTTGATCTGCGCGGTGCGAAACTTCACCAACTGCTCACGCATCCGATGCAGCGCCAACACCGCTTGCTGCTCTTCGCTCTTGACCGCCACCGCCTTGATCCCAGGCTGTTGCATCGCCGTCCAGCTCCCGCGCGCATCCGCCGCATCGTTCTTGTTACCGCCCACAAAGGGCTTAACCATCCGCCCGGACAGCAATTTGACCTCGTGACCGAGCTTCTGCAGCGACCGTGCCCAGTGCTGCGAGCCGCCGCACGCTTCCATGCCGATCACACAGTTCGAACGGTTCGCAAAATGCTCCAAAAACTTCTCCCGCTTAAGCTGCAGCGCCACAATCTCGCCCGTCTCGGGCTCCACCCAATGCAACTGAAACACCCGCTTTGCGATATCCACTCCAACCACGATACGATTCATGTCGGACCCTCCGTTGCCTGTGAAGACTGAACACCTTCCACCTCAGGCACACTTTGATGCCGTCGGCCCGGAGGTCCACTTCTTCCCAAGCTCACCTCTTACTTCACGTTCGAAGTGGGAGGCGTCCATACCATTTCTCCTAGTCAGTTGGTCTGTCTACGTCTGATAAGGTGTATCTATGCTCAACGTGGCGAGCCACGCCTATGAGCCCCGATCTTGAGCCCTGAGCCGTCGTGCGTCGTTGCCGTCAGGCTGGCAATTTTCTGGCAAACTGATTGCAGCACGGAATAAGCTGGTAACTGCATGTCCGCGTTGAAAAAATCCGTTTACCGGTTTGGGCGCTTCGAACTGGAGCCGGGCGAACGGCGTCTGTCTGACAGCGGTCGGGCGATCTCGCTGACACCTAAAGTCTTCGACACTCTGGTGTTGCTCGTCGAGCGCGCCGGAGAGCTGGTGAGCAAAGATGAACTGACCAAGGCTCTATGGCCCCGGGGCTTTGTGGATGAGTCCAATCTCACCAAGCACATCTGGTTTATCCGCCGAGCTCTCGGCGACCGGGAGCAAGATTCGCACTTCATCGAGACTGTGCCGAAGGTCGGATATCGGTTCATCGCGCCGGTAACTGTGGGCGCGGCGCCGGTGAGAGGCCCGGCCGCGCTACTCGCGCAGGTGCCACTACTTCCGGTCCTTCAGACCGAGGGGCCCTTACCTTCCGTCGTTCCCGACTCCGCAGTTCGCGCAGCGTCGTCGGCACCGAGGATGAGTAGATTTTGGTGGGCACTCGGCGTCATGGCCCTAATCGGCGTCGCCGTGCTGCTTGGGGCGCAATGGATAGGGCGGCAGGGATCGAAAACTCCACGCGCCGGGCGCACCGTGGTAGTGGTTGGCTTCAGCAACCTGTCGCGCAACACCATGAATGCTTGGCTCGCGCCGGCCCTAAGCGAAATGCTGGCAACGGAACTGGCCATTACGAACGCCATCGAAGTGGTGCCCGATGAACTCGTGCGCAACGCGAGCTTCGATCTCAGGCCGCCCATTGCCGGTGGTTTTTCTGACGGCACCCTTGGGCGTATACGCCGACGTTTGGACGCAGACTACGTGATCACCGGGAGTTATCTTGTCACGGGCTCGACGGAAGATGCACCGTTGCGGCTGGATCTCACTCTACAAGACACTCACACACGAACCCTTGTGGGCTCATTGTCGTATCAGGGAGGGCTTTCGGAGCTTATTGCATTAGTGAGCCGCGCGGGCAATGCCCTGCGGGCCAAGCTCGGAGTGCAGTCACCGGATACCGCAACCCTTGGCCTGGTTTCCAACGCGCAGCCTCCAAGCTTAGATGTCGCGCGCCGTGTCGGGTATTCGCTTGACGCTCTGCAGCACTATGATGCGGCTCGGGCCCGCGATGAGTTGCTGGAAGCTGTCGCGGAAGCGCCTGGTTATGCACCGGCCTATACCTACCTTTCGCAAGCCTGGTCAGCGTTGGGATACCGGGACAAAGCGCTGGCTGCGGCCGAACAGGCGGCCCAGCATGCCGCGAATTTACCTGAAGAGCAGCAACTGCAGATTGAGGCCGTCAGGGCCGCCGCGCATGCCGAGTGGTCCAATGCGATCAAGGCGTGGCAGAGGCTTTCGCTTCTGAACCCTGCCAATCTCGAATATCGCCTGCAGATCATCGATACCGACATCAGAGCCGGGGCCACCGCCGACGCGCGCACGGCTTTGCGGGCGCTACTACAATTGCCGCACGCCGCACAGGATCCCCGCGCGGAACTCGCAGCCGCGCGACTTGCGGCAGCCCGCGACGATGCCAAGGGCAGCGAGCAATACGCGGCGAATGCCCTGCGACTTGCAAAGCAACGCGACGCCATTGGTCAGGTAGCGGATGCCCAGCGCGCCATTGGCGCTGCCGAGGTGCTGCTCAACCGCAACGAAGACGCAATGGCGAGATTTATTTCCGCCATCGACTCTTATCGGGAAATCCGCAATCCGAGTGCCGAAGCAGCGGTGCGCGCGCTCCTCGGCCAGGCGTTGGGCAACCTGCACCGGAACCACGAAGCTCGCGACGAATATCAACGAGCGATGACGCTCTATCAGAGCATTGGAGATCTTGGCGGCGTCGCCGCCGTCTATCGTGCGCTTTGCAGCATGCTGTGGGTATCCGGAGATCGTGATGGCGCTCAGACAGCGGCGCGTCACGCACTTTCGCTGGCGCACCAGATTGGCGATCTTCGCCTGCAGTCGTGGACTACTCAGGCGCTGGCAATAATCGAAACCGATGATGCTGCGAGCGATGAAGTGCTGCGGCAGTACTACGAAGTCGTGTCACTCGACGCGCGAGCGGGGCAGCCCACCGCATGGGCCCTGACCAACATTGCCGATGTGCAGCGTATGCGCGGCGAGCTGGCGGAGGCGGCCGTTACCTGCGCACAAGCTCAGAGGGAAGCGGCAGGACTTACTGATCCGCAATTCGCTGTATTCAGTGGCTTCACGTGTGCGCTGGTTTCCGCAGATCGGGGTGATGCCAAGGGGGCGCGGGCAGGGTTCGAGGAGGTGATACGTCGGGTTGGAACCGGGGGCGACACCACGTACCGAGATAACTCTCGCATGATGCTGGCGCAATTGGACATGGACGAGCACCGGTGGCCGGAAGCGCAAGCTCGGCTGCTAGAGGCATCTCGCGGCTTTGCGGTCGCCGAGGAACGCACCGGAGAGGCGGATGCCCAGGCAATGCTCGCCCTGTGCGAGCAGGCGCTTGCCCATCCGCGCGAACGCGATCAGGCGCTCGCCCGGGCCCAGGCGCTGCGCGAGTCGATCACCTCCCAACAGGAAGTCTACGTGGTCGATATTGCGCTCGCGCAGCTCGGGTCGAAATCTAATGCTACGGCCGCCATCGACCGCCTTCTAGCGCTCGCGGCAGACGCCGAACGACGGCGCTTCGTGGGCTGGGCTTTAGAGGCCAAGCTGGCGGCGTGGGAACTGCAGTCAGAGCAGCCGAGAGGCGGCATGTTGCTGTACGAGGAGATAGAGCGCAGTGCGCGCGCGCATGGATTTGGCCGCATTCTGCGCAGAATTCAGGGCGAAGGGCCACGTTGAGCAAGGCAGAGAGAAGAACACGCCTCGGAACGCGAACTTTTGACGGCTTCGGCGCCTAACCCCACGGCCCACCATTGACCGAAAGATTTTCTTTCTGAATGCAATAGCTCGACGCTCCGACACGAAGTGAACTCGAATCGAACCTGCACGGGCACATACCAACAGCCTGATGACTGAGAAGATTCCACCGTGACTCCCCACCGGTACACGCAAACGCGTGTGCTAACAAGCTAGTCCTGGGCGAAGTCCGACTCCGCAAACGCTGTTGCGGTCAGCTCAATGTCGGCCCTGGCGATCCTGAGCGCCTTCGCTGCACGCCGCCAATGCCGTGTCTCGTTCAGCACTTCAGCGACGATGGCCCGGCCTCTGTCCTTCGATTCGACATACCACTCGGAGGTCTCGATCACAGTCGCAAGACTCGGGCG
>Ga0134126_10009083_pt1 | contig 12529 bp, 25 predicted proteins | sample KB31752_FD_96881 | JGI IMG/M metagenome (GOLD analysis project Ga0134126, IMG submission 96881) | Terrestrial soil microbial communities with excess Nitrogen fertilizer from Kellogg Biological Station, Michigan, USA - KB3-175-2 | ecosystem: Environmental > Terrestrial > Soil > Unclassified ...
ATGAACCCGGTAGACCACCCGCACGGCGGCGGTGAAGGCCGCCAGGGTCGCGGTTTGCGCCGCGCAAAGTCGGCTTGGGGCAAGCCCACCGGCAAAGGTCAAAAGACCCGCACACCGAAAAAGTACTCAAACTACCTCATCGTGTCCCGCCGCAAAGTAGGCAAGCGTGGAGCCAAGCAGTAAAACCCTACTTCGCTAAAGCTTCGAAGGGCACAGTAAAAAAGAAAATCCCCGCTAGTATGCGGGGATTTTTGATTCTTGAACATAGACTAACCGTCGAGTGGTTTGTGACCTAAACCAGGATCGTGATGCTTGGCTTTTTCGGGAAAATCGGGATTTTTGTCCAGAAAATCGAGTGTTCTGTTGATCGAACCAAGGAGTTTTTCTCCTTCAGCTACAACTTTTTCATCCGTAGGAACTTTTTCTTCCACCTTCTTTGCCATGGTTTGGCTCCTTTCTAACTCGGATCCTATCGTTTATAGGAAATTACGCAATGGGCGGAATTTTATAAAGAAAAACGCCCCAACCAATATTTGGCTGGGGCGGATGTAGTTTAGCTTGCGAGCGCTTTGATCTCTGAGGCAGAGACAAACTCGCGCACAATGCGGTACGGGTGATCTTGCTTTAACCTTTTACCTTTTCGGCGTTTGGTAACACTTTCGCATGTCACCGGCTCGCTGCCTAAAAACCGGCATGCCATTTTATATGCTTCATTGTCGTCTCTGGCCGTAAACTGATGGAATTTTGTTTCCCATTCAAATTTGACCGGGTTGCGGCTCACTACTAATGGCTGACAGTAGGTAAGAGTGTAAGCCGTCTGTTGAGTCGGAATCATCTATCTTCCTCGTGTTGTACAGTCCCTTAGCTATTATGCAAAAAAAGTATTGATGAGCAAGTTTTTGAGTTAAGTTCACATACAATAAAAAAGAAAACGCCCCGGACATTTGTGTGATGTCGGGGCGTAAATTTTCTGCAGGGTCTACTACTCGCCTACTACTCTGAGTTCGGGCGAGAGTTTGGCGTCGTGAATGATCGGACGCCTGAAGGATGGCGCGACTCTATCTTCTTCGCGAACTTTCTCGGTCCTAATGCCGTAGGTCGCCGGCGGATCGACTATCATGTTGAATTCGGTGTAACCGATCGAGCCTGCTTCTAGAACACATTGAGGGTGACTTTTGAAGAAGCCTCTCAATTTGGAGAAGAACTCGCTGTCGTTGTTGGCCTCGATAAAGCCCTCGGTGCCGGGCAGGGCATCGCCCCCAAAGTACTTGAAGGTGTATTTCCGAACAGGTGTCCGTTGCATCTTAGTCTCCTCGTTGTTGCGGGTCCGTCTGCATGAGATTATGCCATGTTTTTGGCGTTTTGCAAGCTATTGGGCGGGGTGGGGCGGAAAAGTTTGACTATTTTGGCCCACTCGTGTACATTGTAGCCACTCCCGCTTGGCGGGCTTTTGTTTGGAGAAGGGTAACCTAAATCCAGTAAACGCCAAGCAAATACAGGGGTTTTAACATAATGTCACGATCACTTAAAAAAGGTCCGTACGTGGACGAGAAGCTCCTCAAGAAGATTGAGGGCAAAAAACCTCAGACTGCTGAGCTTATTAAAACGTGGGCACGCCGCAGCCAAATCGCCCCGGAAATGGTGGGCTTTAAGTTTGGCGTATACAACGGCATGAAACACATCGAGGTACTCGTAAGCGAGGATATGGTGGGTCATCGCTTGGGCGAATTTTCTCCTACTAAAAAGTTCCAGCGCCACGGAGGCAAAATGCAGAAGGAAATGGAGCAGAAGGCTAAAGAAGGCGAAATTGCCGCAGCTCAGGCTGCCAAGGGCGCTGCTGATGCCGCTAAAACTGCCGCCGGCGCAAAGAAATAGTTCGACTACGCTCACCATAAATAATCTATGACATCTGAAGGATCTGCAAAACTTAAAAACTACCGCCAATCGCCCCGCAAGGTGCGCTTGCTTGCAGACTTGGTGCGCGGCAAAACCGCCGAGCACGCCATCAACCTTTTGGCGACACTTCCCAAGCGCGGATCTGACCCGATGATCAAGCTTATACAGTCGGCTGTATCTAACACTACCATCAGCTCTCGCGAGGTAATCATCTCGAGCATTCAGGTAAACAGCGGCATCGTCTTTAAGCGCATGATGCCTCGCGCACGCGGCCGCTCTGCCCCTATCCGCAAGAAGTCGAGCACTATCACCATGACTCTTACCAAGCGCCCGGAAGGAGGCAAGAAGGTAAAAGGAAAGAAAGCAGAAGTAGTTACCACTGAAGCCGCAACACCCACTAACTAATATGTCTAAAGTTGTACATCCATTTGCACACCGCCTTGGCATCCTCCGCGACTGGAGGCATCGTTGGTATGCGCAGGGCAAGCAGTACCAGGAGTACTTGCGCGCTGACATCCTTTTGCGCGAATTCCTCTACCGCGAGCTGCGCGGCATGTACATTGGCGGTATTGAGCTTGAGCGCGGCAACGGCAACTTGCGCGTCATCATCAAGACCTCGCGCCCCGGCGTTATTATCGGCCGCTCGGGTGAGGGCTCGCTTAAACTTAAAAACAAAATCGCCGCATTTTTGGCTGCTAAAAAAGCTACCGTACAGGATATAAAGATTGACATCGAAGAGATCCGCTCGCCGGAATCTTCGGCGGCTATCGTTGCATACATGGTTGCAGAAGGTTTGGAAAAGCGCATGCCTTTCCGCCGCGTACTTAAGCAGACGATTGAAAAGGCGATGGCCAACCGCGATGTTAAAGGCATCCGCATCACTTTGGGCGGCATGCTCGGCGGCGGCTCTATGTCGCGCGTTGAGACTCTTAAAAAGGGCCGCGTGCCGCTGCAGACCTTCCGCTCGGACATCGACTTTTACCGCGAACGCGCAAACCTGCCGCTTGGCGTAATTGGTATCAAGGTGTGGATCTACAAAGGTGAAGTCTTTGCGGACAAGCAAATCAAGAAGGACGCGAAATAAAATAATTTTATGTTGACCCCTAAGAAAGTAAAATTCCGCAAGTGGCACACGATGCGCCACAACCCCAAAAAGGTTAAAATCGCTACCCGCGGTATTACCGTTGCTTTTGGCAGCCATGGTTTGCAGGCTACAACTCCTGCGCGCGTGCGCTCGAACCAGCTTGAGAGCGCCCGCAAAGTTATTGTCCGCTCGCTCGGTAAGACCGGCAAGATGTGGCTGCGCGTATTTCCTGACAAACCTTTTACCCAAAAGCCACCGGAGGTTAAGCTCGGTAAGGGTAAGGGCGATCCGGTAGGGTACGAAGTAGAGATCTGGCCGGGCCGCATCCTCTTTGAGGTAGACGGTGTGTCAGACGTACTTGCTGCCAAGGCACTTATCAGCGCCGCTAAAAAGCTCCCGCTTAAAGCAAAGGTTGTCTCACGCCACGCGTAACAAATACTTTTATGTCTAAGAAAACTAATTTCACCAATCATACTCCCGAAGACCTCGCTAAATTTGTAAGCGAGAAGCGCGAGGCTTTGCGCGTGTCACGCTTTGCCGCATCGGGCAGCAAAAACCACAACGTTAAAGAGGCGCGCACTATCCGCAAAGAAATTGCCCGCGCTTTGACCGAGTCTAACGCCCGTAAGGCAGCCGCAAAATAAAATTATATGGAAAATACTAAAGACAAAGTAACTCATAAGAAGATATTGCGCGGCACCGTGGTGTCCGACAAGATGACCGACACGGCGGTTGTGGCAGTTTCGCGCTATGTTAAACATCCGAAGTACAAGAAGTACATGAAGATCACCAAGCGCTACCACGCTCACAACCCGGGCAATAAAGCTAAAGAAGGCGAGACAGTCGTAATCCGCTCATGCCGCCCGCTGTCTAAGCTTAAATCTTTCGAGATAGTGTTCGCGTAATTTAAATTTTATGATTCAAGACCGCTCACTAGTAGTAATAGCAGACAACACCGGCGCCAAAATCGGCCGCATCTTCAAGATCCCCGGATCGTCGCACAAGCGCTATGCAGAAATAGGCGAGGTAGTAGTACTTTCAGTACAGACCGCAGAGCCGCGCAAAGCCGTAAAGAAAAAAGACATTTTGAAGGCTGTGGTGGTGCGCCAAAAGAAGCCTTTTCGCCGCAAAGACGGCTCGTACATCCGCTTTGATGAAAACGCTGTAGTTATTTTGGAGACTTCCGGCAAAGACAAAAAAGAGCCAAAGGCAGGCCGCATCTTTGGCCCGATACCTCGCGAGCTCCAGGAGCTTGGCTATCAAACCATTATTTCTCGCGCACCGGAGGTTGTATAAGAATACTGATATGAACACTCTACACGTAAAAAAAGGCGACACCGTAGTGGTCCGCGCCGGTAATGAAAAGGGCAAGTCAGGCAAAGTGCTTGAGGTCTTCCCTAAACTCGACATGGTGTTGGTTGAAGGCGTCGGTATGAAGAAAAAGCACCAGAAGTCCCGCCGCGAAGGTCAGGCCGGCCAAATCATCGACAAGCACTTTCCGATCCACGCCAGCAACGTCAATATCAAAGACGCAAAGAAAGCAAAGCCTGCTAAAGAAAAGAAGGCAACAGAAAAAAGAGCGCAGCAAAGTAACTAAACTACCATGCCTAAACTTATCCAAGAACAACAGAAGACCGCGTTTGATACGCTTAAAGGTGACTTTAAGTGGACTAACCCCATGCAAACCCCCAAGGTTGAAAAGGTTGTTATTTCTGTCGGCGTCGGCAAAATGACCAAAGACAAAGGCAAAGTTGATTTGGTTGCCAACCGCTTGGCTAAAATCACCGGTCAAAAGCCGGCATCACGCGGTGCAAAAAAGTCTATCGCAACCTACAAGACGCGCATTGGCGACAAAATTGGTTACCAGATCACACTCCGCGGTAAACGCGCAGAGGACTTTCTTAACCGCCTGGTGCACATCGCGCTCCCTCGCACCAAAGACTTTAAAGGCATCAACGTAAGCGGCGTAGACGAGATGGGCAACTACTCGCTTGGCATCAAAGAGCACATCGTGTTCCCCGAAACTGCCGACGAAGAAATCAAAGACGTCTTCGGCATGGCAGCTACTGTAGTAACCACAGCCAAGTCGCGCGAAGAAGCAAAAGCCTACCTCACACACCTAGGCTTTCCGTTTAAGAAGTAAAAATTTAATATAGAAAAGAAAAAAGCCCGGAATGTCCCGGGCTTTTTGTTTGGGCGGAATTTATTTCCATCCGTTATTGCGCAAATGAGTGAAAAGTGATTTATCCTCGCATTTCATCTCCACAATATAGTGAAGACCGTCTTTCTTGGGCAATGCGAAGTCTTTAATCAAGACAAGGTTTGTCCTGCTGCGAACTACCGGCTTTGCCCACTCTGGATACGTTACCGGCACTATGTCGCGAAGGTCTGGGAGATGTGCCGGATCAATATCTTGTATGATGGACAAACTCTCGATTGCGCCTTGGTTTGGCGCGGGGTCCCAACCAAAACGATTGAGTACAAATTTCACTTTAATCATCTGCGGCCTCTTGGTCCTACAGTTGCATGCGCTATCGCGCGGGTGTACGTACGCGATTACATTACTTTAAAATGTAAAAGTGTCAATAGAAAAAGAAAAACCCGCTACCAATACATGGTGCGGGTTTTTATTACGTGAACGATTTTAGCGGTAACCTTCTCGGTAAGCTTTCGGGAAAATTCTGATTTCCACGAACAGACCTATCAATGAAATTATCGCACATTTCAACCAGCCACTGTCGCTCCAGGGAAGTACATCCGCCTGAATTGAAAACCAGATGCCCAGTATGGTGACCATGACGGGGATCATGGTGAAAAGTGCTATCACTGCAAACAAGAGCCGCCAATTCATCATTCTATGGGTAGGCTGCCGTAGTGTGGACATCTTCATCTCCCTTAGTTGTTGAATTCAACTGCTGAAACTTCCGCTATTAAAATTACATAATAAAACTCCACTGTCAAGTACTTCTAAAGTTTACCGAGGTTCGACTTCGGTATAAAAATCTAGTAAGGGTTCCCCTTGCTAGGTAAAAAGAAAAACCCGCTACCAAAGAATGGTGCGGGTTTTTTAGTTGAACGAAGAACTTATTGACGGGGAGCGGCAGTGCCGACATGGTCGTCGCATCCATCCTTGATGGAGTTGGCCATGTGCTTTTCGGCCAGTGCCCGCAACTTGGCGCCTTGAGGCATCTTCTTTTTTCTCCTGCGGTAAATCGCTTTGATCACCTCTTCGGTGGCCTGTATGGCCATTTCGCTGAGGCTGGGCTTGTCGCCATAGGGTAGGGATGCGCTCTGTTGGCTGTCTTGCTCGGACACTGGGCTACTCCTGTGCTGATTTCGGGAACTTCTAGGCTAGTCTGTAGTCTTATACGAGTTTAACCTAAAAATGGTTTCCTGTCAATAAGGAGAGGACAAAAACACGAGGTACGTCAAGCTGATTTGCACTCTATAAAGGCTTGTGTTAGTATCGCTCTACGCCACTAGGGCTCCTTTTTTCTGATAGGTCCGCACCTTAGTATCCTTTTGTACAAAAGGAAAAGGTAGGAAACCGCCAGAATCGTAACCCAAAGGTAAAACAGGGTAAACCATCAAAAATGGCTAAAAAATCAACCGTAGCGCGCTCAAATAAGCCGCCCAAATTTAAGTCTCGTATTGTTAACCGCTGCTTCCGCTGCGGCCGCAAGCGTGCCTTTATGCGTGACTTCGGTATGTGCCGCGCTTGCTTCCGCGAGGCAGCTAATGAAGGCCTCATTCCGGGCGTTCGCAAATCATCTTGGTAATTATTTTATGGTAAACGACCCAATCTCAGACTTTCTCGTTCGGATCCAAAACGCCTCTATGGTGGGTAAGACCCGTGTTACCTTGCCGCGCTCACAGATCAAGTTGGCTATCGCCGACGTCCTTGCCCGCGAAGGCTATATCGGCGAAGTAGACAAAAAGTCTAAAGACATCAACTTTAGCATTGCACTTATCTACAAAAACAACCGCCCTGCAGTAACCGGCTTTAAGCGCATCTCTAAACCATCACGCCGCATGTATCTCGGCGTTCGTGATGTAAAGCCGGTTAAACGCGGCCACGGACTCCTTGTCCTTTCGACACCGGCAGGCATCCTTACCGGCAAAGAGGCTCAGGTAAAGCGCGTCGGCGGAGAGGCGCTATTTGAAATATGGTAGTCGAAATCTGGTAATCAATAAATTTATATGTCACGTCTTGCTAAACAACCAATCGCTATGCCGCCTTCAACCGAGGTTACTGTCTCGGGTCAGGAGGTGCGCGTCAAAGGCCCTAAGGGCACGTTGGTTAAGCCTGCGCACCGCCTCATTTCTATCGAAGTTACTAAAGAGGGTGTACAGGTTTCTAAAAAAGGCGAGTCTAAAGAGGCTCAGGCGCTCGTGGGCACCTACGCATCGCATATGCGCAATATGCTCGAGGGTGTTACCAAAGGCTTTTCTAAAAAACTCTTGGTTGAAGGCGTTGGCTACAAGTGGGATGTACAGGGCAAAACCCTTAACCTCGCGCTTGGCTTTTCTCATCCGGTAAAAGTAGAAATCCCTGAAGGTCTTACCGTTAAGGCAGACAAAGGTACTCTTACTATCGACGGTTTTAACAAAGAAGATGTCGGTCAGTTTGCCGCAAACATCCGCGCACTGAAAAAGCCTGAGCCGTACAAAGGCAAGGGTATCCGCTACGAGGGCGAGGTTATCCGCCGCAAGCAAGGTAAGAAGGCCGCGTAGCCCCAAGGAATACAAAAGAAATATATGTCTACAAAAACTATTAAAAATGCTGAAAATCATAAACGCCGCCATGCGCGCATCCGCGCAAAGGTTGCGGGTACTTCAGAGCGCCCCCGTTTGGCGGTATACAAATCTAACCGCTACTTACATGCGCAGATTATCGATGACGCTGCAGGTAAGACTTTGATCGCCGGCAGCACCAAAGTGGTTGCTGAAAAGGGAAAGAAATCGAAGGAGGCTAAAAAGATGGATGCCGCAAAAGCACTTGGCCTAGACTTGGCAAAGCGCGCACAGGCTGCAGGCATCACTACGGTAGTGTTCGACAGGGGAGGTTTCCGCTATACTGGCCGTGTCTCGATGCTTGCAGAGGCGGCTCGTGAAGGTGGACTTAAATTTTAATTATGGCTGATAACGAAAATACAGAAGTAATAGTAGAGGCACCGGTAGTTACCGAGGCTGTTGCCGCTGCACCGGCTGCAACGCCTTTTGCTGATGCCGCACGCCGCGCAGGACGCTCGACCGATCGCCGCAGCCCTGGCGCAGGCGGCCGTGGTGGGGCAGGTGGCCGCCCGGGTGGTAACCGCCGCGCTGGTGGCCGCCCCGAGCGCAAATCTGAGTACGACCAGCGCATGATCAATATCCGCCGTGTAGCGCGCGTTGTTGCCGGCGGTCGCCGCTTCTCATTTTCAGTGGCTATCATCATCGGTAACAAAAAGGGCAAAGTAGGTGTAGGCCTTGGTAAAGCAGGCGACACGACACTTGCAATCGACAAGGCTGTCCGCAATGCCAAGAAAAATATGATCACTGTTGCTTTGACTAAAAACAACTCTATCCCGTACGACACCCAGGCAAAGTTTACGGCATCGGTAGTGTCGCTCATGCCGGCACGCGGCCGCGGTTTGGTGGCAGGTTCATCGGTACGCCCGGTGCTCGAGCTTGCAGGTATTACCGACATTGTTGCCAAGCTCCACTCGGGTTCTAAAAACGGCCTTAACAATGCACGTGCTGCTATCGAAGCCCTTAAGAAATTAAAATAATATGCAGCTTCACGAACTAAAACGCAAAACAGAAAATAAAAAGCCCAAGCGTGTTGGACGCGGCGGTGGCCGTGGCAAAACGTCAGGTCGCGGTACCAAGGGTCAAAAGGCCCGCGCCGGTCACAGCATCATGCCTGCAATTCGCGAGCAGCTTAAAAAACTCCCGAAGCTCCGCGGTCGCGGCGTAGGTGGTCTTATCAGTATCCAAAATAAGCCGCACGTCGTTAACCTGGCTTCTATCGAAAAGGCATTTTCGTCGGGTGCTACCGTAAACTCAAAAACGCTTATCGAGATGGGCCTGGTGCGCACCCGCAAAGGTGTTAAAAATCCGGTCATCAAGGTGCTTGGTGACGGTGATATTTCTAAAAAGTTTATCTTTAGCGGCGTAAGCGTCTCGGGCTCGGCCAAAGAAAAGATCGAAAAGGCGGGCGGCTCGGTTGCCACGTTGGAAGAGAAAGTTTCCAAAGCTCGCTCACCACGCGAGAAGGTAGCAAAGGCAAAGGCAGAGTAACCACACAGACTCATGAATACTTTTTTACAAAAATTCGCGCTTTTGCTTAAAGACGCGCAGCTGCGCTCGCGTCTCCTTTTTGTACTTTCAGTATTGGCTATCTTCCGTTTGCTTGCTGCTATACCGATCCCGGGCATCAACGCCGCACAATTACAGCAGTTTTTTAATAACAACCAATTCTTTGGCTTGCTCAACCTCTTTTCAGGCGGCGGCCTTTCAAACCTTTCAATCGTATTGCTCGGTGTTGGCCCGTACATCACCGCAAGCATCATCATGCAGCTCCTTACTATCATGGTGCCGAGCCTCAAGCAGCTCTACCAGGAAGAGGGTGAGGCGGGCCGCCAAAAGTTTAGCCAGTACTCGCGCCTTATCACTTTGCCAATCGCAGTAGTGCAGGGCATCGGCTTCCTCCTACTCCTCCAGCGCGAGGCGGTACTTCCGGCACTTTCACCATTTCAATTTGGCGTTAACGTGCTTGTGGTAACTGCGGGTTCTATACTCCTTATGTGGCTCGGCGAACTTATTTCTGAGTTTGGCCTTGGCAACGGCGTATCGCTGCTTATCTTTGCCGGTATTGTTGCACGCTTGCCGCAGAGCACCAGCCAGCTGCTTTTCTCATTTGATACAACACAAATTCCTGTCTATGTCGGCTTTATAGTTGCTGCAATAGCGGTTGTTGCAGCAGTAGTGTTGTTACCGAGGCGGAGCGCCCGGTGCCGGTGACTTATGCCAAGCGCGTGCGCGGCTCGCGTATGACGACCGGCGGCTCTACCTACTTGCCACTGCGCCTCAACCAGGCGGGCGTTATCCCGATCATCTTTGCGCTTTCATTCCTGCTCTTGCCGCAGATGTTTGCCACTTTCTTCCAGACTTCGACCCATGCATGGCTTGCCAACACCTCGAGCTTTATCCTCAGCTGGCTGCAAAATCTGGGCTTTTACGGAGCCGTATACTTTGTACTCGTCGTGCTCTTTACCTACTTCTACACCGCAGTTACGTTTGACCCGCATGCTATCGCCGAAAACCTGCAAAAAAACGGCGCATTTATCCCGGGCGTTCGCCCAGGCGGCTCGACAGAAGAGTATTTGGCTAAAGTTATCACCCGTATTACGCTCGTTGGCGCACTCTTCCTCGGTGTTATCGCAGTTTTGCCAATTGCTATGCAGTCAATCACCGGCATCCAGTCATTGGCGCTTGGTGGTACCGCACTCCTTATCGTGGTCTCGGTTATCCTTGACCTCGCCCGCCGTGTAGACGCACAAATCTCGATCCGCGAGTACTAAATAAAAATATTTTACAAATAAAATCCCGACGAAAGCCGGGGTTTTCTTTTTGCCGTTTTTAGAGTATGGTGGGTTTTCAGGATTCCCTGACTAGCCCAAGACCCGGGCAAAATAATTGGGCCGAAGCTCCTTGTCAGGAGGAACTCATGACTGATACAAACCTTGACGCTCTCAAGATCGCCAAAGCTGCCGAACAGCTTGCTTCTGAAGTTGCAACGGCAAACTTTAGCTTTGACAACGGTGGCTCACCGCCGCATTCACTGCAGGACATTTATAACTCGGCCCGTTGGATTGCCGAGCGTAATGGCCTTACTAATGATGATGGGAAGGTCCCCGAAGCAGTAATCGAGGCAATCGTTCAGCAGTCTGAAACAGCCTAATTTTGAACCCAGCGGTACGCCGCTGGGTTTTCTTTATATATGGTATGTTTGGGGTATGGTGATTTTGATATCAATCATCGTGGTGTTGGTGGTCATTGGGGTAGTGGTGGTAGTGCGCAGCGGCGAGCGGGAAGTTGATCTGGACGAAAGGGATCACCAGCTGCCAAACGCGTCTGAGCAGTTTCAGATGCTGCCTACAATCACGGCAGAAGTTGCCGAAGATGCATCCGAAGAGTTGGACAGTTGGACTCTTGATAGCGTTGAAGAAACACCAACCGACAGTGAAAGCGAGTAACAAATACGCCGTTTTGTGTTATTGTTGCTTGCAATGAGTGACCAGCAAAATAAAGTGCAGACATTTTTAATGATGGGTCGCCCCGGCAGCGGGAAGGGCACGCAGGCCTCGATGTTTGCCGCAAAGGTCGGTGGCCAAATATATTCCTCCGGCAGCCGCTTGCGCGAGATGGCCAAAACCGGCACTTATTTTGGCAATCGCACTAAAGAAGTAATGGAGCGCGGCGACTTAATGCCCATTTGGGTGTCGCAGTATTTGTTTGAAGAGGCTTTGATAAAACTCGAACCTGCCGACACTATTATTTTTGAAGGCTCCTGCCGCATACTCGAAGAGGCTATGCGCTTTCACGAGGCAGCCGTGTGGCTGGGCCGCCCCTACGTGGCAGTGTATATAGATGCGCCCGAGGATGTGCTGCGCGAGCGTTTGCTCAAGCGCGCGGGTCTTGAGGGTCGCGCCGATGATAATGCCGCAGCACTGCAGGAGCGCTTCGATAAATTTAACGAGCTCACGGCCAAGTCAATAGAGTATTTTAAAAAAGAAGGTACGCTTGTTACGGTTGATGGAAACAAAACAGTCGAGGAGGTGCATGCCGAAGTGTTAAAGGCGCTCAATCTCCAATAATTTATGATTGTAAAAACGACTGAAGAGATAGAAAATTTGCGAAAGAGCGGTAAGATTTTGGCCGATGCACTGCGACTTACTGCTGCTATGGTTAAGCCGGGTGTTACCACTGCCGAACTCGACTTGGCAGCTGAAAAGTACATACGCGACCAGGGCGGCGAGCCGGCTTTTTTAAACTACAGCCAAGACGGATCGGCATACCCCTTTCCGGCAGCACTATGTGTATCTATCAACGACGAAGTAGTGCATGGCATACCAAGCGAGTTGCGCACTGTTGCAGAGGGCGATTTAGTGATGCTCGACCTTGGCGTGTCGTACAACGGATACTTTAGCGATGCGGCCATAACGGTGTTTGCCGGCACCGCCGACGAGGCGGGGCAAAAGTTGGCCGACGCCACCAAAGAGGCGCTAAAGGCGGCGATAAAAATAATCAAACCTGGCGTGCGCGTTGGCGACATTGGTGCAGCTATTGCCGCTGTTGCCAAAAAATATAATTTTGCCGTGGTAGAGGATTTGGGTGGACACTCGTTGGGGTTAGTGCCCCATGAGCCGCCATATATTGGCAATGTTGGCGTTGCAGGGAAGGGAGAAGTTTTGCCGCAAGGCCTGGTGATAGCGGTTGAACCAATTTTTACCGAAGGAAAAAAAGATATCGAACTTGATGCCGACCAGTGGACGTACCGCACGG
>Ga0134126_10009084_pt1 | contig 12528 bp, 13 predicted proteins | sample KB31752_FD_96881 | JGI IMG/M metagenome (GOLD analysis project Ga0134126, IMG submission 96881) | Terrestrial soil microbial communities with excess Nitrogen fertilizer from Kellogg Biological Station, Michigan, USA - KB3-175-2 | ecosystem: Environmental > Terrestrial > Soil > Unclassified ...
GGAAAACAACCGAGGATTCGCCATCGCTCGCCCCACCATCATCATCGCTGAACCAGAGCCAAAGGAGGCGCTCTCGGTTCGCAAGCTGGTGATAGAAACCGCAAAGTTCAACGTGATCACTGCCTACAGTGCGGAGGAGGCGACGGAATTGCTGCGACTGTTCCCAAAAGTGGACGGAGCGGTTGTGGTTTCGGAGCTGAAAGGCTGCGAAAAGGTCACCGACGCAGCTAAGAAACTCAACGCTTCCCTTCCGGTTATTGCTCTCTCGGCCAGTCGGCACCAGCGCTGCGGGAATGCTGACCACAACATTTCCAGTCATGAACCCGAGGAGCTGCTGAATCTACTCCGCTCCCTTTTGGGCGATCCACGAAAGACGGGCATGACTTCGCTTGCTTCGTCTGCGCTGTCCGAATGAAGAGAATCCGTTCTGCTCAATACGACTCCGGCCGGTTTCGAGCTCGCAAGGCGGCGAGGTGCTACAACACTTAGACCCTAGTGCGAGCTTTCACCAAATTCGTTCTGCTGGTTGACGACGATCCCGCTGATCGCCGGCTGTTTTCGCATTTTCTGCAGAAGCTGGGCCTTGAAGTAATTGCGACGGGCGACGCCGATACCGCAATGCAGCAGATCGTAGCTGGGAATGTTGGCTGTGTGATCACCGATCAGACCATGCGGCCCTCCGGCCACGAGTTGCTTAAACTTGTGAAAGGTGTACGTTCTGACATCGAAATCGTCTTTCTCTCAGGAGCCGACTATCCGCGTCAGCCGCTCCCCCCGGAAACCAAGTTCATTAGCAAGCAGGACAGGGCGGCGCTCGCGGAGGAGGTGCTGAGGTGTATGGCTCCTTGGCGCACATAGAAAGGCGGGCTGTGCGAAATCACGATCGCACATGGTCGATGCGAGAGCTACTGTTTGTAGCGATTACACATGAAACGCACTGTTGAGGAACACATCAAGGCCCTCCAGTTTCGATTGCAACACCTGACTGACGAATTGATGGGAATAGAAGCAGGCAATCACCGGAAATTGTAGGCTGGTCTCAGTGAAGTACTGAGCCTCACCGGAAAATGTGGTTATCACGCTGGAGTGGTTGTTTAGCGCGTCAGATGCGCCGCTTCACACGCGAGATGGCGTCCCCGGGCTTCGCAAAAACAGGTACGCCGGCCCGGGGGAAGCAACTTGAAATTGACGCGATTTCCCGTGATACCTAAAGCTTAGAAACCCCGTCAATGCGACGGTCAGGCGTTAGAAGGTCTTCAGGGATTGGGACGGTTATTGAAGCCACCTCCTTCGTGCTGCGTTGAATCCGATAGGTGGAATACGAGACCGGCATCGCCAAATTCTACAGAAGACCCAAAGCCCCGCTCACAATTTCCGTCTCGAACGAATCGACTGCCGCCCAGAATTCACTCGGTGGCTGGTCGGCTCCCAGAGTAATCGCGCCAGCCGGATGGAAAACGCGGTAATCAATCCCGCGCTGCTCCCGCGGTTGTTCATGCCGCGGAAGTTTTGCCCCTTCTTACGTTTGATTGTTCATTGCCCGGAAGAAAAACCTTCAAGTCTGAATTGGAGTAATCCTGCACTTGGCCGCACTCCGTGCAGGTGATATTTACAGCCTGCGCTCTTGTGCATGGGACCTTGGCGCCATTAACTGGCAGACCCGAGGGAAAGCAACAGGCCATCTTCTCTGCAGCATCTTCCATTCATGCGGCAGCTCAAGCAGACGCTCACAATTTGTCTGTGCTACCTCAGCCTCTTGACGTTGTGCCCACCGGCTTCGGCCTACTCCGTTCTCACGCACGAGCAAATCGTTGACCTCGCTTGGGACCAGCAGCTGAAACCGATCTTGCTGGCGAAATTCCCAGGCACCACTCCTGAACAGTTAACGGAAGCGCACGCTTACGCATACGGCGGCTGCATGATTCAGGACATGGGCTATTACCCGTTCGGCAACAAGCATTTCAGCGACCTCGTGCATTACGTACGGAGCGGAGATTTCGTCATGAGCATGCTGCGTAATGCCCAAGACGCAAACGAATACGCCTTTGCGCTGGGAGCGCTCGCCCACTATGCCGCCGATATCTCCGGACATCCCTATGTGAATGATGCGGTTGCGATCGACTATCCCAAGTTACGAAAGCGATACGGCAATAAAGTCACTTATGAGGAAGATCCGACCGCACACATCCGCACCGAATTTGGCTTCGATGTCGCGCAGGTTGAGAAGCAGCGCTACGCGCCCAAGGCCTATCACGATTTCATTGGCTTCAAAGTTGCAAAGCCGCTGCTGGAGCGGTCTTTTCGTGAGACCTATGGAATCGAACTCAAGGACATCTTCAAAGCCCTCGACCTTTCCATCGGGACCTTCCGCCATTCCATAAGCGGCATCATTCCCGAGATGACGAAGGCGGCGTTGCTCACAAAAAACAATGTCAACGTGCGGGAAAAGAATGACCCCGCCAAACGTCGTTATGTGTATTACCTCTCCCGGGCCGACTATGAGAGGGATTGGGGCACACAGTACGAGCATCCCGGGGCCTTCGCCCGCGTATTGGCAGTTCTATTCAAGCTGATCCCGAAAGTTGGGCCGTTCAAAGCCGTGGCTTTCAAAGTCCCTTCACCGCGAACGGAAGATATGTACCTGAAGAGCGTCGACAAAACCGTGACGCGCTATCGAGCCGAGCTCGAAGAGCTCAGGCAGAACCGCCTTCGACTCCCGGATGTGAATTTCGACACCGGTGAGGACACGCGGGCCGGTCAGTACTTTTTGACCGATGACAGCTACGCGTTTCTCCTCAGTAAGCTCTCAGATCGGCGCTTTGACATGCTCACCTCTGAGTTGCGGACAAACGTACTCAATTTTTACGGCAATTTGCAGGAGCCAATCCATACCAAGAGGCATAAAGACGATTGGCTCAGGCTGCAGCAGCGATTACAGGAACTCAGGCAGAAGTCGCCCGCGGTCGGCTCCGGTGCATCAAGGACGACGCCCGGATAGTCTGCCGCAGCATAGCGGATGGCTGGGGCGCGATTTAACAGCTGTGTGAAGTGGCCGCAATCAGACGGACCTGAAATGGTAGTCGTACCGCATGGGAAATAGGTGCCCGGGTCCATTGCATGCCTCTTCCTCACATCATGGAATGTTCTGCAAAGCGGGTCGGCGCGAAAGGAGGGGACGATCAGAACACCTGTCTGCATGAGCCATTGAGGATGAATGCGCGAAGAATGTTGCAGGATCTCACAAACTCTGGCGACGGAATTTTCCTGCCGGATATGAGACAGGCTTTGCCTTGTCGGCGCGAGAACCGTTTGACCCTCCGCGCCTCCTCGGCGACAATTTTGGCTCCGTTTAGTGGGGTGTTGAGCAATGGGTACGATCCTGAGTCATGACGCGGCGGTGCTGAGAGCCCATGAGATCGCCAATCGCGTACTGGCTCCCTCCGCGGGGGCAAACGACAAGATGGGACGGTTCTCTACCGAGGCTGTCGAGTCGCTTGGCGAGGCTGGACTGCTGGGGCTGATATTGCCCGCTGCGTTTGGCGGTTCAGGCCTGGGTCCGCGGGCGTTTTCGGCCGTCACAGCAGCGCTCGCCGAGGCAGACGCTTCCGTCGCGATGGTTTACGTTATGCATGTCCTCGGCGCCGCGTGCATCTCGGCAGCGCGGCCCAGTGCAGCTCTGTCCCTCACGCCCATACTGCAGGAGATTGGTGCGGGCCGCCACTTATCCACTCTCGCTTTCAGTGAAGCCGGCTCACGCAGTCATTTCTGGGCGCCGATCTCGCGCGCACAGCGGAGTGGAGATGGCGTACGCATAACCGCGAAGAAATCCTGGGTGACCAGCGCCGGCCATGCGCAGAGCTACGTCGTTTCAGCACTTGCTCCCCAAGGCGCGGGACCTACCGATTCGACTCTCTATCTTCTTGCAGCCGGGACACTGGGTCTCTCCGTTGCGGGGCCATGGGATGGTTTGGGACTTCGGGCAAACGCTTCTGCACCTGTCGCATTGGAAGAATGCGAAGTGCTATCTGGTTGTCAGCTTACCGATGATGGCGCGGGGTTTCCGGCAATGCTGAATGTGGTGCTGCCGCTGTTTAGTTTGGGCTCAGCAGCGGTGGCGTTAGGGATATGCCGCGCGGCCGTGGCTGCAACTGTGTTACACCTCAAAACCGCGAAGTTCGAGCATCTCGGCCAGAGCCTCGGCGAGGGCCTGCCTACATTGCGCGCGCACCTCGCGACGATGCAGGTGGAAACCGACGGGCTGTCGGCGCTTATCGACGATCTGGTCGAACATCTTGAAGAGCCGCGAGAGACCACCATGCTGCGCGTGCTCGAGACCAAAGCCGCTGCCGGCGATCGCGCTATCAGCGTTACCTCGGCAGCAATGCGTGTCTGCGGCGGAGCGGCGTTCTCAAAGCATCTGAGCATCGAACGTCTGTTCCGCGATGCGCACGCCGGCGCAGTGATGGCGCCAACTGGCGATGTTCTGCGGGAATTCATCGGGAAATCGCTTTTGGGAATGCCACTCTTCTGACGCTAGCTGCCGCGAAAAGCACTGCGTTTTGTGAAACGCCTGCTGACAATGATCTGTGGAGGATTATGAGCAAGACAATCTGGGTAGGAGCTGTTGCATACAATCCGAAGGTAGTTACGATCTGGGAAGGGATGTGGCGTTATTTTCAGCAAGAAGCGCATCTTCCAGTCGAGATCGTACTGTTTCAGAGCTATGAAGCGCAGGTCCTCGCGCTCTTGGCCCAGGTGAGCGAGACCGCGCCGCGCATCGACATTGCCTGGAACACCAATCTTGCCTATTTGCAGGCCGATGAGTGGAGTAGTCACCTTTGCCGCGCGATCGCCATGCGCGACACCGACCTCGGCTGGATGACCAAAATCATTGCGGTCGCCGGAGGTCCCATCTCTACGCTCTCGGATCTGAAGAATCGCACGCTCGCGCTTGGCAGTCGCGACAGTGGACACGCCGCGATTCTTCCCGTGCACTTTCTGGAGCAGCATGGCATGCGCGAGGGGCGAGACTATCGGACGCTGCGCTTCGACAGCGATGTAGGCAAACATGGAGATACCGGAACCAGCGAAGTGGAAGTAGTACGTGCCATCCTCGACGGGCGAGCCGACGCTGGCGCGATCGGCAGCCCATTTTGGGACACGGTCCGCAATGAGCGCCTGGTGCCGGAAGGCGGTCTTCGGGAGATATGGTCCTCGCCTCCCTACAATCATTGCATGTTCACGGGAAGACCTGAACTGAATCCCGAAGATGAGCGCCGGTTTGCCGAAGCGCTGTCGGCCATGAGCTACGACAACCCAATCCATCGCTCGATTCTTGAAGCCGAAGGGTTGCGGCGCTGGCTGCCGCCGCACCTCGACGGCTACGCTGCGTTGCGCCAAGCCGCCGCCCAGCAGGGTTTCTTCAAGCAGGTATTTGCGAAATCGGCCTGAGAGAGTGATGCAGTGAGGTTCAGTTCGCTGAAATCCGAAATTCAGGCACAGTTGAATATTCTTGCGAGCTTATTCGCGTGTTCGGCTTCATGCTCGAAGGCGCGGCGAACCGCCGCAAAGGACTCCGAAAGAGGAAAGATCTCCCGCCTTACCAGCAGATCGGCATCTTCTGCGCCGACGGGATGCCAGTACACACCCTCAGCAGTAATGGTCACTTCCGGCACCAGATCGGCTCGACTAACTGCCATACCTTCACTGGCGGCCCCACGCAATGCTATGCGGCGTATCACCCGGTCATCTGCGGCAATCTTCTCCTCCTCGAGGAATTTACGAAATTCCTCGGCTTCCGCATCCGTGGAAACGCTGGCCGCCAGTCGCACTCGAAATCCCTGGGCGCGAGCGCGCTGAATACCATCCAGAGCACGCACCCATGTTCCCTTCCCGCGATGGAGGTCGTGCCGGTGCGGCGTCGGACTGTCCAAACTGATTTGCAGGACAATTCGCTCGCGGGGCAACTCTCGCAACGCTTCCGCGCGCCGCCCGGTAAAGAGCATTCCGTTTGTCAGTACGGTAGTCGGGGCGGCTGCAGCGCACGCCAGCAAAATTTCTCCAATATCTTCCAGCAGAAACGGCTCGCCTCCGGTCACGAAGATCTCTTTTACGCCAAGCTCCGCCGCCTCGCGAGCTATTCGCTGTACACGCGCGAGCCCCAGTGCTCGCGCAGGCGCCGTGGGCGAGGAGCGCACACAACAGTAGTCACAATGCAGGTTGCAGTGAAAATTCGTGTAGAGCCAAAGCCGCGACCCGACCGGCCGATCGTCCTCAGCAGGCGCCGGAACACTTCCGCAACGCAGAACCCAGCGGGCGCGGCTGTTTACAACTGAATGCTCCACCAGCGGATTGCCAGTGAACCGGCACCACGTTTCCAATTCGGGTCCGATCTTCTGGTCGTCACCGACCACGGCGACCAAATCGCCCGGACGGCAACGGCGCAGCACAGCGATCAGCTCCGGCAACAGACCAGAGGCGAAAGTCTTGTGCGTAATATCCAGATCGACGTCAGCCTTCATCGGATTGGAGCATTTTATGGGCCGCAAGTCTGGGCACGGCATGGCTGCTGAGTATCCGTCCTGCCGAGCGACTGATTTGGAACGGTGATGATTAATTTCCAAAACAAAACAATCAATCCTTTCGGACCAATGCCTGAGGTTTATTCCGCTTTCATCCAGTTATCTGAGCCTGCCAGCTTAACAGCCACGTCAGAGATGAAAATGTGCAAAGGCTTGCCATCGGCAGTGCCGCGATGTTCCGTTGAAATGAGCAGAGGACCTGCCTTTTTGTAACCCGTCCAACTTGCGATCACGAGGCTTGGCTTCTTGGGCCCGCCGCGATGATAGGCAAGTTGCTCAACGTGATTATCCTTGCCGACGAAGAGATCCCAGGTGTCGCCTGGGGTGTAACCGCCTTGATCGGGATACTTTACTGCGACCAGCTTCGCCGAGCCGTTGCCCGCAGGCAGTTTATGCGTACCTTGATCCGTGACCGTTGCGCTGCTGTCCCAATAAGCATGGAGGGGAAACAAAAGCCAATAGTTGTCATTCACGAACGCCGGATCGACTTCGTTTTTCACCGCGTCGGGCTGGCTGGCGACTTCGGAGCGCAAGTAGGTAGCCTTCATCGGCTTGCCGTCTTTGTCCTTCCCTTCGAAAGACACCTTGTTTGTCTTGGGTTCCCACTCCCATGCGTGAGAAAGCTTGAATACTCCAGGGATCTCCCCGTTCCAGGTGTAACGGATTGCTTCGATTTGCCCAAAGGAATCGAGACCATATGTTTTGGCGATCTGTTCGATAATCGCGGGTCGCTGTTGCGCACGAGAATTCGCGCAGAAGACCAGAAACATGCTGAAAACTAGAAATCGGATGCCAACGAGTCGCCGGAAATGTTTCATGAAGGTCCCTCCTCAATGAATGGAACGGATGAGACTGCGTAGCTTCCGGATTCGGAAGTTGCATGTTGGACCATAAGATTTTAGCGGAAGCGGCTCATCTGCAGATCGATTCAGCGAGGGCCGCGCGATGTGGCGCATGGCAATGATTGCGCCGACTGACGCTATGGGCGCGTATTCAAGCAGCATTACCCAACCGGGAAGCAACCAAAGATGGCCAAGTGCGCGCAAATGCCACACCAGGTAAGTGGGGATAACGCTCACAGTCCACACGAGGACCGGTAGCGTCGAGGCCGAGGTCAGAAATGGCAGCAGCCACAAAAGATACCAGGGATATAGAACGGGTGCGCAAAAAAGAGATGCTGCCATTGGCCAGACAACTGCGCCGGTAGACCACTCCGATGATGCGCTTCTCAGCCACATTGCAGTCACAAGTCCGATGAGCACTGCGAATCCAGCTATGAGCTGCGGAGGCGCGACTCGCTCGAGTATCGCGAAAACGGGATCGTTAAAACGAAAACTCTGTACATACACACCAACGGAGCCGATTGGAATGCGGCCGTGGTTCAGAAATGGGAGGTACAGAAGTCCGACGACGGCCACGGCCAGCGCGGCGTCGCGAATGCGAACGCGCTTCCAGTAAAGCGGTAACAGCACGATTGGCAGCAGCTTCACCGCTACTGCTAGTCCAAACGCGACTGCCGCGATCTCACGCCATCGCCGCATCAGTGCGCCGACAGACACAAGCAACAAGAGTGCGCCGAGAATATCGATGTGTCCGCTCCCCGCCACCTCAAGCGCCAGCAAAGGATTCCAGGCGAATGCCAGCACCAGGTGCGCTCCCAGATTGCGCCGACGAAGAACATCGAGCAACACGAAAACAGCGCTGAGCTCGCAGAGTACAAATGCCGCTTTCATTGCGAAGGTCGACTCGTGAATCGCGGTCACGGCGCGGAAAAAGAGCTCTGCTCCTGCGGGATATAGGCTGGGCAGCTCCGGGTGGTTCAAGCTGCGAGTTTCAGGAGTATGTAGCGCCTTAACGGCAGGATCGATGGGAACCACGAGATAAGGGTTGTAGCCGAGGCGCTGCAGGCGACCGTCCCAGACATAGCGATGAACATCATCGTCCGCGCCCGCCGGCAGCCGAAGAAATTCAATGTGCCAAACAGCAGCCAATACGAGCCCGACAACTACGACGCGCTTGCGGAATAGTGGCGATGCGAAAAACACGCGCATCGCCAGCAGGTACACAACACCCGCAAGCGTCAAAGACGCCATGAAGCGCGGCCCACCCCGATCGGAGAAATTGAGTGAGCAGAGCGTGAGCGCCAGGCACAACATGGCGCCGAGTATGTACACCCTCCACTCCTGAGAGATCTTCATAATCCGCGCGTGCCCGTTCGTAATTGCGCGCGCATAACTTCCCATTCTCTAAGCCACTCCGCAGTTCGAGGCGCCCTCGCCGGCTCCCGGCGCAACTCCTCCGACAAGCGAGTCAGGTCGTCGGCTACATCAATGTCGTAAAAAGGATTTGCGAAAGCTACGGATAGATCGAGGAGTCGAGCACGCGACAGGAGTCTCTCCAGCGCACTGCTGGTGCCCATGCCATCGCCAGCGAAAAGCGACGAGTGAGCAGCTTTTGCGCCCACCAGATAGTAGCCTCCGTCGTGCGTCGGCCCGACGACGAGATCGTGTGCGGCGAGCCTTTCGAATGCGTCTTCGAGAACAGAGTGGGGCAGGTGTGGGCTGTCGCTGTTGAAGGCAATGGTATGCCGTGGCCGGTCTCCTGCGAAGTGCGCAAAAACCGAGGTGAGACCGGCAGCAAGGCCTTCTCCTCTCTGCGGAACTACGCTCACTTCGCTGCCCGCCAACTGTGCCAGCTCGTTTACGTCCGCATCCGGGCACATGATGGCAACCTCTACGTCGCGCAACGATCGCGCCAGCGCCAGCGTGTCTTCCAGAAGGCAGCGATAGACTGCAGTAAGAGCGGCAGGAGAAAGATCCGGAGCGAGGCGCGTCTTGACCGAGCCCAGCCTCGGGGCCTTCGCCATGATTACCAGCACGCGGTCATGGCCTGACGAGAACAGCACAGACTGGCTAGTGGACTTCATAAGTCTTGACGCACACCTACGCCGGCCGTGGAGTGCTGGCCTTTCGGCGCCGCAAAGAATAACGCGCTATCAAGCTGAGAATGCACCAGGCAGCCCCAAAGGTGCCCTTCAGCGTACCTCCGATCTTTGACTTTCCGATACGCGGGTAGTAGCTCACGGGCACTTCGACTATGCGGTATCCGGCCAGTGCGCCTTTAAGGATCATCTCAACCGCCCAGCCGTAAGTCGTCTCTTCCAGTGCGAGTGCGCGCAGGACATCAGCTCGTCCAGCGCGAAAGGGTCCGAGATCATGGATCTTGACGCCATAGAGAAACCTGATCAGAGCAGCAGCGAAGCTATTCCCAAACGCCTGGTGCCAGGGCAGCGCGCGAGCAACGCCTTGCCTTTGAACGCGGCAGCCGAGCGTGATGTCAGCGCGTCCCTCCGCGATTGGCGCCAGGAGATTCGGCAGCTCAGCGGGGCGGTCGCTGTAGTCACCATCGAGAAAGACGACGACATCCGCGGAGCTGCTATTTGCCGACCCTGTCAGACAGGCGCGCCCGTATCCGCGGCGTGGCTCACGAATGACGCGAGCGCCCATCTTCGTGGCGATTTCAGGCGTTCCATCATTCGAGTTGCTGTCGACGACGATCACCTCCGTCGCGAGATCGGATGGCAAATCGGCAAGAACACGCGCGATCGCCTGCGCTTCATTATGGGTAGGAATGATGACCGAGATTCGCACGCGAATTTTGCTCGATCACCACCATGGCGACGACGGATGCTGCCTTGCAAGCAATGCGTCGACGCCCCATCTTCGTCCTGCACGTCCAACCGCGAGCCCAAGCGCCGCCAGCATGGGGACCAATAATTCCCAGATCCACGCGGTACCCCATTCCGAGATCCAGAGGCTCCCGAGAAACAAAAAAGCGATAAATGCCACGGGCCGCGTAAGCAGGCCGATAACGAGCAGGACTCCGAGAGAAATCTCAGTGAAGGCCTGCATGGGAGCCGCCATTGCGGCATGACGCGCAGCCAGTGCCATGACCGACTTCCAAGCAGCCGGCGAGTGGCTCGCCTTAATGTAGTAGTTGATCAGGCCTGCGTAGCCCGCTTGAGTGTAGAGGCCCTTTCCCAGATTTTCGAAGAAGACCGACACAAACATCGCCCCAACTGTCAGGCGAACAAGGGCCAACCCGATAGCTGCATCGAGGGGGCCGGGGCCGGTCGCCTCGGTTCTCCTTACGCCAACGCTAGTCGTCATTCGTGAATTTCTTCCATCCCAGTTCATCCTTGCGCCCCATAAGACCTTAACTCAAGACATCTACTCTTCGGGCAGGATGCGCCACCCACTAAGAAGACCGCCATTGTACCTTGACATCAGTTTTCGCTCCCACACCGCTATCGCGGTGGTTTGGGCAGCCCCTGCAGCGGCATGAATCGATAGCTTCGTCCAATAGTTTCGTCTCTTCGTTGCCGGCTTAATCGCAGCTTCCGTCTTCATCGGACGCTTCAAAAACAAATTTCACGAGATGGGCAGAGACAAAATCAGTACCCTCGCTTTTGAGAAGCCGATTCCGATGACCTGGTTCTCGCGATTTTCGACTTCGTCCAGCCTGAGCACCATTGCATTAGGGCGGCTGCCTGGTTTGGTATTTCCGCAACCGAGGCAGCAGATGTCAGCGGTTCCGGGCAGTTTTCGGGCTGAATTTTTACGTGTATTTCGTATTTGCCGCATCCTGTGTGCGTGCGTCTTTTGCCTTGGGCGTGGCGCGTAAACGCGCGTGAACGCAAGGGCGATCGCAAGAAGGAGTCGACTCGGGCTCCTGAATGGGTGGGCTTCGAAAGTCAGGACATTCATGAACACTAAAGCAGGCGCCAAACAGGGTCTACAAGACGTTGAGAACAGGTTGCTCGAGCTGAGTCATCGTATTCATGCAACGCCCGAATTGGGCTTCGAGGAGGAGCACGCGAGCGCATGGGTTGCAGAAATGCTGGACGCAAATGGATTCACAGTCGAACGGGCAATCTGCGGCTTGCCAGCCGCGTTTGCGGCGCATGCGGGCCGGACCTTTGCATATAGGCATCTGCGCGGAGTACGACAGTCTGCCGTCCATGGGACACGCCTGCGGACACAACGGAGGGGAGCCGGAGATCGACGGGACAAGCGCTGTTGAGATTCTCTCGTTCAGCCGTGCAAGAAAAGGATTCAGCTAGTTGCTTTCGATGATCGAAGAATAATGCCGCTGGCGGCCGGGTGGAATTGGCCCCTGAAAGACATGTTGGATTTGGAAAATGTTTGGGTTGAGCAGAATGCAATGAAAAGGAGGGATGTTTTCTTGGAGGTGAAAGGCTGCGGAAACTTCGTGGGTAAAATAGGCGGCACTCTCGTATAAAACCAAAGATTGCATTGGCCCTTTCTGGAGGTGGGTTTCGCGCCTCGATGTTCCATTTGGGGGTCATGAAACGGCTCGCCGAAGTGAATCTTCTAGGCGAGGTAAAAGCGATTTCGACAGTGTCGGGTGGGAGTATTGTTGGCGCCTTCGCAGTATTGCGGTGGCAAGAATGGTTGCAGGCCGGCGGCGATGGTCCAGCGTTTGATCGAATCCTCATTGAGCCGTTCAGGGGAGTTGTTGAAAACAAAAATCTCTTGCGGCAATGGCTGAAGGGTAGTTGGCTCTGGTGAGTTCGGAAAGTCGCGGATCGAACATTCTCGCGGACACAAGCGATGGCAGAATTGCTGAGCGCACATTTCTCGGGTGCAACATGCTCGACATTGCCGCAAAAGCCAGTCTTGATCCTCAATGCTACGTCGTTGCAGTCGATACGAGAATGGCGGTTCACAAAAATGGGCCTTGGGGACTCACGCGTCGGACACGCCTTATGGCAAGGAAGAACTCTGTCGCTTGGTTAATGCGCGGGCGCGAGTGCCGCGTTTCCTCCGGTGTTTCCGCCCGCGAGAATACGCAAGGACTGGTACTCCTTTTCGGGCCCTGTTTATGGTGAGGAGTCACTGCTTTCGTATCCACTAATTCCGCTAAC
>Ga0134126_10009085_pt1 | contig 12528 bp, 21 predicted proteins | sample KB31752_FD_96881 | JGI IMG/M metagenome (GOLD analysis project Ga0134126, IMG submission 96881) | Terrestrial soil microbial communities with excess Nitrogen fertilizer from Kellogg Biological Station, Michigan, USA - KB3-175-2 | ecosystem: Environmental > Terrestrial > Soil > Unclassified ...
GCGTCACGGCCGCCGTCTCCCAGAACACGGCACCAGCCCCGGCCCCTGAGCCGCCCGCACCCGTCCAGGCGCCGCCTGTAGCGGCCCCGCCGGCCGGCTGACTGTTCTGCACTTGTGTGCTTGCCTCTGACGCCTGGATTCCTAACCTCTTCAGCGGCGCGGTCCTGAGCGTCGTTGTGCTGGGCGTCCCCGCGATCGCGCGCGTCACCAAGAAGCGACGGGATGCGGGCAAGGCTGTCGATGCTTCTCTGGCGGCCAAGGTCGATCAGCTTGAGAAGGACCGGACCCTGATGTTCGACTGGCTGCTCGGGCCGGTTGGCTTCGATGGCGTGCGCCGAGGCGGCTTCATGGAGACCGACCGGGAGTTCAAGGCTGACGTTCTCAAGAGGCTCCCGAGGTGAAGGACGACCGCATGACCGCCCTGCTGGCCTCGGTCGGCGGTGAGGCTGAATCCACCGAGAAGCCTGCGCTGAAGGGGCGCCTCACGCGGCTCTGGGACGCCGTGGCGCCGTGGCTCGTAGCCGCTCTCGCTGCCTTCGTCCTCATCCTGACGATCGACAACCACTTCCTGGCCCAAGAGGCGAAGAACCTCTCGCAGGCGAACCTCACCTCGCAGGACAACCACCACGCCAACACGGTGAAGGCACAGAAGGCGGCGGCGACCGCTGACGCCGAGCTGGCCACGGCGCTGAGGGAACTCAAGGCGTCGGCCGCTGCCATCGAGTACGAGGGCGGCGTCATCGCCTACCAGAACGGCGAGATAATCCAGGCCCAGCAGCAAGGCCACGCCACCCTCATGGTCCTCCAGGCCCTCCAGAACGAGGTCAGCCAGGAGGTGCCCGCGGCGACGGTGGCGCTGAAGGCAGGGCAGGCCCAGATCAACGCTTATCTGCACTACCTGACCTGCCTCGGCACGCACCAGTCGAATACGGCGGTATGCGGATCAGCACCGCCACTTCCGCCGACTTAGGCCATGGGCTGGCTCCATGAGCTGTGGTTCGGCTACTTCTGGCCGAGCCTCCAAGGCAACGGCCCCGAGGACATCCTTAGCTATCTCGTCATCGGTGGCGGCGTCACGCTGATCGGCCAGAAGTTACTGAAGGAGTGGCGCGCGCACCACGCCCACCTTCACGCCAAGCTCGACCACATCATCGAGCACCACCCTGATATTCCACCGTTCGAGGAGTAACCACCATGCTCGTAGAGATCGGCCACGACGGCAGCGGTAGCGGTCCCGCCGTCACCTACGCCCGTATTCCCGACGAGGCGTACCCGTCGCCGGCCGTCGCCGAGAACCAGCTTTCGGTCGAGCAGATCGGGCTGCACCTGGCGCGCAACGAGCTGGTAACCAACCTGCCGGGCCATGAGTCATTCCTGGCCATCTCCCACCCGTGGGGCGTCCTGGGCGGCCAGGGTGCAGGCAAGGTCCGCTGGGTGCGATCGAGCGACCCCGGGCTCCAGACGCTGCTCGGCGCCTTTCACGACGTTCCGACCGAGGCCCCCGCCGACCTCGAGGACACGCACTGGACCAAGCACGGGGGCAACACCTACCCGCCCGGTGCCATCCCGCCACCCGAGGCTGAGGTCACCGCGCTGCTCAACAACGGCGGCCGGGACACCTGGGCGGCCAACCTGTGGTCGGCGCTGGGTAGCTCCACCGTCATCGGCGACGTGGGCACGGCCACGGCCACGACGGCCACCAGCCTGACGGGGGGTGGGGGAGCGACCCACGCGTCCAACGATGCGGTCGGTCAGATGCTCCAGGCGGGCAGTGCCTACGGCATCGTCACGGCCAACACCTCGGGCGCCACGCCGGTCTTCACGGTCGACCGCTGGTATAACCCGTCTTCGCCTGGAGGCACTGCCGCCTCGACGCCCGGTGCCACGTCGCCCTACATCCTCCTGCCCGGTGGACCGCCGATGCTCTTCATGGGCCTGACGGCGAACTCGTCGGCGCCGGCGCTTTCAGACACGACGCTCGCCGGGGAGATCACCACGTCGGGCGGTGGGCTGATCCGCAAGATCTGCGTCATGGCGCACACGGCGGGCACCAACGTCGTCACGGCCACCGCGGTGTTCACGGCCAACGGGTCGGACTCCCTGCCGGTGACCATCGCCAAGATCGGCATCGGCTCTTCGCTCCTCTCGACCTACAAGAGCGGCCTCCAGACGTTGCTCTCGGCTACCGCCACGCTGAACGTGAGCGGGGATCAGCTCACGATTTCCGACGTGATTTCGGGGTCGTGAGACGTGTTCACACTGCTCGATTTGCTCCAAGGCTCGATGCCCGTGTATGACGCCCAAGCCATTCCTGACTCGACCGACTACTCCATCCTCGCCGCAGCCGACGAGGGGTACGGGGTCGTCGCCAACGACAGCGTCCGATCGGCGCCCGTCGTCTCGGTGTGCACGCAGACCTGCACGAACACGAACACCACCGCGCTCTCCACTCTCACGGGTTCGGCCTCGCTGACCGTCTCGTCGTCGTCGGGGCTTCCGCCCGCGGGCTACGGCTACGTCCCGACATCTGGTGGCGGGTCGGCCTACATCTCTTGGACTGGTGGCGGGGGCGGCGGCTCGACGCTAACCGGCGTGTTCTACATCTCGGGCGGGTCGGGCAACATCACCGCCGGTGCGACCATCACCTCCGTGTTCGCGCTCTCGGTCGCGGCCGGGTTCGTGATGAACAACGGCGTGCCGGCGTCGGTTGCCGCTCAGGCCATCTCGCTCCAGAACTTCTCGGGCTCGGCGTTCCAGGCTCTTCCGCCCCAGAGCGGTGACCGCAAAGACATGCTGGTGTCGACCACGGCGGGCGTGTTGTCCATCGTGCAGGGGGTCGCGTGCCCGCAGCTTGACTGGACCCGCAACAACGGAAGCTACACCAACGCCGCGCCGGTGAAGGCGGCGTGGGCATCGGCGACCCCCATCGTGCTCACCGAGATATACCTGCCCGGCACGGGGAGCACGCACTACGGCACCCCGAACACACTGGTCGCAGGGAACCTGACCGACAAGTCCGTACCGACCATCTACCCCAACCTCACCGACTCCACCGTGTCACTCGGTTCGGACGCCACCCTCACCACCTCTATGGCCACGGTGCTCACCAGCGGGTCACTTCAGCCGGGCACGTACCTCATGGTCGGTGCCATGCTGGCCTCACTGTCCACGGTGACCAGCACGGCCGAGGTCAACTGGCAATTCGCCGCGGGAACAGCGACCGTTGGCGGGCTGACGATCATCGGCCAGGGCGTCGGGGAAACGACCCTGTTGACGACGGCGACGAACACGACCGCCCAGGCGATGTGCCCCATCGCCGTCATATTCAACGTGTCGGCCGCCGGCACCGTCGTCGTGCAGGCCAAGACCAGCGCGGGGACCGTGAAGATCAAGGCAACGACCCCCACGGGTGGCCTCGGCAACTCCTTGTCAGGCCCCTCGGGAGTGACGATCCTCCGGATCAACTAGCCGTGTTCGGCGTTCCCAATGGCCAGCTCTCGCCGGTCCAGGTGCTCAACCCGACGCCAGCGGCGTACACGCGGTTCCCCTCTGGGCTCGGCAAGGCGCGCGGGCGCATCTACCTGTGCCACGGGATCACCACCACCCTCGGTGCCGGATACGTGTGGCCGGGCGGCATCGGGTTCCAGACAACCCAGCAGCTCGTCGCCGATGGTTGGGAGTGCATCGCCGTCTCCTACGCCGAGGACTTCGTGCCCAACGACGTGCTCCCGGCGTACACGGACCTCTCCTGTGACCCCGGCCTCGGGACGCGGTGGAAGGCCACCACGCTGACCACGCACGACAACACGCGGGCCGAGGTCGAGGCACGGTTCGGCTGGATGCCCTCGATCATCTATGGCGGGTCGATGGGCGGCTGGCACTCGCTGACCATCGCGGCCAACCGTGCGACCAGCCTGATCGCCTATGCCGTGTTCTCGCCGGTCACCGTCATCGGGAACGCGGCCACACCGTTCGGCGCGCCGGGACAGGCCGGCCCCGGCCTCACCCTGATCGGCAACGTCTACAACTACCCCTTCACGACCACGGGGGCCGACTGCACGGTCGGGATGCTCAACGCTCTCACGACGCTGCCCGGCCTGTTCCGCATCGCCAGCGAGTTCGACCACATGGTCACCGATCCTTACCTGAGCAGCGAGATCGCCACGTCGGCCATGAACGCCGGGTGTCCCATCGCCCCGCGCACCATCACGGACGGCGCGATCACGGGCGGGACGACGCTGACCTCCACCCAGGTCTGCTTCCTGGCCGACCCCAACGGGGTCCAGGTCGAGAACGGCGCGAAGGTCACCGGGCCGGGCATCCCCCAGGGCACGACCGTCTCGGGCATCTCGGGCTCGCACCCAGGCCCGTGGACGGCCACGCTGAGCCAGACGTGCACCAACGGCACCGGGCTCTCGCTGACCTTCCCGAACCTGTGCCAGTCGATCGACGAGTCGCACAACACCACGTCCAACACCGCCGACCTCGCCGCCATCGCCGCCTGGTTCTCCACCGCCATCGACCCCAACTTCCCGGCGGTGTTCTGATGGCGACCTACCTGCGCGGTCCCGGCACCGCCTTCATCGGCATGGGCTTCGTCGGCTCGGAGTTCGTCGGGGTCGGCCAGCCTTCGGGCGCCTGCGCCGACACGGTCCTGACCACCGACGCCCCGGCCGTCACCAAGTCGCTGCACCAGGCCGTCACCGACACCGTCGTCACCACCGACGCCGCTGTCACCACGTCTGCCACCCACGGGCTCGGCTACGGCCCCGGCACCTACTTCGTGGGCGTCGGGATCGTCAGCTACGGCTTCACCGGCATGGGGCAGGCGGGCAGCTTCCTCACGGCCATCGTGACGGACCGCATGGTCACGACCGATGCCGCGGTCCGCTCGCCCGACTCGTTCACCCGGTCAGCCACGGACGCCTCGACCACGACGGACGCGGTCACCGAGTCGGTGGTCCTGGCCCGCTCGGCCACCGATACGGTCCTCACCACCGACGCTGCCTCCCGATCGACCAACAACGTCCGCCCGGTCACAGACACGGTCCTGACCGTCGACGTGGCCATCGGCCACCGCTTCGTCACCCTGTCCTGCTCGGACATCGTGCTCACGATCGACGTGGCCATCGGGGCGGTCATCAAGCCCATCGTGTTCAAGGCCCCGCACCGGAGCCTGGTGTTCGTGGCTCGGCGCCGGCCGCTCGTCCTCAGCGTCGAGGAACGCCCGCTCGAGTTCTCGGCCCGAGTCCCCTAGGAGTCCCATGCCCCCACCTCAGCCGCTGCTGACGATCCCGGCCGGGTTCGTCATGGGGATCACCGAGACGCTCCCGCTGGGCTTCGACACCACCAACCTGCTGGGGGCGGACCAGAGCCCGTCGAACCCGGTCACCGTGCTCACCGACACCACGACGGGCGACGCGATCACACTGCCCGACGCCCCGACCATCACCGGGACGGTCATCACCCAGATCGTCCGCGGGCCGACGCAACTGGTCGTGGGCCACAAGTTCGTCCTGTCGTGGACCTTCACCGCCGCCGTCGACACGGTCTGGACCGAGAACACGATCATCTTCTGCCAAGGCGTCTTCTGATACCTTCAGGCCGACGGTAGATCGGTCCCCCCACGTTCCCCCTGGCCTTCGGGCCGGGGGGTTTCGTCGTTACTTGGGCATGTAGTTGACCAGAAGCCAGACCAGCCCCATCCCGACGAGCCCCGACAGGGCCGCCAGGCTGAGGAACAGGGCCATGAATTTGAACTGTGCCATCGGGAGGTGCCCCCTTACGCTGCGTCGTTGGGGTCGAAGGATAGATCTCGGATGGCGGTCGCCGCGGCCCGGTTGGAGAACTTCGTGTACACAGCCGTTGTGGCCGGGTCGGCATGGCCCATCATTTCCTGGGTCAGCCGTAAGTCCTGCGTGCGGGCATAAAGCGTGGTGCCGAACCAGTGGCGGAGCTGGTGGGCAGTGGCGCCAGCGTCGTTGTTGCGGAGGAACTCGTTGAAATAGGCGCTCATGGCGTTGGCCGAGTACCGGCCGCCTCGGGCTCGGGTGAACACCCAGCCCGACCGGGGTAGCGGGAGGCCCTGGAGTGCGGTCAGCACGTCCGGGTGCAGGGGAAGGAGGCGTTCGTTGTCCCCTTTGCCTAGGACCCGGATCAGCCCGTCGTTGTCCACCACGTCCTCACGGCGGAGCCCGGCGATCTCTTTGCACCGAAGGCCCTGGTAGGCGGCCAGGAGCACCCAGCACCGCTCCTTGGGCCCTGCTCTGTCCAGAAGGGCATGGAGGGCGTCTGTGGCGGCCGGCCTCGGCAGGGACCGCCTGACCTTGGGCCGGATGATCTTCTCGGTCGGGTCCTCTTCTATTAGGTCCTCTGAGACCGCCCAGCGGTAGAAGGCGGCGAAGTTGGCTAGCCAGGTGAACCGGGTCCGGGGTCCGATGGGGGAGCCTGATCGGGTCCTGCGGCCGTCGAGGAACCGCTCCAGGTCATCCCTGGTGGCCTCTAGCGGGCTCTTGCCGAGCCAGCGCGTGAGGGCCTTGAGATTGATCTCCCGTTTCACGATCGAAGATTCGAGAAGCCCCCGGCGTTGCATCTCGAGCCGCATCGCTGCGAACAGCTCGATATCCGACATTCCTACCCCTTGGCTACGGGGAGGTAACGCCAGCGCCTCAGGTTGCACTTCGTTGTCACTCAGGATCGTCACAGTTAATTGTGCGTCTCGTTAGGCTGCGACCAGGTGCGATAGTGGGAAACATGACTTTCGTAACAAATCCTCGTGTGACCGGATGTACTCCTGAACCTCGGAGGGCAGGTCAGCGACTCGGTGCCCGCACGCGACCGTGATGGCGACGATGAAGGCTGAGTCCATGGCGCTGAGAGACATGTCCTCGACCTCGTAGCGCTGGACGGTCCCATAGCTGAGGCTCCGCCCGGTCGGCTCAAGGATCTTGTTCGCCCTCTTCGCTGCCCCCTTCAGCGACAGCCCGGCATTTAGACGCCACAACCGGAGTAGCTCTCCGAATGAGGCCAGGTCCACTGTCGTTGTAATCATAATCTGGGACGTTGACACACTTTGTGACCTTTGGCAAGTCACTAAATCATATTCACAATATGTAATTTCATCACAACCCTTGACACGGGCATGGTCGAGGCGTTACAACATGTGACGTTGTCATACTCCGTGACGCTGGAACTGAGAAAGGTCCCCCATGGCCTCGACCTACGAGATGGTCAACCGAGCGATGGAAGGAGGGTTGCCAACCCGCCTAAAGGCCATGCGCGAGCAGGGTCTCAGTCTCCAGGGGATGGCCGACCAGTTCGCTCAGGAGGGGTACGAGGTCAGCTTCGAGACCGTCCGTCGTTGGTGTGCCAAAGCCGAGATCCCGACACACCGGGTGCCGGCGTCGTGATTCTCGACCTCATCGTCCAGGCACCCTCGGTGGCCGACCTTTCGAATGAGGATCTGACTGCACAGATCCTTAAGGCGTTGGGCACCAAATCCAAGGCCGAGATCCTGGCCGAGGTCACTGACCTAGTTGCCAACGAAGTTCGCCTGAGGCGTCGCGCCGAGACGCGTGCGATCGAACAAGGTGGGACGCCCGCCGACTCGACCAAGGCGCGCCGAGACATTCTGAGCGAGTCCTTCTTCGTGTCACCCGAGCGGGGCTATGTCACCTGGGGTGAGGCGACCATTGACGATCACCTGACCCGAGCCGCGTACCTCCGTCACCTGGTGTCGGGGACGTTGGCCACCGCAGACAAGCACGAGCGCACGGCCAAGTTGCTTCGCTCCAAGGGGGCCAAGTGCCTCCTCGATCTGGGTCAGGTCGCGGCGTGAGCGGGGCCACCCAGAATCCGATGCCCAATGCGCCAGCGCTCCGCTCATCTTCTGCCGGGGGCCATCACGATGTCGCCGCCCATGCTGGTGTCGCCCCCGGCAATCACTTCGACAGCGGTCACATCTCACCCGTTCGCCATGAAAGGAGCGTCGCTGTCGATCTCTTTGGCCGCACTTTCTGCCGAGGGACATTTGACACCCGCCACCCAATGGAGGATCGCCCTGGGCAGCACCTCTCGCCCCCCCTCCGAGCCCCTGTCGGAACCCAAAGAAGTCTCGCTGGGGGGCGACCCTCATGAGCTACGACGAACTCCGCCTCTACGCCGAGATGGTCTTCGACGTGCAGCAGTTCCGTATCTCTGCGGAAAACAAGATCCGTTCGGCCATCGTCGATCCGACGTTTATCGGCCAGGCGCTGAAGCAGTACGAGGCCACAGAGCACACGCTGTCGCTCGCGATGCGACGGTGCATGAGGAAGACCGTTGCGCCGAGCATCACGGCGTGGCAGAAGTCGCAGCCCGGTATTGGTGAGCACCTTCTGGCGCGGCTGCTCGCCACGGTAGGGGACCCGCGTTGGGCCGAGCCCAAGCACTGGGAGGGCACCGGGTCAGAGCGCACACTGATTGACGACGAGCCGCACGCTCGCACCGTGTCGCAACTGTGGTCCTACTGCGGAGTCGGTGACCCGACGCGCGTGCGCCGCAAGGGGATGACGGCCGATGAGGGCGCCGCGCTCGGCAACCCACGGGCCAAGATGGTCGTTCACCTGTTGGCCGAGGCGTGCATTAAGCAGCAGGGCGACTACCGCAAGGTCTACGAACAGGACCGCTTCAATCGCGGCGATGTCAATGGTCCTGAAGGCTGGACATCGGGCAGTGCGCTGACCAAAGGCCACTCGCACAACCGCGCTCTGCGCCGAGTCAAGAAGCAGATCCTCAAGGATCTCTGGATCGTCGCCGGGGGCCAGCCTGAAGGCGAACCCCAAACCGCTATCGCCCCCGGCGGTGAGTCATGACCAAGCGCCACCTCCAAGAGGTCACCACCACCGTCTCGGGCGGCATGCTCAAGATCGTCAACGGGGAACCTCTCGACATGCTGTTGCGCACCTCGATCGAGATCCAGTTGCGCAAGCTCGAAGCCGACATCCGCGTCGATCTCGCCGTGGCCGACGCACTCCAGGGTTCGGCCGACGACCGCTACGGCAGCGCCGCGGCGAAGCAGATGAAGGTCAACAAGCTGCGCGCCCAGTTGGAGGCGTACTGATGGCCTTCGAGCACACGATCTCCATCGTCACCGGCCCCTCGGGCGCCACGTGGCTCCAGTGCGCGTGCACGGCCCAGTTCTCCACCCAGGCCCAGGCCGACGCCCACCTCTTCGCGGTACGCCGCTGGAAGGCCCACGACGAGCAGATCCGCAACCACCACGCCTGCGCGCGTTGTGGCTCAACGGTCGGGCCGCGGCTCAAGGTCGACGGCGAGGGATATGTCTGCCTGGGGCACCGGGCACCGAGGCGGGCGTCGTGATGTGGCTCGGCCTGCTCATCGGCTACATCGCCCTGTGCGGCCTGGTCTGCCTCTTCATGCGGATGGCGAAGCCGTGACGACCGACGCCCCCACGCTCTTCGACGACCCGCGGCCCGGTGGCGTCCACCGTACTGACGGCCTCGGGCCACGTCTGGCCGCCGCGGATACGACCAACCAGATCCGTTGGGGTAGCCACCGCGCGCGCCTTCTGAACGTCTATTCCCATTGTCACGCACCGGAGGGCCTGACGGACGACAAGGCCGGCATGTTCGCTGGACTCGACCACGTCCAGGCCACGCGTCGGATCTCCGAGCTGCTGCGCGACGGGCTCCTCTACTTCACGGGCCAGTACGGCCTGTCTGAGACCCAGAGCACGGCGCGCATGTTGGCCATCACCCCCGCGGGGCGTGAGGCGCTCGCCGGGTCGAAGGGGCGACCGTGAACCACGGGACGATTAGTGCCGCCAAGTCAGGCTGTCATTGCCTGGAGTGCCGCGGCGCCATGTCGATCTACTCGCGGGGACGTGCGAAGGGTCTTCGCCGGGCCGCGCTCCTACGCCATCACGGCGTCACACTCACCCAAGTCAATGACGACCCGGTCGAGTGGGCGCGCAAGCTCGGCATTGAGTTCAGAGGTGATGTGGCGTGATTGCCTGCTGGGGTCTTCCCTCGCCGAGGCATTACATCCACATCCCCGCCGCGGGTCGTCAAAGCGACGTACCTCCCGCCAAGGTCGCCAATAACGCTGCGGACATCCTTTCTACCGCGGCCGTCGACCTGCGACCCGCGGCACCTTCTGTCCCGAGCGGCGTCGCCAAGACCGCTCCAAGCGGGGGGACAGCTACCCCGGCGTCGGTGACCGCCTTCCCGGCGTCGGGGCCATTCACCACATAAAGCCAAGAGGCCGGGCGTATCCCTCGACAGGACACCCGGCCTCCAGACGGAAGGAAAGTTACATGACAATCACAGAGGAGGTGGGGACGGCGAAGGCAACCAAGTTGCATCGGCCGTACTCCCGCATCCGCAACAAGCCTGAGCGATCGGTCACAGAGATCATCGGGCTCAAGTCCATCGGCGGTCTGCCGTGGGCCGCGGCGCGTGAGACGGCTGAGTTCGCCGTGCGCCACCAGAACGAGTGGGTCTTCCTCGACGAGGAAGAGGCCGTCGACCGCCTGCGCCTGCACCACCGCGGCGTGTGGGACTCACGTGCTGCCATCGGTACGGCAACGCACGCGGTCATGGAGGCGTGGTTCGCCGGTGTCACCGTCGACCTGTGCGAGGTCGTCTGCGACCTGGCCGAGAACGACCGCTCCGCCAAGTCGTGGCAGGGCCACGAAGACGAGATGACCGAGCGCCTTGTGCCCTACATCGACGGGCTCGAGAAGTGGTGGAACGACTGGACGCCCTCGGGCGGCACCGCCGAGGACTGCATCCGCACACCGGGGGTCTACGTCGGCCAGCGCGACCGCTGGGGCGTCGAGATGAACGGGCATACCTGGGGCCTGGATTTGAAGACCACGGCCGAGCTGGACGGGTCCAAGGCCCTCTACCTCGACAGTTGGACCTTGCAGCTCAGCGCCTACTCGCGGGCTGAGCAGATCGTCGACTACGGCCTGGACGAGAAGGACAAGGTGGTCGAGCTCGGCACCCGGCCCAACGAGCCGGTCGAGCGTCACGGCATCGTGCACCTGCGCGGGGATGGCGAATACGCCCTGTACCCCGTCGAGGTCACCGATGCCTCCTACGAGGCGTTCCTGGGCTTGGCCCGCGTGGGCGAGTGGCTGCGGATGATCGAGAAGATCACTCCGACTCCGGCAGCGCTGTCATGAGCGGCGACCTCGTTCTCCACGGAGCCTCGGACCCGTTCGCTTTTGCCGAACGGATCGCGAACTCCAACCTGGTTCCGACCGCGTATCGCGGCAAGCCCACGGATCTTGCGATCGCTGTCATGTACGGCAACGAGCTTGGCCTGCCCCCGATGACTTCGCTCCAGCGCGTGGTCGTCATCAACGGCAAGCCGACGCTCGATGCGCAGGGGTTCGTGAGCCTGATCCGCCAAGCCGGGCACTCCATCTCGGGCGAAGTCGACGCCGACAAGGCGACGGTCGTGGGCAAGCGCGGCGACACCGGCGACACCATGCAGGTCACCTTCACCATGGAGGACGCCAGGCGGGCCGAACTGCTCAAGAACGCCACCTACCGCAAGTTCCCGAGCGACATGCTGTGGGCCAGGGCCGTGACCCAGCTCGCGCGCCGCCTGTTCCCTGACGTGATGCTCGCCGTGAGCTACGCGCCCGAGGAGATGCAGGCAGTCGTCGAGTCCAACGGCAACGGTCGTCAGGGCGCCGCAGTCCCAGAGAAGGACACGGCGCCGCCAGAGCCCTCACGCACCCTGCGGCCACCGCCGGGCACGCCCAAGACCGACGCCGAGACGGGCGAGATCATCGACGCCGAGGTTGTCGAGGACGAGCCGAAGGGACCGCCGGCCAAGAAGTCCCAGAAGGACAACCTGCACCGGCTCTTCGGGCTCAAGGGCATCACCGAGCGTGACGCTCGCCTGGCCTACTGCATCCACGTCATCAGCCGCGAGATCGCCTCTTCCAACGAGCTGACCGAGGCCGAGGCCAACAAGCTCATCGCCCAGCTCAAAGAAGAGGTCGGCGAGGAGCCGCCGCTGAGGGACGCGTCGTGATCGACCTGCTCACGCACTGGAGCTTCGTCATCGCCGCCGTGGGCATCTTCGCCCTGTTCTGGCGGGCTGCACGCATCGAACGCCGTTCACGCAGGCGCTACGTGCGCCGGATTCGTTGAAAGGAGCGCTGGCATGGAGCGCACCCCAATAAAGCCGCTCAAATACCTCACCTCGTGGGGTGTCAACGCCGAGTTCCTCGTCCGCGCCGTAGATCGGGGGATCGGTGAGTAGTGCCGCCCGTGCGCCGCTGGGCGCCGTTGTTGATACTCCCGGTGCTGTCGTCGCTGGGCGTCTGGACCCTCAGCTCTGCGCCCGCTGTGAGCACGCGCACCGCCGACGTGACGCACGCCAAGGTGACGAAGTCGTCTACGACGCCCGCTGCCCGTGCGGCTGCACCGCGAACGGCGACGCCTACGACAGCGCCACCGTGGTCGAGTACACCCGACGTTCCCTCGCCGAAGTTGTGGCGCCCTTTCA
>Ga0134126_10009086_pt1 | contig 12527 bp, 8 predicted proteins | sample KB31752_FD_96881 | JGI IMG/M metagenome (GOLD analysis project Ga0134126, IMG submission 96881) | Terrestrial soil microbial communities with excess Nitrogen fertilizer from Kellogg Biological Station, Michigan, USA - KB3-175-2 | ecosystem: Environmental > Terrestrial > Soil > Unclassified ...
AAGACCTTCGCTCGTATCCGCCGCTCGCTCGTCGACGAGCTGGGTATTGAGCCGGGGCCCGGGCTGCGGCACCTGCACGAGCGGGTGCTGCGTAGCGACCCGAACCTGTTGTGGCGCGAGCCGGCCGCGGTCGCAGCGCCCTCAGTCACTCCGGTGGTGTGGCTTCCGCCTTCGCTGCCGGACTTCGTCGGCCGGGAGGAGGCGATCGCCACGGCGCTGCGGGCCTTCCCGGACCGCACCGGACGAGCCGCCGCACCGATCCTGGTGCTCGACGGCCGGGCCGGGGTCGGCAAGACGACGCTCGCCGTCGAGCTGGCGCGCCGGGCTGCCGACGTGTTCCCGCACGGCCGGGTCTTCGTCCAGCTGCGCGGACCGCAGGGCATGGCGCTGGAACCCGACGAGGTGATCGCGCAGGTGCTGCATCGCCTCGATCAAGCCGCATCCGCAGACGCGAACGCCTCCGCGACGCCCCCCGACGCCAACGCCAACGCCGCCGACGCCGGCCCTTCCACCGAACCGGCCGCCGATCGACTCCAGCGGCTCACCCGCGGTCGCAGAATGCTGCTGATCCTCGACGACGTCGCCACCGAGGAGCAAGTCAGACCCCTGCTCGCGGCGGTACCCGGCGTGTTCGTCCTGATGACCACGCGGCGCACGCTCGCTGGGCTCGACGGTGCTCGGCACCTCGTGCTCGATGTGCTCAAGCCGAAGGAAGCCCAGCAGCTGCTTGAGGAAATCGCCGGCTCGCGCATCACCGACGACCCGGAGTCCGCATTGGAGATCGCGCGGCTCTGCGGGTACCTGCCGCTCGGGTTGCGTGTCGCGGGGGCCGGACTCGCGGCCCGTCCGCACTGGACCGCCGCGGCGCTCGCGCAACGTCTCGACGGCGAGGGCGCCGGGCTCGCCGAGCTGGTGGCCGGCGACCTCGACGTGCGCGCCAGTCTGCTCGTCGGTTACCGCGAGGCCGATCCCGCGCATCAGTGGGCGTTCCGGTTGCTGGCGCTCGCGCCAGTTCCCAGCTTCGCGTTGTGGAGCGCCGCCGCATTGCTCAACGACACGCTGCCGCGCACCGAGCGCATCGTCGATCAACTGCTCCAGTCGTATCTGCTTGAGGTGCGGCAGTCAGCGCGCGAGTACCCGCTGCGCTACGGCTATCACAGGCTGCTGAGAGCGCTCGCACTTGAGCTACTCGGCGGGGACGACCCGATCACGGTCACCGCCGCCATCGAGCGGCTATGTACGGCCTGCCTCGCGGTCGCCAGGCACGCCGACGCGATGCTCACGCCGGGCCGGGTCCCATACGAGGCGCGATACGGCACGGTCGTATCCGAGTCCTTCGATAACGTCGCACAGTTGGTCGGTTCCACGCCGGTGCACTGGTTCCAGGAGGAGGGGCCTGGTCTCGTCGATGCGGTACGCCGCGCGCACGCCGCCGGATTGTGGCCGCTGACCTGGCAGCTCGCCGAATGCCTGTCAGGGTACTTTGACGCGCGGGCGGCTTGGCCGGAGTGGTCCGAGACGCATTCGCTCGCCCTCGACGCGGCGCGCCGCGAGCGCAACGCGCTGGCCGAGGCGGCGGTGCTGCGCTCGCTCGGCGATCTGGCCTGGCAGCAGCAGCGGGTTCGGCAGGCCGCGATGCACTACGAGGTCGCGCGGACGCTGTTCCTCGCCGCACGCGATCATGGCGGCGCCGCACGCTGCCTTATCGGCCTCGGCGATGTGCAGCTGAGCGAGGGAGATCCGCAGTCGGCCGCGAAAACCTACGCGGACGCGCTCGGTCAGTGCGCGCAGACGGGCGATGAGCGCGGGCGCGCGGACGCGCTGCGCGGCCTGGCCGTGGTCGAACTGCAGTGTGGACGCGCCGAAGAGTCGCTGCAAACTTTCGCGGCGTTCGCGGAGGCGGCCGAACAGCTCGGCGACCGGCGGTGGATCCAGTTCGCGCACCGTACCCGGGCCTGGATCCTAGAGCGCGCCGTCGACTGGTCCGACCCACGCGAACAGTGGGCGCCGCGGGCCGTGGAGGCACGGCCGGGCATCTGGGTCGTCGGCTCCTTTGACGGCTGACATCCGCAACGATCCGGGCGTACGAGCGCTGACACGGACCAACCGAACAAGTCCCCCTTTAGCCGCCGAACCCACTCTGCCCAAGGACTGTATATAGCGAGAGGAGCGGGGAGTGAGCACGCGTATTCACACGGGGGTGTGCGTCGTCGGGGCGGGGCCCGCCGGGCTAACGCTGGGCCTGGAGCTGGCGAAGCTCGGCTGCGAGGTGGTGGTGCTCGAACAGAGCGGTCACTTCGAGCGCTCATTTCGCGGCGAGGCGATCTCTCCCGACTCGGTCTGGATCCTCGAACAACTCGGCATCTTCGAACGCGTCAAGGAACACACCCTCCCGACGCGGCGGATGGAGGTGCGCGACGGCGGCGACATCGTGCTCGCGACCGACTTCACCACCATCGGCTTCCCCTGCCCCTACCCGACCGAACTGCCGCAGCCCCCGCTGCTGACCGCGCTCGCCGAGGACGCCGCCCGGCTGCCTTCCTTCACGCTGGCACGCCGCACCACCGCCACCGATCTGCTGCGTGACGGGACCGGCCGGGTGATCGGCGTGAGCTGTCAAGGTCCTGACGGGCCGGTCGAGGTGCGCGCCGCGCTGACCGTCGCCGCGGACGGCCGGTTCAGCAAGATCCGCGAGCTCGCCGCCATCCCTTACCAGAAGCTGCCGCTGGAGCGCGACTTCATCTGGTTCAAAATTCCGCTGCCGTCCTCGTGGGATCCGCACACATACCGTGTCAGCCTCCTCGCCGGCCGTCACTGCGTGTTCATGCCGACCGTTCCGGACCAGATCCGCATCGGGTTCAACATCCCGAAGGGCGAACTCAAGGAACTGCGACGGCGCGGCATCGGCGCGCTGCACGAGCGGATCGACGAGTTGGCGCCCGAGCTTTCCGAGGCGGTGCGCGAGCACGTCACGAGCTGGTCGGGCACCTCGATGCTGGACATCTTCACCACGGTGGTGCCGCGCTGGTCAGTGCCGGGCCTGGTGCTGACCGGCGACGCCGCGCACACCCTGACCCCGATCCTCGGCCAGGGCGTCAACCACGCGTTGCTTGACGCGGTGACCCTCGCGCCGCTCGTCGCCGAGGCCGTCAGCTCCCCGAACCCCTCCCTCGCGCTGGACAACGCCACCCTGACCTTCCAACGACGGCGCGAGCCCTCCGTCAAGATCTCCCGCGAGATCCAACTGCGCCAGGAGCGCGCGTTCGCCATTTCCACGCCGCTCGGGATCGTGCTGCGCAAGGCGGCGTATCGGCTGGTCAACCGCAGCGATTTCCTGAAGCGGCGGATCATGACAGGCGTCTACTACGGTCTCCAGTCCGCCATCGCCACCGGCCAGGAATCACTCCAGCTCACCCCGACTCCCCCACTTGCTGTCTCTTCCGCTCCCCTCGCCTATCCCTTCGCCCGCCCTTCCGCCCTTGATCCCAGCCCCGAATACGCCGAACTGCGGTCCCGTTGCCCAGTCGCGCAGGTCACCATGCCGAGCGGTGACCCCGCCTTCCTCGTCGCCAGCTACGACGGCGTTCGCACCGCGCTGTCCGATCCTCGGTTCAGCCGCAAAGCGACAACCCGCCCAGACGCGCCGCGTATCTCCGCGGCCCCGCAGCAATTCAAAAGCCTGCTGAACATGGATCCGCCGGAGCACACCCGCGTGCGCAGACTCGTCTCCCGCGAGTTCACCTCGCGCCGCGTCGCCGCCCTGCGCCCACGCATCCAGGAGCACACCGACGCCCTGCTCGACGCCATGGAAGCCGCCGAGACGCCCGTCGACCTCGTCTCGGCGCTCTCCTTCCCGCTGCCTATCTCAGTGATCTGCGAGCTGCTCGGCATCCCGTTCGAGGACCGCAAGCTGTTCACCGGCTGGTCAGCCGCGTTCCTGTCCACCACCGCACTGCCTGCCACCGAAATCCTGGCCGCGCAAGTCGCGCTGCGCGACTACATGGCATCCCTGGTCGCCGGCAAGCGTGACGAACCCGGCGACGACCTGCTCTCCGCCCTCGTCGCCGTGCACGACGAAGACGACGGCAGGCTGAGCGAGGAGGAGCTGATCTTCCTCGGTATCAGCCTGCTGGTCGCCGGGCACGAAACGACCGCGAACCAGATCTCGAATAGCGTCTTCGCTCTGCTCACTCGGCACGAATACCAGGACCTGCGCGCGGAGTTGCAGAACCCGGAAACGGTCGAGCCCGCCGTCGAGGAACTACTGCGGATGTACCCTCCGGGCGATGAGGCACTGCTGCGCATCACCCTCGAAGACGTGCCGCTCGGCGGCACCCTGATCCCGGCAGGCTCCGCCGTCCTACCCTCCCTCAGCTCCGCGAATAGAGATGGCGCTCAGTACCCTGACGCCGATAAACTGGATACCGACCGGGGGACGAATCCGCATCTGACCTTCGGGCACGGGGCGCACTATTGCCTCGGATCCGGTCTCGCCCGCGCGGAACTCCAGATCGCTCTCAGCTCCCTGCTACGCCGGTTCCCGTCACTGCGCCTGGCCGCTGCGGCCACCGAGATCAGCCGCCCCACCGGACGCCTCGTGCACGGCGTCAGCTCCCTGCATGTCACCTGGTGACACCGGTGGGACTCATGTTGCGGACGACGAATCATCCCCAAGCGACCTAAGCGCTACTAAAGCCGCCCCGCCTAGCGTCGTGCGCGAGGTGCGGCGACACCGCTCCCAACCTGCGGGACCGGCACCGGGCCGGTCTTCCGAAAAGGAGTAGCTGTGACTACTGACTCTGCCATGGTGCCACGCGCCGCAGCGGATCCGAGGCGCTGGTGGATCCTCGTCATCGTGTCCTTCGCACAGTTCGTACTCGCCATCGACGGGTCGATCGTGAACGTGATGGGCCCGCGGCTGAAGGAGGCCATCGGTCTTTCGACCACCGGCCTGCAATGGGTGATGAACATCTACGTGCTGCTGTTCGGCGGGCTGCTGCTGCTCGGCGGGCGGCTCGCGGACGTGATCGGCCGCAAGCAGATCTTCCTGATCGGCCTGCTGGTCTTCACCGCGGCCTCGTTCGCGGCCGGTCTCTCACACACCGAGTCCGAGCTGCTGGCGGCGCGCGCGGTGCAGGGCCTGGCCGCCGCGGCGCTGTCCCCGGCCTCGCTGTCGATCGTCGTGACGGTCTTCCCAGATCCGAACGAGCGCAAAAAGGCCTTCGGCGTGTGGGGCACGATCATCGGCGTCGGGGCGAGCATGGGCACGCTGCTGGGCGGCGCGATCGCCGACGCCGACTGGCGGTGGGCGTTCTGGCTGAACGTGCCGATCGGCGTGATCGTCGCGGCGGGCACCTTCGCCTGGGTGCACATCCCGCGGCCGAGCGGCAAGCGTCCGTCGACCGACCTGCTCGGCGCGCTCACCGCGACCGGCGGCCTGCTGCTGCTGGTCTACGGCATCATCAACAGCAGCATCCACAGTTGGACCGCGACCGCCACCGTGACCAGCTTCGCGGTCTCCGCGGTGCTCCTGGTCGCGTTCGTGTTCATCGAGAGCCGCAGCAAGGCGCCGCTGGTTCCGCTGAGGCTGTTCCGTTCGCGGGCGGTGCTGGCCGGCGGGATGGGCGAGTTCCTGACCGCGGCGCTGATGATGCCGCTGTTCTTCATGCTGCCGCTCTACATGCAAGAAGTGCAGGGATACAGCCCGCTCAAGACCGGTCTGGCTTGGCTGCCGACCAGCCTCGGCATCATGATCTTCGCGAGCTTCGCGCCGAAGCTGATCATGAAGACCGGCCCGCGCACGATGTACCTGGCCGGAACCGGCGTGCTGGTCGCGGTGGTCGCGCTGGCGATCGGCATCCCGCTGCACGGCGGCTACGCGCGCTTCATGCTGCCGCTCTCGGCGCTGTTCGGGCTGGGACTGGTGCTGTGTCTCATCCCGACCCCGATCGTCGGCACGTCTCAGGCCACTGAGCAGGACGCGGGCACGACCTCGGCGCTGCTCAACGCCTCGACGCAGATCGGCGCCGGCTTCGGCATCGCGATCAGCGTCACGGTGCTCAACAGCCGGGTCTCCCACCTGCTGGAGGCGGGCCAGCCGTACCAGACGGCGCTGGTCCACGGCCTGAGCCGCGCATTCATCGTCCTGGCGGTGTTCCTCGGCCTGAGCATGCTCAACGGGTTCTTCACCTTCCGCGGCCTCGGCGGCACGCCGCAGGGCGCCCCGGATGCAGGCCAGGCAGAGGGCGCCGTCGTCGCGGCAGCCGACCCCGCCCTCGAAATCGGCTGACCGCCGCCTGTCCTAACGGTCGCCGAACAGGCCGCCGGCCGTCCGCTCTCCCCGGACGCCGGCGGCCTTCGCGACGGAATGCAGGTCCGCCCGCAAGAGGCCGGAGCCAGCTAAGCGGCGGGCCCGACCGCGGCCACTTCGGCGACGGGCGAGTAGTGCGAGGCGTCACCCTTGATCGAGTAGCTCGGCTTGCCCTCGATGCCGAATGGGATGTCGCCGGCGACCGTCACTCGGTTGAGGCGGCGGGGCAAACCGTCGTAGTTGTCCACCGCGTAGTGCTGCGTGATGCGGTTGTCGAACAGGACCAACTGGTTGGGCGACCACCGCCAGCGCAGGATGTTCTCCGGACGGGTGACGTATGCCTGCAGCAGGTCGAGGATCTTGCGCGACTCGCTGACCGAGAGGCCTACGATCCGCTGCGCGAAGCCACCGATGAACAGGCCGCGCTCGCCGGTCAGCGGGTGGACGCGCACGACCGGATGTGCCGTCTGGTACTTGATCGAGGTGAACACCTCGCGGCGCTGGCGGGCCTCTTCGTCGAGGGATTCCTGCGGCACGGCGTAGTCGTAGTCGTTGGTGTGCACGGCCCAGAGCGTGTCGGCGAACGCGCGCAGCGGCTCGGGCAGGTCACGGTATGCTGCCGCGGCGTTGGCGATCAGCGTTTCGCCGCCGTACGGCGGGACCACGATGCTTCGCAGGGTGCTGACCTGCGGCGGGTTGAGCACGAAGGTCACGTCCGTGTGCCAGTGGTTCGCGACGCCCTGCTCGCTGTCTACCGGTAGCACGTTCGGCGCGCCCTCGACGGCGGGCACGGTCGGGTGCGCCGTGGTCAGCTCGCCGAACTGCCGGGCGAAGCGCTGCTGGCCCTCGTCGTCCAGATCGACTCCGGTGAACACCAGCGCCTTGTGCTCGTTGAGTGCGGCGCGGATCGCGGCCACGGTCTCCGAACCGAGAGGCTGAGCGAGATCGAGTCCTGAGATCTCGGCGCCAATGTGGGCGGTGACCTTGCGGACGGTCAGGTTGGCGGCGGCCGCGGCAGCCGGGCCGGAGCGAGCGGAGGCGTCGGGAGTGGTTGACGAGAGGGCACTGCCGGTGGGGGTGGAAAGCGTGACAGTCATGGTCGGTTGATCCTTTCGGGCTGATCAGGCGGGAACAAGAGCGGGGTCGGCAGCACTGGTACCGATCGCCGCGGCTACCGGATCGCGGAGCGCGACGTGCTGGTTGATGGGGCGCGGCAAGCCATATCGCTCGCGCAGGGTTTGTCCGGGCACGTATTCGGTGCGGAACAGGCCGCGGGCACGCAGCAGCGGGACAACGTGATCGACGAAGAGTTCGAGGCCTGACGGAAGCACCGCCGGCATGATGTTGAAGCCGTCCGCGGCGCCGCTCTCGAACCAGGACTCAATGGCGTCGGCGACCTGCTCGGGCGTGCCGGTGAACGTACGGTGACCGCGGCCGCCGCCGAGCCTGCCGATCAGCTGCCTGACGGTCAGCCGCTCGCGGCGGGCCAGGTCCACGATCAGCGCGTATCGGCTCTGCGCGCCCTGAATGTGCGTCTCAGGCGGCAGGTCGGCGGGCAGTTGCGCGTCGAGAGCGAGCCGTTCGATCGGGACCTGGAGCAGTTCGGCGAGGCGGCGCTGAGCGTGCCAGGGCACGATCAGGTCATCGAGTTCCTGCTCGCGGCGGTGCGCCTCGGCCTCGGTGTCGGCGATGACGGGCACGATGCCTGGCAGAACCTTGATTCCCTCCGGGTCACGGCCGAGCGCTCTGGTACGGGCCTTGAGGTCGGCATAGAAGGACTGGGCATCCTCAAGGGTCTGCTGCGCGGTGAACACAGCTTCGGCGTTACGGGCCGCGAAGTCCTTGCCGTCCACGGAGGAACCTGCCTGCACCAACAGCGGATAGCCCTGCGGCGTACGCGGCACGTTCAGCGCGCCCTCGACCGAGAAGAACCGGCCGCGATGCCGAGGCGGGTGGATCTTGTCGTTCTCACCCCAGGTCCCGGTTTCCTTGTCGCCAACGTAGACGTCGTCCTCCCAGCTGTCCCACAGCTTGAGCGCGACATCCAAGAACTCCGCGGCGCGCTCGTATCGCTCGGCGTGCGCCGGGGCGTCATCGAGCCCGAAGTTGCGCGCGGCGGCGGCTCCGGCGGTGGTCACGATGTTCCAGCCGGCCCGGCCCGCGCTGATGTGGTCGAGTGAGCCGAACCTGCGGGCCAGGTTGTACGGCGAGTTGTAGGACGTCGACGCGGTCGCGATCAGGCCGATGTGCTCGGTAGCCGTTGCCAGCACGGTGAGCAGGGTCAGTGGCTCGATCACGCCGGCGGGTCGCTGCGCCACATCCTCGAAAAGCACCGGACCGTCGGCGAGGAACAGCGAGTCGAAGGTTCCGCGCTCGGCGATCCGGGCCAGTCGTTTGTAGTGCTCGATGTCCACATTGGCATGCGGGTCGCTCTCCGCCAGCCGCCAGGACGCCTCGTGATGGCCGGTGCTCATCAAGAACGCGTTCAGGTGCAGGGAGCGGGAGGAGCGGGACGGGGATTCGGACACGGTCAGTTCTCCTTCACGCCGAGCGCGGCGAGCAACCGCTCGCGGTACTCGGCCAACTGCGGGTCGCGGTAGGTGCGCGGATGCGGGAGTTCGACGGGCAGGTCCAGGCTCAGGCGGCCGCGGTCAAGCACCAGGACCCGGTCGGCGAGCACGATGGCCTCGTCGACGTCGTGGGTTACTAAGAGCACTGAGGGCCGGTGCCGCTCCCACAATTCGCGCAGCAGGGCGTGCATTTTGATCCGGGTCAGTGCGTCGAGCGCGCCGAACGGTTCGTCCGCGAGCAGCAGTTCCGGCTCCCAGACCAGGGAACGGGCCAGGGCGGCGCGCTGAGCCTCGCCGCCGGACAGCTCGCGCGGCCAGGCACGTTCGCGTCCTGACAGGCCCACCTCGCTCAGCGCGGCGCGGCCGCGTGACGCCGATTCCCTGCCGCCGCCTGGCGCGCCGAGCACGACGTTCTCAAGCAGTCGGCGCCAGGGCAGCAGCCGAGAGTCCTGGAAGGCGACGGAAATGCGGTTTGGTGCCTGAATCTCGCCGGATCCGGTGACATCGTGATCGAGCCCTGCGATAGCCCGCAGCAGGGTGCTTTTACCCGAGCCGCTGTGCCCGAGCAGCGCGACGAACTGTCCGGCCGGGATGTCCAGGTCGATGCTGTCCAGCACCGTCCGGTCACCGAAGGCCCGGGTCAGCGCGCCGAGGTGTACGGCGGGCCGGTTCAGTTGCGCAGTGCTCGAAGTGCCGGGGTTCAACTGCTGAGCGAGCGCCGCCATGTCAGCACCCTCCGTTCGATGAGGCGGACGATGCCGTCCGAGACGAATCCGAAGAAGCCGTATATCAAGAGGCCGAGCACGATGACGTCGGTCTGTCCGTAGTTCTGCGCCTGGAACATCATGTAGCCGAGTCCGCTGGTCGCATTGATCTGCTCGAGCACGACCAGGGAGAGCCAGGATCCTGTGACACCGAGCCGCAGGCCGACGAAGAAACCGGGCAGCGCGCCGGGAATGACGATCTGCCGGATGAACTGCCATCGGCTCAGGCCGAGCACCTCGGCCAGTTCGACGAAGCGGCCGTCGATGCCGCTCAGGGCCGCGTGCAGGTTCAGGTAGATCGGGATGTAGACGACGATCGCGATGATCGCCACCTTGAAGGTCTCGCCGATGCCGAGCCACAGGATGAACAGCGGGATCAGGCCGAGGGTCGGCACCGAGCGGTTGATCTGGACGGTGCCGTCGATCACCGCCTCGCCGATTCGGCTGAGGCCGGCGATGAGCGCGAGGGCCACGCCGACGATGAGGCCGATCGCAAAGCCCTGAGCTGCTCGCCAGAGCGAGTCGGTGGTGTCGGCGCGCAGGGTGCCGTGCAGCCAGCGGTCGACGCCGGTGTGCACCACGGTCCATGGCGCCGGCAGCACGCGTGGGTCGAGCAGGCCCGCTCCGCTCGCTATCGACCAGACGGCGAGCAGCAGCAGCGGCCCGAGCAGATTGGCGTAGGGCAGGCGGCGTCCGGGGCCGAGGCGGTGTACAGACCGGGTCCGGGCGAGCCGGCTGGTGGCACTAACGGCGGCGGCGGACGAGGCGAGGTTAGCCGCAGCAGTGGCCGGGCGCGCGGTCGGCGGCGCGGCCAGTTGCGGGGAGATCAGTTCGGTCACGTGGATCAGCTCCGGTACTGGGCGGCGACGGCGTCGGACGCGAGATGCTCGAAGCGGCGGTCGAAGAGCACGTCCGCCTTGAAGGACTTGACGAAGCCGCCCTCGGCGAGCAGGTCGATGGTCTCCTGCTCCCAGGCGATGGCCTCGTCCCAGCTCGGCGGGAACAGTGGCTTGCTGGTCAGCGCGATGATCCCCTTGGCCTGCGCCAAGGTGATGTTCTGCGTCTTGACGTAGTACTCCTCCTCCCAGGTCTCAGGGTTCTCCCACGCCCAGACCTGGCCCTTGGCCCACAGCGGGATGTAGGCGGCGATCGCGGCGGCCTTGCCCTTGTCGGCCAGCACGGACGCCGGCGCCCACAGGATGTTGAGAAGGTCCACCACGTCGGTGGAGATGGCGCGAGCGCCGTCGGACGCGTACCGGCTCAGGTACGAAGGGACCTGAGAAATCGCCAACGGCGCGATGTCGACCTGCCCGGCCTGCAATGCGGTCAGGAACTGGTTGCTGGTCAGATTCACCAACGTGACGTCGGAGTACTTGAGCCCCGCCTTCTTCAGCGCGCGCAGCAACACGACGCCTTGTGCCTGGCCCTGGGAGAAGGCGAGTCGCTTGCCGCGGAAGTCGGCCACAGCGTGGATATCGCTGCCTGGCTTGGTGGCGAAGATGTAGGCCGGTTTGCGGGTCAGGTCGACGGCCACGATCCTCGCGTCAAAACCCTGATAGTGCGCTTGGATGGGCGGAATGCCGGCGTTGTTGGCCACTTCCAGCGACCGGGCGCGAAAGGCGTTGATCACGTCGGGTCCGGCGCCGATGCTCGGCCACGCGGAGGCGGTGAACGGCAGGTTGGTCAGCAGCCCGGCGAGCTTGAGCTGGAGCTGCTGCAGACCGGTGTAAGACGCGATGCTCAGGCTGGTTCCAGCCGGTACGGACGAGGCCAGCGGAGAGTTGGTGGCCAGCGGCGTTCCCTCGGCGGCGGCCACGGCGCAGGAGCTGAGGCTGAGCGCGGCGCCGGTTCCCAGCAGCGCCTGGAGGAAAGCGCGCCGTTGCATGATGCCCGGTTTCGGCGCGGCTGGTCGGGCCCCAGAAGGCCGGGTCGCAGAGATCTCGGAGAAGGCACGGCTCGACAAGGAAGGGTCCTTACGTGGACAAGTAAATGCAGCGGAGGGCATGCCGGATCCCGCGCCGCAGGGCGGCAGCGAGCAGGCGTGGAACCCGAACAAGTCGGGTGATGGGTGCGGCGAAGTACCGCGGCACAAGTGGACCAGGCTAAAGGTGACCCGATCAGACCGCGCAGAACGGGATCAGCGGCAACAGAAGGTGCGGCCGACGCGCATCAGGTCGATGACACGGCGCTTGGTCAGGCCGAGCTGCCGGGGCGGGAGCGCACGCGACGGCGCGGCGGTCGGGAAACCGCGGCGCTGAGGCGCCCGGCCGACCGGCGAAACTGTCGTCACGCTGCTCATGTGACCATGCTCGCGGCCCTGGGACAAACCTGTCAACATTCGGCTCTCTTGAAATAAGTCAGTATAGATCAAAGTAAATCAGGGTTATGCATGAATACCGCTGCTTTGCGCGGATCGGGCATCTTCGCGCGCTGCCAGGAGCGCGAGCGGATCGCGGTAGAGGGCGTCGAGAATCACCGAGCCGCCGGCGATGGCGAGGATTGAGTCGGGGGCGAAGCCAGTCGGCACAACGGTCTGTGTGACATCCGCCAGGGACGACCAGGCACGCGTGCGTACCTCGTCGCGCAGAACACTGAGGTTGCCGTCGAGGAGCATGACTCCGGGTTCGACGACCACGACGAGTTCGGGGCCGAACACGTCGGTGAGCATCGCCGTCGCTCGGCCGATGTCGCGGGCTCGCTCGGCGAACAGCCGCAGCGCGCCGGGGTCGCCGTATCGGGCCGTCTCCAGCAGGAGCGGGAACTCGGGTTCCGTGATGATGCCCTCGTCGAACGCGCGTCGCGCTAGGGTCGGCTCGGAAAGAGCCGCCTGAAGGCAGCCGGTGCGGCCGCAGAAGCAGGGTTCGGTGTTGCCCGCCAAAGGCA
>Ga0134126_10009088_pt1 | contig 12525 bp, 13 predicted proteins | sample KB31752_FD_96881 | JGI IMG/M metagenome (GOLD analysis project Ga0134126, IMG submission 96881) | Terrestrial soil microbial communities with excess Nitrogen fertilizer from Kellogg Biological Station, Michigan, USA - KB3-175-2 | ecosystem: Environmental > Terrestrial > Soil > Unclassified ...
CCATCATAAGTATGGACAACAGAGCGCCAGCCGAGTGTTTACAGTCTTTCCGATCCTCCAGTAGTTCCGCGCCCGGTGTCGCGTGATTCCATCATTACAGGCTAACGTAACTTATGCTGATTTCTGGCCACTGCACCGAGCAGGAAGCGCATCCGCCAGTCGCTGGCGCCCGCATTGCAATTTTGATGGGGACAAAGAATGGGGCAGATTTTATTGGCGAGCAGCTCAAGTCGATCGCGAGTCAAACTCACGCCAATTGGTGCCTGTTCATATCCGATGACGGTTCAACCGACGGGACCAAAGATGTCATCACGCGCTTTGCAAAGGACCGCCCGCAACGGATCGATGTTCGCCATGGCCCTGAGAAAGGGGTCTGCGCGAATTTTATATCCCTCGCGACCAATCCCTCGATCGAGGCCGACTATTTTGCATTCAGCGATCAAGATGATATCTGGAATCCCGATAAGCTTGAGCGTGCTCTCAATTGGTTTGTCACCGTTCCTGATCATATTCCCGGCCTTTACTGCGGCAGGACTGAGTTGGTGACATCCGAAGGTCACACTTACGGCCTTTCACCCTTGTTCACTCGCGCTCCGACATTTCAAAATGCGCTGGTTCAAAGCTTGGGGGGAGGCAACACGATGGCCTTCAACCGGGCGACAAAAAAACTATTGGAGGAGGCAGGTCCGCTCGAAGTTGTTCTACATGATTGGTGGCTCTACCAACTAGTCTCTGCCGCTGGCGGCGCCATTCGCTACGATCCTCAGCCGGTGCTCAAATATCGGCAACACGAAAATAGCCTCATCGGGGCCAACTTAGGCTGGCGCGCTCAGACCACCCGGATTCGCATGGCATTCCGTGGGCGCTTTCGTTCTTGGAATGCAACAAATATTGCCGCGCTCCAGCGTGTGCCTGATCATCTGATTCAACCGCAGAATCGCGCCGTACTGGCTTTCTTTGCACAAGCAAGGTCCGGTAGTTTACTGCGGCGGCTTATAAATTTTAAGCGATCGGGCGTTTATCGGCAGACATTTCTCGGCAATGTCTGGCTGCTGGTGGCAGCGATCATCAAGAGGATTTGACGTGGGCGTTGTTTCCAAAGGAACTGTACTCGTCACTGGCGGCGCCGGGTTCATTGGCGCCAATTTTGTCCTCGATTGGCTTTCCCTCGGCCTTGGGACCATCGTCAACCTGGACAAGCTCACATACGCCGGAAATCGTGGCAACCTTGCGGGCGTCAACGGGAGCCCCGATCATATTTTCATTGAGGGCGATATTGGCGATACCGGGCTTGTCGCAAAATTGCTGACCGAACACCGTCCCGTTGCGATCGTAAACTTCGCCGCTGAGTCACATGTCGATCGGTCGATACACGGACCTGCCGATTTTATCTCGACCAATGTTGTTGGAACCTATCGTCTGCTTGAAGGCGCGCGCGGATACCTGGCGACACTGAGCGCGCCAGAACACAACGCCTTCCGCTTTCTGCATGTGTCGACCGACGAGGTCTTTGGCTCCTTGGAAAGTCAGGCGCCGCCGTTCGCCGAATCAAATCAATATCAGCCCAATAGTCCCTATTCCGCATCCAAAGCCGCTTCGGATCACCTGGTCCGGGCGTGGCACCATACATACCGCCTTCCCATTGTCGTCACCAATTGCTCGAATAATTATGGACCCTATCAGTTTCCGGAAAAACTCATCCCTTTGACAATTCATCACGCGCTGACGAACAAACCGTTGCCCGTGTACGGCGATGGTCAACAGCGGCGTGATTGGCTTTATGTCACCGATCATTGCGCCGCCATTCGCGCCGTACTGGATCGCGGACGCATTGGCGAGACCTACAACATCGGGGGACGAACGGAAAAAGCCAACATCGATGTCGTGCACGCCTTATGCGATATTCTCGATGCTGAAAAGCCGCGTTCAGATGGCCGTTCGTATCGTCAACAAATCGAATTCGTCGGCGATCGTCCGGGCCACGATCGCCGCTATGCGATGGATACCACCAAGATTGAACGGGAGCTCGGCTGGACGCCTGCCGAAACATTCGAAACCGGTCTTGCCAAGACCGTGCGTTGGTATCTCGACAATACCAAATGGGTTGAGAATGTGGTGAGCGGCTCGTATCGGGATTGGATACAACAGAATTATTCAAATCGATGATATACATGTCATCGCGATAATGGATAAAACAGCGGCTATGCAAAAAAAGGCACGAAAAGGCATTATTCTTGCCGGCGGCTCTGGCACGAGGCTGCATCCCGCAACGCTTGCGGTCTCGAAGCAATTATTGCCGATCTTCGACAAGCCGATGATCTACTATCCGCTCTCGACCTTGATGCTCTCGGATATCCAGGACATTCTGATTATCTCCACGCCGCAGGATATTTCGCGCTTCGAACAATTGCTTGGCGATGGCAGCCAATGGGGCGTGAGCTTCACCTATGCCGTGCAGCCCTCGCCCGAAGGACTCGCTCAAGCGCTTATCATTGGTGCGCACTTTATCGGCCGAGACGACGTTACTCTTATTCTTGGCGACAACGTCTATTACGGACACGGGTTGCCGGCACTGCTGGAGAACGCGTCCAGCCGTGATACGGGGGCGACGGTCTTTGCTTATCGCGTCAATGATCCGGAGCGCTACGGCGTGATCGAATTCGATGAAAGCCAAAAAGCTCTATCGGTCGAAGAAAAGCCGAGCAAGCCTAAGTCCAACTATGCCGTGACCGGGCTTTATTTCTTCGACAATGCCGTGATCGACATCGCGCGGTCAGTGAAGCCATCGGCGCGCGGCGAACTGGAAATCACGGATGTCAACCGAGCCTACCTTGAGGCGGGTCATCTTAGTATTGAGATACTGGGGCGCGGCTATGCTTGGTTCGATACCGGCACGCATGAATCATTGCTCGAAGCCAGTCAGTTCATTTCAACGATCGAACATCGGCAAGGCCTGAAAGTCGCTTGCCCGGAAGAGATCGCGTTTGGCAAGCGCTGGATCGACATTCACCAAGTCGAGCGGGTTGCAAAATCGATGACAAAATCGAGTTATGGCGCTTATTTACATCGCCTCGTTGAAGAGGAGGGCCAAAGGTGAAGGTTACGGCCACCGAATTGCACGACGTGCTGATTTTTGAACCCGATGTCTACCAGGACGAGCGTGGTTTTCTTTTCGAAAGCTTCAATCATAAGGGCTTGGAGGATGCCGTCGGCCTTACAGTCCAATTTGTTCAAGATAATCAATCGCATTCAATAAAAAACGTTTTGCGAGGGCTGCATTATCAGATCGAACAGCCACAAGGGAAGCTGGTACGCGTCGTCCAAGGCGAAGTATTTGATGTCGCTGTCGATCTACGCCGTAAATCACCGACATTCGGAAAGTGGAGCGGCGTTGTCCTTTCGGCGGAGAACAACAAGCAAGTGTGGATCCCACCCGGTCTGGCGCACGGATTTTTGACCTTAAGCGAAACGGCGGACGTATTCTACAAACTCACCGATTACTATGCGCCTCAACATGCTCGATCGATCCGTTGGAATGATCCCCGCATCGGAATCGCGTGGCCGGCGGGGCAATCGCCGATATTGTCCCCCAAGGATCGTTCCGCGCTTCCATTATTAGAAGCTGAGGTATTTGAGTGAGGCTGCTCCTCACTGGAGCCAACGGCCAAGTTGGCTGGGAGCTGCGTCGCAGTCTCATGCCCTTAGGCAAAGTGATGGCGATGGATCGCAATGCTTGCGATTTATCCCGCCCGCAGGATTTGCCTCGCATCATTCGCGAAATCGCGCCGGATGTCATCATCAATGCCGCCGCCTATACCGGCGTCGATAAGGCGGAGGAGGAAGAGTCGCTGGCAACGCTGGTAAACGGCATTGCAGTTGGCGTGATCGCTGATGAGGCGCGCAAACTTGGCGCATTGCTCATTCATTATTCTACGGACTATGTATTTGATGGAACGAAAGCTATCCCTTACGTCGAGGACGATCCGCCACATCCCATCAATGCTTACGGTCGCAGCAAGCTCGTCGGCGAGCAGGCGGTCGAACGATGTGGGGGAAACCACCTGATCCTGCGCACAAGCTGGGTCTATGCGGCGCGCGGGCATATCTTTTTACGGACGGTACTCCGACTGGCGCGCGAGCGCGACGAGCTGCGTATTGTTTCCGACCAGTTCGGAGCACCGACTTGGGCGCGCGAGATCGCCGATGCCACCGCGTCTATCCTTGGACGGGCGTGCCATGAGCAGGAAGCACAAAATTTTGTGTCCGGCATATTCAATTTGACGGCAGCAGGCGCGACGAGTTGGTTTGGCTTTGCTGAAGCTATTCTCGATCAGGCAGAGCGACATATTGGTGTTCGGCGGAACATAGTTCATCCAATCTCAAGTTTGGACTATCCTGTCCGTGCGGCGCGGCCCAAGAACTGCTGGCTGGCAACGGATCGCATACGCGCACGATTCGGAATTACGATGGCTGATTGGAAACGTGCTTTGACGCGCTGTATGCAAGGTGCAATTTTGCTGCAAGAGAAATGAAATATTACCGGCAGCAGCGTTAGTGGATGAAAAACGAAATAAACGCCAACTAGGAGCTTGCCAAAAGATTTTGATTGTCGGCGCTCGAGACCGTCAATCCGGGACGCTTTCCTTCAACTCCTCGATCCATACTCGCGCATTCCCGTCGGAAGGCGCGCGCCAATCGCCCCGTGGAGAAAGCGAGCCACCAGAGGAAATTTTGGGCCCGTTTGGCACCGCCGAGCGCTTGAACTGGCTAATCGTGAAGAATCTGAACAGAAAGACCTCAAGCCAATGCTTGATCTCAGCAAGCGTGTAGGCATGCTGCTTTCCATAAGGAGTATTCTCCGGCCAACTTCCGCGATTGATGTCCGACCATGCGTGATACGCTAGATAGGCGACGCGCGAGGGTCGGAAACCGTAGCGGGTCACATAGAAGAGATTAAAATCCTGCAGCTCGTAGGGTCCGATTGTCTTCTCGGTTGACTGCATAATGCCGTCGGCAGCAGCCGGCACAAGTTCCGGAGAAATTTCAGTCGCCAAAATTCGAAAAAGTATATCCGCCGTAACCCCGTCAAAATCGGCAGTGGTGGCGACAAAGCGAATCAGGTGCTGGATCAGCGTCTTAGAAACCGATGCATTCACATTATAATGCGACATGTGATCGCCGACGCCGTAGGTGCACCATCCGAGGGCGAGCTCTGACAAGTCGCCTGTTCCGCACACGAGACCACCATTATGATTGGCAAGGCGGAATAGATAGTCGGTTCGCAATCCTGCTTGTACGTTTTCAAAGGTGATGTCGTAGACCTTTTCGCCGCGGCTGAATGGATGGTCCATATCCGCCAGCATTTGTTTCGCGGCCGGGCGAATGTCGATTTCCGCGGCGGTCACCCCCAACGCCTTCATTAACGCCCAGGCATTGGTCTTTGTCCGGTCCGAGGTTGCAAAGCCTGGAAGCGTATAGGCCAAGATATTGGTGCGAGGCAAACCGAGATGATCCATCACGCGTGTCGAAACAATCAACGCCTGCGTGGAATCGAGACCACCCGAGACGCCGATTATAATTTTTTGCGTTTTGGTCGCGTGCATGCGCTTGGCGAGACCCTGAACCTGGATATTGTAGGCCTCGTAGCAGTTCTCGTGCAGCTGCTTGGGATCCGACGGCACATAGGGAAACCGGTCGACATTGCGCAGCAGTGGCAGATCGGCGGCGGGTGCGTCGAGTATTAGATCGATTGTCCGGAAACCATCAGCCGCTGCGCGATTTTCACTGATACAATCGCTGAATGTGCCCGTCCGCATTCGCTCTTGTCGCAAGAGTGCGAGGTCGACATCAGCAATTGCCATGGTGGAGTCGCGGGTAAATCGTTCCGTTTCCGCGAGCTTCCTGCCGCATTCGAAGATGGCGGCATGGCCGTCCCAAGCGAGGTCGGTGGTGGATTCACCGGAGCCCGCCGCCGAATAAGCATAGGCGGCAATGCACCGGGAGGACTGCGAGGCGCATAGCAGCCTGCGTTCGTCGGCCTTGCCGATAGTGATGTTGCTCGCGGATAAATTGAGCAGGATCTCCGCGCCGGCGAGCGCAGCCGCTGTCGACGGCGGCTGTGGAACCCAGATATCTTCGCAAATTTCGACGTGTGCCGTAAACGGCACGGTGCCTTTGGACCTGAACAACAGATCAACACCGAACGGCACGCTACGGCCCCCGATATCAATGCTGGTGTTGTGGATTCCAGCGCCGGACGTGCAGTGACGCTTCTCATAAAATTCACGATAGTTCGGAAGATAGATTTTCGGCACGGCGCCGACGATCTCACCGCGATGGATTGCGACTGCGCAATTGAAGAGCTGGCCTCGGCGGCGCAACGGGGCACCAACAAACAGAATAGAAAATATATCGCGCGAGCTCTTGGCAATCTCTTTGAGTGCCCGCTCGACTTTGTCGAGCAGCGCATCCTGAAATAATAGATCGTCAATGGCGTAGGCCGATATCCCGAGTTCGGGAAAGATCATCACACCGATTTTCTTCTGGTTGCCCTGCCGCGCGAGTTCGAGCGTGCGCGCCAGATTGAAATCGGGATCGCCGACCTCAATTTGAGGAACGCAGGCGGCGACTCTGATAAATTCATGCCTATAAGGAGAGAAAAATGTCATCAACGTCGCGATGCGGTTACTCGGCGGTCCGCTGTTGGTCCGCCTGTTTCACAGTTGTTTCACATCAGGTGCAGCCGCGGTGAGGTTATTCTGCTGCTTCCGGATCGTGAGGTAGCCGCGGAAGTGCTTGTTCACCCAATTGCGCAATCTTATACGCATTTTCGAATGCCACCGGCTTGAACCGGCGCCAGCGATGCGCCATCATGCCGCTGCTGCAATAAACGGCCGGCCTTCCGCCCGCGCCTTGGCCTGATCGTAAACCCAGCGATAAGTGTGCTCCATGCCGGCGCGCAGCGAAATACTCGGCGCCCAGCCGAGCTTGGCCTTGATCAAAGAGTTGTCGCTGTTGCGACCACGCACGCCCTTGGGTGCGTCGAGCTTGTAGTGGCGCTTGAGCTTGATGCCGGCAATATCCTCGACGGCATCGACCAATTGATTGATTGTGACCATCTCGTCACTACCAATATTGAGCGGCTGCTCGATCTCTGAGTGCAGAAGCTTCTGCGTGCCGATCAAGCAGTCGTCGATATACATGAAGCTGCGGGTCTGCTCGCCGTCGCCCCAGATTTCGATGTCGTGCTTGCCTTCGATGACGGCGAGCGCGACCTTGCGCGAGATTGCTGCCGGCGCCTTTTCGCGGCCGCCGTCCCAGGTGCCGAACGGACCATAGACGTTGTGATAGCGCGCGATGCGAGTGACGAGCCCAAAGTCTTCGCGGTAATGGCGGCACATCCGTTCGCTGAACAGTTTCTCCCACCCGTAGCCGTCCTCGGGTTCGGCTGGGTAGGCGTCCGATTCCTTGAGAGCGGTGATGTCAGCTTCGGTCTGCTTGTAGGCCGGATAGACGCAAGCCGAGGAAGAATAGAAGAACCGCTCCACGCCGTGCTTCTGCGCCGCCATTAGCATGTGCGTGTTAATCAGAACGGACAGCATGCAAAGAGCCTTGTTGTTCTCGATGAAGCCCATGCCTCCCATGTCCGCAGCGAGGTTATAGACGTGGGCAACGCCCTTGGCAGCTCGCTCGCAGGCACCGAGCTCCTGTACGTCGGCGACGATATTTTGGGCATCGTTCGACCGGAAATACCATTGATCGGCCGGCTTCTTGTCGACCGCGCGAACGGGAATTTTTTGCCGCAGGAGGTCGCGTACAAGCTGGCCTCCGATAAAGCCGCCGGCGCCGGTTACAAGCGTTAAATTGGACACTCCTTACCCCATTTTTGAAGGCTGTTTATGGGGTTTCAATAGCCTGACCAAGGCAAAACTGTCAATTTTTGAGACGCTTCCGAATGAGATGGGAGTGACATCGGTGCAGAAATATTTGCGATGGCCATTGGGCATATTGCGCGGAGTTCCTTAGGAGCGGTCAAGAGAGATGACGGGCCCTAAGTCCTGGTGTAAATGCTAGCCGCGCGTAGGGGTCCGCAGGCTCCGAATTGACGATGGTCTGCGTTCTTATAGAGGTCTGGAGTTCGAAATGAGCGCACGTCGCGAAGCCGCCGCCACCGCCACCGCCGCCGAAGCGCCTACAATTCAGACCGTCCGGGACTTCTGGAACGGCCGACCGTGCAACATCAGGCATTCGCCAAAGCCCGTCGGTAGTCGCAAATACTTCGACGACGTCGAGCAGCGGAAGCACTTTGTCGAATCCCATATTCCGTCCTTCGCGCAGTTCGATCGTTGGAAGGGCAAACGGGTACTCGAGGTCGGTTGCGGCATTGGGACGGCTGCGGTCAATTTCGCGCGCGGGGGTGCTGACTATACCGGCGTTGAGTTGTCGAAGGCGAGCCTCGATCTAACGCGTGAACGCTTTGAGGTGTACGGACTGAAAGGAGAATTCCAGCTTTGCAATGCCGAAGAGCTCAGCAAACATGTCGATGGTGGCTACGACATGGTTTACTCATTCGGCGTTATTCATCACAGCCCGAACCAGCGTGCGATCGTCGAAGAAATCCGCAAGGTGATAAAGTCGCATGGTGAATTTCGCTGCATGCTCTACGCGAAAAATTCATGGAAGGACATCATGATCGGCGAGGGCTTTGACCAGCCTGAGGCGCAGTTTTGCTTCTTGATCGCGACGACCTATACCGAGAATATGGTGCAGGACCTTTGTAGAGGCCTTTTCAAAATCACGTCGATTTCGCAGGCGCATATTTTTCCGTTTGTCGTCGAAAAATACCTCAAGTACGAATACGAGCTGCAACCTTGGTTCGAAGCCATGCCAAGGGAAATGTTCGAGGCGTTGGAACGCCGGCTGGGCTGGCATATGCTGATAGTTGCGGACCCGGTCTAACGCACGAAATTGGCAGCACCGCCTTGTGCACCATAGCTTGCGAACATGATGTATTCTCCACGAATTGAATAGAATCCTGCCGCTCAAGGTCCAAAACGCGGCGTCTCAATCGCTCACCAGAATATGAATTGCAGCACAACCAGCCATTACAAGTGGCCTAGCCTCACTTGGCAAACTGCGAAGCGGCTTTTAAATTCAGTTAGACATAAACAAGTCTCGCGCATTACGGTTTCATATAATGCTCAGTGAGAAGCCGAAAGGGGCTGCTGACGTTGAAATCTGGAAACGTTCGCGCGGGGCGTTGTGCTCCACGCATGACGCCATGGTGTCCCTTACCGAGTGGTTCGTCAGTAATATCCCATTCAGTTACGATCTTGCGATCGATCACCATAGGGAGTTGGCCACACGGCCGATTGACGATATTTTGTTCGAGCTGCTGCGCATGCAGCGTGGATGCATGTGCGGAGGATTGACCATTTTGATGGCCCTTGTCGCCAGGCGAGAAGGTTATCGCGCGTTTGAATTGAATTTCGGCAGGCGGGACGGGAACGAATCGCACGTGGTCGTGTTGGCCGGCGAACCCGGCAACCTCATCATTTATGATCCGACATTCGGATGCTTCTCCGGCAACACCGGAGGAGCCCCGGTTTCGATCCAAACCGTTATCAGTTTTCTGCGCGAAGGGCTCGGCTCGCAACTTTGATGGATCAGATTTGGGCCGCGCGAACGACGTTTCCTGTTTCGTACTAATTCGGATCGAGCGATACCTCTCAATTCCATGGTCACTAAGCTTGATGACTACCGATGCCTCGCGACGATCGATCTTGATTCATTTTCTGGCATGGCTTGGGGCGCCTTGTGGCAATGGATCCGCGCACGGCGTATGAGATCTCAATGCTTATTTGATTGCCTGCGATTTCCTCTCGGCACATCAGGGGAACCAGAGGTCGAGACAAGTGCAAATGAACTTCACGGACTAGACGGCTATCGCGAGGCGGGCGAGAAAATCGACCGCCGATCATAGCGACTTCGATCGCTAAGGTACTCCTCGAACCCGTCATTCACGGAGCAGCCTCTCTAATTGCGCCCGATGCTGGCGACGATGGGGGCTTCCTGCAGCTGGAAACGCCGAAAGAGTGCTGGAGCTATGCTGTATCCTTCGACCTAAGTGACGTCATCGCGGACGCGCGCGCCCGCTTGGCTGCCGGCGCCCTTGAGCTCGTAGCTGATCTCCAAGTTGAAAGTGGCTGGATTGGTCTCGGCTGCATGGACACGACATTGGCCTTTGTAGGCAAAGAGATAATCATACCAGCCGGCGCACGGCATGAGGTTGTTGTACCAATAGACGATGTCGGCGCTGCGTCATGTCTGATGATCCGCAATGCCAATGATCTTAACCAACCGTCGCGCGTTCACGAATTTCAATTGCTCGACGTTCGCGCAGCGCAGGTCACCTTTGCAATGAGTTCGTTCGTCCGAATGAAAGGTCGGGGTTCGCGGCTTGAGTTTGCATGTATGCATAAAGTGTTATTTTCACCCCATCTGCGTCAGTATGAAACTCGCCCAACGGTTTATACGCCCACAGTCCGAGTAATCGTGCTCCTTCAATTGGCGTCTTACGTATGACGAGTACCAGGGTGGGAGCGCCTGCGGCCTTTACCGCCGTTAGGTAGTCCTCGTAGCGCTTGATAATTGGGTCCACCCAACGACTCAGACGCTGTAACGGATTTGTACGATAATTAGAAAAGCGGTCCCAACAATCTCGCACAGAAAAGAAATAATCTGCCACAGGCCAACACTCCCCGCGCGTCAAGTCATCTCGCAATGCCTTGCGAAGATCCTCCGGAGAAAATTCTCGCCGCGCCAAAACCTCGAAGCCGACGGCGATCACACCCGCGTTGCGGGCGAGATATGTCTCGGGCGTCTCAGCTGCGGTCACCGGGGGCAGAGGATGCTGCATCAGCCATGCCCCCCCACCAAGAACAGCCGGGGCGTCGGGAGCACGAACACGAAATAAGAATTCATCCCAGAAATGGGTCAGCAACACTGCCGACACAGCCTGACGTTCGGAAAATTGTCGGTAGATGCGCGCCTCCGCCACGGACACTAAGTTGACCCCGATAAACGCCCGGTAAGTATAGAAATGTCCGGCAACAACAAAGGCTATCATGGCAATGAAGACTGCGCCCCCGGAAAAAATGTGAAAGGTTCGTTTTGGTGCAAAAGAGGGGCGGCCACACGTTGTGAGCAGTCCGAAAGCGAGAACCAAGCAAATATAGTTGCAATACAATTCCCATTGCTGGACCGCAATGATTTTTCCCGTCAAAATCTGTTGGTTCAGCGTGATTAAAGGGATGATCGCGCATGCGGATGCAAGAACAAGCCGCGCATTCGTTTGCCAGTTGTTGCGCCCCAATATCCAAGCGAGGTACACAAGTTCAGCAAATGCAATAACAATAGACATTCTCAATATCGGTAAATGAGAATCGTATATCGATATCGATGCCGCGCCGCTATTGCCCATCCAAAAAGCAGCGAATACCAGCCCGCAGGTTACCGAATATGAGATCAGGAATGCGAGCTTGAGCGGCAGCCGCAAGAACAAAATTGAGTGCACAGATAACATACCGAACAGCAGCCATGCGCTGATCGCCGGAGCGATATAGCAGAAAGCAAACAATGGCGTAATCAAACACAATAGTCGATACAACCGCAGATCTAGAGTAGTGGCGAAGCGGACTAGTGCAGCAAGGTAGAGAAAAAACAGAATCCATGTCGTTTGCGGTTCCGGCGTACGGAAGAGCTGGAAGTAAGGAAACGAATCGGCGGCGAATAGCCACTGCGTCGCAAGCGTCCGCTCAAGATGTTCAGCGAGTGTCGGAGAGAATATGATTGGCGAGTTTAGACTGAAGAATTGAAACGCGAATGCCAGCGCGAACGTCCAACAGGCGCGTTCGATTGCGGCGCGCGTCAAGGTGCCGGCCAAAACCCACGCCGCGCCAAAAGCTAAAGGCGATAGGATAAATTCAGAAACTATTGCCACGGTGCCGATATCACTAATGCCTAGCGCGTGCATCAAATGCGCTGGCAGTTGACTCAAAGTCAGCTGTCCAAACGAGAGCGGGCTGGTCAACGCGTAATTGATGTAAAACGGCTCATCATACGCCGTCTGCATCCAGTTGAAGTGTCCACTATCGATCGCAAATGCGGTCAGTTGATAAATTGGCCCCGCAATAATGACTGCAAATGCGATGATCGTTACGGCCCGCGATGTGACGAAGTTCCTCCGCAACTCGGAGCGGCCCGGGAGTGGGTCCAAGACGGAATGGCGCGGCTCCGAACTCTTGTTGCCGAGAAGCCGTCGCAGCAAAATGAATAACCTCCGTCGCGAATAGGTGAGCCGCGTTCCTAGGATCAATTCACTCGATTCCGAGTTTGGGTATCGACGATGTTTTCGGTATCTTGTGAAATAACATCAGTAGTCAGCCGCTATTTTGTCAATGATGCTGCCCATCCGAGTGCTTTTTCAACGATAGTCCTTGTCCGCCGGCTTGCCTAGGTGCATGG
>Ga0134126_10009090_pt1 | contig 12522 bp, 6 predicted proteins | sample KB31752_FD_96881 | JGI IMG/M metagenome (GOLD analysis project Ga0134126, IMG submission 96881) | Terrestrial soil microbial communities with excess Nitrogen fertilizer from Kellogg Biological Station, Michigan, USA - KB3-175-2 | ecosystem: Environmental > Terrestrial > Soil > Unclassified ...
ACATCCGCGTGGGCCAGGAGGTCAAGACCACGCCGTGGCGCGCCGCCGCGACCACACCCGCCAGTGCCGGCAGCTTGCCCGGCGCCGCGGGCGGCAGGTAAGGGAGTACGGCATGCCCAACTTTTTCATCGATCGCCCAATTTTCGCGTGGGTGGTGGCGATACTCATTTCGCTGGGCGGCGTGCTGTCCATACTGAACCTGGGCGTGCAGTCCTACCCATCCATCGCACCGCCGCAGGTGAATATCAGGGCCAAGTATCCGGGTGCAAACGCCCAGACCACGGAAAAAACCGTCACCCAGGTGATCGAGCAGCAGCTGACCGGCATCGACAACCTGCTGTACTTCAACTCGTCGTCCAGCGCCACCGGTTCGGTCAACATCACCCTCACGTTCGCCGCCGGCACCGATCCGGACATTGCCCAGGTACAGGTGCAGAACCAGGTGCAACGCGCCACGCCGCAGTTGCCCGAGGAAGTGACCCGCCAAGGCGTTGTCGTCTCCAAGTCCAACAGCAGCACCTTGATGGCGGTCGCGCTGATTTCCACCAACCCGGCGATCGACCGCGACCGTCTCAATGACATTGTCGGGTCGACCGTGCTCGACCAGATCTCCCGCGTTCCCGGCGTCGGCAGCACCCAGCAATTTGGCGCCGAGTACGCGATGCGTATCTGGCTGAACCCCGACAAGCTGCACGGCTATGGCTTGTCGGCCACGCAGGTGTTGAACGCGGTGCAGGCACAGAACGTGCAGTTTGCCGCCGGCGCGCTCGGCGCCGATCCGGCGGTTCCCCGCCAGGGCTTTACGACCCTCGTCTCGACCGAAGGCCGCTTCACCACCCCCGAGCAGTTTGCCGGCATCATCCTGCGCGCCAATCCCGACGGCACGACCGTGACCCTGGGGGATGTGGCACGCATCGCCTTCGGGCCGAACAATTACGGCTTCAACACCGAGTACGACGGCAAACCCGTCGGCGCTTTCTCGATCAACCTCCTGCCGGGGGCAAATGCGCTCAACGTGGTCACCGCTGTCCGCGCAAAGATGGACGAGCTGGCGCCAAGTTTCCCGGAAGGAGTGACCTGGTTCAGCCCCTACGACACCACCACCTTCGTCAAGACCTCGATCACCGAAGTCACGCACACGCTGATCGAGGCCATCATCCTGGTGTTCCTAGTGATGCTGCTCTTCCTGCAGAACATCCGCGCCACGATCATCCCGACCCTGGTGATACCGGTGGCCCTGCTGGGCACCTTCCTAGGCATGCTGGTGCTCGGCTTCACCATCAACCAGTTGACCTTGTTCGGCATGGTGCTTGCCATCGGCATCGTGGTCGACGACGCGATCGTCGTCATCGAGAACGTCGAACGCATCATGCGCGAGGAAGGCTTGCCGCCAAAGGAGGCCACGCGCAAGGGCATGGGCCAGATAACCAGCGCGGTCGTGGCGATCAGCGTGGTGCTGGCTGCCGTGTTCATCCCCTCCGCGCTGCAGCCTGGCTCGAGCGGGGTGATCTACAAGCAGTTTGCGCTCACCATTGCCATGTCCATGGGTTTCTCGGCCTTTCTGGCCTTGTCATTCACGCCGGCGTTGTGCGCCAGCTTCCTGCTGCCGGTGCATGAGGAACGCAAAAACCGGGTATTCCGCTGGTTCAATACGGCTTTCACCCGCATTACCCAAACCTACGTCGGCCACGTCGGCCACGCGGTTACCCACGCACCGCGGTGGATGGTGGTGTTCGTGGTCGTTTCGGCCCTCGGTGGCCTGCTGTTCACGCGTCTGCCGGGGAGCTTCCTGCCGGAGGAAGACCAGGGCTATGCCATGCTCACCGTGCAGTTGCCCCCCGGCGCCACCAAGCAACGCTCGACCGAAGTGATGGGACAAATCCGCAAGGTCCTGCACGCTGACAACGCCGTTGCCGGCGTATTCCAGATCGTCGGCTTCAGCTTCATGGGCTCGGGTGAAAACACCGCCATGAACTTCATCAAGCTCAAGGACTACGCCGATCGCGGCGTGACCGCGCAGCAGTTCATCGAGCGCGCCAACCGCGAGCTCGGCCAGATCCACGACGCCAGGATCGTGGTGATGAACGTCCCCACGGTCCAGGGCCTGGGCCAATTTGGCGGCTTCGACATGTACCTGCAGGACCGCGGCGGTGCCGGACGTGACGTACTGGCCAAGGCGCGCGACACCCTGCTCGACAAGGCCCGCCAGGACCCTGCCCTGACCCAGGTGCGCCAAAACGGGCTCGACGACGCCCCGCAACTCAACCTGGACGTGGACCGCACCCAGGCACAGTCGATGGGCTTGTCGGTGAGCGACGTGTACACCGCGCTTGGGCTCATGCTGGCGCCCCAGTACGTCAACGATTTCAATTACGCGGGCCGCGTCAAGCGCGTCATGATGCAGGCAGACGCCAAGTACCGCATGGGCCAGGAGGACTTGCAGCATTTCTACACGCCAAGCGCGACCGCCACCAATTCCGATGGCACGCCCGCCATGATCCCGCTGGCCAACGTGGTGCACGCTACCTGGCAGATGTCCTCGCCGTCGCTCAATCGTTACAACGGCTTCTCTGCCTTCGAGATCGTCGGGACGCCAGCGCCCGGGTACGCCTCCGGCGACGCCATGAACCAGATGGAGAAGCTGGTCGAGGCCAACCTGCCGCACGGTTTCGCCTTCGACTGGACCGGGCAATCCTATGAGCAGGTGCTGTCGGGCAACTCGGCCACCTTGCTGATGGTGCTGTCCCTGTTCATCGTCTTCCTGGCCCTGTCAGCCCTGTATGAAAGCTGGTCGATCCCGGTCTCGGTGATGCTGATCGTGCCCTTGGCCTTCCTCGGCGCGGTGGTCTTCGCGCTGTTGCGCGGCCTGCCCAACGACGTGTACTTCAAGATCGGCCTGATCACCGTGATCGGGCTGGCGGCCAAGAACGCGATCCTGATCGTGGAGTTCGCGGTCGACGAACAGAAGGCTGGGCGCTCCCTGCGCGAGGCTACGGTCGATGCCGCGCGCCTGCGCTTGCGGCCCATACTGATGACCTCGATGGCGTTCATCCTTGGTGTGTTCCCGCTGTTCATCTCCACGGGCGCAGGCGCCAACGCGCGCCACGCAATCGGCACCGGGGTCATCGGCGGCATGCTGTTTGCGACCTTCCTCGGCGTGCTGCTGATCCCGGTGTTCTACATCGTGGTGCGCCGCCTGCTCGGCGACAAGCTGGACGACGAACCATCCGGCGGCGAGGACTCGGGCGCAGGTACCCTCACCTTCGATTCCGATCCGCGCCGCGGCCGTTGACCGGCCCGCGCGCTCAGCGCAGGCCGGTCTCGGCGCGGGCAATGACCAGGCGCTGGATTTCGCTGGTGCCCTCGTAGATCTCGGTGATCTTGGCGTCGCGGAAATAGCGCTCGATCGGCATCTCGGCCGAATAGCCCATGCCGCCATGGATCTGCACCGCCTGGTGGGCAATCCACATGGCCGCCTCGGAGGCGACCAGCTTGGCCATCGCCGCCTCGGTACCGAACCGGCCACCGTTTTGCTCGACCCTGCCCTTGGTCCACGCAGCGCGCAAGGTCAACAGCCATGCGCTGTCGAACTTGCATTTCATGTCCGCGATCTTGGCCTGGGTCATCTGGAACGTGCCGATGGGACGGCCAAAGGCCTTGCGCTCACGTACCCAGGTGACCGACGACTCGTAGGCCGCGCGGGCGATGCCCAGTGCCTGCGAGGCAATGCCGATACGCCCGGCATCAAGGACGCCCATGGCGATTGAAAACCCCTTGCCCACGGTGCCGAGCAGGTTTGCCTGCGGGCAGACGTAATCATTGAATTCGATTTCGCAGGTGCTCGAGGCACGAATGCCGAGCTTGTGCTCGATCTTGCCGGCATGGAAGCCCGGCAGGCTGGTGTCGATGATGAAGGCGGAAATCCCCTTGGCGCCGATGCCTGGCGTGGTCAGGGCGAACAACACCAGATAGCGTGCGACCGGCCCGGAGGTGATCCACATCTTCTTGCCGCTGATCACCCAGTCGCCCTGCGGGTTGCGCGTAGCCCGGGTATGCATGGCCGAGGCGTCGGAGCCCGATTGCGCCTCGGTAAGCGCATAGGCACCAATGGCCTCCCCCGTCGCCACGGCACGCACGAAGGTCTGCTTTTGTTCTTCGCTGCCATGTTTCAGGATGGCGTTGCAAAACAGCGAATTGTTCACCGACATGATCGTCGCGGTGGCCGCATCGGCCGCCGCAATCTCGATCATCGCGAGCACGTAGGCAATCGGATCGAGGCCGGGGCCGCCATAACTTTCCGGTACCTCGATGCCCATCAAGCCGAGCTTGCCCATCTCGCGGACGTTCTCCAGCGGGAATTCGGCATTTGCGTCCATTGCCGCCGCCACTGGCGCGATGCGCTTTTGCGCGAAATCGCGGGCAATCGCTTGCAGCGACAGCTGCTCCTCGGTGAAATCAAAATCCATGCATGTCTCCTGGAAAACCTCACTGCACTGCAGCAGCGCGCGGTGCACGGCATCGGCGGCCTGCGCCGTGCGGTGTACGTCGGCAAGCGCGCGCCCGGAAACCGGGCCGTGGTCTTGCCGTGCAGTTCAAGCAACGGAGGTATCGGCCGCGGACAGCCCCCCACCGGTCGCCGATACCGATGTGTCCCGTCAGCGCTGACGCTCGCGCCAAGCTGCCAGTGCCCGCTGGTACCGCTCCAACGCCTCGTCGTAACGATCATACACGCAGTGTATGCAGCCCTCGCCGCAGCAATCGGCCGCATCCGGCTCGGTCGGCCGCACCGGTTCCGGATCGGGCAACGGTGCCGGTTGGGCTGGGGACGGGGCGGCGGAGCCCGCACCATGCGCCGGGGTGTTTGCGGGCGTCGCCGGCAGTGCCGGGTCGGACGTACTCACCGGCCTGCGCGAGGGTCAAGCCGGGTGCCGCGTCGATGGGATGGCCCCGGCCGCTGGCGGTACCGGGGGTGCAATTGCACCCCCGCCCTCAATGTGTTCACTTCGCTGGTTTGCGGAAGCGGTAGACGAACTGGTCGGTATGGCCGCGGATCGAAGGATCGAAGACCTTGAGCTCGTGTGTATCCTTTGGATTGCGAAGCACGTTGCTTTCGCCGTCAAACACGAAGCCGGCCGCCTCGACCTGCTTGCGCACGATTGCGGGATCGATGCGGTGCAACGTGGCGGTGTCCTTCATGCCACTGCCCACAGGCGCGGCGTGGTCGATGATCACGAACAGGCCACCCGGCTTGAGCGCCACGAACGCCTGGCGATCGAGCTCGGCCGGATCCACGTTGCCGAGGAAATCATCCGGATAGTCGTGGTAATTCTGCGAGGTGAACACCAAGTCCACCGGCACCGGTGATGTCAGCTTCGAGGCCGGCTGTTGCAGCAAGCTGATGTTCGCGTAATGCGGTTCGGCGGCAACCGCGGTCAGCGCGGTGAAACTCTTGCTCGCCTTGGCGGGCTTGTCGGTGCCCGGGTACGGCCAGACGGTATACACATGACCCGAGGGCCCGACGATGGCGCTGAACACGCGGGTGAAATAGCCCGATCCCGGCAACAGTTCCAATACCTTCTGCCCTGGCTTGACCTCGGCAAACATCATGATTTCGCCAACCTTGCGGCGGGCATCGGTGGGCTGGTCGGCAGCGCGTGCCGGGTCGCTGACGGCCTTTTGCACCACGCTGCTGAGCGCGGGGGCTTGGGCCTGCCGTGCCTGCGCCAGTGCCAGCGAAGGCAGCGCAAGGGCCAGCAGTGCGGCAAGAACGGTAGGACGCATGGGAAACCTCCGCAATCGTTGGACGGACCAGCATTGTGCACCAATTACCGTGATGATGGCCCTGCACACCCGGTCCGCGGCCAACGGGACGGCATGATCCAGCAGGCGGACGCCAACGACAAACACCGCGCAAACTGGTACAACCGGGGTGCCCTGACCCACTCCGCAGCGACGGAGAGGAGCCTGCCTGATGTACATCGTCGGATGGGTGGTACTCGCCTGCCTGCTGGCAAGCAGCAGTGCCGCCTTGGCACAAACGCTGCCGGCCGGACCCGCGCCTGCCACCAGCGCCGCGCGGGCACAGGCCGCGTGGTTCGCACGCCAGATGCAAGCTGCGCACGAGTCAGACGACATCATGCGCGATGCCGACAAGCGCAAGGGCATGCTGGCGAAATACGAAGTCATGCGTGATGCCTATCGCACGGCCGCCGACCCGGCTTTCACGCTGATCTTCAGCCAGTACCTGAGCTGGTACCAGACTTTCGTCGGCGATTATCTTGCCGCGGCGCGCACGTTTTCGATCAAGGAGCTGCTGCAGCCGGGCGACCATCCTTCACCACTGGCCGATCCCGCCTACAGTCCACGTCCCGCCCTGGATGCCATCGCGCGCCTGGCCAGCAAGTACCAGATCGTGTACCTCAACGAGGCCCACAACGTACCGCTCACGCGCACGCTGACCGCGCAACTGCTGGGGAAACTGCGCACCGAAGGCTTCACCCACCTCGGCATGGAGACGCTTTACCAGAGCGATACCGGCTTGCAGGCGCGTGGCTATCCCGTGCCCGACAGCGGCTTCTACACCCGCGAGCCGATCGACGCGGAAATGGTGCGCACCGCGCTGAAGCTGGGCTTCCAGGTCTTCGGCTACGAAGCGCTTTCGGATGCCACCGGCAATGCACGCGAAGCCGAGCAGGCGCGCAACATCTACGAGATGGTCTTCAAGCACCATCCGCATGCGCGCCTGGTGGTGGTCGCCGGCTACGCCCATATCCAGAAAAGTGGCGTCTACCTTGACGGCTCCTCCATGGCCACGCACCTGCACCAGCTGACGGGTATCGACGGCCTAGCGGTGGAGCAGACCATGATGATCCCCCACGCCAAACGTGCCGACGACCACCCCTATTACCGCGCGATCTGGGCGGCCGTGAATCCGCGCATCCTGATTGAATCGGAAGACAACGAAGAGACCGGCTACTCGGTGCGCTACCACATCCTGCATACCGCCGTGCCCATCGTCTACGTGAACCGGGCCGGACAACCCTGGACCTTGCGGGACGGCTATGACGTCAGCGTCATCTTCCCCCCGCAGGAAACGCGCGACGGCCGTCCAACGTGGCTGACCCTGGGTGGCTTGCGCCAGACCTATTCCATCAGCGGCGCGCGTTGCCGGCAGCAGTTCCCGTGCATGGTCGAAGCGCGCTATGCCGACGAAGGCGCGGACGCGATTCCCGCCGACCGCATCGTGCTCGATCCCTTGTCGCCGAATTCAAGCGTGCTCGGCCTGGTGCGCATGGGGACTGACGTACCGGATGCTGAGCTTTACCTGCGCCCTGGCACCTACGACCTGCGCTACACCGGCGACAATGATCGTTTGCTGTATCGGCAAACCGTCCACGTGACAGCCAACGGCCGCGACGATGCTGCCGTACCCGGTAAAACGCCAGCCGCCGCGGGCTCGGCACCGGCATCATCCAGCAAGCCGTAGCTGCCAACGCCCGCAATCTGGCGCCCCATTGGACTGGAAGAATAGTGTTGTTCACTGCCGCTTGACTTGGTTTAGCAATATATTTACTTTCTCCGCCGGCCCGAACGAAACTCAATCCTGCACGCCTCCCTCCCTGGCTGACACGACAAGATTGGCAACGCCCGGTGGAATCGAGTCTGGCCTGCAACGCGAGCCCTGCATGCATGCAGGGACACGCTGAACCCTGACCCGTCCGTAAGTGTTTGCTGCGAGAGCACGGGAGCGGGGCATATGCGCAGGACGATGCCGCGGCTGACGACCCCGCTCGAGCACAGGTCGTCCATCACGATCCGCATCGTGGGCAAGAACAAGACCCTCAAGCTCGACACCGAGCCCATCGGCCACGGGCCGCATGCCGTTTCCATCTGCCGACACAGCCGCTGACGACGAGGCAAGTGCCGCCTTCAATCCGTAGCGCAACTTCCAGATCAACTCATTTTTTGGACGCCGCACGCTTCGTGCGACGCGATCGTCGGGGCCCGCAAAGACAGTCTGTCCTTTCCTTTGCCACATCAGCAGGAGCAAGTCATGATGATCAACATTTCCCGCAGCCGCCTCGCCCTGGCCGTTTCGGCCTCCCTGGTGGCCAGCATGTCGATCGGCGCAAGTCAGGCATTTGCGCAGGACGCCGCCGCACCGCAAGCGAGTGCGCAAACCGCCGTCCAACTGCAGGCGGTCGAAGTCACCGGCTCACGCATCAAGGGCGCCGACATGGCCACCCAAGTGCCCACGGTGACAATTTCCGCCAGCGAACTGGAGAAAACCGGCATCACCAATATCGGCGACATCCTGCAGCAGTTGTCGTCATCCGGCGCCGGCCTGAACACCAAGTTCAATTCCAGCGGCAACTTCGGGTCGCCACCGGGAGGCAACGGCATCGGCGCCGGGTCATCGACCCTGGACCTGCGCAACCTCGGTTCCAACCGGGTGCTGATCCTGGTCGACGGCGTGCGTTGGGTGAACGAGAGTTCCGGCTCCGGCGTCTCCGGCGCGGTGGACATGAACACGATCCCCGCCGGCATCATCGACCATATCGAGATCCTGCAGGACGGCGCTTCGGCCCTGTATGGTTCGGACGCCATTGCCGGCGTGGTGAACATCATCACCAAGAAATCCCAGAACGGAGCCTCGGTCGACACCTACTACGGCGATTACAACAACCTCGGCGGCGCACCGACCACCACCACCAACATCTCCTACGGCACCAAGACCGACCGCGCGGAATTCTTCTTCAACGTCAGCCATCTCAAGCAGGATGGCATGTTCGCGGCGGAATGGCCCCAATCCAGCCTATGCGTACCAGGGATTCCGGCCTCAGACGTCTCCGAATGCAGCTCGACGTCACCGGGGGGCAGCATTACCTTGATCGACCCGGAAACGGGGGCCCGCAACAAGGTGATTACCAATGACGGGGTTACAGGTCCCGCGTCCTACCCCAACGACTTCCACAAGTTCACCAACGATGACCGCTACAACTACGCGTCGCACAACCTGCTGCTGACACCCAGCAAGCGCAGCTCGGTGTTTGCCAGCTTCATTTACAACGTGACCGACAACGTCAAGTGGTACGCGCGCGCCTTGTACAACAACCGCAAATCGGAAAACATCGCGGCCCCGGTTCCCGTGGTGTTTGGCGCGGACGGCGGCTCGGAAACCTTTACCGACCACATCGACATCGACGCCACCAACCCCTACAACCCGTTTGGCCGCACCATGGTGTCGGGCGTGGATTATGGCCTGATCCAGAAGCGCCTCACCGAGGACGGCAACCGCACGTTCCTGCAGGACGTCGACACCACGTATTTCACCACGGGCCTGCAAGGCCATTTCGATCTGGGACAGAAGAGCCTGTTCTGGGACGTCAACTACGCCAACGGCATCAACAAGGCCAGTGCGTCATTCGTCCAGGGTGCCATCAACATGCGCAATCTGCAGCGGGCACTCGGACCGGTCGCCAATTGCACCGACACCTGCGTACCGTTGAACGTGTTCGGCGACAACAGCGTCACGCCGGCCATGCTGAATTACATCCAGTACGACGCCGTGGATCGCAGCCAGAACAAGATCCAGCTGTTCACGGCAAACCTGTCAGGTGAGGTGTTTGATCTGCCAGCCGGCCCCTTCAGCTTCGCCGCCGGTGGTGAACACCGCAAGTACAGCGGCTATTTCATCGCCAATCCGCTGACTACAAATGGTGACGACGGCAGCATTCCGGTGCCGCCGACCTCGGGCAGCTACTCGATCAGCGAGGGCTACCTCGAATTGCACATACCGGTATTGGCCGACGTCCCCTTCTTCAAGGCCTTGGACGTGTCCGCAGCCACCCGCTACTCCGATTATTCCAACTTCGGTGGCACGACCAACAGCAAGTTGGGCCTGCGTTGGCAGGTGGTCAATGACCTGACCTTGCGCAGTACGGTCGCCTTGGGCTTCCGCGCCCCCGCGCTGGGCGAGTTGTACGCGCCGCCATCGGGCTTTGGCGCCACCTTGCTCGACCCCTGCACCGAGCCGGTGGCGAATGCCCAGACCGAGGCGAACTGCCGGGCGCTCGGCGTGCCTGCCGGCTTCCAGCAGAACAACACGCAGATCACCGTGAATACCGGCGGCAACGCGAACCTCAAGCCGGAAACCTCGCACAGCGTGACGGCCGGCGCGGTCTACAGTCCAAGCTGGATCACCGGCATGGGCTGGGCCGACCGCTTCGACATCAGCTTGAACTACTACAAGATCAAGATCACCAATGCGATTGCGGCGCTCGATTCACAGACCGTGCTCAACAACTGCGTGGCGAGTGGCAGTGCCACGTCCGAGTTCTGCAAGGACATCCACCGCACCCCCAGCGGCGACATCGGCCTGTGGAACAACTTCCTGCGCAACATCGGCTTCGTCAACACCAGTGGCTGGGACTTCGGCATCAACTGGCGTAGCCCCGCCACGAGTGTCGGCGTGTTCACGGCGGACTGGGTAAGCACCTACACCGCCAAGTACGAGGAAGGCCAGGCCGATACCATCCAGCCGCGGTCGGTCGGCCTGGAGTTGAAGGACAGCGCCATCCCGCGGATCAAATCCACGCTGCGGCTGGGCTGGAACCGCGAAGCGTGGAGCGTGAACACCACGTTCCGCTATATCAGCAGCCTGAACGAGGATTGTGCCAATGCGGTCGGCTATGCCATCTGCACCGAGCCGGACTTGATCACCCCGACCCGTCCGACCGGGACGCACCCAATGTCGGCCGTGGTGTACCAGGATCTGCGCGCGAGCTGGAAGCTGCCGATCAAGTTGGACCTCACGCTGAGCGCTGGCATCAACAACCTGTGGAACAAGGCACCGCCAATCTGCATTTCCTGCACCTTGAACGGCTACGACGCGTCGACCTATGACCTGCCCAGCCGCTTCACCTACGTGCAGGCGCGATTGAACTTCTGAGCCGGGCGTCAACCCGGGCTTGCCACCCGAGGGGTGCGTGCTGGCGCCATGTGGCGCCAGCACGTACCGCCCTCGCGGCGCGCCCGTGGCGCGGCAAGGGACATCCAAACCTGTTCCCGTCGCCAGCGACGTGCCATCATCGCGTCTTCACGTTTCGCCTGACTTTCCGAAGCACCCAAGGGGGCCCTCATGCGCACGCGCTTACGATTCCTGTTGGCAGCCGTTCTGGTATCCGTCGTCGGCATCGCAACTGCCGCGCCCACGACCGGCCAGGACGAATACACCACGACCTATGCGCGTGCTCCAGGGCAAGCCATCGACCAGGCCTATACCGACCTGATCAACAAATACACCACCGAACCGCAGTTCAACTCGCCGCTGACCAATTACCTGCCGGCCTCCTCGACCGTGCCGACACCATTGAAGGTGCTTGGTCACATTGCCGGGGCGCCGGATTACCTGCCGTATTCGGCGGACGTCTACAAGTATTTCCGCGCCCTGGCGGCCGCCAGTCCGCGGGTGAAGGTCTTTTCCATCGGCAAGACCGAGGAAGGCCGTGAAATGATCGCCGTGGCGGTGGCTGACGAGAAGCTGATCGACGACCTCGACGCCAACAAGGCGCGCCTGGCCAAGCTTGCCGACCCGCGCAGCATCAACATGGACGATACCACCGCCGACCAGCTCATCGCCCAGTCCACGCCGGTCTACTACATCACCGGCACGATCCACTCGCCTGAGACCGGGGCGCCGACGGCCCTGATGGAACTGGCCTACCGCCTGGCCGTGGACGACTCGCCGTATATCCAGCATATCCGCTCGCACGTCATCACCTTGATCACGCCGGTCGTCGAAGTGGACGGCCGCGACCGCCAGGTGGACCGCTACAACTGGCACCTGGCCAATCCCGGCAAGAACTATCCGCCCCTGCTGTACTGGGGCCATTACGTCGCGCACGACAACAACCGCGACGCGATGGGCATGACGCTCGACCTGACCCGCAACGTGGCGAACACCTTCATCGGCTGGCACGCGCAGGTTCTGCACGACCTGCACGAGTCGGTGCCGTTCCTGTACGACAACACCATCGGCGATGGCCCGTACAACGCCTGGGTCGACCCGATCCTCACCGGCGAATGGCAGCAGCTCGGCTGGAACAACGTGCAGCAGCTGACCAAGTTCGGCATGCCCGGCGTGTTCACCCACGGCAACTTCGATACCTGGAGCCCGGGCTACCTGATGTTCATCGCCGCCATGCACAACGGCATCAGCCGACTGTACGAGACCTTCGGCAACGACGGTGCGGACACGCTCAAGCGCATCCTCGATCCCGATGAGTACGAGCGTACGTGGTACAAGCCGAACCCGCCGCTGCCGGAGGTGATGTGGTCGCAGCGCAACAACAACAACTACGAACAGAGCGGCCTGCTCACCACGCTCAATTACTTTTCCAACAACACCACGCTGTTCCTGAAGAATTTCTACCTGAAGAGCAAGCGCTCGATCGAGAAGCCGCAGCTGGCCGGCCCAGCCGCCTACATCTTCCCGGCCGATGGCAAGCGCCCGGGCTCGCG
>Ga0134126_10009091_pt1 | contig 12521 bp, 9 predicted proteins | sample KB31752_FD_96881 | JGI IMG/M metagenome (GOLD analysis project Ga0134126, IMG submission 96881) | Terrestrial soil microbial communities with excess Nitrogen fertilizer from Kellogg Biological Station, Michigan, USA - KB3-175-2 | ecosystem: Environmental > Terrestrial > Soil > Unclassified ...
ACCTCCAGCCCCGCCTCCTCGGCGCCGAGCAGCGGCGTGATGGTGTTGATGTCCTCGTGCGCGCCGGCCCGCACGTTCGGCCCGTCGAACGGCGCCGGCGGATAGTGCAGGAGCCGCAGCACGCTGTTGCCGCCCTTTGTGGTCGGGGCGAAGAAGCCGTCGTCCAGGCCGAGGTAGCGCGCGATGGCGCGGAGCACCTTGTCGCCCAGCCCCTCCAGTGCGCCGTAGAGCCAGAGCGCGTCGGTGCGGAAGCCGGGGACCTCGGCGGGCCAGACGTTGTCGGGCATGCGGGCGCGGTAGGGGTGGCCGGGCGGCAGCTCGCGCCCGACATGCCAGAACTCCTTCAGGTCGAAGTGCGCGGCGCCCTTGGCGGTCTCGACCCCGAACGGCGTGTAACCGCGCTGGCCCGCGGCGCCCGGCAGCTTGTAGCGGCGCTTCACGTCCTCCGGCAGCGCGAAGAACGCCTTGGCGTCCGCGATCGCCGCGTCGATGCGCGCCTGCTCGAGGCCGTGGTCGCTGATCACCGCAAACCCGTAGCGGGCGAACGATCGGCCCAGCGCCGCGGCGAACCCGGAGAAGTCCTCGCCGTAGAGGCCGAAGCTGACGGGCTCCAAATGCGCCTTCACTGGGGTTCGCGTGGCGACGGCGTTGTTCAAAGTCGGGCTCCCTCGCCGCGTTCTAGCGTGTTTACGACATGAGGCGCATCGGCGCCCACGTGGCCGGTTGAACTTGCGGGCCATCGGCGCCAGAGAGCGGCGCACCTATTGTGCAGTGCGGGAGGATTGCATGGCCGCCAAGCTCCGTGACAACGCCGCCGAGGCGCTGGACGGCCTGCTGTTCGACGGCATGACCGTCATGGCCGGCGGCTTCGGCCTGTGCGGCATCCCGGAGAACCTGATCGCCGCGATCCGCGCCGCCGGGGTCAAGGACCTGACGGTGATCTCCAACAACTGCGGGATCGACGACTTCGGCCTCGGCATCCTGCTGGCCGGCGGCCAGATCAAGAAGATGATCTCCTCCTACGTCGGCGAGAACAAGCTGTTCGAGCAGCTCTATCTGGGGGGCAAGCTGGAGCTGGAGTTCAATCCGCAGGGCACGCTGGCCGAGCGGATCCGGGCGGGCGGGGCCGGCATTCCGGCCTTCTTCACCCGGACCGGCGTCGGCACGCAGGTGGCCGAGGGCAAGGAGCTGCGCGAGTTCGACGGCGAGACCTACGTGATGGAGCGGGCGCTGAAGGCCGACCTCGCCATCGTCAAGGCCTGGAAGGGCGATCTGGCCGGCAACCTCGTCTATCGAAAGACCGCGCGGAACTTCAATCCGATAATGGCGACGGCCGGCAAGGCGACGGTCGCCGAGGTCGAGCACCTGGTCCCCACCGGCCAGCTCGACCCCGACCAGATCATGACGCCGGGCGTCTTCGTCGACCGCATCTTCCAGGGCGAGCACTTCGAGAAGCGCATCGAGCGGGTGACCACGCGATCGCGCGAACCGCACGCCGCCGGGGAGGAAGTCTGATGGCCTGGACCCGCGAGGACATGGCGGCCCGCGCCGCACGCGAGCTGCAGGACGGTTTCTACGTCAACCTCGGCATCGGCATCCCGACGCTGGTGGCCAACTACATCCCGGACGGGGTCACCGTGACGCTGCAGAGCGAGAACGGCATGCTGGGCATGGGTCCGTTCCCCTACGAGGACGAGGCCGACCCCGACCTGATCAACGCCGGCAAGCAGACCATCACCGAGCTGCCCTCGTCGTCGTATTTCTCGTCGGCCGACAGTTTCGCGATGATCCGCGGCGGCCACATCGACCTTTCCATCCTCGGCGGCATGCAGGTCGCTGAAAATGGCGACCTCGCCAACTGGATGGTGCCCGGCAAGATGGTGAAGGGCATGGGCGGCGCGATGGACCTGGTCGCCGGCGTGCGCCGTGTCGTCGTGGTCATGGAGCACACCGAGAAGTCCGGCGCGCCGAAGCTGGTGAAGCGCTGCTCGCTGCCGCTGACCGGCGCGGGCGTGGTCGACCTCTTGATCACCGATCTCGGCGTCTTCGAGCTGGCCGGCGGCAAGGTGCGCCTGACCGAGCTGGCCAAGGGCGTGACGCTGGACGAGATCCGCGCGAAGACCGAAGCGGCGTTCGAGGCGTAGCCGTCCCTCCCCTTCATGGGGAGGGTGTCCGCCGCAACGCGGCGGACGGGTGGGGATGTGTTGGGCGGCGCGTCAGCCAACTGATTGGCGCCGCAGCAGCGTGAGACTCCCCCACCCGATCGCTTCGCGATCTGCCCTCCCCATGAAGGGGAGGGACGTTAGCGCGCCCGCCCCCTGAACCCTTCGCCTACGAACATCGTCAGGCCGCGGTGGTGTTTGCGGTCCAGCCAGACCGTGCCCACGATGTCTTCGCCGGCGGTGGCGAACTGGGCGCGCATGGCGGGGGTGTTGGCGCCGTCGTGGCTCACCGCCAGCACGCGCGCGCCGTTGGCCACGGTCAGCGGCGCGGTGAGCTCGGCCTCGTTGGCCGGCGCCGGGCCCAGCAGCCACGCCTTCAGCGGCGGGCCGCCCGCGCCGAAGTAGCTGCGGCCGTAGTAGGCGACGAGGTTGAAGAGCTCGCGGTCGTCGATGGCGACGGCGGAGAGCGGCGCGGCCGCCGGCTGCGCCTGCGCGCGCTCCACCACCATGGCGGTCAGCTCGCGCCCGCCGCGCACGCCTTTCAGCGTGTTGGAGAGCCCGACCTTGTCGAGCAGCCGCGGCTGGGTGACAGCGACGAGGCCGCCCAGCGCCAGCAGCGCCTGCGCGGCCACGACGAAGATCAGCAGCCGTGGCCGCTTCCAGCGCAGCAGCCAGGCGGCGACCAGGATCGAGCCGGGCGCGAAGGCGGCCGCCGCCCAGTTGGCCTTGGCGCCGGCGATCAGCGCCTGCACCAGCACGATCGCCAGCGGCGGGATCGTCCAGGCCAGCAGCAGCCCGTCCGATCCCTCGAGCTTGCGGCGCGCGGCCAGCCAGCCCCCGCCGAACAGCAGCACGGCGAACGGGATCGGGCCGAAGACGCCGAACTGGCTGCCGAGGAAGCTCAGGCCCGCCAGCACGCCGCCCCTGCGCGCGCCGCCCCACGCGGCCTCGCTCGCCACATGGTGGGCGGCGGCGAAGCCGTTGGCCGCGTTCCAGACCACGTTCGGCGCGATCACCAGCGCGAACGCGCCGACCGCCGCGGCGATGGTCGCCGGCCGCCACGCCCTGCGCGCCTCCTTCGAGACGATCAGGTGCAGCGCGATGCCGCCCATCGAGTAGAGGGCGGCGTACTTGGCGAGGAACGCCAGGCCGAGCGCGATCCCCAGTCCCAGCGCCGGACGCCATGCCGCGCGCTCGGTTTGCTGTAGCGCAACATAGGCCCACAGCGCCGCCGCCAGGCAGGCGATCATCGGCGTGTCGGTGGACACCACGAAGCCGCCGAGTTGCACGGCCGGCATCAATGCATAGACCAGCAGTGCGAAGAACGCGGTGCGCGCCTCGTAGAGCCGGTTGGCGGCCAGGAAGATGAAGATCGCGGCGGCCGCGTGCAGCAGCGGCGAGGAGAGCCGCACCAGCGGCTCGGCGTCGCCCATCAGCGTGGTCAGCCGGATGATCCAGGCCACCAGCGGCGGCTTGGTGAAGTAGCCGAACGCCAGGTGCTGCGACCACACCCAGTACTGCGCCTCGTCGGCGTAGAGCTGCAGCGGGCTCAGGCGAATCGCCACCAGCCGCAGCGCGGTCAACAGCAGCGTGATCCCGATCGCCCATTCCCACAGGGAGTCGGCCGCGGTGCGGCCATCGGCGGCGGCTTCGGCGCGGCTGGTCAAGGTTCCTCCACGAGGCGGGACTCGAAAAAAGTTGTGGGCGTCAGGCGCCCCGAAGGCACTCCATTTAGACGGTTTCGCAGCGGATGGCGCCAGTTCATGTGGCGCCGCAACGACGGTTCGCGACGGTCACGAATCCGTCGTATGACTTTCGTGCAACGTTTAAACGGCCACGATAAATCGCCCATGTGGCGAGCGCCGTGCGTGGGCCTCGGCGTCGTCTCCACGAGGGGAATTTCATGCTGATGAAGAAGCTCGCCGGCGGCGCGGCTCTGTGCGCGCTCGCGCTTGCGGCGACCGGCGCGTACGCCCAGGAGATCACCGGCGGCATCGCCGGCACTGTCACGGAGAATGGCAAGGCCGTCGTGGGCGCCGCGGTGAAGGTCACCAACTCGTCCACCGGCCAGAGCGCCACCACCGAGAGCGGCGGCGACGGCTTCTACACCGTGCGCAACCTGCCGCCAGGCGGCCCCTACACCGTGGTGGTGACCGCCCCGGACAAGGTCAGCGACACCGAGACGGTCAGCTCGGTGCCGATCGGCGCGCCGGTCGAGCTCGACGTGGCGCTGGGCGCGACGGCCGCCGAGGTGACCGTGACGGCGTCCCCGGTCGTCAAGAACCTGTCCGTCGCCACCGGCCCCCGCACCGTCATCACCTCGCGCGACATCCAGGAACTGCCCTCGTTCGCGCGCGACCTGCACGACCTGGTGCGCCTCAATCCGTTCGTGACGATCGACGAGGCCAACTCCAACTCGATGATCGTCGCCGGCGCCAACAACCACTTCAACACCATCTATCTCGACGGCGTGCGGCAGTCGGACGACTTCGGCCTCAACAACAACGGCTACCCCACGCAGCGCAACCCGTTCTCGCTGGGCATCGTCCAGTCGCTGAACTTCGAGGTCGCGCCCTACGACGTGCAGTACGGCAACTTTGAGGGCGGCATCGTCAACGTGGTCACCAAGTCGGGAACCAACCAGTTCCACGGGTCGGTGCAGTACGAGTACGACTCAAGCTCGATGTCCGGGAAGTTCATCGGGCCGGACGCGATCTACGCCGGCGTGCGCGGGCTGCAGCCGCCGGGCGCGGCGCCCCGCAAGGTCACCACCGTCTTCCAGGACGAGGACTCGCAGGTCACGATCGGCGGCCCGCTCTATCCGGACAAGCTCTTCTTCTTCTTCGGCTACGACAAGTTCCAGGGCGCCGGCAGCTCGTCGTTCGTCCCGTCGGACGCCCCGGGCGCCAACCCGATTGCTGGCGTGACCACCTCGGATGTCAGCACCATCCAGAACATCTTCCGTACGATGTACCACTACGATCCGCTGAACTACGGCGGCTCGGCCCCCTTGCTGAACACCGACTACTTCGCAAAGCTGGACTGGTACATCAACGACAAGCACCACTTCTGGTTCAGCTTTCAGGACACCGAGGGCGCCTCGTACAACACGCCGGACGCCATCGTCGCCAGCAAGCAGCTCAACCTTGCGTCCAGCGACTACGTGTTCGCGCAGGACCTGACGGCTTACACGGCCGACCTCACGTCGAACTGGACCAACAACCTCGCCACCGAGGTCGAATTCACCTACCGCGATGTCGAAAGCCCGACCAAGAACGTCGGCGCGCCATACGCCAACGTGCTGATCTCGAATCTGCCGGGCGGCGGCCAGATCGACCTTGGCCCGGACATCTCGCGCCAGGCCAACAACCTCGGCGTCAAGGACTGGCAGGCGCGCTTCCGCGCCCACTATACGCTGGGCGACCACGTCATCACCGGCGGCTACGAGTGGGAGAAGCTCTCGGAGTTCGACCTGTTCGTGCAGGACGCCACCGGCGCCTACACCTTCTCGACCGGCTGCGGCCCCGGCGCTGCGGTGGGCGGCGCCAACAACGTGTTCGACAACCTCAAGGCGGGCGTCGCCTGCAAGTTTCTCTACCAGAACGCTTTCGACAACAACCCCAACACCGCCGCCAACACGGCCTTCAACTACACCAACACGCTCTACCTCGAGGACGAGTGGCACCCGCTGACGAACCTGACGGTCACCGGCGGCATCCGCGCGGAAATGTACTCGTCGCCCAGCAAGCCGCTGCTGAACCCCAGGTTCGTGACCCAGTACCGTTTCGCCAACAACCTGACCGTCGACGGCGAGTACATCGTCATGCCGCGGGTGGGCTTCAACTGGCGACCGGACCCCAGCCTCACGGTCACCGGCGGCTTCGGCCTGTTCTCGGGCGGCAACCCTGGCGTCTACACCTACGACAGCTTCACCAACCCGGGGAACCTGCTTGGCTCGCGCACCTACACCTGCTCGACGTTGAACTGCGCCACCCAGTCGACGGCGCTGACCGGCGCCGGCACCTCGGCGCTCGTCAACTTCAACGGCGCGACCATCCCGACCGATGTCCAGACCGACATCACCAACAGCGCCAAACTCGGCGCCGGCATCGCCAATGCGCTCTCCCCGAACTTCAAGCCGCCGTCCCAGTGGAAGTTCTCGCTGAGCGCCGTCCAGAACGTCAATTTCAACGATTACGCCGGGACCTCGTGGGGCAAGTACGCCTCGTGGCTGGGCGACGGCTGGCGCTTCCACGCCGACTTCCTCTACGAGAAGACCCAGAACGCCGTCTTCTGGCAGGACATCTGGGCGACGCAGTATCAGCTGACCGGCGCCCAAGCGACGGCGCTCGGCATCGCCGGAAACGGGACCGCGCCCGACGGGCGGCCGCTGTTCAACCCAAACCGCTACATCTGTGGCGCGCCGTCGCCGAACCAGCCGGCCGGCGCCAGCCCGGTGTGCAACGCGTTCGGGATCCCCGTTTTCGCGAACGGCGCGCCGACCGGCGTCGCCAACACGGTTCGCACCTCGGGATCGGACATCCTGCTGAACGAAACCAATCAGGGCGATGGCCTGGTCTGGGCGATCGGCGCCGAGAAGTACTTCGGCGGCGGCCTCGACATCGACTACACCTACACGCACCAGAACGTGCGTGACGTGAACCCGGCGACCAGCTCGGTCGCCAACTCCAATTACATCAACAACATCACCGCCGACCCGAACCACCCGGCGCTGTCGACCTCGAACTACCAGATCCTGTACGAGAACCGCCTCGCCATCACCTACGTGCACAAGTGGCTGGGCGACAACAACACGACGATCCGGCTCTTCCTGGTGAACCGCGCCGGCCTGCCGTTCAGCTACGCCTTCTGCCCGACGGCGAGCGGGGCCTGCGCCTCGCCTTCTGTCAGCGCCAACTTCGACCAGCTTTTCGGCCAGGCCTCGTCCGCGACGATGCACCAGCTGCTCTACGTGCCGAAGGCGGATGCGTCCGGGAACGTCACGGCGACCAGCGACCCGAGGGTCACCTACAACACGGCGACCTTCAACGTGACGGCCTTCAACGCGTTCCTGCACTCGAGCGGGCTGATCAAGTACGCCGGGCAGATCGCGCCTCGGAACGCCTTCCGCTCCAGCGACGTGAACACGGCCGACATCCACTTCGGCCAGGAAGTGCCGGCGCTGTTCCCGCACGGCGCGAAGGGCGAGGTCTACTTCGACATCGTCAACCTGCTGAACCTGATCAACCGCAACTGGGGCATCGATAACCAGGTCGGCTTCCCCTACGTGTTCGCCCCGGTGACGGCCCGCAACTGCCAGTTCTCCGGGGTCGTGCTGGACAAGGCGGCGATGCCGACCTGCCTGGCCGGCCAGGGCAACTTCTACCAGTACGACAGCTTCCGCCCGCAGGTGACTTCGAGCGGGGCGAACCAGTTCTCGACCATCCAGACACTGGCGAACCCGCCGATCCCGACCTGGGTCATCAAGTTCGGCATCCGCTACAAGTTCTAAGCCGGGGAGCTTGGGGGCCGCCCCTGAGAACGTCGCTTTGGGGTGCGAGGAGGGCGGCTTTTCGGAGCCGCCCTTTTCTTGCGCGATAGCTTCCTATCTAAGGCGGCGCCATGACACGTCCCGTCCCCGCCGAATGGTCGCCGCACCGGGCGATCTGGGTCGGTTTCCCGAGCCACGCCGAGCTCTGGGAGGCCGATCTCGCGCCCGCGCAGGCCGAAGCGACGGCGCTGGCCCGCGCGCTGGTGGGGCCGGGCGGCGAGCGCGTGCGGCTCATGGTCTGCGGCGAGGCGGCCGAGGCGGCGGCGAAGCGGCTGCTGGGCGATGCGACGGTGGAGCTTGTCCTTGGCCGCTTCGGCGACATCTGGCTGCGCGACACCGGGCCGATCTTCCTCTCGCCCAGTGAAGCCGTCGCCTTCCGCTTCAACGGCTGGGGCGGCAAGTACGTGCTGGAGGGCGACGATGCGGTCGCCGAGCAGATCGCCGAGGCCGCCGGCGCCGTGCTGTCGCGCCACGACTTCGTGCTCGAGGGCGGCGCGCTCGACCACGACGGCGAGGGCACGGTGCTCACGACGCGCGAGTGCCTGCTCAACCCCAACCGCAACCGCGGCTGGACGGAGGCGGTCGCCGAGGCGGCGTTGCGCGATGCGGTCGGCGCCAGGAAGGTGATCTGGCTGGGCGACGGCCTGCTGCACGACCACACCGACGGCCACGTCGACAACCTGGCCCGCTTCGTCGCGCCGGGCGTGGTGGCGATCCCGCTGACGTTCGGCGAGAAGGACCCGCACGCCGGGATCTACGACGCGGCGGCCGCGGCGCTGGCCGGCCAGACCGACGCGGCGGGCCGCACGCTGAAGGTGGTGCGCATCCCCTCGCCCGGCCGCGTGCTCGGCGACGACAACCTGCCGGTCCCGGCCTCGCACATGAACTTCATCATCGCCAACCGCGCGGTGATCGTGCCGACCTACGGCGAGGCTGCCGCTGGGTGGGCGGCCAAGGCGCTCGCCGACCTGTTCCCCGGCCGCGAGGTAATCGGCCTGCCGTCGCGCGCGCTCTTGACCGGCGGCGGCTCGTTCCACTGCATCACCCAGCAGGAGCCGGCCTGATGGCGCGCACCCTCACGCTCGCCGCGATCCAGGCGTCGTACGGCCACGACCAGGCGGCCAATATCGCCAAGACCGAAGCCTTCATCCGCGAGGCCGCGGCGATGGGCGCGCAGGTGGTGCTGCCGTCGGAGCTGTTCCAGGGTCCCTACTTCTGCGTCACGCAGGAGGAGCGCTGGTTTGGCGAGGCGCATCCCTGGCGCGGGCACCCGGCCGTCACCGCGCTGGCGCCGCTGGCCGGCGAGCTGGGGATCGTGCTGCCGATCTCGATCTTCGAGCGCGAGGGGCCGCACTACTTCAACAGCCTGGTGATGGCCGACGCCGACGGCGCGCTGCTGGGCGTCTACCGCAAGAGCCACATCCCGGACGGCCCCGGCTACCAGGAGAAATACTACTTCCGCCCCGGCGACACCGGCTTTCGGGTCTGGGACACCCGCTTCGGCCGGCTCGGCGTCGGTATCTGTTGGGACCAGTGGTTCCCGGAGGCGGCCCGCGCGATGACGCTGATGGGCGCCGAGGCGCTGCTCTACCCGACCGCGATCGGCTCGGAGCCGCACGACCCGACGCTGGACACCGCGCTGCCGTGGCGGCGCGCCATGCAGGGCCACGCGGTCTCCAACGTGATCCCGGTGGTGGGCGCGAATCGCACCGGGTTCGAGCCGTGGGACGGCTATCCGAACGGCGGCCAGCGCTTCTACGGCTCGTCGTTCATCAGCGACCACCGCGGCGACCTGGTCGCCGAGCTCGGCCGCGACGACGAAGGCGTGATCGCCGCGACCTTCGACCTCGACTTCCTCGCCGCCCACCGCGCCGCCTGGGGCTTCTTCCGCGACCGCCGCCCGGATCTCTACGGCGTGCTGACCGAGCGGCGGCCGACGTAGCGGGCGCTACCGCAGCCGGCACAAGCCGTTGCGGATCACCGTCGCGCCGCGTTCCTTCACCCGCGCCTCGAACGAGATGTCCTTACCGTCCTTCCAGAGATCGACGGTGATCACGTCGCCAGGGAACACCGGGGCGGAGAAGCGCACCTGGTGGCTGAGGATCTGGTCGGCGTCGTAGTTCAGCACGTGCTGCAGCACCGCGCGGCAGGTGATCCCGTAGGTGCAAAGGCCGTGCAGGATCGGCCGCGGGAAGCCCGCGCCCTTGGCGAACGCCGGATCGGAGTGCAGGGGGTTGCGGTCGCCGTTCAGCCGGTAGATCAGCGCCTGGTCGGGACGGGTGGCGATGTCGACCGACTGGTCGGGCGCGCGGGTCGGCGTGGCGTGCGGCTCGGGCTGGCCCTCGGTGGGACCGCCGAAGCCGCCGTCGCCGCGATAGAACATCGACATGGTGAGCGTGGCGACCTTCTCGCCTTTTTCGTCGGTCCAGACGCTCTCGTTGACCACGACGGCGCCCTTGCCCTCGCCCTTGTCCCAGGCGCCGACCGTGCGGCCCTCGACCGTGAACGTGCCGGTCGTGGGAAGGGGACGATGCAGCTCCACCTTCTGCTCGCCGTGCACCATCAGCATGAAGTTCATCTGGCTCTGGCGATGGCCGGCCGGCAGCTCCGGCGCCGTCCGGCCCTCGGCCGGGCGGTTGTTGTTGGCGGCGAGCACCGTCGCCGCGGTCGGCACGATCTTCAGGCCTTTCTCGTAGACGAACGCCAGCTCCTGCTCGTCCATCGGATCGGCGCCCAGGCCGATGCCGAGCGCATAGAGCATCACGTCCTTGTCGCCGTAGGTGAAGGTGCGCGCGGCGGTGCGCTGGTCGAGAATGTCGGGATAGTAGATCGGCATGGGCGGAATGCGTCTCCTCGTTGGTTGCCGGCCATTGAGCCCGGCCTGAGCAGGCGCGCAAGGCCGCATTGCCGCCCCCGGCCCGATCGGCTAGAAGCCGCCGCCTTCCTTCATCACGCCAGTCGGACGCCCATGGCCAATCCTCCGCCAATGCCGCCTCCCGCCGAATTCAGCGGCAACGTGCTGTTCTATTCCAAGCCCGAGCCGCTCTCGCGCGACCTGCACGGCAAGATCGGCCTGCGCCGCGTCGACAAGCCGTTCGGCTTTGCGGCCAAGACCAACGTGGTGCCGCTGACGGTGGGCGAGTTCCCGATGGCGGCGCTCTCCTATCCGGTGATCTTCGCCGGTGAGCGCTACCAGCCGTTGGCGGTGATGGGCATCGGCCAGGGCCAGAACCTGTTCGTCGGCGAAGACGGCTCGTTCGCCACCGGCGCCTACATCCCCGCCTACATCCGCCGCTATCCGTTCGTGCTGGCCAACGACCAGGCTCGGGGCCAGCTGGTGGTCTGCATCGACCGCGCCTCCTCGCTGCTCGGCGAGGACTGCGAGCTGCCGTTCTTCGACGAGAAGGGCGAGGCGACGGCGTACACGAACGGCTGCATCGAGTTCTGCAACAACTTCGAGACCGAGGGGCGGCGCACCGAGTCGTTCATCAGCCTCTTGAAGGAGCTCGACCTGTTCGAAGTCCGCAAGGCGACCATGACGCCGACCAACCCTGACGGCACGGCCGGCGAGCCGCAGCCGCTGGCGGAGTTCTTCGCGGTCTCCGAGGAGAAGCTGAAGGCGCTGCCGGCCGAGAAGCTCAAGGAGCTGATCGACAACGGCGCGGTGGCGCAGATCTACGCGCACCTGACCTCGCTGATCGGCTGGGACCGGCTGATCGCCGTCACCATGGCCGCCGCGGCGCAGAACCAGCCGACGCCGGCGAACGTGAACTAGGGACGCCCTTTGGCGGCGCGGCTACGGCCCGGAGGTCGCTTTCAGCGGTCAGATGGAGCCGTCGATCGCTTGAAGAGCCAGTCTTTCCGAGCGCCTGTCCGCGTCAAGGACGGCGCAAAGCGCCGCCGCGGTGCGGTCGCCCGGCGTAGCCAGGCGATCCTTGACACGGGCAGGCGTCTCGGAATCAAGCTCGGCAAGCGATCAATGGCGTCGTGTCGATCGTTTAGGGGAAACAGAGCGGCTGACCCCCAACCCTCGGTCTAGGTCGTGGTGAGGATTTAACCGTCATCTGAGGGTGATGGCGATGGCGGCGAGGGTGACGAAGCCCATGAAGTTGGCGAGCAGCTTGTCGTAGCGGGTGGCCACACGCCGGAAGTGCTTGAGCTTGTTGAAGAAGCGCTCGACGGTGTTGCGCTCTTTGTAGAGTTCGGCGTCGAACGGGCGCAGCTTCTTTCGGTTCGGCCTGGGCTTGATCACCGCCTGGGCGCCAGCGGCGCTCACCGCTTCGTGGAAGTGTTCGGCGTCGTAGGCGGTGTCGGCGAGAACCGATCCGGGGGCGAAGTCCACGATCAACTCGGCGGCCCTGACCACCTCGCCTTGCTGACCTGGCCCGGCGACGAGCCTGGCCGGCTTGCCAGCCGCGTCGGTGGCGGCGTGGATTTTGGTGCTCAGGCCGCCGCGCGAGCGCCCCAGGCCCTGGGCATCAGCCCCCCTTTTTCGCGGCGGGCGCCGGCAGCGTGCTGATGGGCGCGAACCACAGTGGCGTCCACGCTGATCCAGGCCAGCTCCAGGTCGGTGCTCAAGTAATTGAAAATGCCTGCTAAAACACCGCGCTCGACCCAGTCGTAGTAGCGCCGCTTGACCACTTGGTAGTCGCCGAACCGCGCCGGCAGATCACGCCAACGTCCGCCGCTGCGCGCCATCCAGAGCAGCGCATCGACAAACAACCGGTTGTTCGTCCTCGGGCCGCGCTTGCCCTTACAACCGCCCGGCATCAACGGCGCGATCCGAGCCCACTGCTCATCCGTCAGAC
>Ga0134126_10009092_pt1 | contig 12520 bp, 10 predicted proteins | sample KB31752_FD_96881 | JGI IMG/M metagenome (GOLD analysis project Ga0134126, IMG submission 96881) | Terrestrial soil microbial communities with excess Nitrogen fertilizer from Kellogg Biological Station, Michigan, USA - KB3-175-2 | ecosystem: Environmental > Terrestrial > Soil > Unclassified ...
CGCCGCGAGGTGGAAGATGAGGTCCGGCCGGGAACCGGCGAGTCGCGCCGCCGTGGCGGGGGCCGAGAGATCGGCGGCGATGGTTTCGACCTCGCCCGAAAACTTCGGCCGCGCCGGTTCCACGACATCGGCAAGCGTCAGTCTCTCAATGGCCTTGCCGCCCACCCGGCCGGTCTTGAGAAGCGCCTCGGTGAGCTTGCGGCCGACCATGCCCGCGGCGCCGATGATGAGAACGTGCATAGCCAATTCCTGCTGCTGTTGATCTGTCCGGCCGGGTCTTGGCATCGGGGATGCCGGCGCGGCGCGCGACCACAGCTATAGCCGTCCAGGCCGGACGGCGCCACAATTGTGTCCGGCGGCTCGGGCCGGCTCCGCTCCAGCCGGCCTGTCCCGGCGGCTCGCGAAAACTTGAAGCCGGCGTGAGGCTTAGGCGGCCGGGCTGTCGGAGACAATTATGTCGTAGTGCGACAATTTGCGCCCTCGGTGCTCCCAGAAGTTGTCACGATTGCGCAGAGTATGGCGCCCGTCTGGGAAGACGGAGGAAATCCCCAATGAAGGCTATCGCCAAGCTCATTCCCCTGCTGGTTGTCGGCGCCCTGCTCGTCGCGCCGGCCTACATCGCGCCACCGGCCCTGGCGCAGGAAACGGCGGGATCGGGCTCGACGCCGCCACCGGGCTTCTGGCTCACTACCCCCTATCCCGAATTCACGCTGGCGCAGGGCGAGGACGGCAATATTCCGCTGACGCTCAGGAATACCGGCATGCCGCCGCAGCGCGCGCAGCTCGAAGTCAAGGGCCTGCCCGCCGGCTGGACAGCCAAGCTGACCGGGGGCGGCCATCCGGTGACGGCCGCCATCGTCAACGAGAACGACACTGCGAATCTCAATCTGGCGCTGACGCCCCCCGCCGGGGCCAATAGCGGCACGGTCAAATTCGAGGTCGACGCGCATTATGGCGATGCGTCCGCCACCCTGCCGCTGGTGCTGACGCTTAGCGCCCAGAAGGCCGGCGGGGTGACGCTCGAGCCGGAACTGCCGGCGCTGCGCGGCACCCCGACCACCACCTTCGACTACCGCGTGAAGATCTCCAACAACAGTGCCAACGACGCCCTGTTCAACCTCGCGGCGGACGTACCGCCCGGCTTCACCACCACCTTCAAGCACGGCTACGACACGGCCGAGATTACCGGCGTGCCGATCAAGGCGGGGGCGAACGACACCGTGACGCTCGAGGTGAAGGCCAATGCGGGAATCGCGGCGGGCAAGTACCCGATCGCGCTCAAGGTGCTGGCCGGCAAGCTGGCCGCCTCGACCGAGCTCGGGCTCGAAATCACCGGCTCGCCGACACTGTCGCTCTCTGGCCCGCAGCAGCGGCTGAGCGGGGAAGCAACCGCCGGGCAGGCCACGACGTTCCCGTTCACCATCGCCAATACCGGCAGCGCCCCGGCGCAGAACGTCAAGTTCTCGGCCAGCGCGCCCTCCGACTGGACGGTCAGCTTCGACCCCGACAGCATGGAGGCACTCGCCCCCAACGGCAGCCAGCAGGTCAACGTCAAGATCACCCCTTCCGACAAGGCGATCGCCGGCGACTACGTGGTCAATGTCAGTGCCAGCGGCAGCGGCGTGTCGCAATCGGCGGCGTTCCGCGTCACCGTCAATACCTCGACGTGGTGGGGAATCGTCGGGCTGATCGTCATCGCCATCGCGGCCATCATCCTGGTACTTGCCGTCCTGAGGTACGGCCGCCGATGAGCGCGGTGATCGAAGCGCGCGGCCTCAGCAAGCGCTATGGCCGGCAGATGGCGGTCGACGGGGTCGACCTGACGGTGGCCGAGGGCGAGGTGGTGGGGCTGCTCGGGCCCAACGGCGCCGGCAAGACCACCACCATCCTGATGCTGCTCGGGCTGACCGAAGCCAGCGGCGGGACGGTTCGTATCCTCGGGCGCGACCCGTGGCGCGAGCCACTGGCGGTGAAGCGTGAGGTTGGCTACCTGCCCGACGCGGTGGGGTTTTATGACAACCTCTCGGGGCGCGAGAACCTGCGCTACACGGCGCGGCTTGGCGGGTTGTCGCCCGCCGAGGCCGAGACGCGCATGGCCGAGGTGCTCGGCCGGGTGCGCCTCGAGGACGTCGCCGACCGGCGCGTCGCCACCTATTCGCGTGGCATGCGGCAGCGGCTCGGCCTCGCCGAGCTGCTGATGCGGCGCTGCCGGGTAGCGATCCTCGACGAACCCACCTCCGGGCTCGACCCGCAATCGACGCACGACCTGCTACAACTGATCGGCGGCTTTGCGCGCGAAGGCATGACGGTGTTGGTGTCGTCGCACCTGCTCGACATCGTGCAGTCGATCTGCACCCGCGTGGCGCTGTTCAACAAGGGCCGCATCGGCTTTGCCGGCACGGTGGCCGAACTGTCGGCGCGGGTCGCCGACAGCGGCCTCCGGATCGATCTCGCCGCCGACGACGTCGATATCGGCCGGATCACCGCCGGGCTCGAGGGGGTCAAGGTGCTCGAGACCGTCGGCGACGGACACTGGCACCTCGCCGCGCCTGCCGATGTGCGGCCCGAGCTGGCGCGGCGCATCATCGCCCAGGGCGGCGCGCTGCGCAGCCTCGATGCGCAACGGCTGGCGCTCGGGGAAGCCTACACCCGCTATTTCGAGGAGGAAGCGCATGAAGCGTGAAGGCTCGCCGCTCACGGGGGTGGCCACAGTGGCGCTGAAGGAAGCCGCCGACCATATCACCAGCCTCAGGATGCACCTCGTCATGGTGCTGCTGCTGCTGACGGCGGGAGGCGCCATCTACGGGGCGATCAGCGAGATCCGCACCACGACGGCGGAGGACCCCTATCTGTTCCTCAAGCTGTTCACGGTGGCACATGCTCCCCTGCCCTCGTTCGCCTCGCTGCTCGGCTTCCTGTTGCCGCTGCTGGCCATCGCACTCGGCTTCGATGCGGTGAACGGCGAGTTCAACCGGCGCACCATGAGCCGCATCCTGGCGCAGCCGATCTACCGGGACGCCGTATTGTTCGGCAAATTCCTCGGCGGCCTGTTGGTGATGGCGATCGCGCTGTTGACGCTGTGGCTGCTGATGACCGGCATCGGCATCCTGTTCCTCGGCCTGCCGCCCTCGGCCGACGATATCGCGCGCGGCATCGTCTACCTCGCCGCGACACTGGTCTATGCCGGCATCTGGCTGGCGCTCGCCATCGCCTTTTCAACGGTGGTGCGGGCGCCAGCGACGTCGGCGCTGGCGGCGCTCGCGGTATGGCTGGTGTTCTCGGTATTCTGGAGCATGATCGCGCCGCTCGCCGCGACGCTCGTGGCACCCATCGACCCGCTCAATCCGATGAGTCTGGTCAATCAGTTCTACGCGCTGCAGGACATCTCCCGCATCTCCCCGGCGACACTTTACAGCGAGGTGGCCTCGATCCTGCTCGATCCGACTTCGCGGTCGGTGGGGCCAGTGTTCCAGTCGCAGTTGGAAGGAGCGCTGATGGGGGCGCCACTGTCGACGGGCCAGTCGATCCTCATCGTGTGGCCCGAAATCTCGTCCATGCTGGCCGAGATGCTGGTGCTGTTCAGCCTCGCCTATGTGGTGTTCCAGCGTCAGGAAGTGCGAGCCTAGGTCGTGATGCATTCAATTGGCGCCACGACCTCCCCACGGGTCATGGCCGGGCAAGGCGATGCCGATGGAACGCTGAACGCTCCAGGCGGGAGGAAATTAGGTCGAATCGCTCCTCTTGCACTGCCGACATTCCCGCGCCGGCGGGAATCTCTGTTTGGGGTGACCTGGGCGCCGGAAGGAAACGGAGATTCCCGCTTGCGCGGGAATGACATCGCGAGAAAACCGTGACGATCGGAGCTAAACTCCTCCCGCTCCAGCGGGCGGCGCCTGGCTACCCTTTCACGGCGCCGCTGGTCAGGCCGGCGACAATCTGGCGGTTGAAGAAGACATAGACCAGCAGCGGCGGAATGGTGATCAGCAGGATGTTCATGAACAGCAGATTGTAGGACGTGTTGAACTGGCTCTGGAAGTTGAACAGCGTCAGTTGCAACGTCACGTTCTTGTTTCCGGGGAGGTAGTAGAGCGGGTTGGTGAAATCGTTGAAGATCGCCACGGATTGCGTGACGATAAGGGTGACGACCACCGGCCGCAGCAGCGGCAGCACGATGCCGAAGAACAGCCGGAGCGGGCCCGCCCCGTCGATGATGGCTGCTTCATCCAGTTCGTGCGGCACGGTGGCGATGAAGGCGCGGAACAAAAGCACGCTGAAGCTCAGGCCGTAGGCGACCTCAATGAGGATAAGGCCGTGCAGGGTCTTGAACAGATCGAGCCCCTGCAGCACCCAGATCGTCGGCACCACGGCGGGCGGAATGATCAGGCCGGCGAGCACCAGGAAGTCGACCAGCTTGGTCCACCGCGACGGCCTCCGCTGCAGCACGAAGCCGACCATCGCGCCGAGGATGACGAGCAGCGTGACGCTGGCGACGGTGAGGATGATCGAGTTGATGAACGCCGTCACCAGCATGTAGTCGCGGGTGCTCAACACCTCGACCAGATTATCCCAGAAGTGCCAGGTCGTGGGCAGGTTGAAGCTGCGATCGGCCGCTTCCCGTTGGTCCTTGAGGGCGTTGATGACGATGAAGGCGAAGGGCACGATGAAGACCACGAGCGTCACGAGGATCGCGGCGACGCCGCCGATGTAGTGGACGGGGCGCCGCCTCACGCCTGCACCTGCCGGCGGTTGAGGGCCATGGCGAGCGGTACGATGATGATCGCCACCAGCACGAAGAGCACCACATTGCCCGCCGTCGACAGGCCGTAGAAACCGGCCTGGTACTGCTTGTAGATCACCGAGGCGATGACGTCCGAGGTGAATCCGGGGCCGCCCTTGGTCATCGCCCAGATCAGGTCAAAGGATCTGAGCCCGCCAATGAGGCTGAGAATGATCACGGTGGTGGTCGCCGGCATGACCAGCGGCAGGGTGATGTTCCAGAACTGCTGCCAGCCGGTGGCGCCGTCGATGGCGGCGGCTTCGTAGTAGTCGCGCGGAATGGAGACCAGACCGGCCATGTAGATGACGGTCGCAAGGCCGACGCCCTTCCACACGTCGACGAGGGCAACCGAGAACAGCGCCAGGTGCGGATCGGTCAGCCAGCCCGGGCCGGGGATATGAAACAGAGCGAGCGTCTCGTTGATGACCCCCGCCGTGGGGTGCATCATGGTAGTGAAGGTGATGCCGACGCCGACCGTCGAGACCAGGACGGGAAAGAAGATCACCGATCGCAGATAGCCCTGGGCGATGATCTGGCCGGTGAGCATGATGCCCAGCAGCAGGCCGATCACGACCTTGAGGCCGGAGGTCAACGCCGCGTAGATCAGCGTGTTGACCAGGCTCTGGAACAGGGAGTGCTCGCTGAAGAACTGCCGGAAATTGTCGAGGCCGATGAAGGTCGCGTTGAACAGCGTCCAGCGCGTCAGGCTGAAGAACAGCGCCGCGACGGTGGGGAAGAGGAACAGCACGCCATAGATGATGGCGGCCGGCAGGTAGAACCAGTGGGGATAGGGCGACGGGCGCCGGCTCTTCGGGCGCCCGGCGAGAACCGCCGTGTCAGCCAGATATGAGGTTGCCATCGCGGCTCTCCTGCCGGCCAAGGACCCGACACGCCAGCGCGCCGGGTCCTTGATGATAGGCGGTGACCCGCGGGCTTACCAGCCGGCGAGACCGAGCTGCTGCGCCTGCTTCTTGACGTCGTCGTCATAGAGCGCGGCGCCTTCGGCTGCGGTCGAGATGCCCGATCCGACCTGCACGGTGATCTGCTCGAGGGACGGCCCCTTGACGGGGGAGAGGTATTCGAGGGCCGGGGTCGCGGTGCCGGGCTGGTCGAAATACTGCTGCAGGTCGGAGACCGCCGGGGGCACGTCCGCCGGCAGCTTGCAGCCCTTGATCAGGTAGGGACCGGTGCCGCCACCCGCCTTGTTGAGCGAGTCGCAGCCGGCCACGCTGGCGACGAACGCCACGAACTTCTTGGCGGCGTCGAGGTGGTCGGTATTGCTCTTGGGGATATAGAGGCCCGCCGGCATCCAGACCGTCAGGCCGTTCTTGCTGGCATCATCGCCCGGCAGGGCGAAGAACCCGACGTCCTTGATGTGCTCCGGCGCGAGCTGCAGGATCGAGCTGACGGCGAAGGTCAGCATGGGATAATGGGCGCCGACGCCGGTGGCGACGTCCTTTACGCCGTCCTCGAAGGTCGCGGCGGCAAAGTCCGGGTTGAGATCGCCGGCCTTGAACACCTCGGCGCCGTGCTCGAAGCCTTTCATCGCGGCCGGGGTCGTGGCGTATTTGGCCTTGTTGGCGGTGTAGTCGGCGGCAAAACTCGGGTCGGCAGCGGCGACATTATAGAAGTCGCCGAGGACGAAGAGCTGGCTGGTCCACGTAGCCCCGAAGGTCTGGATCACCGGCACCTTGCCGGCCGCCTTGATCTTCTCGTTATTGGCCATGAACTCGGCCCAGGTCTTGGGAATCTTGAGCCCGAGCTGCTGGTAGATCGGGATGTTGTAGAGCACGCCACCGCCCATCGCCGCGCCGAACGGGGCGCCGCGCACGGTGCCATCGGGAGCCGTGACGACCTGCTTGAACGAATCGAGGACGTTGGCCTGCCAAGGTTCACCGCTCAGATCGACAAGGTTCTGCACCGGGTTGATCTGCTGGAAGAGCGAGCCGGCGTTGTAGTTGAAGAGGTCGTCCATCTCGCCGGTCGCCAGCCGCGTCTTGATGATGTTGTCGCCATCGGCACCGCCGGGACGCTGCTCGACCGTGATGGTGATATCGGGGTTGGCGGCCTCGAAATCCTTCTTGAGCTGGTCGGCCCAGGCGATGGTGCTCGGCGCGTTGTCGACGAGGAACGACAGATCCGTCTTGTCGGCAAAGCTGGGTGTGGCGAATGCCGTCGACAGGCCGAGGCCTGCCAGGGCCAATGCGAGACTACGTCTCGAAATCCTCAGGGTCATATAGTCCTCCTCCCGGTAAGCGCCGCAGCGTTGTGCCATCGGCGCGGGTTGATGGTCGCGCCGGTTCAGTGCCCGCCGAGCTCGGGCTGGCTGCTGATCCGGAAAGTGACGGTGTGTGCGCCGGGGGCGAGCACGCTGCGGGCCTTTTCGGCGCCGCCGAGCCAGGCCAGCGGATCGCCGTCGACCGCGATGTCGCGGTAGCGCGGCGACAGCAGCAGCAGGCCGGTGGTGCCGTCGGGCACCACGACGCGGTAAGTCACGCGGTCACCCGCGACCTCCCAACCGGCCTCGATGCGGCCGGCGATCGAGTCATGGTGAGCCTTGACCGGCGACAGGGCGGGCATGATGGTCGGCTCGAACACGATCTTGCGGAAGGCCGGGATTTCGGGGTCCGGCCGGAACCCGGCCACCGCCTCGAACAGGAACTGGCAGACCGCGCCATAGGCGTAGTGGTTATAGGAATTCATCGCCGGATCGAACGGCCGGCCATCCGGCAGGATGGCGTCCCAGCGTTCCCAGATCGTGGTGGCGCCGGTCTTCACCTGATAGAGCCAGCCCGGCACTTCCTCCTGCAGGAACAATTTTGCTGCCAATTCCGGCTCGCCGAGCTTCAGCAGCGCCGGCAACAGCGCCGGAGTGCCGATGAAGCCGGTGCCGATACGACCATCCGCGCGGGCGATCGTCGCCTTGAAGTAGCGCGCCGCCGCCGGCAGCAGTTCGGCCGGGATCAGGTCATGCAGGATGGCGAGCGCGTAGGAGGTCTGGTCGTCGTAGACCAGCCGGCCCGTCGAGGTGATGAACTCGCGCTGGAACGCCGCCTTGACGGCCTTGGCGCGGGTGGTCATGCGGTCGGCAAGCGCGGTGTTGCCGACGATGGTCGCGGCCCGGGCGGTCAGCACCGACGAGATATAGAGGTAGATGGTCGCCGCAGCGTCGTCGCCGATGGTGGGGAGCGGCTTTTCGCTCGGTCCCTTCGGCTGCAGCCAGTCGCCGAAGGTGAAACCTCGGCCGACCCAGGCTCGCGGCGGCATGACGATCGGCCCATCGCTGATCGACCAGACGAAATCGACCCATTTTTCCATCGCCGGCAGCGTCTCTTCGAGCACGCTGCGGTCGCCGTAATGCTCGTAGAGCACCATCGGGATGACGCAGATTGCGTCGCCCCAGCCGGTCGAGCCGGCAAAGCCCGGCATCTGCTCCTGATTGAGGCGCGTGGGATCTGGCGTGACATGGGCAATCTGGCCGTCCGGGCGCTGGTCGGCCATGACGTCGCGGAGCCATTTGCGCAGGAAGCTCTCGCTGTCATTGAGATAGCAGGCGGTAGGGGCAAACACCTGGGCATCGCCGGTCCAGCCGAGCCGCTCGTCGCGTTGCGGACAATCGGTGGGGACCTCGATGAAATTGGCGCGCTGCGACCAGATGGTGTTCTCGACCAGCCGATCGACCAGCGCATTGCCCGAGGTGAAGCTCGCGGTGACGTGCTGCGCCGAACTGATCGGCATCGAGACGATGCTGGTGACCTCGGCCCTGCCCTCGATGGTGAGCCGCGCATAGCGAAAGCCAAAGAAGGTGAAGACCGGCCGATAGCTTTCCTCGCCGCCGCCCCGCAGCACGTATTCGAGCCGGGCCTCGGCCGAGCGATAATTGGCGTTGTCGATATGGCGGTCGCGATCGAGGATTTCCGCGTGCTCGACAATAAGCCGCGTGCCCGCTTCGCCGCGGACCGTTAAGGCGACATAGCCACCGCTGTTCTGGCCGAAATCATAGGTGGTGCGGCCTTCGGCATCCGTCCACGATTCCTTCACCGGCAGCGGCGCGAGTTCGCGCACCGGGATGGTTTCGTGCGGCAGCAGGACCTGGCGGTCGAAAGCGATGGCGGCGCTGCCCTGATCGGCCGGCAGGCCCTCGAGGCGAGCATCGTAGACCTCGCCGAAATAGATACCGCTTTTGACGATCGGCAGCAGGCCGCTGCGCCAGCTGGTATCGGTCTTCAGCAGCACCGTGTCGCCGGTGCGCAGTTCGGCGATGGCGGCGATCTCGGAGCCCCAGGCGTTGAAGATGGGGTTCTTGGCCCACATCATCTGCGAGCGCAGCCAGCCATCGGCCAGCCAGATGTCGACGACGTTGCTGCCGGGCTTGAGGTAGCCGGCAACGTCGTAGCTTTGGTACGACAGGCGCTGGTCGTAGCAGGTCCAGCCCGGCGTCAGCAGGTCCTCGCCAACGCGCCGGCCGTTGATGAAGCAACGATACAGTCCCAGCGCGCTGATATGGAGACGGGCCTCGCCCGGCACCGTGGCAAGATCGAAGGTCTGGCGCAGGAACGAGGCTTGCGTGCCGACGCCCTGGTCGGCGAGCGGGCGGACCATGTCTGCCGTCCAGCGGATCGGCGGTGCGACACCCGGTCGCGCGAGCGTCACCGGCGCTGCCTCGTTCATCGGGTATTCCCTCCGCCAGCCGGATGAGCCACCCATCCGGGTTTCGTATATCGTTCTACACAGGCAGTGTAAGCATTGCGCGCGGAGTGAAGCAAGAGCAAAAAGCGAGGGTTGCACGGACGTGAACCGACCGCCCAGGGAGAGCCCCATGGCACCGCGCCACAAGAGCGAGCGGGTGACGATCAAGACGGTGGCCGAGGATGCCGGGGTCTCGACCGCCGCCGTTTCCAAGGTGCTGCGTGACGCCTATGGGGTCAGCGCCGAGCTCCGGGCGCGGGTCAAGGCGTCGATGCAGCAGCTCGGCTATCGCCCGCATGCGGCAGCGCGCGGCATGCGCGGCCAGACCTATACCCTCGGGGTGCTGCTGCCGGATATCCACAACCCGTTCTTCTCGGACATCCTTGCGGGGGTGAACTCGGCACTGGAGCGCACCCAGTACCAGGTGCTGCTCGGCATCAGCCAATCCGCCAACGCCATCGAGGTGGCGCTGATCGATGCGATGGTCGACCGGCAGATGGACGGCATCATCCTCATCGGGCCCCGCATCCCGACGCCCGATATCGTCACCACCGCCGAACGCACCCCGACCGTCGTGATCGCCCATCACCGGCCGGAGGAGCCCCATTTCGACACCGTCAACAACAACGACCAGCTCGGGGCCACCATGGTGGTGCGGCACCTCGTCGCCGGCGGCTACCGCTCGATCGCCTATCTCACCCAGCCGCTCGTCGACGCGGAAGGCACCATGGTCACGACCCAACGCGAGATCGGCTACCGGGCGACGATGACCGAACTGGGCCTGGCGCGCTTCATCAACGTCGTCGCGGCCGAGCAGACGGCGCGCGAGACGCAGACCGCGGCGCGCCATTTGCTGCAGATGCGCAATCCGCCGGAGGCAATCTTCTGCTGGACCGATTTCATCGCGCTCGAGGTGATCAGCGTGGCCCACGAACTGGGCCTGCGCGTGCCGGAAGACGTGGCGATCGTGGGGTACGACAATACCTCCTATTGCGACCTGGCGCAGAATGCACTGACCAGCGTCGACCAGTCCGGCCAGGTGCTCGGCCTGCAATCGGCGCGGCTGCTGGTCGAGCGGATCAAGGGTCGCGAGACAGCCGAGCACCTGGTGATCACTCCTCGCCTCGTGGTGCGTGCCAGCTCGGGCGGCCGGGCCACCGGGCGTTCCCCCGCCCCGACCGGCTGACGGCGGTCGCGGCGCGGTCCTTGCCCGTCGTCGGTGGGACGGGTAGAGGCTTGAAGGGCGGCATATTGCCGACCGCGCCACACCGCTCCACCAGCCGCCCGGACCGCATGACCGATACGCCGCCGACCAGTCCTGCCGAAGACCTCGAGCTGTTGCGCTCGAGCGCGGTCGCGGCGGGAATCATCGCCGCGGGGTATTTCCGGCGCGACCTCAAGACGTGGACCAAGGCCAACGCCTCGCCGGTCACCGAGGCCGACATCACCGTCGATCGCTATCTGCACGCCTCGCTGCTGGCGGCGCGGCCCGACTATGGCTGGCTCAGCGAGGAGACGGTTGACGACGGCCGGCGCCTTGACTGCCGGCGGGTATTCATCGTCGACCCCATCGACGGCACGCGCGGCTTCATCCGCGGCGACGATAGCTGGACCGTATCGCTGGCCGTGGTCGAGGACGGCGTTGCCATCGCCGGGGTGGTCTATGCGCCGGTGCGCGATGAAATGTACGAGGCGGCGCGGGGTGGTGGCGCCCGGCTCAACGACGAGCCGCTGCCACGCGCCCCCGCCGACCAGGTGCCGGTCATTCCGGCGGCGGGGGCGGTGCATACCCAGCTGCAGGCGGCCGGGCTCGCCTATCAGCGCGGCGCCTACCTGCCCTCGCTGGCCTACCGGCTGGCGCAAGTCGCGAGCGGCGAGTTCGCCGCGGCGGGGGTGCGGCGGGGCGCCTCCGACTGGGATATCGCGGGCGCCGCGGCGATCCTGTTCGAGTGCGGCATCGGCTTCGAGGACGTGTGCGCCGGGCCGGTGCGCTTCAACGGTGCGGAAATCCGGCACGGGGCGCTTGCCGCCACCGCCGACGAGTCGGTAAAAGCCGTGCTGCATGCGGCGCTGCTCGAGGTCTATGGCTGCCCCCAGGACCCGAGCCCGGCCCCGATCTCCGAGAAGAGGACACCATGAGCGATTCCAAGCAATTGCTGCACCTCGTCATCGGTGGCGAGCTCGAAGATATCGAGGCCGTCACCTTCAAGGATCTCACCAAGGTCGAACTGGTCGGGGTGTTCCCGAACTATGCCTCGGCCTATGCGGTGTGGAAGCAGAAGGCGCAGCACACCGTCGACAATGCCGAAATGCGCTACTTCATCGTGCACCTGCACCGCCTGCTGGACCCGGAAGCGCGTTGAGCCCGGTCCCCGACGAACTGCCGCCACCGCGCTTCTTCATCGACCAGTTGTGGTTGCGCATTTTTATTGGTCGCTATCTGTTCGGCGGCTATTTCCGGCTGGTCTTTGCCACCTCCAGCACCGAGTATTTTCCGCCCGACTATTTGGCGGCCTGCGACAAACTGGAACCCGCCATCTACGTCGCCTGGCACGCTAATCTGCTCGCCACGCCGCTGATGGCGCCGGACCTGCACCGGCTGGTCAATCTCACCTCGCCGCACCCCGATGGCCGCATGGCGGCGGCGATGTCGGAGGCCTACGGCATCACCACCATCGCTGCCGCCGGGGCCAGTTCCCGGCAGGGCGCGCAAGGCGCCATAACCGGGTTTCGCGGCCTGTTCCGGGCCCTCAAGCGGGGGAAATCGGTGTTTCTCACCGCCGAGCTACCGCCCGAGCCGGGCCGCCACATCGCGCCGGGTATTATCGCGCTGGCGCGAAAGACCGGACGGCCGATCATTCCGGTGGCGGCAGCGAGCACGCGGCGCACCATCATCGAGCGGCTGTGGGACAAGAACCAGTTCCACTACCCGTTCTCGCGCTTCGCCGTGGTCGGGGCGCCGGTGCTGTGGGTGACAGAAGCACTGACCGACGCCGAAGCGGAGGCGCAACTGAAGCGCGACCTCGACGCCGCCTATGCCGAGGCGCTGGCCCG
>Ga0134126_10009093_pt1 | contig 12519 bp, 9 predicted proteins | sample KB31752_FD_96881 | JGI IMG/M metagenome (GOLD analysis project Ga0134126, IMG submission 96881) | Terrestrial soil microbial communities with excess Nitrogen fertilizer from Kellogg Biological Station, Michigan, USA - KB3-175-2 | ecosystem: Environmental > Terrestrial > Soil > Unclassified ...
CTCAGTTGGCGAGCAGATCGAGCTTCCGCGCATTCTTCGCGAAGAAAAGGTCGACCTGTTGCATTCGCCGCATTTCATGATTCCCCTTTTTCAAGTTTGTCCGTCAGTGGTTACTATTCACGATGTGATTTACCTTGCGTGCCCCGAAGACCTGGATTCGCGATTGGGAAGAATGTATTACAGCTTGATGATGCGAGCGTCCGTTCGGCTGAGCAAAAGAATCATTACCGACTCGGTATTTTCGAAAAATGAGATTGTGCGCTACCTAGGCATTGATCCCGAAAAGGTGTTTGTTGTGTACCCGGCAGCTGACAACACGCTGGGGAGAGCTGCGGAACCTGCGGTTGCAGAGCGCGTTCTCGCGAAATACGGCGTCCGAGGGGAATACATCTTCTATACCGGGATCTATAAGCAGCGAAAGAATCATGCCGGACTTTTGCGCTCGTTCAAGGCATTTTTGGAGAAGGGCGGGGATGCACAACTGGTAATTACAGGCCCGATTGGAGAGGGCGAGCGCGAATTGAGGAATCTTGCCATGGAGTTGGGCATCTCCAGCCATCTAGTGCTCACGGGCTTCGTCGAGGATCCCGAGCTGTCGGCACTCTATTCGTGTGCGCGAGTCTACGCCTGTCCGTCTTTATACGAAGGATTTGGGTTCACAGTTCTCGAAGCCATGGCTTGCGGTGTGCCGGTGGTCTCCTCGAATGCCGCATCGCTGCCGGAAGTTGGAGGGGAAGCCGCGTTGTATGCAGACGCCCGCAACGCCCAGGCCTTTGGTGAAGCCATGTACCGCGCATTCACTGACAACACTCTTCGCGAGGAGATGGTGCGCCGTGGTTTCGAAAATCTTCTGCGCTTCACTTGGTCGAGAACTGCAAAAAGTTGTACGGAAATATACGAGCAAGTTCTCGCGAGTACGGCTCCAAGCGCGCTCCCATCGACGAACTTCGGATGAGCAAATTGTCCTCCTCGATGCGGCGCTTTAAATCGGGGGTGTTTCAAAGGTACACGCGACGACCTTTTGGACGCGGATATCTTTCCTATCGCCAGACCCAGTTGCCGCAATACGTAACTGCCTCGCTTCCGCCAGACGTGCTTCCGGAAGGCTGGGGATTGTGGTTGGATGAGCGCGCAGTTGAGTATCCTTGGTTCTTTTCACGATTGCCGGCTGCTGAGGGCAGATTGCTCGATGCCGGATCCGTTCTCAATTACGATTTCGTGCTCTCTCATCCCAAGCTGAAGAATAAGGCAGTTTCTATTCTCACTCTCGCCCCTGAAGCAGATTGCTATTGGCGACGCGGCATTTCGTACGTCTATGGAGACATTCGCGACTGTTGTTTCCGCGACAACTACTTCGACTGGATAGCATGCATTTCGACGTTGGAGCACGTGGGCATGGACAATACCCAGTTTTATACGGCGGACGTCACCAAGAACGAGCACAGCCCAGAATCGCAGCTTCAGGCACTTGCCGAGTTACGTCGTGTTTTGAAACCTGGAGGAGTCCTGTATCTGACGGTGCCGTGCGGTCGGGCGGCCGATCATGGATGGCTACAGGTATTTGACGCCACCCGGGTGCAGATGCTGCTGGATGCGTTTCGTCCCGAGGCGTGCCGCACCCAGTATTTCCGATACACCTCGGCTGGATGGAACACGGCTTCGGCTGATGAATGCAGCGAAGCACGATACTTCGATTCATCGCAACAGGATGGCTCATTAACGGAGTTGGCGGCGGCGGAAGCAGTCGTCTGCCTGGAGTTGGCTAAGTGAATCAGCCGGCAAACGTCGCGCCACCACCGACAAGTACTCGTCGGCCCAGTGTTGTTCGCAACAGTCTGTGGAATTTTGCCGGACAATTGTTGCCGCTAGCGCTTGCAGCGGTCGCAATTCCGGTTCTCATACACCACCTGGGCGTAGATAGATTTGGCGTCCTTACGCTCGTTTGGATTCTGGTCGGTTACTTCAGCCTCTTCGATTTTGGAATTGGGCGCGCCGTAACCAAACTGCTGGCGGAAAAAATTGCCTTACGTGACAGCGAAGGCGCGGCAAACCTGGTGTGGACAGCCATAGCCTGCATGCTCTTGCTCGGCGTGTGCTTCGGCGGGGTGCTGTTTGCTTTGGCACCATGGCTCACGCACTCCGCGCTAAAAATCCCGGCCGCATTGCAGTCGGAAGTTTTGCGCAGCTTGCTATGGCTGGCTGTCGCCGTGCCGTTTGTCACGCTAACCTCTGGTTTGCGAGGAATGCTGGAGGCGCAGCAGAATTTTGCCGCCGTGAACGCCTTACGCGTGGCCTTCGGATTCATCAGCTATCTTGCGCCCCTCGCGGTGCTGCCGTTCTCACGCAGCCTTTACCCCATCGTTTTGACCCTGGCGGTCGCGCGTGTTGCGAACTGCGCGTTACACTTCGCGGTCTGCCGGCGTTGCGTGACCGGGTTCTCGTTCGATGTCACATGGGACAAAGCAGCATTTCGAGCCCTCATCGGCTTCGGGAGTTGGCTGACCGTGAGCAATATCGTCGGGCCGATAATGGTATATCTCGACCGCTTTGTGATTGGGTCAGTGGTTTCCATTTCCGCGGTCGCCTATTACGCAGCGCCCTTTGACGCGGTCACAAAGCTATGGCTTGTCCCCGCTGCGTTATCGGGAGTTTTGTTTCCCGCGTTCTCGGAGGCGCTCGCAGTTGAAGATCATCCGCGCACCACATCTCTTTATGAACGAAGCCTTGCGAGCACCTTCGCGATCTTGTTCCCAAGCATTCTCGGAATTGTGTTGTTTGCCCGTGAGGGATTGACGCTCTGGCTAGGCGCAGATTTCGCAGGTCGCAGTACAGTCGTCTTGCAGATATTGGCAATCGGAGTGTTCACGAACAGCCTTGCGAATATGCCATATGCGCTGCTGCAGGCGTCTGGTCGGCCCGACCTCACGGCCAAACTGCACCTGATTGAAGTGCCCTGCTATCTGGCGCTGCTCTACTGGGGAGTGCGGATGCGCGGTATTGAAGGGGCTGCGCTGGCGTGGACGATTCGACTCAGCGCAGAAGCGGTTGTTCTATTCTTTTTTCTCAGAGCCGTGCTTGCACCGCGCTTGTGGATGACAATGGGCGCGGGAGCAGCAGCACTGTTACTGGCCACCCTCGTAAGTGGGCTAGGTTTGAAAATCTTGTTCTTCGTCGCCATCGTTGGCCTCTTTACCGCGATCACCTGGCACTGGGCACTCGACGCTCCGTCGCGCACGAGGATGCGCACTTTGCTGAAAGCCGTTCCAATCTTGCCCAAGGCAAATGCCTGAGTTGCCAGTGAACCATATCAGCAGCAATCTCGTTCAACCACGAAACGGCAATGGCCGTCACTGCACCGTTGCCTTCGACACGTGGCCATTGCTAAGTCGGTTTCGGAATAACGGCATCTACGTCTATGCTCGAAATCTTCTCTCGTATTTCAGGGAGGTTGCGCAGGAAGGAGAAATGCATTTCAGGCCGCTGGTGTCTTCCACGGTAGCTAGTGATGCAAACCAGTTCACAGCTACTGACGGATTTAGGCCTTACAACACAACTTTGCTGCGCATCGGACGGCTCTGGAGATATGGAGGCGCCTGCTGGTCCGCGCGCAAGAGCAAGGCTGATGTGCTGTTTTGCCCGTCAGCCAACACAATTCCCATCGGTGGCCTAATTCCCGCAGTCACCACGATTCACGACATCATCCCGGTGGTCTTTCCAAATGTTCCAAGAGCACAGGCACTGAAGCGCGAGTTTGCAATGTGCGCCAGACTGTCTCGCGCCGTCATCACGGATTCACAGCATTCCAAGCAGGACCTGGTTAACGTGTTCCGCTTACCAGAATCGAAAGTGCATGTGGTGTACCTGGCGTGTGACAACAAAATATTTAACGACGACCCGGTAGATCCTTCGGAGCGCGACCCACTATTAAACAAGTTGGGAATCAGGCAACCATTCATCTTGCACCACGGCAGGATCCAGGAGCGAAAGAATCTTGAACGACTGATCCACGCCTACCGCGCACTCGTCGGCAACAACAAGAATCTAGATACCGCTTTGGTGCTGGTAGGGGAAAACGGCTGGGGACACGAGCGTATTGTTGCAGCCGCGAGCCACTGTGAGCCACCTGAGCGTGTGATATTCACCGGCCCTTTAAGTGATCCTGAGCTAGCGATTCTGCTCAAATGTGCGACCCTGGTCGTCATTCCTTCTTTGTACGAGGGGTTCTGCCTGCCCCTGCTGGAAGCAATGGCGTGCGGGGCACCAGTAATCTGCTCCAATTCATCGTGCCTGCCTGAAGTATCTGGTGGCGAACTTTTGTACTTCGATCCCTACTCGGTAGAAGACATGGCCGCAAGGATCGAGGAAGTGCTGGAGCACAATGATGTGCGACAGCGTCTTGCGTCCGCCGGCAAGGCGCGTGCCAGCACGTTTAATTGGCAAAGATGCGCGGAACAAACACTCCAGGTACTTCGATCGGCAACGGCCAGCTGACACTCAGCAATGCTCTCTTAAATTAATGGGGACGACGTTTCAAACAGTTGAAGGGCCGCGAAGCGGCCTGCGCAAGCTGCTGGCAATCAGTTCTGCGGGATGTGCAGTAGTGTTCATTGCCCTCCTGGGCGTGATGGGCATGTCGTTGCTGCCGGTGACTGTGGCCACGGCGAGCGTATTGGTGCTGTGGGCGACTTTCAAATATCCAACTCAGGGTTTGGGTTTGTTTTTGGCTTTCATCCCCACGTACACCTTGCTTTTTCTGCTTGCCAAATTTTTTGGCCCCCCATACATCGGTGCGCTTGAGGGGGCAGACCGGGGCGCGCTGTTGTTAATCGCGTTTGGTCTCTGGTGCAAGAATGGCATTCACCTTACGAGACCGGATTGGCTCTTGCTGGCGTGCTTCGGTTTGGCGACGGCACATTTCATCTTCGGAGGATCTCTGCTGGCGCTGCTGTCGGACTTTAACTTTGTGATCGCGTACGCCGCCGGCCGCCTCACGACGCTGGACGGCGACCGAGAGCAATACTGGGCGACCCGAGCTGTTTGGATTGTGTCGCTTTTGGCAGTTCTCGGTATGGTAGAGGTATTCATTATTGGCGAAGGCCCGAGAACGGTTCTGTACCTTGCCGTCAGCAGAGGTGGTACTGACGGAAATGCGCTTGATGCGGCCTTCCACGCGCAAGGGTACTTAGGTCTGCGCGAATCATCGACGATGTTTGGTCCCCTTCAGTTCGCACCTCTGTGTATGGCCGCGCTGGTCATATGGTGGATTTATTCCCGTAAGACGATCCCAGGCCTAATGCTCGCGGCCGGTCTTATCTGCACCGTAACGCGTTCCGCGTGGGTGGGGACTGCGGTTGCACTGGGTTTTGTGTCCGTCCAATTAGGAGAAACTCGGCGGCTATTAAAAGCTGGGGCAGTGATGCTCGCCTTGTTTATCGCTGCAATTCCAGTGCTGGGCTTGACAGACTATCTCAAATCAACGAAATCCGGCGAGGATCCCTCCGCCCAGGGCCATCGCGAGTCGATCATTGAGGGGATTCAGTTCATTGCGCAACACCCTTTCGGCGTTGGTCCGGGAAACGCGGGCAAACTTGCGGTTAAGACCGAGGGAACCGCCTTCTCCGTCGAGGATACGTATCTGACTTTCGCCGCCGAATATGGCATCGGCACCGTAATTTGCTTCATAGCATTTCTCGTATCCCTGGTGCGGTATCTACGGCCCGAGCCGACAAAGCTGGACCTTGTGGCTCTTGGAGTGGTCGTTGGGTTTTCCGCTGTGATGACCTTTGCTGCGCTGCACGACGTTTTCCCTCTGGCATGCTGGCTCTGGTTCCCTGTAGGGCTGGCCGTTCGATCAAGGATGGAAAGGCTGCACACCACGGCTGATACAGCAGTCTGATGCGGCCGCTCGGATCAGATATGCGCATTGCATTCGACGCCCGTTGGTATAACCAGTCAGGCGTAGGAACTTATATAAGGCAATTGCTGAACGCAATCTGTGCCGCTGATTCGGAGTTGCAGCTGTACGTGTTTGAAGAGGCCGGCAAGCCTGTTCCCTTTTGTCCCGCTGCCCGCCTCTCGCGCGTCGCGGTACGCTCAAGCAAATTGTCACTGGGCTCGCAATATGAACTAAGAACCCTATGCAGGTCCCTACATATTGATTTGTTTCACAGCCCTTTCCAATATGGAGTGCCGTTATTCTTGCCGTGCCCCTTAGTCATCACAGTGCACGACCTGATCCCTTTTCTGTTCCGCACGCGAGACTGGTATAAGCAACTGGCTGCGGTGCCCTGGGTAAAGCTGGGGTGCCGCGTGGCCGCGCTACGCACTCGGCATATCATCACTGATTCCCTCAACACAGCACATGACGTCGAAAACATCTTAGGTGTGCCCGCCACCAGAATCACGACCGTTCACCTCGCTGCGTCCGACGACGCGTTTCACAGTAACAGGTCGCAGCGCGAAACGGAAAGGTTGGAGCAAACCTATCGATTGTGTCCGCCGTACGCCGTGGTTGGCAGTGCGGGCTGTAATTGGCGAACGAAAAACCTCGACACGGCCATAGAAGCTGTGGCCTCGGCATCGCGCGCCATGGGCCGACGAATTCAACTCGCCATCTATGGGCCTAGAACTGCGATCGAGAATCTCAAGAATCCTGCCGTGCTGTCGCAGGTCGACGTCCGCTACCTGGGATATATGCCGGTCGAGGACATCGGGGCGTTGCTGCGGAATGCGGAGCTGTTTCTAATGACTTCGTTGTATGAAGGATTCGGATTGCCCATCCTGGAAGCCATGTCGTGCGCCTGCCCGGTGATTACTTCAAGCGGCGGATCACTCGCCGAAGTGGCGGGTGATGGCGCGTTGATCTTCGATCCTAAGGATTCGCGAGGCATGTCCCAAGCCATCGCACTACTCCTGACGAACCGGGAAAAGCGGGAACGCTGGCGTAAGCGCGCCTTGGCGAGGGCTGCGGAATTCTCCTGGCGGAAGGCTGCCGAACAAACCATCGCAGCCTATCGGCAGGTTCTTGATCCGCTTGCGGCAAAGAGCCGCGCGGTTACATGTCAAAGCGCAGGTATGCCGGAAGGTCGGCGTTCCGCTTAGTAGAGCTTCAGATGCGTATCGGATTCGATGCCCGCTGGTACAACGATTCTGGAGTAGGAACGTATGTTGCCGGGTTGTTAGCTGCGCTGGCGGAATGCGGTCGGGACTGCGAGTTGGTTGTATATGAGAATCCCGAAAATCCCGTGCCGGGCCTGGAAGGGTTTTCGGTGGCTCGAATCCCGGTGCAGTCGAGAAAATATTCCATTGGCGAACAATGGGAGCTAGCCCGACGTTGCAGCCGCGATAAACTCGACCTGTTGCACTGTCCGTTCTTCGTTGCGCCCTACGCTGCGCCGTGCCCAGTAGTCATTACAATTCACGACCTGATCCCGTTTTTGTTCCGCATCTATTCCTACCCGAAACAGTTGCTGATCAAAATGGCATACCGCGCCGCAACGGTACGGGCGGCCCACATCATTGCCGTGTCGGAAACGACCTCGCGGGACATCCAGCGGGTCTTAAATGTACCGCCGGAAAACATCTCGGTGGTATATAACGCAGTCTCGCCGAGTCAGTTCCATTCGCATGCGACACAAAGCGAATTGCGGTACCTCCAGAGAAAGTTTGGGATATTGTCCCGCTATGTTGTCATCTCAACCCCGCGGAACTGGCGGACAAAGAACCTGGCCACTGCATTGAAGGCGCTTGCGGTCATGCAGACTCGAGTTGAACAAGGCTTTCAAATTGTTGCCTACGGGCCCGGAGACGGATTGAACACAATTGCTGAGGCGAATATTTTGAATGGGAGCTTGCTGCGAACGGGGTTCATTTCTGCCGAGGAGCTGGGAATGTTATTCCGTCACGCACATGCGTTCCTGCTTACGTCGCTGTACGAAGGATTTGGATTGCCGCTGCTAGAAGCGATGTCGTGTGGATGCCCTGTGGTGACTGCGAAAGGCGGATCGCTTGGCGAGATTGCGGGCGATGGAGCTCAGGTATTGGATGTCTTCGATGTTGAAGGCATGGGTGCGGCACTCGCATTATTGCTAGAAAGTGAAAAGGTGCGAAATCACTGGCGTGAATGCGCCCTTCGTCGCGCCGCTCAGTTCTCCTGGACCCGGGCGGCTGAGCAGACGTTGGGCGTTTATAGGCAGATATGTCACGCGTCCAGTGCATCCAAAGCTGAATCTTGCCTACAAGCATGACCGCGGCGAGGATCAAGAGACTGTTCGATATAGCGGGCGCTTCTGTGCTGCTGGTGCTGTTCGCGCCGGTGATTGTGCTCTGCGCCGTGCTTATCAAATTACAGGATCGCGGTCCCGTATTTCACCGTCGCCGAGTTGTCGGGCCCTCAGGTGAATTTGACGCATTCAAATTGCGCAGCATGTGTCCGAATGCCGATGCGATTTTGGAGCAGAATCCTGGCTTGCGCCGCGAGTTCGAGCGAAATTCAAAGTTGAGGACGGATCCGCGGGTGACTCCGGTGGGAGCGCTGTTACGCAAATTGAGTTTGGACGAATTGCCGCAACTGTGGAATGTCCTTCGCGGCGAGATGAGCCTGGTCGGCCCCCGGATGATTACGCCAGAGGAACTCAAACGCTACGGCGATGCCGGGTGGATCTTTCGCGTGACAAAGCCCGGAATCACAGGAGTCTGGCAGGTCCAGGGCCGTCAGGAAGTCTCTTTCGAAAAGCGAATCCAAATGGATCTGTTTTACGTGCAGAACTGGTCACTAGGGCTGGACTGCAACATTTTGGTGCGTACACCGCTGGCAGTGCTGCGCGGCGTGGGAGCGTATTGATGGCGAGAGTGTTGGTCACGGGTGGGGCGGGATATGTGGGATCGGTTTGTAGCCGACAACTGCTGGATTCAGGGCACGCGGTAGTAATCATTGATGATCTGTCGACTGGACATCCCGAAGCTGTTCCCAGCAGGGCAGAGTTCCATCAGATCGACTACGGCGATCGAGCGGCGGTGGCGTGTGTGCTCCGGCAGCACCGGATCGATGCGGTTTTTCATTTCGCAGCGAAGGCGTTGATACCAGAGTCGGTCTCGAATCCGGGATGGTTCTTCGACGTGAACGTCGCGTCGGGTATCGGATTCCTCGAAACGTTACGGGATTTTGGAGTTAAGCGATTCGTGTTTTCGTCATCGGCAGCCGTGTACGGCAATCCCCGATCGCTGCCGATCAAAGAGGACGATCCCAAAGAGCCGGTGAACTCTTACGGTGAAACCAAACTGATGTTCGAGCGAGTGCTTCGCTGGTACGCATTGGCGTATGGTTGGACTGTGGCCACATTCCGGTATTTCAATGCATCCGGAGCGACCACAGAAGCAGGAGAAAGTCATCGGCCCGAGACCCACGTTATCCCCTTGCTGCTCGAAGTCGCGGCTGGAGAGCGGGAACATTTTGAAATTTACGGCGATGACTACGAAACCATCGATGGAACCTGCGTCCGCGACTACGTGCACGTCTCCGACATCGCAGCGGCGCATCTGCTGGCGCTAGAGATGCCTGAAGCAGCGGGCATGCAGGCCTACAACATTGGAACCGGCACCGCGTACTCAGTGCGCCAAGTGATTGGCGCGGTCGAGGAGATCACGGGACAGAAGATTCGCTCGCGAATAGCCAGCAGAAGGCCGGGCGACCCAGCGATTCTCTGCGCAAGTCCAGAAAAGTTGAAACGGGAGCTTGGCTGGCAGCCAAGCTCGTCAGATTTGAGGGGCATCGTCCAAAGCGCGTGGGAATGGAAGCGAGGGCAGGTGGTCGCAGCCGCCTGAGCGTTATTCCAGACTCTCCTCTTCCCGTCTTTTCTGGCGAATATCAATTCCAAGTTGCTCAGCCTTTTTGTAGAGGTGACTGCGCTCCAGGCCGAGTGACTTCGCCGCGTTAGTGATGTGGTAGTTCGCCCGCCTCAGTTCCGCCAGAATCACTTCTCGTTCGAAATTCTCCACCCGGTTTGCCAAGGGACCTGAGCCCACGGAGGTCCTCGTCTGCGTAGTCGAAGGTGTCAGCACCGACTCGACAGTACCGGCGTCAACCTCATTGCTGGAAGCCAACAACATGATTCGCTCGACCATGTTGCGTAATTCGCGCACATTGCCTGGCCAAGAGTACTGCTGCAGGCATTCCACCGCGGCCGGAGTGAACGCCACCGGCCTCCAGGCATTCTGAGCGCACACCTGAGCGGCGAAGTGCGTTATCAACGCAGGTATGTCTTCGCGGCGCTCCCGCAACGGCGGCAGAATGATTGGGAAAACATAAATGCGATGGAAAAGATCCTGGCGGAACTTGCTATCTTGAACTTGGGCCTCGAGGTTGCGATGTGTAGCCACAACAACCCGGACATCGACCGGGGTAGGTTTGCTCGTACCGATTCGTTCGATCTCGCCTTCTTCCAGTACGCGGAGGAGTTTGGCTTGCATAGCCAGCGGCATGTCTCCGATCTCGTCGAGGAACAGGGTCCCATGGTCCGCCTGCTCGAATTTTCCGACGTGACGAGCGGTCGCGCCGGTGAACGAGCCTTTTTCGTGTCCAAACATTTCTGACTCGATCAGCTCAGCTGGTACGGCCGCACAATTGATTGCTACGAATGGCCCGGATTTTCTCGGGCTTTTTTCATGCAAAGCGCGCGCCACGAGTTCCTTGCCCGTGCCCGTTTCGCCGAGAATGCACACCCTGGTTTCGGTTGGCGCAACCCGATCGACCTGCGCCATCACCTTTTTCATGGCCTCGCCGGTGAAGACGATCTCATGATCGCCGAGGCGTTGACGCAGCTGCTTATTTTCCGATTCGAGCCGCTGCAGGCGAAGGGCATTCTCGACCGTAAGCAGAAGCTTCTCTGTCGAAATTGGTTTCTCCAGAAAGTCCAGGGCACCGAGCTTCGTGGCCCGCACTGCCATCTCGATGTGTGCCTGACCCGACATCATTACAACCGGTGTCACGACGCCACTCCCGCGCAGTTCCTCCAGGAATGCGAGCCCGTCCTTAGCGGGCATGACGACATCGGAGAAGATCAGATCGAAGCCGTCGGCTTTCGCGATTTCGAGCGCCTTGTTGGCATTGTCGCAAACCGTCGCATCGTGACCGGCGAGGCGGAAAGCGCGAGAGAGCGAGGCGAGAGTGCTGGGCTCGTCATCAAGGATCAACAGGTTGGCTTTTCTTGCCAAAACATTCTCCTAAGCGGACGTGCCATCCGCGAGTATCTGCCGCGCCACCGGTAGTTCGATAATAAACGTGGTCCCTTTCCCCGGCTGACTTTTCACGCTGATACGGCCACCGTGGTCGCTGACAATCGACTGCACAATTGCCAGGCCCAAGCCTGTCCCATGCGATTTGCTGGTGTAATACGGCGTGAACAGCCGTGCACACTCTTCAGACGTGAGGCCGGTGCCAGTGTCGCCGACTTCGATGATCGCCGTATTGCCATTTCTCGATGTCCGGAGCACAAGCTTCCCGCCTTCCGGCATGGCATCGATCGCATTCAACACCAGATTTGATATTGCGCGGTGAAGCAGGTCTGGATCAGCAGAAACAGGCTGTGAATCTGTGAACTCCGTCTCATTACGGATCTTCATCTTCTCAAACTGTGCCTCATAAACGTGGATGACACCCGCGACCAGGTCGCGCAGCAAGACCTCTTGCAAATGCGGCTGCGGCATCTTTGAGAACTCGCTAAAACGGTTGATGATGGACTTGAGGTTCGCAATTTCGGAAAGTAAGGTGGATGCGCTCTCGCGAAATGTATCCTCGAAGTCTTGCGGACTTTGTTCACGCGATCGCATCAGGTTTTCAACCGTGAGCTGAAGAGGGAAGAGGGGATTCTTCAATTCATGCGCCAAACGCCGAGCCAGTTCGCGCCACGCCGCAACGCGCTCAGCCTGGACGAGACGCTCGCGGTGTTCAATCAGATCGCGTGTCATGCGATTGAAGGCGTCGGCGAGAACGCCAAGCTCGTCATTCGTATGCGCGGTGACCTGGGCGTCGAGGTTCCCCGCGGCAACTTCGCGTGCGGCGTTCGCCAGTTCTTCAACAGGCTTCGTTACACGAACAGCAGCGATGCTGCTAAGAAGCACTGCCAGCAGAAGCCCCGCACCCGAGGCAAACAAGGCGGCAGAACGGATCTCGCTGCGCAGCTCGGTGTAAATCTGCCGTGAACTGCCCACCAGAAGGATGGCCAAAGTCTTGTCGTTCGCTCCCATAAGCGGAAACGCGTTCACAGTCTCGTCATTGCCGGAATCCCAATGAATGACGGCGCTTTCATCGTGATCGGTTATATGGACCTTCTGAACGAGTTGCGCTAGAGCTTGCGGGTTCGCAATCGGATCACCGGTGGTGAGCAGCCGTTCAGGTGCAATGGGACCGGCCAGGTTCGGGTACAGCATGACACGCATTCCTGCGGGAAGATCGAGCGAGGAGAGGAAGGTGCGATCGAGACGCGTGCCACCGATCGCGTATACCTTGTGATCTCCAGCAGA
>Ga0134126_10009094_pt1 | contig 12519 bp, 12 predicted proteins | sample KB31752_FD_96881 | JGI IMG/M metagenome (GOLD analysis project Ga0134126, IMG submission 96881) | Terrestrial soil microbial communities with excess Nitrogen fertilizer from Kellogg Biological Station, Michigan, USA - KB3-175-2 | ecosystem: Environmental > Terrestrial > Soil > Unclassified ...
ACTTGCCGATCATGGTTGTTTTATAACCTGCGGCTTTGAGCATTTCGGCGATGGTGACCTCCTGGTCCGGAATGCCCAGCGGTGAGCCAGGCCCCAGGGGATCGGGGATATTCATCCGGGTGGCATACCGCCCTGTGAGCAGGGCGGCCCGGGAAGGTGAGCAGGAGGGGCTGGTGACGACATAGTTGGTGGCACGGATGCCTACGCGCGACAGACTGTCGAGGAAAGGCGTTTGAATCACCGGATGGCCATAACAGCCCAGGTCGGAATAGCCCAAATCGTCGGTGAGGATAAAGATGATATTGGGGCGTTGGTCGACAGCGGTTTTTGGAGCCAGAGACGTTTGCGCCCATAGCCGATGGCTGACTCCGAGTGTGGCCAGGAGGAACAGGGTGAGACTAAGGCGTTTTGGTATTTTCATGCCGAGGTCGTTTTAATAGGGGAAATTAGGGCAAAAATTGTTTACCCGCTTCATGGTATTACGATACAAGGAAAAACAACAGTTATGAGCACACAGGGCGTTTTCCTATCGCTCGACACACTAAATCTGTCCCCCAAAAGCTCCGGACGCTCGCCTTTCCTATGGGCGGTATTCTTCAAGATCGATCAGGATAGTCTCCCGGGAGCAATCTGTTCTTTTTCCACGGGCAACCACCGGAATCTGGGCATATCGGACATGTCAGCCGGGGCTACGATAGCGGTTCCCGATGCATTGAACAGCTACAGCACGTCCGTTACGACCATAGAGATCGGGTCCACCGTACTGCCGGCTACTTTTGGTGTCGCCGCCGTCCTGATGAACGATGGCGGGCATATGACGGCTCATGGCGTTGCGGCAGGCCATGCAGCGCTGAATGCCGGGGTACAGACGATCCTCGACGAACTGGTCGCGGAGGCCATTGAAACGCAGCAGCCCCCAACCCAAAGCGTTATCGAAAATGCCATCAACGGCTATGATTTGAAAGGCAAGGTCGCCGCTGCGGTGAAGGATGCACAAAGTTTTTGGGAGAATCTCTGGGCCTGGACCGGCAAGGACTCGGAGATCGGCATGGCCTTTCAGACCTGGACACAGGATGACTTCAACGGCAGCGCCGAGACCAAGCCGTTTACCCTTCCTATAGCCGACGTTTGGACCCTCGATGGGAACGTGACGCTGGCCGATGAGTGCCCCGCTTCTACCAGCGCCGCGCTGCTCGATCCCTTTTTCAATTTCACTCCTGCCCGCGAAAAAAAAAGCCGGCCCATCGTCCCGAGCCTGAGCTTTCTTCTCGATCTGATGCGGGACTTCCGGGATAAGAGACGGATGCTTAAGGAGACCTATCTCGATGACTGGTGGGCGCTTGTCAAACAGCATACGCCGGAATTCGCCTACCGGCTAACTGCCCGCAACGAAGTCAGGGACGGGCTGCTGGTGCTCACGCAACACCTGGTGCGGCATCTGCAGAACGACGAGCTGATCATCTCGCGCGAGACCATCGGGTTTATCGACTACTTCCTGGGTATGTTGAGCATGCATGCCAGCGCGCAGCTCAAAAAGGATATCGAGGATACCCTATCCCTTGTTCCGCTGTTGCATAACAAGACGCTTAGCGAAGCGCTGCGGGTGATTTGTCCTATCTTTAAGAATGCTACAGAACCGGGTGGACCCTTTTGGTCAACTTATCCGCACGCCCGCTCGCGGCGCCTGGATGGGCAATCGCGGGTTGTTGCATGATGAGCATCGGCAGATCGTCAGGCCCTTCAGGTTGAAGGCATGGCTGATCTGTGTGCTGGAGTTCAAGGGCCGTCACCGGACCGTGATGACGCCCAGCCGGTATACGGAGCTTTTTTTCCTGGATGAAGCCACGGCCTTTTCGGCGGGGCACCGGCCTTGTTTTGAATGCCGGCGGGAAGCTGCCAATCATTTCCGGAAATGTTGGGTAAAAGGGAATCCTTCCTTGAACTTTACTGAGAAAACGCCCATCGACGAGATCGACGCTGTGCTGCATCGCGAGCGGATCGGTCCGCCGGGTACTTACGTAGCCCCTGTGGGGGAATTGCCTAAAGGGGTGTTTGTATCATTTCAAGATGTGGCCCATCTCGTGGCCGATGGGTCGCTCTATCCATGGTCGCCTTTTGGTTATGGAGAGCCGGTGCGTTCCGCAACAGATGCGGAGTTGCCGGTGATCACACCACGATCTACGGTAAATGCTTTCCGGATGGGCTATGTGCCGCAGCATGCTGCTGCTCATTAACGACCTGCCATTAAACTATTAATGGAAAATTTTGTCGAATCAAAATTCCATTTATCAACAACTTAAAAAGTTATGAAAAAAGTCCTTATTTTCTCTTTCCTTTTAATGGCGTTCGCTACCATTGGTCATGCCCAACCTCCCAGAATCTCTATTGACGTTATCATCGGCAACCGGCCTCCGGCTCCTGCTGAAGTCAACCTGATGAGAGCCGAGGAGCAAAAACATCCCAACATTGCCCGTGCCATGCACGACATCGAAAAATCGATGCAGGCGCTCCATGACGCCCCGGATGATTTCGGCGGTCACAAAGGCCAGGCAGAACAGGATCTCCATGCGGCTTATGTCTCCCTGAGAAAGGCGCTGTATTTCCGCCTTTACGAAGACAGGCACTAGAATTTGCAGGACCGGACGGACTACCCCACCGGTTAAATTATTGGAAAGCCCACCGTTTTTGCGGTGGGCCTTTTTTTATGCTCAAAAATAATGTCCCTCGTCGAGATCCGCTACCCATTATTTGATTTTCGCAAATAACACTTTGATTGCCGCAACCACGGTCCTGCCTTTGCAATCTAGCTTTGCAGAAAAGTAAGGACGATGGAAACAAAAAACAAAATAGCCCTGGTCACCGGCGGGAGCCGTGGACTGGGCAAGGACATGGCATTGCGGCTCGCCGGCAAGGGGCTGGATGTCATTGTCACGTACAACAACCGGGCAGCCGATGCGGGTCATGTAGTAGACCAGATCGAGGCTTCCGGCAGAAAGGCGGCAGCCTTGCAACTCAATACGGGTGCGATACCCAGCTTTGATAGTTTTGTGGATCGGCTGAAGGATACACTCGCTGAACATTTCGGCGCTGAGCGTTTCGATTACCTCGTGAATAACGCGGGGCAGGGTGGCTATAGCCCAATTCATGAGGCGACGGAGGCCTTTTTTGATGAGCTGTTGAATGTGCATTTCAAAGGGGTCTATTTTTTAACGCAAAAGCTGCTTCCCCTGATGAATGATGGCGGTGGTATCGTCAACGTATCTTCCGGACTCACGCGCGTCTCGGTTCCCGGTTCGTCGGCTTATGCAGCGATGAAGAGTGCGGTAGAGACGTTTACGCGTTACCTGGCCAAAGAGCTTGGTGCGAGGGGTATTCGCGCCAATGTAGTCGCTCCCGGCGCCATCATGACGGATTTTGGAAACGGTCATCTCAGGAATGATGAGTCCCTGCAGAAAATGGTCAGCAGCGTCACGGCTTTGGGTCGGCCGGGTGTGGCCGAAGATATCGGCGGCGTAGTAGCATTCTTGTGTACCGACGAAGCACGGTGGGTGAATGCCCAGCGGATCGAGGTTTCCGGTGGGATGATGGTGTGAGGTTACCGTTCGGGAACCAGGGTGACGGTCGTCGGATGATGATGGTGTGGGATGACGTATACCAGGCGGATGGGGATTCCCGACCGGCAGAGCTTTTCGATGGCCTCTACCTCGATGCCTTCGTTGTCCACAGGGACGTTATGAATCGAGGCGCCCAGCTGCTGAAAGGTACGGTTAGCGCCGGGGCGACGGCCGTCATCCGGTTGATCCCCAACAGCTGCGCCAGCTCCCGGATTCCGGGCAGCCGAAGACCGCGTCGGAGTCTGCCCCGGCGAATGTTGCTGACGATGGCATCGGTGATCTGCAGCTAGATAGGGGTGCCGGAGTCGGGGTCTATGATGATCAATTCCTTTAACATTCGGAGCGGTTTACACTTTCAGCACGCCGCGAAAGCCCCGGGCGGCATAATAGGAATCCGCGCCGTTGTGATAAATGAAGACGGTTCCATAGCGAAGATCGCCAAAGATGGCGCCGCCGAGCTTCCGGATGTCTGCGGGTGTCTGCAGCCAGCTGGATGTCTTCTGATCGAAAGCCCCGTGGCTTTGCAGGTCTCGGTATTGGGCCTCGGTGAGGAGTTCGACACCCATCGCCGCAGCCATATCGTGTGCACTATTGGCTGGTTTGTTCTCTTTTCTTGCATCCAGTGCCTTGCGGTCATAACACAGGCTTCTGCGGCCTTTGGGGCTTTCCGGTGCGCAATCGTAGAAGATATACTCGCCTGTGTGCTTGTCGTGGCCGACGACATCCGGCTCGCCGCCGGTTTTTTCCATTTCATTCAATGACCAGAGTTTTGCGCCGTGGGCTTCCAGCCTGGCCTGGACGTTAGCCCATTCGAGCCCCTGGTGGAGATGTTTGTTCTTTTCAAACCGGGTGCGCAATATTCCGAGCAGCTCTTTGGCTTGCTGTGGCGATAAGTGCTTTTGCTTTGTGGTCATATTTTTATGTCTGGTAGTGGCTAAATGTAATATTTTTCTGCTATTTTAGAATATGGGCATTCTATCGCACATCGGTCGCATTTTTTATGGCGTGGCGATAGCCGCAACGGGGCTGCTGACCGTCTACTATCGGGACTTCCCGTATTATTTCATTCCGCCTCACCATGTGTGGTTAACCGATCATGTGGCGGCAATCTATTTGTCCGGGGCGCTGCTTTTTGCGGCGGGCGCCTGGATCGTATGGGGAGAACGATTAGCGCCGGTGTGCTTGTCATTAGCCGCGGCGCTGGTTTTGATCTTTTGTTTTTATTTTATCCCCTATGAATTATCGACATCCGCTATCTATATGCATTATGGCGCCTGGGAGAATGCGGCCAAAGAACTCGCGCTGGCCGGGGGAGCATTGGTAGTTGCGGGCCGCAAGATCGGCCGTGTGCTTTTTGCCCTTGCCATCATCAGCTTTGGAGTCGATCATTACGTGTATGCACACGAGGCAACCGGCTATATGCCCACGTGGATACATCACCAGCTCTTTTGGATCTATTTTACCGGTACGTGTCTGCTCGGCTCCGGGATTGCGATCCTTTTGAAGATCCGGGTCCGCCTGGCTGCCACTTTGCTCGGTATAATGATCCTTATCTGGGTTATCATGCTCCACATTCCAAAGGTAATTGCTTCGCCCGTTGCGGTCGATGGAGGCGAGGCTGTAAGCGCGTTGATAGCATTGGCTTATTGTGGGATTGCTTTTGCTATAGCGGGAAACGAACGGACCCAACGATCTAACCGATGAATGAAGAACAGGCAAAACGCATCGGCCATATGACGCCGAAACTTTAAATTGTATCGAATGACATTTAGTATATTTGAAACTCAACTCCCACACATGACCCTTCCCGTTAAAAGGACTGCAGCACTTAGCTTCTGTTTTTTGTTTGCCGCGGCTTTATTAGGATCAAAATATTCCATTGCTCAAGCGGATTCGATCGTCTTGCGGGACATCGTATGGGACAAGAACTCGCCCGCCGGAATGACGGAGCTGTTTATCCCTTCGGACGATGCGCTGTTGGCGGGGTTTATATACAAGGCGAATGGCGCCGGAAAGCATCCGACGCTGCTACTTTTACATGGTTATCCGGGGAACGAGCGCAATCTCGACCTTGCCCAGGTGGTCAGGGCGCATGGATGGAATGTGATCTATTTCGACTACCGCGGTTCGTGGGGAAGCCAGGGCAGGTTTGCCTTTAAGAACTGCGTGCAAGACGTTGTCAACGTAGTGGGCTTTTGCAAAAAATACGCGGATTCCTTGCAGATCGACACCGCCAATATCGCCCTCTTTGGGCATAGTATGGGAGGTTTCGTATGTCTTAAAGCCCTGCAGGAATTGCCCGAAATAAAGAAGGGGTTTGCCTTGTCCGCCTGGGATATTGGCGGCGATTTCAAGAAGGTAATGACCAAAAAGGAACTCGATGACATGATGAACAGCCCGGACGTCGGGGTACGATACTTTGTTTTAAACTCCTCGCTTCGCGAAATATTCGACCCGGTACTAAAAGACAAAGACTATTTCAATTTAGCCTTGGGTGCGAAAGCGCTGGCAAACAAGGAGATCATTATGCTCGATGAGAATGCCCACAATAGCGTGCTGGCGGCCACCTTAAGATCGGCGAACCAGGCGTATTTCGACTATGAGGTCTGGCAAACGGATCATCCGTTTACGAACAAGCGGGTTGCGCTTATGAATAAATTGCTTGCTTTTTTGGACAGGTAAAATCGCCCGAATCTTTTACAAAGACCAGCCGACTGAAGTAAGGCAAAACCAAAGAAAATGGCAAAGAAAAGAACTACACTGCCTAAAGATTTTGACGAACTTTTGAAGAAAGGCAATTTGCAGGAGCTCAAGGAAGTTTTTAGTAAATGCGAGATCAATGCCCGCGGAGGATACAGCAAACATACCGCCCTGGCATATGATAATTGTCCTCACGACATTGATTTCAAGTGGATATGCACCTTTAGAACAAGCACTCAGGACGTGTAGTAATATCGATATCGTCAAAACTCTCCGGCTTTCGAAAATATACTTGCACGCCGGCGCCCGAATCACTCCGGGAGCAAAACGCGTTTTACACGATGGGAGATCCGATATCACCACAAGTGCAAACACCTGGCAAAAACAGCATCAGGAGCTTTGGGAGCTACTAGTAACGAAGATCAGGTGACATTGCCCGGTTGTGCGAGTTGGGTGTCAGATGGGTAATCGACAATCCCAACCCTTTGAAGCTTTCAACAGTAGACTATAAGCGATAGCTTGACCGTGCTAATCCTCGCCGTCGAGGCGCAGCACACGGTTCCCTCGCGAGAAGGTAGAGATGGCACTTGGGTTTAAGCTTTGAAATAACCGCAATCCCCACCTGTCCCGAATGAATTCAGGCTCTGAAAGTCGACAGGTGAGTTTGTTAGGCGGCACGGCTTTTACCCGTATTGAACAAATGCAATAACCCAAATGGACAAAATGAGCATAAATGCTTGATAATAGGCCCAGAAAGCACCCATACCGTTCTCTTTATCCCAATTCACCAGACAGACAAACACCCCAACAATAGGTATCCATAATACTACTTTATTAGTCATCGACTAATAATTGATTCCTTTAAAGTTACGAAAATTGATCGGACAGTATCGATATCGAACACCCTATTGAAGCGGAAACGGCTGCCTTTACTTGATTATCAATTTTTTACGAAACTGGTTTAGGGTTTGAAGACAATTCAATAAACAAATTGTATATGTTCAAGACCTATCTAAAAACCGCCTGGCGGCATCTCGCTAAAAACAGGACCCACTCCTTTATCAATGTCAGCGGGCTTGCGATCGGCATTGCGGTGGTGCTGACTATCGGTCTTTGGATCTGGGATGAACTGCGTTTCGACACCTACAACACTAACTATACGACGATCGGCCAGATCGCTCGAAAAGAAATATCGAAAACCGGGGTATTTATTTCGGCGGGGAGCAATCATTTTCCTATCCCATTGGCCGACGAGCTCCGTAGGAATTATGGGAATGTCTTCCAACATGTGTCACTTGCCAGCGAGCGAAGCAGCCATACCCTTAGCTTTAACGATAACCGGCACACCGCCTCGGGAGTATTTGCAGAAAAGGATTTCACCGCCATTTTTACATTGCAACTCACCGCGGGGTCCACGGCTGGCTTTTCCGATCCCCATTCTATCCTCCTCAGCCAAAGTGTTGCAACATCCCTTTTTGGCCGGGGAGACGCAATTGGGCAGATTGTAACGCTGGACAACACACAGCCGCTGAAAGTCATCGGCACCTTTGAAGACCTGCCGCTTAGCACGTCGTTCTCGGGTGTCGGTTTTCTCTGTCCGTTCGACCTCCTGGCAAAGACCAACCCGGGGGTGGCGAGTATCCTCGATGACTGGAGCAACAGTTCCTTTTTTCTTTATGTCCAGGCCCAACCGGGCATGTCGACCGCAGCCATATCGGCTGCGATCAAAGATGTCTACTGGTCGAAGATCAAGAATGGCGTCGCTCAGATCCCCGGGAATAGCATCGAGCTTTTTGTACATCCGATGAAGAACTGGCATCTCCGTTCCGAATGGAGGAATGGGGTGCAGTCCGGCGGACAGATCACCATCGTTAGGCTTTTTGGCCTGATAGGTGTCTTTGTACTGCTGCTGGCCTGCATCAATTTTATGAACTTCAGCACCGCCCGGGCGGGTCAAAGAGCCAAAGAAGTAGGTGTGCGTAAGACCATGGGCTCACGCCGGAGCCAGCTGGTGAAGCTATTTATGAGTGAAGCGCTGTTGATGGTGCTGCTTGCCTTCTTCATCGGCCTCTGCATCGTGATCCCGATCCTCCCCTGGTTCAATACAATAGCCCATACGAATATCACCTTTCCTTTCGCCAATGTATCGTTTTGGGGAGGAGCCACCCTATTCATCCTGGTGACGGCATTGCTCTCCGGAAGCTATCCCGCATTGTATATCTCTTCGTTCCGGCCAGTACGGGTCCTCAAGGGCGGATTCAAGACGGGCGGGTCGGCGGCGCTGCTGCGAAAGGGGTTGCTGACCCTTCAGTTTATCGTATCCATTGTTATCATCACGGGAACCATCGTCGTCTATCGCCAGATCCAGCTGGCGAAGAACCGGCCGCTGGGTTATGACAGGAACGGCCTGATCAGAATAACAATGACCACACCGGATCTAAAAGGGAAATACGATGTCCTTCAAAAGGAATTGTTGTCCTCGGGCGGCGCCATAGCCGTCGCGGAATCGTCGAGCCCGGCTACGGGAAATAATTATTTCGACGACCGATTCGAATGGAAGGGCAAAGATCTCAGACCGCATGACCAGGGTTTCGCGCTAACGGCGGTCACGCCGGAATATGGCAAAACGGTTGGATGGCAATTTGTGACGGGGCGTGATTTTTCCCAAAAATTCGCCACTGACAATACGGCCATTATCCTTAATGAAGCGGCGGTAAAGTACATGGGTTTGCAACATCCGGTGGGGGAGACGATCCGGTGGAATGGCAAGTCGTTTACCGTGGTGGGCGTGATCAGGGATATGGTAAAGGGGTCCCCGTACAAGCCGGTTCAGCAGAGTCTTTTCTTTATGGCTCCGGACATCGGGCCGGAGATCACCGTTCGGCTCAACCCGCAATTGAGCGCGGCAAAGGCTATTGGTGACATAGCGCCCGTGTTCAGGGAGTTAAACCCTCATGCGCCGTTCGATTATACTTTTGTCGATGATGAATACGCCCATTTGTTTGCTGCCGAACAGCGTATCGGCACGCTCGCCGGCATCTTTGCGGTGTTAGCTGTCTTGATCTCCTGTCTTGGCATTTTTGGGCTGGCCTCCTTTGTAGCCGAACAGCGCGCCAAAGAGATCGGCATCCGAAAAGTATTGGGCGCTTCGGTTTATAGCATATGGCAGCTACTCACGAAGGATTTTGTGCTGATCGTTGTCCATGCGGCGCTTATTGCCATGCCTGTTGCCTATTACTTCGCACACAACTGGCTTGCCGGTTACGAGTATAGAACCCAGCTGTCCTGGTGGATCTTCCTGGTGACGGGAATCGTTGTGCTGGTGATCACCTTGTTGACCGTGAGTGTCCATGTTATTAAAGCCGCGGTAGCCAATCCGGCCAGGAGGTTGAGAGCAGAGTAGGTATCAGCCGGCATTCGGCAAGGTCACCATCAGCTGGTTCATGGGCGTTTCGATCCCATGTCTTTGGCCGATACGTACAATCGCCCCGTTGCGGGCATTGATCTCCATGGGGCGCCCCGCGAGCCGGTCGGCATGCATCGAGTTGATCGAGTTCGCCGGGCTTTTCCGGTTGCCTGCGATGATCTCGTCTTCAAGCGTATCCTCCGGAACAGCGCCCTCCGCGGGCCGACCCGGACGCATTCCCAGGCTCCGGAGCTTTACGGCAAATGTCAATGTCTTCGACCGGATGATCTTGCGCATGGCAGGGCTACGCTGTCCTTCAGCGCGAGAGATATCTTCAATACGCGCAGATGGACCTTCTTGTGCGTCAGCGACTCGCTGCTGTTGAATTTTCAACGGGTTACCTACAGCGCAAGGGCCGCCCTGACCTTCACCTGGCGTTTTGGCAATGGTACCGGTGAACCCAGGTATCCCAAAAGAGTGGAGGAGCAGCAGGGTAAGCGGATCGAGAATCGATAGGGCTCAATGCATTGACCCGCCTTTGTCCAGCGGGTTGGGTCCCAAGGCCCGGACGGCTCCCTGCGCGGTAGTCTTCAGCTTGTCCATATCTATCTTTTCCCTGAATGCCTGGCGGAACGCATCGTCCGGCCCCTTCAGCAGGATGATCATCGAGCCGTCTTCGCGTGCATAGGGGTTTGTGATGCTGTCCACGAACGGGACCGATTTGAAGTCTTTGATGAATTTGTGCTGCATCTCGTGTGTGTCATCCGTGACGAGCAGGAGTACGTCGAAGCGGTCGTAGTCTTCCGGCATCCAGTAGAGGAAACTGGCATTGTCGCTGTAGGCCGGCGGCAGGTGATACTTCGGGCCATAATAATTCACGGCCCCCGCCTCCGCATAGGTGTCGCAGAACAGGAAAGTGTGGGCTTTTTCCGTGCTATCAAGGGTCGCATACGCTCTGGCCACCTTCGCGGTCATCTCCTCCCAGGACAACATATTCTCGAAATCCTCGGGCAGGGAGCCCTCGAGATCCTGCCGGCGGAGGGACCCCAATTTACGGACCAGGGGATGACGGGTATAATATTCGGCCAGAGGAGCCGGCGCCTTGAACGGAAGGAAAACGGGCGCCATGCAGATGCCTATGAAGAGGCTAAAGCCAAGCATACCTATTTTCCACCATTTGTTCGCCCAGGCTTCCAGCATTGGAGCGCCGAATGCGAATAGTACCGGGTAGATACCTTGTGAGTAATAGCTTTTCCCATGGCTCACCATGAGGATTGCGAGTGTGACGACCGACGCCCAGGCTATGAAGCGGTATCGTTTCGTGCGCGCCGCCCAGATAATACCCGTCACCCAGGTAAAAAAGGTAGCCATATTGTAGAGGAGCTGGTCCGTGAGGAAGGTCCAGGGACTCAGGTAGTGAAGCTGATCGTCTTCGAGTGTTTTCATATGATAGACGACAGGGAAGCCGTGGCGGGCCTGCCAGATGAGGTTCGGCAGGAACAGCAGGAAGCCCAGGCCGATGGCATAATAGAAATGGCGGTTGGCGAGTATCTTTTTATCCCACGTAAGGAGGAGGCCGGCGAACAGGCCGGTGGCATAGAAAGTCATGCTGTATTTACTGAGCATGCCGAGACCCAGGCTGATACCCGCAACGTAGAGGTAGAGGGACTTGCCAGATTGTTGAAATCTGATCAACCCATAGGCCATCGCTGTCCAGAAAAAGACATCCAGGAAGATCGGCTGAAAGAGGAACTGCAGCCTAAGCCAGACGCCGGCCACGAAGGGCATCCACGCCAGCACCAGGGCGAACCAGCGACCGCCAAGATGGAGTACCAACCGGCCTGCAAGGACGAAGGTCAACGCGCCTACGAGAGAAGGCCATATTTTGATCGCCCACATCGCGCCGCCCAGCAGGTTCGTCAGCCAGGCGAACACCGAGAGCAAGGGCGGCGCTTCCATGTAGCCCCAGGCCATATGCCGCGCCTCCGCCAGATACAGCAATTCGTCCGCATGCGCCTCCCAGACAGGATTTTGAAGGAAGAAGGGGAGGATCAGTTTGATCAGCGCCAGGAGGTAGAGGAGGCGAATAGGTTTCATAGGGAAAAGGTAGAAAGACGGAGGTAGATTCCCGGGAAATTTTGACCACAGGCCAAAAATCGGTGCCCTAAAGCTATTGTGAAATGGTAAATTCGATCGCTTAAACTTCTATTCCATGAAAATTTGCCTTTTTATTGTATGTCTTACGGGTACGATGACCCACCACGTTCTTGCCCAGAAAAACATCCCCAACTTCGACCATACCTTACTGCTTGAATCGATATCCGATACAACAGCGAATGTAAGTCTTGCCGATTTCGATGGCGATGGTCATCTCGATATCCTGCTGGTGAAGGGCAGGCATTGGCCTATCATTGACCGGGTTCTGCTTGGTGATGGGCGTGGCGGCATCCGCAGGGCTTATGACCTGGGAACGATAGCAGACCGCTCGTATACCGGCGGCGTGGCTGATTTTAACGGTGATGGCTTCCCTGATATTGCCGTCAGCAATGACAACCCCGACCGGAAGCTGGTTTATTTCAATGATGGAAAGGGCAAATTTACCGTTGGGTCCGAATTTGGGCGTCCCGAATGGCCGACACGAAATTTAGCCGTCGCTGATATCAATGGCGACGGGTTCCCGGATCTGATCCTGGCGAACAGAGGTGATTTGGGAAATACCTCCAACTATATCTGCCTGAACAATGGAAAAGGGCAGTTCGATTCCACGTGTATCGCATTTGCGCCCTACCCGGCCACAAC
>Ga0134126_10009095_pt1 | contig 12518 bp, 9 predicted proteins | sample KB31752_FD_96881 | JGI IMG/M metagenome (GOLD analysis project Ga0134126, IMG submission 96881) | Terrestrial soil microbial communities with excess Nitrogen fertilizer from Kellogg Biological Station, Michigan, USA - KB3-175-2 | ecosystem: Environmental > Terrestrial > Soil > Unclassified ...
CCGCTCGCGCAGGAAATGCCACGGCACGATGTTGGAATGGTGCTCCATGATGGAGACGACGATCTCATCGCCCGCCCCGATCATGGGGGCGGCAAAGGATGAGGCCACGAGGTTGATCGATTCGGTGGCGGAACGGGTGAAGACGATCTCCTCGACGCGTCCCGCGTTCACCAAGCGTCGCACCGCTTCGCGGCCGCCCTCGTAAGCCTCCGTGGCCCGGTTGGCGAGCATGTGAAGGCCGCGATGAACGTTGGCATAGGCGTGCTCATGCACCCAATTCATCTCGTCGAGCACGGCCCGCGGCTTTTGGGCCGACGCGCCGTTGTCGAGATAAACCAGCCGATGGCCGTGGATTTCTTCCGCGAGGATGGGAAAATCCGCGCGCACGGCGGCAAGATCAAAGCTCATGGATGCGCACCCGCGAACTCGGCTGGCTGGCTCCCTCCCCCTCGAGGGGGAGGGACAATGACGCCCGCAGTCGCTCTGGTCATTTGCCGAGCCACCCGTCGACCACGCCCTGCAGCGCCGTGTTCAGCCCTTCGTCAACGATCGGCTCAAGCAACTCGGCGATGAAGCCGCGAAGCAGCATGGTTTCCGCCTGGTCCTTCGGCACGCCACGGCTCACCAGATAGAACAGGGAGTCGTCATCGAGCTTGCCGCAGGTCGAACCGTGGCCACAGACCACGTCGTCGGCAAAAATCTCGAGTTCGGGCTTGCTGAGAATTTCAGCCTCGTCCGACAGCATCAGGCCCTGCATCATCAGCTTGGCGTCGGTCTTCTGTGCATCCTTGGCAACGACGATCTTGCCCTGGAACACGGCCTTCGAGCGACCACGGGCAATCTGCTTGAACAGCGGCTTGCAGGCGCAGTGGCCGACCGCGTGCACCACCTCAAGGGTGATATCGGCGTGCTGCCCTTCGCTGGTCAGGTTCAGGCCGGTGATATCGGCATCGGCTCCCTCGCCGCCAAAGCGGGTGAACACCTGGGTGCGTTCAAGACCGGCGCCCGCGTGGACGAGCAGCGTTCGCAGATGCGCGTCGGCGCCGAGTTCGTATTCGTGCGTGGCAAAATGCGTTGCGACCTTCGGCGACAGGTCGACCGTCACGTGGGTGAGGCGGGCCCCCTTGCCGAGCTGGATGAAGCTCGAATGGTTGGCCACATGCGCCGCAGCGCTGGCGTCGTAGGTCTCAACCACCGTGGCGCTGGCACCCTCGGCGACATAGATGCGGGCGGCGCTGGGCGCATGCGCGGCAGCCCCTGCGGTCCGCCGGTCGATGTGGATGACGGTGTCGACGGTCCCCTCGATGGCGAGGGTCAGCGCTTCATGCGCCAGAGCGGAATTGAGCCGTACCACGACGTCGTCGCGCTCGGTCAATACGCCGCCCCCGGCCCGCCCGACCTTGACGCCGGCGGGCGCCGTACCATGAGCCTGCACCCGGCCATTGACGATCGCCAGCCTAAAGGCCCCGGCGATATCGAGGCCCGGCGCCGCCGTTGCTGCCTCCTCACTCACCATTGGCGGCACGGCGCGAAGCAGCATTTTGAGGTCGGTATAGTGGTAGCGCTCGACGCGGCGCGTCGGTAGGCCGGCGACACCCAAGCGCTCGGCTTCGCCACTGGCGCCGGCCGCCTGCAATTGCGCAATCAATGTATTTTCGGCGGCGCCAAGCCGCACTGGGGCTCTCATCTCTCGCCGTCCTTACGCTGCCGCTTCGTCGAAGTCGGCGTAGCCCTTGGCCTCGAGCTCGAGCGCCAGTTCCTTGCCGCCGCTCTCAGCCACCTTGCCATCCGCAAACACGTGCACCACGTCGGGCACGATGTGGTTGAGCAGGCGCTGGTAGTGGGTGATGACCAGCATCGACCGATCGGGGTCGCGCAGCGCGTTGACCCCCTCCGACACCAGCTTCAGAGCGTCGATGTCGAGGCCGGAATCGGTCTCGTCGAGAATGCACATCTTGGGTTTCAGCAGCGCCATCTGCAAAATTTCGGCGCGCTTCTTCTCGCCGCCGGAAAAGCCGACATTGAGCGCCCGCTTCAGCATGTCGCTGTCGATGTGGAGGGAGGCGCCCGCTTCCTTGACCGCCCGCATGAACTCCGGCGTCGTCATGTCGGTCTCGCCGTTGGCCCGGCGCTTGGCGTTCATCGCCGCCTTGAGGAAAGTCATAGTGGCAACACCCGGGATCTCGATCGGGTACTGGAAGGCCAGAAACAGGCCGGCGGTGGCGCGCTCCGATGGCTCAAGCTCGAGCAGGCTGACGCCATCGAGCAGCACCTCACCGTGGGTGACCTCGTAATCGGGCTTGCCGGCCAGCACATAGCTCAGCGTCGACTTGCCCGAGCCGTTGCGGCCCATGATGGCGTGCACCTCGCCCTTCGGCACGATCAGGTTCACGCCCTTGAGGATTTCGCGTTCGGCGATGCGGACGTGCAAATCGCGGACTTCAAGCATGGGGGTGGTCATTCTTTTTCTCCGATGTCTTCGCCGTCCCAGTAGTCGAGGCTCGTTTCGGTACGCCCGACGAACCTGAGAGCACTCTTCATCGTTTCCCGGTTGAACCTCGAAGAAACCGAAAACTTGTTGCTGTCCGGATATTCGACGACGTCGCCTCCCACAAAATTGGCGGAGATTGCGAGATAGCGGAGCGCTGCCGTGCCAGTATTGATGATCTGGTGGGCGAATTCGGCCCCGCCGATCGGGGCCGCCAGCACATCGTTTGCCTTGATCGGGTAGCTCTGGTCGCCGAACCGGTAGGTGCCCTCGCCTTCGAGAACGACAAACATCTCGTGCGTCTGGTGGCGGACGTGGAACGGGTAGGCACGTTTGCCGGGCTCGACCACGGTCAGTGACACCCCGAGGCCGGAGAGACCGATCGTCCGCCCGAAACTACCGATCTTGGCGGCGAACGTCCCGCCGTTGCCAAAGTCCCGCAATGGTACATCGGCTACATTCAGGACTGGTTTGGGAGTAGCGTCCGTCATCCCACGCTGCCTTCCAGCGATACCGAGATCAGCTTCTGGGCCTCGACCATGAATTCCATCGGCAGGTGCTGCAGCACGTCGCGGACAAAGCCGTTGACGATCAGCGCTACCGCCTCTTCCTCCGAAAGCCCGCGCTGCAGGCAGTAGAACAGCTGGTCGTCGGAGATCTTGGAGGTCGTGGCTTCATGTTCGAGCTGCGCGGTGGCGTTGCGGCTTTCGATGTAAGGCACGGTGTGGGCACCGCATTTGTCGCCGATAAGCAGGCTGTCGCACTGCGTGAAATTTCGTGCGTTTGTCGCCTTGGCGTGCGCAGAAATCTGTCCGCGATACGTGTTGTCGGAGAACCCCGCGGCGATGCCCTTGGAGACGACACGTGACGAGGTGTTCTTGCCGAGGTGCAGCATCTTGGTGCCGCTGTCGACCTGCTGGTAGCCGTTCGAAATCGCGATCGAGTAGAACTCGCCGCGCGAATCGTCGCCCCGCAGGATGCAGCTCGGATACTTCCAGGTGATGGCCGAGCCGGTTTCCACCTGGGTCCAGGAAATCTTGCTGCGGTCGCCGCGGCAGTCGCCGCGCTTGGTGACGAAATTGTAGATGCCGCCCTTGCCGTCCTTGTCGCCGGGATACCAGTTCTGCACCGTCGAGTATTTGATCTCGGCATCGTCGAGGGCGATCAGTTCCACCACGGCGGCGTGCAGCTGATTCTCGTCGCGGGTCGGCGCCGTGCAGCCCTCGAGATAGCTCACATGCGAGCCTTCCTCGGCGATGATCAGGGTGCGCTCGAACTGGCCGGTGTTCTTCTCGTTGATACGGAAATAGGTCGACAGCTCCATCGGGCAGCGTACACCCTTGGGGATGAAGCAGAACGAGCCGTCGGTGAAGACCGCGGAGTTGAGCGTCGCATAATAGTTGTCGGTCACCGGCACGACCGAGCCCAGGTACTTCTGCACCAGTTCGCCGTGCTCGCGGATCGCCTCCGAAATCGAGCAGAAGATGATGCCGACCTTGGCCAATTCCTCACGGAAGGTGGTGACGACCGAGACCGAGTCCATCACCGCATCGACGGCCACGGGCCGGTGCGCCTCGCTCTCGCCCGCGCCTTCGACGCCGGCGAGGATGGCGCGCTCCTTGAGCGGCACACCGAGCTTTTCGTACATCTTCAGCAGTTCGGGATCGACGTCGGCGAGACTCTTCGGCCCCTTGGTGCTCTTCGGCGCCGAGTAGAAGTACATGTCGTCGAAGTCGATCTTGGGATAATGGACGCGCGACCAGGTCGGCTCGTCCATGGTCTTCCAGCGCCGATAGGCTTCCATGCGCCAGTCGAGCATCCACTGCGGCTCGTTCTTCTTGTTCGAGATGAAGCGAACGATATCCTCGTTCAGGCCTTTCGGCGCACGATCACTCTCGATGATCGTCTCGAAGCCATATTTGTATTGGTCGACGTCGAGCGCCAGCACCTTGTCGACGGTATCGAGGTCGATGTTTTCCTTGAGCGTCGGGATATCGTAGGTTGCCGCCATCTTGTTCATCTTTTCACGCCGCCTTTACCTGTCGCCGCCGCCGGCCGAGCACCACACCAAAACCGGAGAGAAATGCCGTCACGTCTGTCCCCGTCGACGACCATCCCAGGCTTACGCGCAGCGCGCATTCGGCCAGTTCAGGGCTCACACCCATCGCCTCGAGCACGTGGCTCGGGCCAACCTTGCCCGACGAGCAGGCCGAGCCGGACGACACCGACAGGCCCAGCAGGTCGAGACCCATCATCGCCACGCTGGCCCTGAGGCCCGGCACGGCGAAATTCACTACATTGCCGACGCGTGTCGCGCCGGCGCCGAAAATCACTATATCGGGGGCCATCTCGTGCAGGCTCGCCTCAAGTTGCGCCAGCAGCCCCCGTTGCCGCTCCGCCGCATAGTGGGCTGGAAACGCTGCCGCGGCGGCGCCGAAGGCGGCGATAAGTGCCGCCGACTGCGTCCCGGCGCGCCGACCCTGCTCGTGTCCGCCGCCCTGCAGCAGCCGTACCTCGTCGCACGGCGCCTTCATCAGCAGTGCGCCGACGCCAACCGGGGCACCGATCTTGTGGCCGCTGATGGCCATCATATCGGCAGCGTTCGAGGCAAATTCCATAGGCAGCTTGCCGAAGGCCTGTACCGCATCGATGAACAGGTAATGGCGCGTCGGGCCGACCAATGCCGCAAGCGCCACCAGGTCCTGGCAGACGCCGGTCTCGTTGTTGACCGCCTGGATGGCGACCAGCAGCGTCGTGCCGGTTGTATCGGCCGCGGCCAGCTGCTCCGACAGGGCGCCAAGGCTGACCCGCCCGGCGGCATCGAGGGGAAGCGTCGTCACCGGCGCTCCGGATAGCTCGGCGGCCTTCAGCACCGCCGGATGCTCACCTGCCGACACGACCACGCCGTCGAGCCGCAAGGCGCGCACGCCGCCGACGATTGCCTGATGGATAGCCTCGGTCGCGGAACCGGTGAACACCACCTGCTGCCGCTCGGCACCGGCCAGTTGCGCCACCGCGTCGCGCCCGCGCTCGATCAGTTCGTGCAAGGCACGGCCGTGGCCGTGGACGGAGGACGGATTGCCGACAAGCTCGAGCCCGGCGAGCAGCGCCGAACGCGCCTCCGGCAGCAGGGGCGAGGAAGCATTGTGGTCGAGATAGATGGCCGTGTGCGGCATGACAGCTTCAATCCTGTGCCACCGATCTGGAAGCTGCGCGCCGGCCGCGCGTTGGCGCGCGACCCGACGATCAAACATCTTCTTGAAATCGGGCACCCAAACTCACTACAAGGAGCGCTCAAACCGGCAGGGACCGACCTGAACCCCTTGTCGTGCGGTGAAAAGCCAGTTTCGAATAGTTCTAACCTGTCTTTTCCAGTCCACTTTTAGGAACCCGCGGCGCGTTCGTCAAGCCGCGAGCCGGCGTCCGTTGCAGCGACGGTGGAGCAATCAGGTCGCCAGACGGAAAGGCCCGAGGAAACAGTAATGCCAGAAGTGATTTTCAACGGACCCGAAGGCCGCCTCGAAGGCCGCTACCAGCCGGGCAAGGAGCCCAATGCGCCGATCGCCATCGTGCTGCACCCGCACCCCGAGTTCGGCGGCACGATGAACAACCAGATCGTCTACCACCTCTATTATATGTTCGCCGAGCGCGGCTTTGCCGTGCTGCGCTTCAATTCGCGCGGCGTCGGGCGCTCGCAAAGCGTCTTCGACCACGGCATCGGCGAGTTGTCGGATGCGGCCGCGGCCCTCGACTGGCTGCAGGTGCTCAACCGCGAAAGCCGGGGCTGCTGGATCGCCGGCTTCTCGTTCGGGGCGTGGATCGGCATGCAATTGCTGATGCGCCGGCCCGAGGTGGAAGGCTTCATCTCGGTGGCGCCGCCGGAAAATCTATACGATTTTTCCTTTCTTGCCCCCTGCCCGTCCTCCGGTCTCATCATCCACGGCGAAAAAGACCGGGTTGCGCCGCCGCAATCGGTGCAGAAGCTGGTCGACAAGCTCAAGACGCAGAAGGGCATCACCATCGAGCAGCAGATCGTTCCCGGCGCCAACCACTTCTTCGAGGGCAAGGTCGACGAGCTGATCGGCAAGTGCTCGGAATATCTCGACCGGCGCCGCGCCGAGATCGCCGCCGGCAAGGGGCGCTAGCGCGAGGCAAACCCGGCCCTCATCCTTCGACAAGCTCAGGATGGGGCCCTGGGGGACGCGGTGCATGCGTAGCCCTCATTGTGAGCTTGTCGAACCACGAGGGCGTTGGCGCGGCGCCCCTCCCAGCATGAGAGCCCGGCATGGCCAAATTCAAGTCCGACTTCCTCAACGTGCTCGACCAGCGCGGCTTCATCCACCAGATCTCCGATCCCGAGGGGCTCGATGCGCTGGCGGTGAAGGGGCCGATCACCGGCTATGTTGGCTATGATGCGACCGCGACGAGCATCCACATCGGCAACCTCATCACGGTCACCATGCTCTACTGGATGCAGCAGACGGGGCACCGGCCGATCAGCATGATGGGCGGCGGCACCTCGATGGTGGGCGATCCCTCGTTCCGCGACGAGCAGCGCCAATTGCTCTCGGTCGAGACTATCAACACCAACATCGAGAGCATCAAGCGGGTCTATTCGCGCATCCTGCGCTATGGCGACGGCCCGACTGACGCCATCATGATCAACAATGCCGATTGGCTGCTGAAGCTCAATTATGTCGAGTTCCTGCGCGACGTCGGTCGGTATTTTTCAGTCAACCGCATGTTGTCGTTCGACAGCGTCAAGCTCAGGCTCGACCGCGAGCAGTCGCTGAGCTTTCTCGAATTCAACTATATGATCATGCAGGGTTACGACTTCGTCGAGCTCAACCGCCGCTTCGGCACGGTGCTGCAGATGGGCGGCTCCGACCAATGGGGCAACATCATCAACGGCGTCGATCTTTCCCATCGCATGGGCGGACCGCAGCTCTACGCGCTGACGACCCCGCTGCTCACGACCGCGTCGGGCCAGAAAATGGGCAAGACCGCCTCGGGTGCCGTCTGGCTCAACGGCGAGCTCTTCAGCCCCTATGATTTTTGGCAATATTTCCGCAATACCGAGGACGCCGATGTCGGCAAGTTCCTGAAGATCTTCACCCATCTGCCGCTCGACGAGATCGCCCGGCTCGCGGCGCTGGGCGGGGCCGAACTCAATGAGGCCAAGAAGGTGCTGGCGACCGAGGTCACGGCCATCGTGCATGGGCGGGACGCCGCCGAGCGGGCCGAGGTCACGGCGCGGGCGACGTTCGAAGCGGGCGCCATCGACCTGTCTCTACCCACGGTCGACATCGGCAAATCGGAACTTGCGACCGGGGTCGGCATCCAGGCGGCGCTGGTGAAGGCGGGCCTTGCGGCGTCGAACGGGGAAGCGCGGCGTCACATCCAGTCGGGTGCGGTGCGCATCAACGATGCGGTGATCGAGGACGAACGGGCCACCATCGGCAGCGCCAATTTGCTGCCCGAAGGGGTGATCAAGCTCTCCGTCGGTCGCAAGAAGCACGCGCTGGTGCGGGCGAACTAGCGGCCAATCGGGGCGAAGTTTCATCGCGATCCGGCGCCCGCTGTAGCGCGAGAATGCGACACTCTACCCACCTCATGGCCGGGCCTGACCCGGCCACCCAGACAACGATGCCAATCCCGTAGGCGCGGGCAGAGGCACTGCCCCTCCGCATGGCCGCTTGGGCGGATCATCCGGCTGGATGACCGGGTCAGGCCGGCCATGACGACCGAGAACCAGGGCAAGCGGGGTGCCGCAAGTTTGGTGATGGTGGCAGAACCCCCACCCCATCCCTCCCCGCAAGGGGGAGGGAGACGATGAACCGCGCGGCCGAGGCGGTTCCAAGCGATGAAGGGGACCGCTGGCGGCCCGAGCGGACGCCGCGGCGCTTACACCGCGGCGAGGCCCTGGCGGATGGCGGCGACCGCGTCGGCGGCGCGCGCGCCTTCGGGCCCCCCACCCTGGGCCATGTCGGGGCGGCCGCCGCCGCCCTGCCCGCCGAGCGCGGCAGTGCCGAGCTTCACCAGGTCGGCGGCCGACACGCGCGCCGTGAGGTCGGCGGTGACGCCCACGGCGACCGTGCCCTTGCCATCCTCGCCCTTCAGCACCAGGGCAATGACGCCGGAGCCGGCGCGCTTCTTTTCCTCATCGACGAGGCCGCGCAGCGAGCGTGCCTCGACGCCCTCCACCACGCGACCGACAAAGGCGAGGCCGTTGACCGTTTCGACGGCCGGGGCGGAAGCGCCGTTGCTGCCGGCGAGCGCCAGCTTCTGGCGGGCTTCGGCCAATGCCCGCTCGTTGCGCCGCGCCTCCCCCTGCAGCGACTCGATCCGCTCGAGGACCTCGTGCGGACCGGAGCGCAGCAGGGAGGCTGCGGCGGTGACGATTTCCGTGTTGGCCTTGGCGTGGTGGCGGGCATTGGTCGCGGTCAGCGCCTCGATGCGGCGCACCCCTGCCCCAACTGCGGATTCCGCGACGACGGTGATCAGCCCGATATCGCCGGTGCGGCGCACATGGGTGCCGCCGCACAGTTCGACCGACCAGCCAAGCGCATTGCCGCTCGGCTAACCCATCGACACGACCCGCACCTCGTCGCCGTACTTTTCGCCGAACAGGGCCCTGGCGCCCGATTGCCGCGCGTCGTCGACCGCCATCAGGCGGGTCTCGACGGGGGTATTCTGCAGCACGATGTCGTTGGCGAGATCCTCGACCTCGGCGATTTCCTGCTCGCTCATCGGCTTCATGTGAACGAAGTCGAAGCGCAGGCGATCGGGCGAGACCAGCGAGCCGCGCTGCGCGACGTGATCGCCAAGCACCTGGCGCAAGGCTTCGTGCAGCAAATGGGTGGCGGAGTGGTTGGCGCGGATGGCGCTGCGGCGGCGATGCTCGACTTCGAGCGCCAAGGCCTGGCCAACCCGTATCGGCCCTTCCTCCACCTGCACCAGATGGGCGAAGATGCCGGAATGCTTGCGGGTATCGGTGACGGTGGCGCGCACGCCCTCGCCGCGCAGCATGCCGGTGTCGCCCACCTGACCGCCGCTCTCGCCGTAGAACGGGGTCTGGTTGAGCACCACAAAGCCTTCCTCGCCGGGGGCAAGGCTGTCGACCCGCCGGCCATCACGCAGCAGCGCCAGCACTTCACCCTCGGCGGTCTCGGTTTCGTAGCCGAGGAACTCCGTCGGGCCGAAGGCGTCGGCGAGGCTGTACCAGATGGTGTCGGTGGCCGCTTCGCCCGAGCCGGTCCAGCTCTTGCGGGCCTCGGCCTTCTGCGCCGCCATGGCGGTATCGAACGCCGTGTGATCGACGGTGATGCCGCGGGTGCGTAGCGCGTCCTCGGTGAGATCGAGCGGAAAGCCATAGGTGTCGTAGAGGCGGAACGCAGTGGTGCCGTCGAAGGTATCGCCCGAACCGAGTCCGGTCGCCTCGTCCTCGAGGATCTGCAGGCCGCGGCTCAGCGTCTTGAGGAAGCGTTGCTCCTCGACGCGAACTGTTTCGGCAATCAGCGCCTCGCCGCGCGTCAGCTCGGGGTAGGCCTGCCCCATCTCACGCACCAATGTCGGCACCAGCTTGAAGATCACCGGCTCGCCGGCGCCCAGCAGCGTCGCGTGCCGCATGGCGCGGCGCATGATGCGGCGCAGCACATAGCCGCGCCCCTCATTGGACGGCAGCACGCCCTCGGCGATCAGGAACGACATGGAGCGCAAATGGTCGGCGATGACGCGCTGGCTGGTCTTGCCGGCGCCACCCGGCGCCGTGCCAGTGGCGAGCGCCGTTGCCTCGATCAGTGCGCGGAACAGGTCGATATCGTAATTGTCGTGCACGCCCTGCAGCACGGCCGCAATGCGTTCGAGCCCCATGCCGGTATCGATCGAGGGACGCGGCAGGCTTTCACGCGCGCCGCCGGGCAACTGGTCGTACTGCATGAAGACGAGGTTCCAGACCTCGGTAAAGCGGTCGCCGTCCTCGTCGGCACTGCCGGGCGGACCGCCGGCGACGTGCTCGCCATGGTCGAAGAAGATCTCCGAGCACGGGCCGCACGGGCCGGTATCGCCCATGGCCCAGAAGTTCGACTTGGCGCCGAGCCGGACGATGCGCGAATCTGGCAGGCCGGCGATCTTCTTCCACAGCGCCGCCGCGTCGTCGTCGTCCTCGTAGACGGTCGCCGTCAGCCGGTGCCTGCTGAGGCCGAATTCGCGCGTCAGCAGGTTCCACGCCAGCTCGATGGCGCGCTCCTTGAAATAGTCGCCGAAGGAGAAATTGCCCAGCATCTCGAAGAAGGTGTGGTGGCGCGCGGTGAACCCGACATTGTCGAGATCATTGTGCTTGCCGCCGGCGCGGACGCATTTCTGCGAGGAAGTGGCGCGGTGATAGGGCCGCTTTTCAACGCCGGTGAAGACGTTCTTGAATTGCACCATGCCGGCGTTGGTGAACATCAGGGTCGGGTCGTTGCGCGGCACCAGCGGGCTCGAGGCTACCCGTTCGTGGCCTTCCGCCACGAAGTAGTCGAGGAACCGCGCCCGGATTTCATTTACGCTGGTCATCACGCGCCTTCTGGAGGTCACAACAAAAAGGCGAGCCGGGAGAATACCGGGCTCACCGCTCATTCTTCAGCATGGCGTTCTATATTGTGTGCCGCGCTCCTGTCCAGCGACACCCCGCAGCGCGTCGGGCGTGCCGACCCGGTCCGACCGGCCGACCGGCGAGGATTGCGAGGCCGGCTGTGGCGGCGTCAGCAGAAATAATCGGGCCGGCTGCCGACCAGTTCGCCGATATCGACGATTACCGCGTTGAGGTGCTGCTGCATGGCAGCGCGGGCGGCGGCGGCGTCATGGCGAGCGATGGCATCGCGTACGGTGCGATGCTCGGCGATAACGTGGTTCATGCGGCCAGGGGCCGGCAAGGTGAGCCGGCGGGCGCGATCGATCTGCACCTTGGCCTGCCGCACCACTCGCCAGATGCCTGGATGGCGCGCGATCACCGCAATCGCCTCATGGAAAGCCTCGTCGGTCTCATGAAAGGCGCCCGTGTCGCCGAGCGCCGCAAACGCCCCCTGCCGGGCGATCACCGCATCGAGTTGCGCTATGTCGCGGGCTTCGGCGACGGCCGCCGCCATTTCCACGGTGACGCATTCGAGCGCCTGGCGGACGATCACCGCCTCCGGAATGGCCGACAACGGAATACGGGACACGAACGTGCCCGACTGCGGAAAGATGTCGACCAGCCCGGCATCGGCGAGCCGGATCAGCGCTTCGCGCACCGGCGTACGGCTGACGCCGAACTGTTCGGCGATGAGCTTTTCCTGCAGCGCGGTGCCCGGCACCAGGTCCAGCGCCACGATCGCCGTGTGCAATTGGTCGAAGATGGACATCGCGGTGGTGACGCGGCCACTGCGAACGCCGGTGTAGAGTCGGGGGGAAGCTGGAGAAGGACTGATGGACATGGGTTCGGCCCGGCGCGGTGTTGACACACTAGTATATCAGACGCTAACGATTGCCTAGGCATAGCCTGCGACCGGCGCGAGCGTCGTCGGATCGGCCGGGGGTGGAGGAGGGGAAATTCCGCTGCACCGCCGGGGCCGCCCAACAAGGAGGAAAACATGCAGTTCACGCGTAGACAGTTCATTGGCGGCGCCGCGGGCCTGAGTGGCGTCGCAGCGCTCGGGGGACGGGTATTTGCCGCCCAGACGCTGCCCAAGGATCCGATCCAGGTGAATATCGTCGACGTCGCCGGTAATCTGGCGCTGACGCAGGGGGCCTTCGACAGCTACGCGGCGCAGAAGCCGAACGTGGTGTCGAAATTCGTCTACGCCACCGCCCCGGCGCCGGAACTGCCCTCGAAACTGCAAGCGCAGGAAGCGGCCAACCACATCGACATCGACCTGGTGCTGACCGGCACCGACGTGCTCTCGGCCGGCATTTCGCAGGGGCTGTGGACCGATCTCGGCCAGTACAAGGCCGATCTGCCGGACCTTACCTCGATCTACCTGCCGCAGGCGGCCAAGATGCAGGCGCTGGC
>Ga0134126_10009096_pt1 | contig 12518 bp, 8 predicted proteins | sample KB31752_FD_96881 | JGI IMG/M metagenome (GOLD analysis project Ga0134126, IMG submission 96881) | Terrestrial soil microbial communities with excess Nitrogen fertilizer from Kellogg Biological Station, Michigan, USA - KB3-175-2 | ecosystem: Environmental > Terrestrial > Soil > Unclassified ...
CTTGAAGATGACATCCGGGGAGAAGACATAGTTGGTGATGGCATGCTTCGAATCGGCACACCTCGCGAGGGCATACTCGAAGAAGGCATCGGAGCCGTACCGCGCCCAGTCGCAGGAGGCGAACTACCGGCTCCGCGGAAAGAGGATGATCCTGATGCCCGATTGCTGTTAGAGCGATAGGCTGCCAAGCCGGGATTTTGGGGCGTCGTCCTGTTAGCGCCAGCCGGATTTCGGAATCCTTCGCCTCCAATGAAGACAGGCACCGGAGTGGCATGAATTGTCGTGGTTGCTTCTCCGTTGCGCTGCACCTGCGCCGCAACTTTGTTCCAATTGCGAATTCCTCCTCGCGGAACCCCTAATCCCGCGGAGCCACTCCGCAATACAATTTTGTTACGGGAAACCGGCAAGGGCATGGGGCGCCGGTCTACGACAACAATCCGAGGATTGCCGCCACCTCCGCCTTTCACGGGTCTGGCCGGCGGGCGGGGAAGGACAAACTGCGGCGGAGAGCTTGCTATAACCGGAGCATAATTCCAGCTCTGCCACGTTCCCTGGGGATTCCAGAACCAGCCGAATGCAGCTTCGTAATTCCAGGAGCCATAGTAGAAAGGCATCCATCCCCACGGATAGCAAGAAACCCAAACGTTGCCAACTGCCGGGTACAGCACCCACCGTCCGCACACGAATGGATTCCAGTCGGCGCCCGCCAGGTGAGGCTGCCATACCATTCCATAGCCCGGAACATTCAAGTAACTGCCGTAATAGTTCAGGTCGCTGATGCCATAGGCATAAGGCGAAGAGTTCCTGTAGGAAGCGTTCGCCAAATAACGATCGTGATATTTGAGTTGGCTCTTGTCCCAATCGTCAAAGACGTTGGGCTCAATACTTTTGACCAACTGGTAGTGATCCTGTTTGGTCAGATCAAAGTCCCCGGTTTGGTTTTTGCGGACAAGGGTTTCCCCGGAAGGGTTCTGTATCTGGACTTGCCCAGAGAAAACCGAGAGCGCTGCCTCTTTGCTGTCCATTCCCAAACGAAAATGTGCCGGGGCATTAAGTTTTACCATTTGATGCCCGAAGTTTAGGGTGAAATCATCCTCTTTCGCCGCACTGCAATTTACGTAAAGGATTCCAGTCACGACGGTCACGGAGGAGTCCCGTTTACCGGAGTCGCTGAGAGAAAGCTGATCAAAACGGATTTCTGTGAACGGCGCAAGACGAAGAGTGATGCCATTTTCAAATTCAACCTCGGCGCGGCCGTCGCTCTGTGTGCGGAGCTGTACGCCTTCAGTAATGGGCAAATTAACAAAAGCGTTTTGGAAGCCCTCGCCGATATTGCGATCCACCAGGACACCACCTTCCACATCGCTTAAACGCACAATGCGAACGTGAGAATCAGCCAATAAAGGTATTGTGATTAGCAAGAGTGCTGGAATCAGCACCAAGAAGAATGTCCCCGGCCGAACTTTTCTCATAGCGACCTCCCGGGACTGCCTATCTAAATCGTATCTGCTCTGATTAGAGCACTATTTAAACCTAATAGTGCATAAATTATTGTAGCGTCCATGAGCCCAGGCTTGCGGCGACTGCTCGGGCAATAATTCTCTCAAAGGCAGTATTTACTGTCATTTAGCTCTTGCAGCAATTCGCATTGCCCGGGATCGAGCCACGTTGATTACCGAAGGATCTTTGGCGATCTTATCCAGAATAGGAAGGACAGGCGAAATATCTCCGAGGCGATTGTCGTTGATCGCCTGTTCCATGTTGGTCAATTGTTCATTCAGGGCCAGCTTCTGATAGCGGTAACTGTATTGGAGCCGCCGTCCGAACTCCAATGTGCTTGAAAGGTCCTGGAAAAGTCGCGTAAGAGCCTGCACGGCAGCGATAGTGGAATAGTTGTACGTAGCCTTGGTCTGCTTCGTGCCGTCCTGATAGGTCAGCGTCTTCACTCCCGTGGATGCAACATTTTTTTTGGCATCCACGTCTTTTTCGAAGTAGTGCGCGCGCTTGGCCAAATCGAAAATCTGCCGTGCGGTTGCGGGAGAAAGCGCAAAATCAAATTCATCCTCTGCTCCCGCTTCCCTCTGGACAGCCAACTTTCCATCAGATTTGTATCCACCGTGTCCATCTGACGAGACGGTTATGCTGTAGTGTTCCGGGTCTGAACCGGGGAAATCCAGGGAGAAATTTACGGTGGGAAGCGGTACCGCCTGCACCCGGCATTGCAAGCATATGAACAGCAAGGCAGCGAAAAACAACATGCAGTGTTTTTCGTGTTTCGACCGCATTCGCGGAAACATAACCGGAATCCTTTGCATGCGCGATTAAAACTAAGCCGTCGCCGATTTCTGGCGTTGCAGCGTAACTGAAATATTCAAATGACAGATCGCGATGGCCAGCGCATCCGCCGCATCGGCCGGCTCAGGGACCTCGCGCAGGTTGAGCAGCCGCGCCACCATATGCTGCACCTGATGTTTTTCCGCCCGGCCATAGCCGACTACTGCCGACTTGATCGAAAGGGGAGCGTATTCCGCAACGTACAGACCCGCCGAAGAGGCCGCTAACATTGCGACTCCGCGGACTTGCCCAAGCTTCAACGCCGACTTGGCATTCACGGAGTAAAAAACTTCTTCAATCGCCACCTGGTCTGGCTGGTGCTGTTCGATTACCGCTCCCAGTTGCGCAAAAATCGTCGCTAGCCTTGAAGCTAGAGCCTCGCGCGCGGAAAGCTTGATTGCTCCAAATCGCAGGCATGACAGCTTACCGTCCGTACAAAGCTCGACCACGCCAAAGCCGGTGCACTCGGTACCGCAGTCAATCCCCAGGACGAGCATCAGCGCAAGTTTAACATCATAGTTGGACGTTTTTGGCTCTTACGAATGTTGGCTAACGCGAGACTTGCCGCCGGATCGTAGACCGGCGTTACACAAGCCCATTTCACGAACATTACTCCGGATTCAACACAGCGGAGCGATCAATGTGCTCACCTTTAAAATAAACTGCCGAAATTCGTTCGATGGCGGAAATGTCCTGCAAAGGATTTCCATCCACCAGCATCAGGTCCGCGTCATTGCCTTTGCGAATGGATCCGATATGGCCGTCAGCCCGCAGCAGGCGCGCGGCATTATAAGTTGCAGCCTGCAAGGCTACAGGAGCAGGAATGCCAGCCCAAACCCAAAGTTCCACCTCATGTTCAACGGTAGGGCCATGGAAGACAAGCAGATTCCCGGCATCGCTTCCGGTAACGAGCATGACGCCGTGGTGATAAGCCGCAAGTAGATTTTCTTTCCCTGTCTCTAGGCTTACGGGAAACCCAGCCATCTGCTGACGCGATTTTTGTCCCGCCGGTGAATTGATCCACGCTTCCGTATTGGCCAGCAAATAAGGCGGTCCTACCTGCTGTACCAGCGAACGCTTCAGCAGGCTCGTGTCGCCCCCGAGCAGCGATTTATAAGCTTCGCCGACGCTCAAGGTAGGATCATAGTAGGTCTTCTGCCTTGCCATCTGATCGAACAGGGCGTCAGGAATTTTTTCGCGGAAGGAACCGTGCTCAATGGATTCCGCGTTTGCGGCCAGAGCATCCATAACATCCCGCACGTCCCCGGTGTGGACTACCAATGGCAGCCCTTGCGCGTGAGTCTCCTGAGCAATCGCCTGGAACTCTGAACTATCAAGCCGGTGGAATACGCTGTTTCCAGCTCCTGAATCCAGGACCGCCTTGATGCAATCCACTCCGTGCTGCTTTAGATCGTCCACCTGTTGCCGGGCTTGATCCGGCGAACCAGGCATGCGAACAACCTGCGCTTCTGCTTGTTGCCGCATATTTTCTGGAAGGCCTTTGAAATATTCCGTGCCATGGCCGCCTTGCGCCGTGAACATGGGGCCGCACGTAAATAATTGCGCTCCTAATCGTGCGCCGCTATTCACGCCGGCACGCACCGCAAGCGCCGCATCCAGCGGATCGCCGACGCTGCGTACCGTCGTAACGCCGCTGTAAAGATACGCTCCGAGGTGGTCCAGCATTGCCTGCGCCGGATTGTACGAGTTGGCTGAGGGATCAATACCTCCGGGCGCGGAAAGATGGACGTGTACGTCAATCAATCCGGGCAAAATGGTCTTTCCCGCGGCTTCCACAACCGAAGCCTTCAATGAGGATGGGTCGGGGCCTTGCCCGTCGTAAACCGCGGCAATCTTGCCATCTTTCACAAGGATTGCGCCGGACTCAATCACTTGGCCATCGCCAACAAAAATACGCGCTCCGCGAATCAGATATGTATCACTGCGGGCGATCTCGCGGGCCAGAATCTGCGTCTTCTCAACATTTTGCTGCGTATGCGCTTCCCAGGATCCCAATAGCAAAAATGGCGCCAGCACCGCGAGTATCCATAACTTCGCGGAGTTCTTGATCTTCTCTTCTTTTTCCCAGCGAAAGAGCTTGGCCGCAATAAACAGTCCCAACACGAGCGTGAGGACCAGGGCCAGCACTGCAAGTCCATTTTGCTTCAAGCCTTCATTGCGCAGCATCATGGCTTCGAAGCCAGAGACAAGATATGTGGCGGGCAAAAACTGCACCACTATGGCAAGCCATGGAGGAAACAGCGAAGCAGGAAAGGTTGCGCCGCTCAACAACAGCATGGGCAGATAGAGCAATTGCACGATGATCGCGCTCTCCTGCTGGGAATTTGCCGCAGCAGCAACGATCATGCCAATGGCACGAAAGGCCAGAATTCCGAGTGTGGCGAATATCAGCAGTGACACCATCGCCGACGGCCAGGGCATGCCGTATGCGAAGTGCGACAGCGCAAATATTCCAATAACCAGCGGTATAAAGACGAGCCAGCCTGTCACTACGGAAGCCGTCAATAGATGGACGGCCCCAATGGGAGTGACTTTGTAACGCCGCAGGATATTTGCTTCGCGGTCCTGCACCGCACGCACGCCGGCCCCGAAGAGGCCGTTTCCGAGAATGCCGAGAATCAGTACCAGCGTGAGTATCTGCGTCATTCCGCCCGAATGGCGGCCTCCCATGAATTGGGCAAAGATGACGAGAAACATCAGCGGGAACAAATAATTGAAAAACAACACGGACTTCTGCCGCAAAGCCAGCCGCACGTCACTACGGATGAGGGCAAGGTACGGTTTCAATCGCGCAACCTCCGTCCCGTCATCTCAATGAACACATCTTCCAGCGTTGGCTGCTTCAGACTCACATCCACCAATTCCAGTCCTTGCTGATCAATCCATTTGATCAACTCAACCAAGGTGGCTGCCGGGCGGCGTGAGACTACCGTGAGCGTTCGCCCCGTAGAGTCTGTCTGAGTGCTCACCGTTTCCGGCCATTGCGGATGGTCTTTGGGGATTGCTCGATTACAGGTTATGACGATGGAAGAAGCAGTTTTGCTCTGCTGTTGCAGATTACGCGGCGTGTCGAGCGCGATGATCTTCCCCTGATCAATGATGGCCACGCGGTCGCAAAGGCGTTCCGCCTCTTCTATGTAATGGGTAGTCAGCAGGATGGTGCGCTTTTCGTTGCGCAACTCTTCCAGCAACAAATGAATTTCGGCTCGCACTTGTGGATCGAGGCCCGTGGTGGGCTCATCCAGAAATAGCAGCGCGGGGTCATTCAACAACGCCAAAGCCAGCGCCAGGCGCTGCTTTTGTCCGCCGGAAAGCGTTGTGTAGTACGCGTCGTGTTTTTCCTGGAGCTGCAAACGCCTTAACAATTCATTCGGGTTTACATTCCGCGTATAGAACGAGGCGAACAACTCCAGCGCCTCGTGCACGCGCATTTTGTCAGGCAGGTTCGTCGCTTGCAGGCAAACGCCAATGCGATCCTTGAGCTTTTCTTTTTGCTTGTCAGGGTCAAACCCCAAAACAGAAACGTCGCCGCCGGTGCGCGGCCGCAGCCCCTCAAGAATTTCAACCGTGCTGGTTTTGCCAGCGCCGTTCGGGCCAAGAAGTCCAAATACTTCTCCAGGCTGGATCTCAAAATCCACGCCCCGGATCGCCTCAACGTCGCCGTAGGTCTTCCGCAGGCCGCGGACAGAAATGATTGCTTCGTTCATGCAGGGAGAACCTACAGGCTACCGAAGCAACAGCCGCACGTCAAAAAAAGAAATGGCGGGATGTGACAGGACACTACTACCAAATGCCTTTGTCGCTACCGGTTAGCTTGGCGGCCACCGCAGCGGCTGAAGCCAGACCAGGAAGCAAGCTCAAACGGAAGGCAGCGGCTGCATCTCCACGCAACGCCGTCTTGGTAAGTTGTGAGGTGTACAGCCCCGCGCCTTGCGGCCACATGGGAATGCGCAGGAAGCGGTTGCGGGTTACGACCAGGCTGCCGCCAAATCGCGCGGCCTTAGCTACCATCACGGGGAGTTCGAGTCCATAACCACGATATTGCCTTACATAATCGGAAACAATCATCACGAAGGTTGCGACGCCCGGCCAAATTCCCGCCGACTGGCTGGCAGCACGAAGATTTTCAAAATCAATCGTTCTTGAATCAACAAGTTGAGCAATGTTCACCACGTCGCAAACGCGGGCATAAAAATGCCGGTACATGCGCTGCAACGTTGCCACAATCACCCGCTCTTCGGGCGCAGGCACAAAAAATTTATGCCCGTTTAGTTCCAGCGGCACGCGCCGGCTTACAAACCTGCGGGCAAGTTCGGTGTGTTCTCCGGTCTGTCCAAGACGCTGCACGTGGACTTCTACCAGTTCGCGAAGGCCGGGAATTTCAAAATTGCACTTGTGCGCCAACCGGTCGCCCCAGCTCGGGGCCTCCTGGGTCGCGCCGAATCTTTCAACAATAGTTTTCTGCACGGCTGCTTCGTCGCCGGTCGTGTAAAGATCCAGATCATTGCCCATGTCCGGCCAGTGATCAAGCGACTTCATGACCACAGTGGGGCAACCGGCGGCTTCGAGTTCGTTGCAAATCCGGCTCAAAAAACCTAACGCGTTGTCTATGCGTTGATGTTCAGCTTCGATTGAAGTCTTCAACCACGCCTCTAAATCGGCACCAGGGGCGGGATCAGGCTTCAACAAAGTCTCGAAAGAACGCACTACCACGTGGTGCGCGTCAGCCAGCGCCAGGAATTCCTGCTGTTCCTGTCCGCTCCATTGCTCCATGATCGGCACTACCAACCCGGCCTTTGCAGGGTTCAGTGTCAACTGCAACATCAGATCCACATATTCTTTTTCGTGAGCCATGGCTTCGGACATAGTTAGAACGCGCTCCTGGTAATTAGACGTGCTTGGGCAGCCGTAGTATGGATGTAAGAATTTGGCCAGAAGTTGGTTGAAGGGGCGGGGTGATATGGGGATCGCAAGAAACTGCACTCCGACCTGGGCGAATCCGCCGAAATCGGCACTTCTCTCAATCCGCTGTGTCTGGAGAAACTGCCTGTTTCCGCAATTCATTTGCGGGAGCCGGCAAGACGACTTTGACGATGCAACCTTTTCTATCAGTGCGATTCAATAGTTCGACCGATCCGTCGTGAGCTTCAGCAATCTGGCAGCAGAGCGCCAGACCAATTCCGCTTCCCCCCGGCTTGGTGGTATAGAACGGCACAAATGCATTGGAGGGATTCAACAATCCCGCACCGTTGTCTTCTACATTGATCACCAACTTTTCAGCGTCAAGAGTCCATCGCAGGGCAACCTCCGGTCCCGTAGGCGCTTCGCCGCCATTGCGCGCGGCCCTTGCATCCAGGGACGCCTCCACCGCATTACGGACAAGGTTGATGAGCAATTGTTCAAGCTGGTCAGGATCCACCGTAAGTTCAACTTCCGGCCCTCGCACAACCGTGACCGCAATCCGTGTTTCCAACCCTGCTACTCTCTCAACGATCGGGACAAGTTCAACTCTGCGCAACACCGGGGGAGGCATTTGCGCGAGCCGTTGATAAGCCTGCAGGAAGCGGTTTAAAGAGTCCGCGCGCGCTTCAATGATCTCCAGTCCTCGAGAAAAATCCTGCCGCTGTCCCGCACTCAAAGGCTCGTCCGTGACCTGCGCGTTTAACGCGCCGGCAATAGACTTGATCGGAGTTAGCGAATTGTTGAGTTCGTGTCCGAGAACGCGCACCAGCCGCTGCCACGCAACGCGCTCCTGCTCCCGCAAAGCACGGCTCACATCGGAGAGAACGACGAGCGTGTGCGGCACACCACTCTGGCGAAAACCGCTTTTCCGCAGCAACCAGCGCACATTGGGATTGTTCACTGGCAGGGCGACGATGGTCTCACTTTCTGCCGAGAGGCACTCTTCCAAGCCAATTTGTTTTGCTGCGCTGCCGAGAAGGCGCACAGAGGGTTGTTGCAGCAGCCTCTCTCCCGCCGAGTTCACCAATTTCAAAATGTGACGTGGATCAAAGGCGAAAACCGGGATGTCAATCTCCTCAACCACGCGCCGCAGCAGCGCCATCGCCTCCATAGCGCGAGTGTTCTGTTCCGCCAGCAGGTCGGTCAAGTCATTCACTTCCAGGGAAAGCTCTCCCAGCGCATCATCCGGAACCGCGCCGCGGACGCGAAATGAATAATCTTCTTCGCGGAGCGCGGCAATCACATTCGATAATGTCTGCAAGGGACGGATGACCTGATCTTGAAGAGATGCCGCCAGCATCCAGCACGCGAGGACTTCGATAATTGAGAGTGTCAGCTTCGAGGAAAAGGACCAGTCCTGCAGCCAGATGAGGACGCCACTGATGACGAAGCCCGGAAACGCTACGAAAAACGAAAACAGGAGAATGCGACGCTCGAAGAGCAATCGCCTTCGTCTTCTTTTTTGTGTTTGCGATTGCATGGTAAGAGAGCCGCGGACAATGGCATTCTCGCACGCGGCGGGCTAGAGACCGTATTTTTCCATCCGCCGGTAAAGGGCCCCGCGGCTCAGCCCCAAGGCCTCCGCCGCCTGGCTTACATTGCCCTGAAAGCGCTGCAGCGCCTTTCGAATCAGTATGCTTTCTACTGCTTCCAGGTCCAGTTCGTCCAGGTTCTGGCTGTGCGTACGCTGCAGCGTCAATCCTAGATCGGCAGCTTTAATTTCTTCGCTCCGGCACATGAGAACTGAACGCTCAAGCGTATGTTCGAGTTCGCGGACATTTCCCGGCCAGGCGTATTGCAATAGCAGTTGCAGCGCCGGCGCATCGAAGCCGCGAACCTGCTTCCCATACCGCGCCGCGTAGCGCAACAAGAAATGGGTCGCCAGTGTCGGAATGTCTTCCCTGCGCTCGCGTAACGGAGGCAGGTGAATCTCAACCGTGTTCAAACGAAACAGCAGGTCCTCTCGAAATTCTCCGGCTGCACAGGCCGCTTGCAGATCAGCATTCGTGGCAGAGATGATGCGGACGTCCACGCGCCGGGTGCGCGACGAACCTACACGTTCAATTTCTCCTGACTCGATTACGCGCAGCAGCTTTGCCTGTTGCCGTACCGGAACGTTTCCTATCTCATCCAGAAAGATCGTGCCGCCATCCGCGAGTTCGAATCTTCCCATGCGGTCGGTGCGTGCGTCGGTAAATGCTCCCTTGGTGTGGCCGAACAACTCGCTTTCGAAGGTCCCTTCGGGAAGCGCTCCGGTATTGACTGCCAATAGCGTCCGGCTCGCCCGCGAGGAAAGCGCATGCAAGGTTCGCGCAACAACTTCCTTTCCAGTGCCATGCTCCCCGGTAATCAGCACGTTGGCATCAGAAGGACCGATGCGCGCAATCGTTTCCAACACGGACAGCATTGCTGGCGCGTTGGCAATAAATTCAGGCCGTCCTTCCGCCTGAAGCAACCGATTCTCAGCAGCCAACCGATCCGCCCGTTGCAGGCTGCGATGCAGTTCCACCTGGGTCCGTAAAATCGCCAGCAGACGGTCATTTTCCCAGGGCTTTTGAATGAAATCACGGGCGCCCCGCCGCATGGCTTCCACCGCGAGTTCAACGCTTCCCCACGCAGTCATTACGATTACAGGAACGGTTTTGTCCCAACTGACAAGTTCGGTGAGCAAATCCAGACCTTCCAGTCCCGAAGTCGTGTCGCGAGTGTAATTCAGGTCAATGAGCACGGCGTCGTAATATCCCGTTGCCATTGCTTCGCGAACGAGAGCGGGGGATTTGGCCGTCTCCACTTCAAATCCCTCAGGACGCAAGAGTAATTCCAGCGCCTGGAGGATGTGGGACTGATCGTCAGCGGCCAGAATGCGGGGCTTTGGAGTGTCCCAAGGACGGCCGGCAACTGCGCCACTATCACGCGTTTTGGTTGAGGTTTGCATGAAGTTCAGGGAGTTGGAGATTTAATCGTACCACTGATCGCATCCTCAATTTGGATGTCATTGCGCTCTAATGTCGTCCCGGTGGCGCGGTCCAATTCAACTTTTGCCTTCTCATAAGTTGTTTGCGCGGTGACCAAATCCAATTCCGCCTCGGCCAGATCATGCTGTGCGCTCATCGTCTGGTAGGTCGAACCCGCGCCTAGCGTTTGCTCTTTTTTTGTGATGTCAAAGGTGCGCTGCGACAAATCGCGGGCCTTAGTGGCAGCCTGCACGCGAGCAAGGTTTTGCTCCAGCGCATACTGAGCATTGCGGACTTCGATCCGAATCTGCTTTTTTAGTTCCTCTCTGCGCAATTCCGCCTGGCGATATTCCAGTTCGGAACGATACTGGTCCGCTTTCGCGACACGATTGCGAATGGGAAGATTCAAGTTAAATCCTACAAAATAATCCGGGGAAGAATTGTTGAACGCATTCGTGAGCGCACCTCCAAAATCAGTGGGGACGTTCGATGAATTCGTTCCGAGGCTAAAAATGGGATTCAATGGTCCCGCAAGCCCTGACCCGCTGTAGGTGCCCACCAGTGAAAGCGACGGCAGGAGCGCGTTCCTGGCCGCTTTACGGCTGATTTGCCGATTGACTAAATCAATATCCGATTCCGCTAGCTCCGCCCGCGTGTGGATGGCCTGATTGATAAGCGATTCCAGGTCAGAATTGCCCTCCACGGCTGGCCGGGAGCGATCAGTTGGTATCACCGGGATAGCCTCCAGCACCGGGTCATCCAGACTTTTTGTCAGTGCATTTTTAATCAGCGATTCCTGGAGTTCAAGGCTCGTTTTGGCCACGGTCAAATCCTGCTCGCTCTTGGACTCCGACGCCTCGGCACGCATAACGTCCATCTCAGGGATGCTTTGCAATTGATATTGCTTCCTGGCGTTGTCCAAAGTCTGCTGCGCAAATGCCAGCGATTGCTCATTCACCTGCGCCTGTTCGTAGGCGTCCACCAGGTCCCAGTAAATGTCTTCAATCTGGGTAACCGTGGCGATTACCTGGTCCTTAAAGGCAATATCAGAGATCTTTTTGTTGTTCCTGGCGATTTTCACAAAACGAAGATTTGGACCAAGCCCAAAACCTGCAAGAAGTTGCTGCGACAATGTAAAGCGATACACAGAGTTCAAAGTCGGCGACAAAGGAAAGTACGGGCTGTTCGTTGTTTGCCGGGTGTTTTGAAATTGGAACCCGAGCGAAGTGCCGGTGGGAAACGCCTGGCTGAAGTTAATATCAAAATCTCCCGTATTGGCCTGCAATGAGGGGACTCCATAACTTTGCAGGTTTGCCAGCGGGCTTGTCTGGTGCTCGTCCCCGATATCCGCCGTAATCAATGGGTCATACGAGCGAATGGCCGTGCCTGTTCCCAACGTGGACTGCACAAGGCCGTTTGCGCCTGCGCCGGCGCCACCCGCGCCTCCGGTGGTGCCGCCCGCGCCAGAGCCCGGCGCTCCCGCGCCCAATCCTCCAACACCGCCGCCTGGAGTTCCCTGCACCACGCCGGTATTGACGCCTAAAAACGAGCCTCCAGCCTTGGTCCGAGAGAGATCCGTATCGGCAATGGGCAGGTTGTAGCGGGCAATGGCCAAATCGAGATTGTTTTCCAGCGCGAGATCAATTGCATCGTTCAGCGAAAGGTACAGCTTGCCGTCCTTCACCAACTTATCCAGGCGGGGCGAATTGGTAAGCACCGGCGCGGGCACGTAGGAACCGCTGTATGCACTGAATGGATTACTTGAATGAGGCATGGCAAACTGTACACGTGCTGAGGTTTGAGCGCCGGCCATTGCGGCAGATAGAACAAGAACCCCACTGGTCTTTAGAACATCAAGAACCCGGCCTAATATTGTTTCGACCGCGCTTCGAATTGCACTCGACATAAAACGCTTTCGTTTGAGAGGGCAGGTCATTGGCTGACCACCTCACTGCCTTTGGTCTGCGCCGGATTTGCCGTGTCGCTTACCATCCAGCCATCGTGCAGTTGAATCACGCGAGAGCCGTAAGCGGCATTCGTTTCTGAGTGAGTAACTTGAACGATTGTGGTGCCCTGCTGATTGAGTTCCCGGAACAAGTCCATGATTTCTTTGGCCTGAGAAGAGTGGAGGTTGCCTGTTGGTTCATCGGCAAGCAGCAATGGCGGCTTGTGAATTACGGCGCGCGCGATGCCGACAAGCTGTTGCTGTCCTCCGGAAAGCTGGCTGGGAAACAGGTCTTTCTTCGC
>Ga0134126_10009097_pt1 | contig 12517 bp, 8 predicted proteins | sample KB31752_FD_96881 | JGI IMG/M metagenome (GOLD analysis project Ga0134126, IMG submission 96881) | Terrestrial soil microbial communities with excess Nitrogen fertilizer from Kellogg Biological Station, Michigan, USA - KB3-175-2 | ecosystem: Environmental > Terrestrial > Soil > Unclassified ...
GAAGAGCCCGCCGCCGAAACTGCGAGTGCGCCGGCGCCGCCGTAATTATTCGTGGCCAGATTGTTTGCCGGCCCGGTGGTGACAAACGCATCTGCAGCCGGGTTGAGGCTCACCACCGCCCCATAAGCTGGGAATGTCGCTGTAAGAGTGACCGCCAAGAGCAAAACAGCCAAGGGTAAAGAATTCTTGATCTGCATCGGCAGTTCATTAACAGTCACCGGCCTCCTCTACAAGAAAGTTGTTGTTTCGTGTTCCTTCCTGCCGTCCCAATGCAAAAGATTTCTTGCCTTCAATTTAGGGATGATCTCAGTAAGGATGGTCTCAGTCATTACGAACACGTTATGAAAAAGCTGTCGTTTTCCTTTCTTGTCTCAACTCTCGTTTTGTTTTGCTTTGTCGCCAGAACGGCCATCATCACGGTCAACACGACCAATAATGTCAGTCCCGGTCTGAATGAAACGAATCTGGTGATGGCGTTGAGCAGCCTGCATGACGGCGACACCGTCCATTTCAACATTCCAGGACCAGGGCCGCATTATCTCAAAACGCCAGATGCCGGTTATCCCTTCATCACGAATAGCAGCGTGACTATTGACGGATACAGCCAGCCCGGGGCGTCGCCGAACACAAACACCATCCTCGCATTCAACAGCGCAAAAATCCAAATCGTGCTCGACTCACGCGATGGGCCCGAGCAAAGGACCCGGCTCGGATCTCTTGATGGCTCCGGCTTTTTCGACTCGGAAAGCGCGATTCTCCCTGTTTTCGGGGCGAAGAATTTCAAGATACAAGGCGTGAGCTTTCTTTCCCGGCAGACAGCCGGCGGTTCGTCCGATCCGGAGATTTATTGCATTGCGCTCATCCACGATGCCACCAACGCGCGCATCAGCGGATGCTGGTTTGGACTCGATCCCGACGGAGCGACAGTCGCGGGCGGACGCTCGGCGGTGGCTGCGTTCAAGGACGCTAACGGTGTCAGTGCATCCGGCCTGGTTTTCGGCACGGACGGCGACGGGCAAAACGATCCGGCGGAATTCAACATCTGCATGGGCATGGGAGTGGCCGTCAACCTGGAGACGCCCGACGTCAAAGTGGCCGGCAATTTCTTCAACGTCTTTCCCAGCGGCACAAATTTTCTGGACCTATCCACTGTCGCTCTACTGGACGGGCAGGGCATCGAAGCCATCGAAAACGGCGCGGGCGACAACATGATCATCGGGACGGACGGCGACGGCGCAGGCGACGCGAACGAAAGGAACGTGTTCGGGCCAGTGTATCACACGACCTTTGCCGAATTCCGGGGGCCGGCAACGAACATCACTTTCGCGGGCAATTACGTTGGCGTTGGGATTGACGGGCGAGCGGCTTTTCCCCGTAGCCAGCTCGTGAACAATGTCACTTTGTTCAGCGCCTGGAGTCGGTCCAGCATCCGAGCCGGTTCGAATTTCGACGGAGTCAGCGATGCGCTGGAGGGTAACCTTGTCGATGGCCTCGGTTGCCAGATGGGATCGTGCGACTCGCCAGTCCGCGCGTTCATTGATCTGGACGACAGCAACAACGACAACGACGGCGCGGACGCAGCCCAGATACTCCTCCGGGGCAACACGCTGGTCAACAACGCCAGCGCCGTCCTGATGCAGGACCAGGGCGTGGGCATCGCAACCTATTACTCGACTGTTCTTGCCGACAGCACGAACAATTTCACCACCTCGCTTTCAACGAATGCGTCGGGGACGCAATTGCTGGTCACGATTCCGCCGATGAACACAAACAACTATTCAACTGCCATCGTTGATTTTTATACCGTTGACCCGACGGCGCTGACCCTGCCGGACGCAACGGGCCAGACGAACGTGTTCGTTCAGGGGAAGACTTATCTGGGGTCTGTCATCGACGGTTCAGCGCAGGATCTGGATTCAACGGCGAACCACGTCGCGTATGACATCAGCAACCTGGGCCTCGGCGGCACGACGACCATCGCCGCGCTGGTTACTTATTCCAGGGACTCGAGTCTGGCGACACAAGCGGGACGGGCTGTGACCGCCATTTTCTCGAATCCCGTCACGGTGGCGCCGGTCGCATCTCCGCTGACCGTCACCTTGCTTTCTTATTCGGGCGGAAATGTCACGTTCGCGGTTGCTGGTGGGACGCCGCCCTATCAGTTGCAGGTCCGGACGAATCTTACAACGGGCAATTGGGCTGTATTCGGCACACCTTTCACCATCAGTCCGATAACCTTTCCAGCCGGCGGGGACAGTCAGGGTTTCTATCGGGTTTCCGGCCAGTAAAAAAGGCGCGGGCAACGGCGCCCGCGCCTGGTATCGGTTTTCTCGTTTCGGTCAGAACCAGTATCTCGCGCCAATGCCGCCCGTCACGCCTCCCTGAAGTTTCGGCGTGAAATCAAGCACCGGGCCGACTTCGACAAAGATGTCCAGCGGCAGGTCTTCGAACATGTAACTGAGCCCCACCGGCCCCCGCACGCCGAACCGGTCATCGGCGTTGTCCTGCAACTTCACGCGGAAACCGCCACCGAAATAGACGGGCAGTTTGCCGCGGCCGACGGGAATCCAGTCGAACTTGTGGAACAGCGCGTCGGCATGGAACTCGAAGTTGTTCTCATGCCAGAAGGACCACGCCGCCGCACCGTCAAGCGCGATCTGGTCATTGAGCCAGTATTTCACGGAAACGCCGATCGGCTCGCCGAGGATCAGACCCGCGCCGAATCGATGATCGGGCGCCCCGTCGGACCGGCTCAAGGCGTTCGTTGAGACCTCCGCTGCCTGGGCAAAACCGCCCAGCAGCGCCATCATGATTGCTGTGACGAATAATTTCTTCATAGCGCACTTACTATCGTTCCCTGGGTCCGGTCCGACAACTGTTCGTTCGAAAAAAATCCCCGCCCGGTTCCCGGGTCCGACCCGCTTCTAAACCGGCAGGCTTTACATCCTCAAAGCACCGGTTAGTCTGGAGTCACCGCAGTTTTTCCGCGCCGCTTGACCGCGCCAGCCGGTTGATTTGTGACTAATCGGCCCGTGTACTGTCGAAGTTGGGAACGGCACAAACGGGCTGCAGCGAAGCAGGCGGAACATTGTTCCGGGTCCGGAGTTTAATATTCCGCGGCGGTCCGGCGCAGGGAGATGTTACCGGCGGGTCTGATGCGCGAAATATTTGGCGAAAAATGAACAGGCATGGCGGATGAGGCGTCCATAGACCGATTAACCCCTTTGATGAAACGGTTTCTGCAACCCGGGCTGTGGCCCCTGCTGCTCGCGGTCTGTTTTGTTTTGACCGGTTGTTCCACGCAGCATTATCGAAAATCCGCGGACAAGGAGGCGTACGGCGCGATCGCCCAGAAGTCGCCCCTGGTGAAAAACATGGAGGAACATTTCACCATCGAACAAACGAACCAATTCTTTCTGGAGGGTCTGCCCGCGACGACGAACGTCGAGGAGTTTTTGGGCCGGGACGGCGAGCTGGAGCGCGGGGCCCGCGTCATTTCCCTGGAGAAGGCGCTGGACATTGCGGTCACTCACAGCAGGATTTATCAAAGCCAGAAGGAGCAGCTGTTTCTCGCGGCGCTCGGTCTGACGCTTGCGCGGCATCAGTTCGCCCCCATTTTTTCCGCCGGCGGCACGGCCAGTTACAACGTCAACACCGCCCCGGTGGTTGACACCGTGCCCGACCCCACCGACCCCACGGGACAACGGCAGATTCCCGTCATCAGCGACAACCTGGCGGAGTCACGGAGTTTCAGCGCCAGCGGCCAGAGTCTGGGCAGCATTTTGCTGAGCACCGGCGCGCGTCTGTCCGCCTCCTTCACTTCGGATTTTTTCCGCTATTTGAGCGGTGATCCCGGCACCCGGGTCTCTTCACGCGTCCTGGGGACGCTCATCCAGCCGCTTTGGCGCGGCGCGGGCTACCGGGTGACGATGGAAAACCTGACTCAATCCGAACGCAACCTGCTTTACGCGCTGCGCAATTTCACCCTTTTCCGAAAGCGATTCAGTGTGGATGTGGCAACCGCCTACTACCGCGTGTTGCAGAGCCGGGACGTGGCGCGCAACAGCTATATCAACCTGCAAAGCTCGCGACGGAACGCGGACCGGACGCGTGCGCTCGCGCGCGAAGGCCGGGTGACCCAGGCGGATCTGGGGCGGCTCGAACAACAGGAACTTCTGGCCGAGAGCCAATGGATTGCCGGTCTGAACAATTACAAGCAGGACCTCGACAGCTTCAAAATCCAGCTTGGCCTGTCCACGGACGCCAATATCGTCCTCGACGATCGCGACCTCGAACAGTTGAAGATTGTTCACCCGGACATCAGCGTGGAGGAGTCCACCAAAGTTGCACTGGCGACGCGGCTCGACTATCAGAATTTGCGCGAACAATTCGAGGACGCGGGTCGAAAGATCGGCATCGCTGCGAACGCCCTCAAGGCACAGGTGGACCTGGTCGCATCCGCGGGGATCGACAGCCCACAGGAAAGCTCCACGCGCTTTCCCGTGCCGGACATCAACCGGTACAACTGGAGCGCCGGCCTGAACTTGAACCTGCCGCTCGAACGCAAGGCGGAGCGCAACGCCTATCGGGCTTCATTGATCACGTACGAAGCGGCCCGGCGGACCTTCGAACAACAGGCGGACCAGATCAAACTCGATGTGCGAAATGGCTGGCGCGCCCTGGACCAGGCCAAGCGGAATTATGAGATCAACGAGATCGGCGTAAAGCTCGCCGAGCGGCGGGTGGAGGAGCAGAATCTTCTGGCCGAGCTGGGCCGTGCGCGGGCACAGGACCAGGTGGATGCGCAGAACGCTTTGAACGATTCAAAAAACCAGCTGACCCAGGCGCTGGTCAGCCACACCATCGCGCGCCTGCAATTCTGGAACAATCTGGGAATCCTTTACATCAAAGACAACGGACAATGGGAGGAGGTCGCCGATGCCAAATCGAATTAAACTCTTTACCTTGCTCAAATCGCAACCGCGCTGGCGCGTGGGAGTCTTCATCCTGATCCTCGTGCTCGCCGCCGTCTGGCTGATGAGCGGCGGCAAAGGCACGACGAGCGCCGCGATGTTCACCGCCCGGCGCGGCCCGCTTGATATTTCCGTGCTCGAAGGAGGCAGCATCCAGGCGCTCGAATCACAGGAAATCAAATGCGAAGTGCGGGTGGGCTACCAGGGCACCAAGATCCTGAAGATCGTCGAGGAAGGCTACCAGGTCACGGATGAGGACGTGCGAACCAACAAGGTCCTCGTGGAACTGGATTCATCCGACCTGCAGAAGCAGATCGTCCAGCAGGAGATCCAGTTTCAGCAGGCCGCCGCGTCGCTGACGGATGCCCAGCAGGGTTACGACATCCAGTTGAATCAAAATGTCAGCGACATCCAGGCCGCCGAGCAAAAGGCGCGCTTTGCGCGGATGGATTTCGACAAATTCCTCGGCGACACGGTCACTCAGGGAATCATCGACCAGATCGGCCTGGAAAAGGAACTTGCGGCGGAAGCAGCAAACACGGGCGATCGAAGGCCGCCTGCCGACCAGTCCACGCTGGCCGTGCCGCCCAACAGCGGGCTGATAGTGGCACCCGCCCCTTCGGGCGACGCGCCAAAAACGGTCGAACTGGCCGGCGGAGTCGAGAGGCCCGTTCAATCGCCGCCACCACCCTCCGCGGAACCGGCGCCCAAACCCGACAAACCGCCCGCGGGACAGAATCTTGAAACGGGCCCTATGACCAACGCGCCCGCGAAAAAGATTTTCGTGGATTTTTCGAAATTTGCAAAGATCGAGGCGCTCGGAGACGGCGAGGCGAAACAAAAGCTCCGCAAGTTCGATGACGATTTGCAGGTGGCGCAAAAGGAACTCGGCCAGGCGAAGGCCACGCTGGAAGGCACGAAGCGGCTTTTTGAAAAGGGTTTTGTAACCAAGATCGATCTGGAGCGGGACGATATCGCCTACGAAAACAGCCGGCTCAAAGTGCAGACGGCGGACACGGCGCGCGACCTGTTCCTGAAATACGAGTTCACAAAATCCTCGGAGGAGGCATTGTCGAAGTACGCCGAAGCGATGCGCGAACTGGATCGCGCGAAAAAAGCGGCAATTTCCAAACTGGCGCAGGCCGACGCCAAGTTGAAGTCCGCCCAGGGCCAGTACAACGTCCAGTTGCGCCAGCGGAACGAATTCAACGAGCAGCTCGAAAAATGCGTGTTGAAGGCCAAAAAGGCCGGACTCGTCGTTTACGGCGGCGGCGGCGAGGAGATGTTTTACTACGGCAACCAGGAACCCATCCGCGAAGGCGCCACCGTGCGCGAACGCCAGGCCATCATCACGATCCCCGACATGACAAAAATGTCGGTGAAGGTAAAAATTCACGAAAGCTACATCAAAAAGGTCAGGAAAGGCCAAAAGGTCCGCATCACCGTGGACGCGTTTCCCGATCAGGTCCTCGACGGTGAAGTCACCAAGGTTGGTGTGCTGCCCGATTCACAGAACCGTTGGATGAATCCCGACATGAAGGTTTATCTCACCACCATCACCATCAACGGCACGTACGACTGGATCAAACCGGGCATGAGCGCGAAGGCGGAAATCCTGGTGGACCATCTGAGCGATGTCGTTTATGTGCCGATCCAGTCGGTCGTGCCGAACGAGGGAAAACAAATCTGTTACGTTGTTCACGGACTCAAGCCGGAGAAGCGCGAGGTCGAAGTCGGCCAATTCAACGACGCGTTCATCGAGGTCAAGAGCGGATTGAAGGAAGGGGAAAAAGTTCTGCTGCGTCCTCCGGAAAGCGGTCAGCCGGAAACGAGTGATAAGGCCCCGACCGAGAGCGGAACGGAAAAAGGCAAGCCGGAGCAGAAATCCGCCCCGTCAAAGGCAGCGGCTCCTGTAAAAGTCGGATGAAATGCCCGTTCACCCGTGACCTGCAAATGGAGAAATCGCCAACGCCAGCGTCCATCGTTCAGTTCGACAACATCCGCAAGACCTACCGGATGGGTCTGGTGGTCGTCGAGGCGCTGCGCGGCGTGTCCCTGGGGATCGTGGCTGGCGAATACGTCAGCATCATGGGGCCGTCCGGCTGCGGCAAGTCCACCATGTTGAACCTCCTCGGTTGCCTCGACCGCCCTTCATCCGGCCGTTATCTGCTCGGCTCCGAGGATGTGTCCGAAATGGACGACGACGCGCTCTCCGCCGTTCGCGGCGCCCGGCTTGGATTCATTTTCCAATCCTACAACCTCATCCAGCAACTGACCGTCGTGGAGAACATCGAAGTCCCGCTTTACTACCAGAACAGGCCGGAGGAGGAGAGCCGGACCCTGGCCGCCGAGTACGCTGAACGCGTCGGGTTGGGCAATCGTTTGAATCACAAACCGTTCGAGCTCTCGGGCGGCCAGCAACAGCGCGTCGCCATCGCGCGTGCGCTGGTGAACGACCCGCTCGTCATCCTTGCCGACGAGCCGACCGGCAATCTCGATTCCGCATCCGGCGTCGAGATTTTGAAAATCTTTGACGAACTCCATCAACAGGGCAAAACCATCATCCTCGTGACGCACGACGAAAGTGTTTCGCGCCACACGCGCCGCGCCATTCGCCTCCGCGACGGCCAGGTCGAAAGCGACGTGCGGTCATGAATGAGCATTCGCGAATGACCAGCCCCGCAAGCCAGGAGGAAGGTCCCGCGCGCCGGGACTGTTCGCGGGAGTCGCCCGCCGCCCTGCCTCATGTCTGACACACCTCTCCATTTCTCGGCTTCCCCCCGTGCCGCCCACGGATCGGCTCTCACACGCCTCAACCGCGCCGTGCGGCTGGGTGTGAAGAGTCTTTGGCTGCACAAGCTCCGTTCGCTTCTCACCGTGCTGGGCATCGTGTTCGGCGTCTGCTCCGTCATCGCCATGCTGGCGATCGGCGAAGGCGCGAGCTACGAAGCTCAGGAAACGATCAAAAATCTCGGCAGCCAGAACATCATTCTTCGCAGCGTCAAACCACCGGAAGAACAGAAAGTTTCGGACAAGGGCAGCCAGAGCTACGTGCTCCAGTACGGCCTCACTTACACCGACATCAAGCGCATTAAATCCACGATTCCCGGCGTCACCGTCGTTGTGCCGGGCCGAATCATGCGCGAATACGTCTGGAACATCAGCCGGCGCGTCGACTCCGAAATCATGGGGACCGTCCCGTGGTATCCGCAAATGCGCAACCACCACGTCGCCACCGGCCGTTTTTTCACCGAGGCGGAAATGGAGGACAAGGCGAACGTCTGCGTTCTGGGCGCAGGGATGGTCAAGGCCCTTTTCCCCCTCGAATCGCCTCTCGGCAAAGACGTCCGCATTGGCGGTGATTATTACGAGGTCATCGGCGTGATGGAACCGGTCGGCAAGGCGGCACAACATACCGAAGCGGCCCAGGACAGCGCCCGGGACGCCGCGGAGCGCATGTTCATTCCGCTCGAAACCGCGAAGACCCGTTACGGCGAGATCCTCCGCAAGGTGCGGAGCGGGAGCTTCGAGCAGGAGAGGGTCGAACTCCATGAAGTGACGGTGAAGGTGGAAAAACTGGAGCAGGTCGTGTCCGTGTCGGAGGCGATCAAGCAGCTCATGGAGCGCAATCATAAACGGAAGGATTACGACATTGACGTCCCCCTGGAAAAACTCAGACAGGCCGAACGCACGAAGCAGATTTTCAACATCGTGCTTGGCTCGATCGCGGCGATTTCGTTGCTCGTGGGCGGCATCGGCATCATGAACATCATGCTGGCCAGTGTGACCGAGCGCACGCGTGAGATCGGCATCCGCCGCGCGCTCGGCGCCAAGCGCCGCGACATCATCACGCAGTTTCTCGTCGAGACGGTGATGCTCTCCGGCGCCGGCGGGGTGATGGGAGTGTTGCTGGGCGTGACCATCCCATGGTTTGTCACTCACTTTGCCGGCATGAGAACCATCATCACCTTATGGTCGCCGATGGTCGCCTTCAGCATTTCCGCCATCGTCGGCATCGTTTTCGGCATCTATCCCGCCACACGCGCGGCGCAGATGGATCCGGTGGAAGCGCTCAGGCATGAGTAACGCTGACGCGTGATGAATGTGTTTGACCAAACCTCGCCCAGCGAACGAGGACGTTGCGAAATTTCGAGATTGACCGCAGGGGACAGGAATAATACGCACCGGGCTGTTACCCGAGCTGTCCCGAGAAATCACAGGCCAGGAAATGGCGAAAACTCAACCCGTTCGATTTATGATCAACCCGAATCCTGCATGGCGTGGTCAGGGCTTTCGATTGCTTACCGTCGTTGGCAGGTATTGCCTGGCCGCCATCTTGTTGTGCCTGCTGTTGCATGGCGGCGGGACGGTCGTCCGGGCGTAATCGGACGATTTCAACGGCGGCAACGACACGGGCTGGACACATTACGATCCGTTCAGTGGTTTCGGCGCGCCGGCAACCTACAGCTTCCCGAGCGGCGGCTATCGAATTCAATCGGCCCTCTCCCCGAGTCCGGGCACGCTGGGACCGAGCCGGGCCGGGAGTTTGAGAACGGACCAGACTTACACCGACTTCTCAGTCAGCTACGATCTGGTCGATTGGAACAACTCGCTGAATCAGGCCTTCGGTGTTTTGGGTCGGGTCACTAATCCCGGTCTGGGCACAACGGATGGTTACGCTTTAACATACTCGACCGGTGGTTCCATTGACATTTCCAGAATCACCGGTGAAGCTCCGACCGGGTTGGGGTCGTTCTCGGTTACGCTCAACCCCGCGAACGATTATCGCTTCGTCTTCACAGGGACCGGAAACACTCTCGCCGGCCAGGTTTTCGATCTGAGCGACCTGTCCACGCCTCTCGCGACTGTCACCAGCATCGACTCAACCTACGGCAGCGGCATAAACGGGTTCGTGGTGTTCGACAACTCCGGCGCGGCCACCGCCGACGCAACGTTTGACAACTATGTCGCCACTGTTCCGGAGCCTTCATCGCTCGCCCTGCTGGCGGCTGGGGGCATCGGGTTCATGTTGTTCAAGCGCCGCAGTTCTAAATCGTCCTGCTGAAGACAAATCCGCCCGGTCGGTCCGGGTCGGGCGTACGCCCGTCAGTCGGTTTGCCACCAGGCGGCGACCATCGCGGCAACACGTTTCTCGCTCGACTTCTTGGCCGGTTTTCCCTGCACTTCCGACAATGCTCGTCCGCATAAAAGCAATCGTCGTTCTGGGCTTGCTCTTCGCCGCAACGCCTTGCCGCGCCGCCGTGGGCCTGGTGCGCACCATCGACGAAAGACTCCATTACCTCGGCACGCCGGGCGACCCGGAATGGAAGGAGTTCGAAGGGAAAACACCTGAAGGACGAAATTTGGACGTTCAGTTCACCGCGCACGCCAACACGAACGAAGGCACGCTGTTCATCCGCCAGCGCGATGTGAAGCTGGACTGGAGTGTGGAACTAAATGGGCGGAAAATCGGGAAACTGTTTCTCTCCGAGCAGGACCTTGTCCAGGCGCTGGCGCTGCCACCCGGCGTGTTGCGCGACGGTGTAAACACCCTTTCAATCATTCCGCCGAAAGAACGCGACGACATTGAGGTGGGCCAGTTTGTCCTGGACCAACGCCCACCGCGGGAGGCGTTGAACGAGTCCACATTGAACATTCGCGTCGTTGACGACGAGAATCAAAAACCTTTGCCCTGCCGCCTCACCGTCACGACACAATACGGTTCGCTGTTTCCGTTTTACATGGAAAACTCCGCGCCCGCCTTCGCCGTCCGGCCGGGTGTCGTGTACACGCCCGATGGCACGGCGCGGATCGGATTACCCTCTGGAGTTTTCAAACTCTACGCTTCGCGTGGTTTTGAATACAGCGTCAGCACTCAGAGTGTCACGCTGCCGCCCGGCCGGACGTATCCGATACACCTGCGACTCAGGCGGGAGGTCCCAACGCCGGGCCTGGTCGCCTGCGACACGCACGTCCACACGTTCACGTACAGCCATCACGGCGATGCCACCGTGGAAGAGCGGATGCTCACGCTGGCCGGCGAGGGCATCGAACTGCCTGTTGCGACAGACCACGATGTTCTGATCGACTACGCGGAACCCGCGCGCAAAACGGGCGTGCAGAATTATTTCACGCCGATCATCGGCGACGAGGTCACCACGGATGCAGGCCACTTCAACATTTTCCCTGTCCAGGCGGGCAGCCGCGTGCCCAACCGTCATCTCACCGACTGGCCCAAACTGATGGGGGAATTGCGGGCGACGCCGGGCGTGCGGGTCGTGGTGCTGAACCATCCCCGCAACATCCACAGCAACTTCCAGCCGTTCGCGGCGAAGAATTTCAACCCGGTCACGGGCGAAAACCGGCGCGGCTTCGAATTCAGTTTTGACGCGATGGAGGTCGTAAATTCATCGGCGTTGCAATCCGACCTGATGCTGACGTTTCGTGACTGGTTCGCGTTGCTGAATTACGGGTATCGCGTCACGGCCGTGGGTTCGAGCGATTGTCACGACGTGAGTCGCTACATCGTCGGCCAGGGTCGCAGCTATGTGATGTGCGACGACGCCGATCCGGGAAGGATCAACGTCGAGGCGGCCTGCCAAAGTTTTCTCAAAGGCCGGGTGCTGGTGAGTCTGGGGTTGCTGACGCAAATGACGGTCGAGGACAAATTCGGCGTCGGCGATCTGGCCACAGGCCTCGGCGAGCTGTTGCGCGTGAGCGTGACCGTGCTCGGACCATCGTGGACCAGCGCGGATCGCGTCGAGCTTTACGCGAACGGCGTGAGGATTCGCGAGCAACAGGTCGAAGCGCCCGTCAGCCCGGTCGAGAAAACACGCGTCACATGGATCATTCCCAGGCCCGCTCACGATGTGCATCTCGTCGCCATCGCCTCCGGCCCGCCGGTGACCGGACCGTACTGGCAGATTCCAAAACCGTATCAACCCAGCTCGCGCGCGTGGGAGCCGCGTGTCATCGGCGCGACAAATCCCATCTGGGTGGACGGCGACGGCGATGGCAAATTTACCGCGCCGCGCGCCTATGCGAGGGAAATCGTCAAACATAGTGGTGGCGACCCGGGCAAATTGATCGCCGAACTCGCGAGGTACGATGAAGCGGTCGCCGCCCAAGCCGCAAGTTTGTGCCAGGCGTCAGGCGGGGACGTGCGTTCCGCGGAATTCGAGCAAACGCTCAAAGGTGCACTCCGGCAGGTGCAACGTGGTTTTGCGGCCTACACGGCCACCCTTCCACCGAAAGCAAATTGAGAGGGGTTCGATTCGGCGGTGTTGCCGGCCGATTGCGCGATGTGAAGCAAGCCCTTGATCGAGTGTGAATCGCGAGGATTCATTGAAACGCATCCGCGAGTCCCCGGCGGGCTGGGATTTTCTTGTGATTGGTGGAGGTGCCACCGGGCTGGGCACGGCGGTGGAAGCGGCGTCGCGGGGTTACAGCACCGTGCTCGTGGAGCGGGATGATTTCGCCAAAGCGACCTCGAGCCGCAGCACCAAACTGATCCACGGCGGGCTGCGCTATTTGCGGCGGGGAGA